>Ga0247844_1000496_pt1 | contig 84364 bp, 67 predicted proteins | sample LaCtaG_FD_192421 | JGI IMG/M metagenome (GOLD analysis project Ga0247844, IMG submission 192421) | Freshwater microbial communities from meromictic Lake La Cruz, Castile-La Mancha, Spain - LaCruzMarch201714.5m_1 | ecosystem: Environmental > Aquatic > Freshwater > Lake | place: Spain: Castile-La... | reverse complement strand
GCGCCGAGGCGGCTCACACCGACGCCTCGCAGCGGCTGCTGGTGCTGCGACGCGAGGCCTCTGAGGGCCAAAACCGGGCGCACGACCTGCAGGTTGAAACCCTTCGCCTGACGCAGCTGGCCGAGCAGGCGCGGGCCCGCAGCGCGCAGATTGCCTCTGACCGGGCTGAGGTGGAAGGCTTGCTTGATGAGCTGCAGGAGCGCCGGGTCACGGCCGAAGCCCGCTTTGATGAGCTCGATATGCAACTGGCGGACACCCAGGAGCGGCACGCCCAGCTCGATGATCGGGTGCTGCTGGCTGAGCGTCGACTGGCTGAAAGCCGCGAGCAGCAGCGCGGCCTGGAGCGGCGGGCGCAAGAGGCTGCCTTTGCCCTGCGCAGCCTGGACGCCCGTCGGGCTGAACTCAGTCGCGCTATCGAAACTGCAGCACAGCAGGCAGATTCTGTGCGGGCTGAAGCCCAAAGAGCGCAGGATGAATTGACCCGCCTGAGCGATGCAGCAGCCCAGGGCGGCCTGCAGACTGCACTGGCTGTCAAGGTCGATCGCGAGCAAGCGCTGGGCGCCCGCCGCAGCGAATACGACGACCTGACGGCTCGGCTGCGGGCCAGTGACGAACGGCGCATGCAGCTCGAGCGTGAGCTGGAGCCACTGCGCCAGCGCATCACAGAATTCCAGCTGCGCGAGCAGGCGGCGCGGCTGGGTTTTGAGCAGTATGCGCAGTTGCTGGCCGACGCCCAGGCTGACCTGCTGGCCCTGAAAGCCTCGGTTGAGGCCGGCCCCGTGCGTTTGACCGGTTTGCAGCCCGAGATCGACCGGCTCAACCGTGAGATTGCGGCGCTAGGTGCGGTCAATCTGGCAGCACTGGATGAACTCGGCGTGGTGCGTGAGCGTAGGCAGTTTCTGGATGCCCAGTCGGCTGACCTGGTTGAGGCCATGACCACGCTGGAAGACGCCATTCGCAAGATCGACGGTGAGACCCGCGAACTGTTGTCGGGCACCTTCAACACGGTGAACCAGCACTTTGGCAAAATGTTTCCGGAGCTGTTTGGCGGCGGCAACGCGCGCCTGGTGATCACCGGGGATGAAATTCTGGATTCTGGCGTTCAGGTGATTGCGCAGCCACCTGGCAAGAAAAACCAGACCATCCACTTGCTGTCAGGCGGCGAAAAGGCTCTGACTGCGATTGCGCTGGTGTTCGCCATTTTTCAGCTCAATCCGGCGCCGTTTTGCCTGCTTGACGAGGTCGACGCTCCGCTGGACGACGCCAACACCGAGCGCTATGCCCGCCTGGTGACCAGCATGAGCCGCGAGACCCAGTTCCTGTTCATCAGCCACAACAAGATTGCCATGGAAATGGCCGAGCAATTGATTGGCGTGACCATGCAAGAGCAGGGCGTCTCGCGTATTGTGGCGGTGGACATGGATGTTGCGGTCTCTTTGGCGGAGGCGGCCTGATGAACGTCAGCCCACTGCAGCTTTGGCTGGCGCTTGCAGGCGCGGTGCTGGTGCTGGCGGTTGCGCTGCATGGCGTGTGGGTGTCGCGTCGCCATGCGCCGCGACAGGCTTCAAATGAGGCCGAGAGCCCTTCCGCTGCTTTGGCAGAAGGAGGTGAGCCGTCCTTGGACGCAGCCGCCTTCGAGTTGTCGCATTTCCCGCTGCCCTTGCCTGAAAAAAAGCCTCTGCTGGATGCGCTGATCGATGTGCTGGCCAGCATCAATCTGGACAGCCCGGTCTCGGGCGATGCCGCCTTGGCGGCAATGCCGCCCACTCGCCGCGTGGGCAGCAAGCCCTTTGCGATCGAGGGCTACAACGAATCTGCGCAGCGTTGGGAGGTTCCGGTGGCAGGGGAGCGCTACAGCGCTTTCCAGGCTGGCGTGCAGCTGGCTAACCGTGCCGGGGCGCTCAATGACATTGAGTACTCTGAATTTGTCATAAAAACCCAGGCTTTTTGCGACGCCGTGAACGGCACCCCGGAGTTTCCCGAAATGCAGGAGGAGGTCGCGCGTGCGCGGGAATTGGACCAATTCGCCAGCGAACACGATGCCCAACTTGGATTTGTGCTGCGCGCACGCCACGCCGCCTGGAGCCCCGGCTACGTGCAGCAAAGCGCAGCCCGGCTCGGCTTTGTGGCTGGCGCGATCCCAGGACGCATGGTGATTGCAGCTGCCACGCCCGGCCTGCCCCCGGTACTCGGTTTGAGCTTTGACACGCAGGCTGCACTCGCCGACGATCCGGCGCAGTCGGCAATACGAGAGCTGGCGCTGAGCCTGGATGTGCCGCAGGTGGACCGCGAGGAACAGCCCTTTGAGCGCATGCGCGAGGCGGCTTTGGCCTTGGCTGCCAGCATGGACGGCCTGTTGATGGACCACCAGGGCGTGCCCCTCGGGGTGGCGGCACTGGACGAGATTGCTGCCGACCTGACTCAGCTCTACGACACGCTGGCTCAGCGTGACCTGGGTGCTGGCTCCAGTCTGGCCCGACGTTTGTTCTCCTGAGGCCGCGTGACGGTGCCATCGGTCATGCAAACCCCTGATTTGTTTGATGCTGCCCCAGCATCTGCCGACGCGGCGGCTCTGGCTCAGCTGCGCCAGTTGTTGCATGAGCATGCGCACCGTTACTACGTGCTGGATGCTCCCACCATTCCCGATGCGGAGTACGACCGGCTGTTTCGCGAGTTGCAGTCGATCGAGGCAGCGAACCCGGAACTGGTCAGCGCCGATTCGCCCACCCAGCGCGTGGGCGCCGCACCGCTGCCGGCCTTCGCCAGCGTGCGGCATGCCATGCCCATGCTCAGCATCCGCACCGAGACCGACACCGAGGCCTCTGGTGCGCTTAATTTTGATGCCAGGGTGCGCCGGGAACTTGCGCTCGCCGAGGCTGGGCCGGCGGTCGAGTACGTGGCTGAGCTCAAGTTCGACGGCCTGGCCATGAGCCTGAGGTATGAGCACGGCGTGCTGGTACAGGCAGCCACCCGCGGCGACGGCGAACTGGGTGAGGATGTCACACAAAACATCCGCACCATCGGACAGATTCCGCTGCGTCTGGACACTGCGGCGCCCGGGGCGCTGCCAGCACCGCCGGTGCTGGAGGTGCGGGGCGAGGTCTACATGGGACGCGCCGATTTTGAAGCGCTTAACGAACGCCAGCGGGCTGCCGGCCAGAAAACCTTTGTCAACCCGCGCAATGCCGCCGCCGGTGCGGTACGCCAGCTTGACCCTGCAATTGCAGCGCAACGCCCCTTGAGTTTTTTTGCCTATGGGCTGGCCGAGGTCACGCCAGCCGAGGCAGGAGGACCGGTTTTTGCCACCCACCACGGCTTGCTGCAAACTTTGAAATATTGGGGTTTTCCCGTCTCAAGCCTTGCCACCATTGCCTTGGGTGCTACTGAATTAGTAGCGTATTACGAGCACATTGCGTGCCAAAGGGACGCGCTGCCTTTTGACATTGATGGCGTCGTCTACAAGGTGAACAGCTTGGCGCTGCAGCAGCGCATGGGCTTTGTCACCCGCGAGCCGCGCTGGGCGGTGGCCCACAAGTTCCCGGCGCAAGAGCAGCTCACCACGGTACTGGCGATCGACGTACAGGTGGGCCGCACTGGCAAGCTCACCCCAGTGGCCAAGCTCGCGCCAGTGTTCGTGGGCGGGGTGACCGTCACCAACGCCACCCTGCACAACGAGGACGAGGCCCGGCGCAAGGACGTGCGCGTGGGTGACACCGTGGTGGTGCGCCGTGCCGGCGACGTTATTCCGGAAGTGGTGTCCGTGCTGCCCGAAAAGCGCTTGGCTGATGCAACGGTGTTTGCCATGCCGACCCAGTGCCCAGTGTGCGGCAGCGTGGCCGTGCGCGAGGAAGGCGAGGCCGATCACCGCTGCAGTGGCGGCCTGTTCTGCAGCGCACAGCGCAAACAGGCCATCCTGCACTTTGCCCAGCGCCGGGCGGTCGAGGTGGAGGGCCTGGGCGACAAACTGGTTGAACAGTTGGTAGACAGCGGTGTCATCCGCACCCTGCCAGACCTGTACCGGCTGGGCCTGACATCGCTTGCCGCTTTGGACCGCATGGCTGACAAATCGGCGCAGAACATCGTGGATGCGCTACAAAAATCAAAGCAAACCACCTTGCCGCGCTTTCTGTTTGGTCTGGGTATTCGCCATGTGGGCGAGGCGACTGCCAAAGCGCTGGCACGGCATTTCGGTAGCCTGGACGCCATCATGGACGCCCCGCTGGAGCGCATGCTGGAGGTGAGTGACATCGGCCCCGTGGTGGCGCAAAGCCTGCGCACCTTTTTTGAGCAGGTCCACAACCGGGAGGTGGTGGCTCAGCTGCGCGCCTGCGGCCTGCATTGGGAGGAGGGCGCCCCAGCTGAGCGCCTACCGACTCCGCTGGCGGGCAAAACCCTGGTGATCACCGGCACTTTGCCCACTCTGAGCCGCGACGAGGCCAAAGACCTGATCGAAGCCGCCGGCGGCAAGGTGGCTGGCTCGGTCAGCAAAAAGACCCACTACCTGCTGGCAGGCCTTGATGCCGGCAGCAAGCTCGCCAAGGCGCTGGAGCTGGGGGTGGCTGTGATTGACGAAAACGGACTGAAGGAGTTGTTGAATGGCGGTACGTGAGATCTTGCTGATGGGCGACCCGCGCCTGCTGCGTGTGGCCAAACCGGTCACGGCTTTTGACACCGATGAACTTCACCTGCTGGTGACTGACATGCTCGACACCATGCATGCGGCCAATGGTGCCGGGCTGGCAGCGCCGCAAATCGGCGTTGACCTGCAACTGGTGATCTTTGGCACCAATATGCCCAATCCGCGCTACCCGCTGGCGCCGTCAGTGCCGCGTACGGTCCTGATCAACCCGGTGATTACTCCGCTGGCAGAACCGGGTGGCTCCGACCCCCAGTGGGTGGACGACTGGGAGGGTTGCCTGTCAGTGCCTGGCCTGCGCGCCAAGGTGCCGCGCTGTCAGCGCATCCACTACAAAGGCTTTGATCAATTTGGTGACCCGATTGAGCGCACTGTCGAGGATTTTCATGCGCGCGTGGTGCAACACGAGTGCGACCACTTGCTGGGCAAGCTTTACCCGATGCGGTTGCGTGACTTTACTCAGTTTGGCTTCACCTCGGTGCTGTTTCCTGGCCTTGACGCCGCCGAAGACGACTGAGATTTTTTCAGGCGTTTGCCAGGCGCCGGTTGATTTTCATGAAAGCTTGACGATGGTCAAGAAAAGCACGAGGCTAGGCCGGTTTTCAGTGGTCGGCCGACGTTAGCCTGAGTCTATGATGGGATGTGTACAGCCAAAGTAGCCAATCCCTGTGAGCCGTCGTCGTGCCTTGTCATATTTGACGGTCGCTGCCGCGCTCCCTTGGGTAACTGGGTGCGCCGACCCACCATCACCGCTGAACGTTGGGACCATTGTCTTTCCAGGCTACGAACTGCTGTTTCTGGCCCGCGAACAAGGGCTTTTGCCGGAACCCGGTATTCGGCTGGTGGAGCTGCTGTCCAGCACCGACAACCTGAGACTGCTGGCGTCGGGTCGTTTGCAGGCGGCCACCCTCACCCTGGATGAAGTGATGACCGCGCGGGCAGATGGTCTTGACCTGCGCGTGGTGCTCGTTCTGGACGTCTCGGCCGGGGCTGACGCGGTGATGGTAAAGCCCCATGTTCGTGGTTTGTCCGATCTTGCCGGCAAACGCATCTTGGACGTGCTTGCCGTGCGTGCAGACGTCATTCCAACTCACACCGTGGCCATCAAGCAGTTGGTAGCCGCCCATTTTGAAGGGCGACGCCGCTTTTTTTCAGCCCCCGCCGAGTCATGGGCGCTGATTGCGCCGCGCTTGCAACTGCCTGTGGCCGATGTGCCCGCCGCTTACCGGGGTCTGCTGCTGCCCGATCTTGCCGAGAACCGCAACATGTTGCGATCTGGGGGGCTGCTGGAGCAGTCGGTGCAAGTGATTCAACGGGTGTTTTTGGCTGCGGGTCTGTTGCGCCAGGCGGTGCCAACGGTGTCGTTGATCGACACCCAATTTTTGCCTGTTTGAGCGGTCTAGCGCTGTGTTTTCCCGTCTCCCGATTCGCTATTCCTTGCCGCTGGTGATTGTGGTCATGCTGGCGTTGGCGTTGGCTTTGTCAACGCTCGACTCAGTGCAACGTGCGCGGCACATGATTTATGTTGACGGCATCCGTGACGCCGTCATTGCAACTGAACAAGTTGCGCTGAGCGCGGAACGGTCTTACCCCGCTGCGCGAGCAACGGTTGCCGCCGACATAGCCATCGAGTCGGCCAACCAGCGGATCGTGCTGCTGGCGCTGATCGATTCGGATGGGATGGTCCAGGAGGCAAGTCGTCTTGCCCTGCGTGGGCGCCTGGCGGTGGATGTGATCCCTGGCTTGGACGCTGAGAGGCTTCGGCGCGTCGCCAGGGCTAAGCAGCATGATGTGCAGGCACCACCCGATGAATCGAGGCTGTCGGTGATGACACCGTTCGATGTGCGCACCGATGAGGCCAAGCTGCGCAGCTTCGAGCGCAGCGTGATCTACCTCGAATTTGACCTGAACCATGAGCGCACCCTGGCCGAGCACGAGCAGTTGCACCAACTCTGGCGCCAGTTGGGCCTGAGCCTGATTTTGATGGCCCTGATGGTTTGGGTCCTGCGACGAAACGTGACCGAGCCCCTGGCCCAACTCGAGGCTGCCAGCCTCGAATTTGCCCAGGCCGGCCGTTTGAGCCAACCTGCGCCGGAGCAGGGCCCTCGCGAGGTGGTGCAACTGGCACGCAGCTTCAATCAGATGACGGAGCGGGTGCGACAAGCGCGCACTGAGGTCGAAGCCAGCACCGCTCTCGTCGCTGGCATCGTCAGTGCCGCCATAGACGCCATCGTCACGATTGACCTGCAACACCGTATCCATATGCTCAACCCGGCTGGGGAACGTATGTTTGGAGAAGGCAGTCAGAATTTGGTGGGTCGCTCGATTCTGATGCTCATGCCAGAGCGCTTCCGTGAAAAGCAGGCGCTTGAGTTGAGCCGTTTTTACGACAGCGGCTCGACCACCAGCCAACGCTTGATGGTGGTGTGCCAGCGTGGGGATGGGACCGAGTTCTCGGCCGAAGTGTCGGTCGCGCGCATGGCGGTTGCCGGCGAGGACCTGCTGACAGTGATTTTGCGCGACGTGACTGAGCGGCAAATCGCCGAAGACCAGATCCGTGCCCTCAATGAAACACTAGAGGATCGGGTGACCCAGCGCACTGCCGCACTGGCTGACGCCAATGTCCGTTTGCAGTCGCAGGAGTCTGAGTTGCGTGAAGCCAAAAGCGTGGCTGAGGGCGCATCGCAGCTCAAATCGGACTTTCTGGCCAACATGAGCCACGAGATCCGCACCCCGATGAACGCGATTGTCGGCATGACCCATTTGGCCCTGCGCACGCAGCTCGATGCGCGGCAACTCGACTACCTCACGAAGATCCAGCAGTCGTCACATCACCTGCTTGGGATCATCAACGACATCCTTGATTTTTCCAAGATTGAGGCCGGCAAGCTGGCCTTGGAAAAAATTGACTTTCAGCTTTCAGCCGTGTTGGACAATTTTGCGAATCTGATCGCGGAAAAAGCCTCGGCCAAGGGCCTCGAGCTGATCTTCGACGTCGATGCCAATGTGCCCGACAGCATGCTGGGCGACCCGTTGCGTCTGGCACAGGTTCTGATCAATTACGGCAATAACGCGGTCAAGTTCACCCAGAGTGGTGAAGTGCAGGTGTCCGTTTCGGTGGTGATGCAGACCGACGCCGAGGTGGTGCTGCGTTTTGCCGTACGCGACACCGGCATTGGCCTGACGCAGGTGCAAATGAGCCAGTTGTTCCAAAGTTTTCAGCAAGCCGATACCTCGATCAGCCGGCAGTACGGCGGGACCGGCCTGGGGCTGGCCATTGCCCGTGAACTGTCGGCCTTGATGGGCGGCGAAGTCGGTGTGAACAGTCGTTTGGGTGAAGGCTCGACCTTCTGGTTCACCGCCCGCTTTGGACGCAGCCAAAACGCCGTCCCCTTACTCGACCCGAGGGCAGTGGCTGGCGGTCGGCGGGTGTTGGTGGTGGATGACAACGCCATCGCGCGGCAGGTCTTGCAGGAGATGCTCAAGCGCTTGGGCTTTTTGGCCGAAGCGGTGGAGGGTGCGTCGGCGGCTATAGCGGCCGTCGGCCAGGCCGATCTGGATGGCACGCCCTACGCGCTAGTCCTTCTGGATTGGCAGATGCTCGGGATCGATGGCCTGGAGGCAGGTTGCCGCATTCGCACCATGCGGCTCCGCCAGCCGCCGCAGTTGCTGCTGATCACCGCCTTCGGTGTGGACGACGCGATGACGCAGGTGAAACCAGGCGAGTTTGCCGCGGTCCTGGCCAAGCCCGTCAACCCTGCTTTGTTATTGGGATATGTCAGGCAAGCCCTCAACGAACCGCCAGCGACTGGGGCTCCTAAGGCAATGTCCGCGCCAGGCCGTCATCTGGACGGCCCAGGCCCGTTGCAGGACTTGCGTGGCGCCCACGTTTTGGCTGTTGATGACAACGACATCAATTTGCAAGTGGTGCAAGAAATCCTGGAGGACGCTGGTTTGCAGGTTTTCACCGCCGCCGATGGTGCGCAGGCCTTGGCCATGGTGCGCGCTAAGCGCTACGATCTGGTGCTGATGGATATGCAGATGCCAGTCATGGATGGTTTGGAGGCTACCCGTGCGATACGCAGCTTGGCGGATCATGGCGACTTGCCCATTGTGGCCATGACGGCCAATGCCATGGCGCAGGACCGGCAACGCTGCCTGGACGCTGGCATGAACGATTTTGTGGCCAAGCCCATTGAGCCTGATCGGCTGTTTGAGGTTCTGCAGCAATGGCTGCGGCCGCTCGCCGCTGGCTTGCCAGCCTCGGGCCAGGCGTCAAGCGGTGCAGAGTGGGCCGGTATCGAGGGGCTGGACGCTGTGGCTGGGCTACGCCGTGTCAGAGGCAAGGCGGACGCCTACCGAGCGATGCTGGCTCGTTTTGTCAAGGGCCAGCGTGATGCTGTGCAGCGCCTGGAGCTGGCATTGCAGACGGGCGAAACGGCGCTGGCTGAACGCATTGCGCACACGCTCAAAGGGGTGGCCGCCAATCTTGGAGCCACTGCTGTGCAGGCTCAGTCTGGTGAGCTTGAGGCGGCCATCTGCGCGGCCACGCCAGTGGCCCAGTTGCGACCACAAATTGAAGCCCTGGGCCACGCCGTCGAACGTTTGTTGGCTATGATCGGCGCGCGACTGCCGGTGTCGCTTGAGTCACCTCTCGGTCCGAGTCACAGTGACCCTAAAGCATTGGCAGGTATTGGTGATCGCTTGCTCCGCTTGCTGCAAGATGGTGACCCAATGGCGCAGACTTGGGTGGCCGAGCATGGCGGGTTGCTGCGCCAAACCTTGGGGACGAGTTGGTCGGCCTTTGAGACGGCATTGCAGCAGTTTGATTTTGAACAGGCGTTGACTATGTTTGAGCTCGCGTTGGTGCGCAGCTGGCGAGCGGAGCAGACGACAGAGGTGTAGATGGAACCCTTTCTTATATTTCATGAAAAGCCGATCGTGCTGGTGGTGGATGACACACCGGACAACCTGAGCCTGATGACCGATCTGCTCAAGGACGATTACCGGGTGAAAGTGGCCACCAACGGCGAGCGGGCGCTCAAACTCGTGCAGGCGCAGCCGCCGTCGTTGATCCTGCTTGACATCATGATGCCCGGCATGGACGGCTACGAGGTCTGCCGTCGCCTGAAGCGAGACCCCGCTACTGAAGATATTCCGGTTATGTTCCTGACTGCCAAGGCCGAGATCGAGGACGAAACCCTGGGCCTGGCGCTGGGCGCAGTGGACTACATCGTCAAGCCGATCAGCCCGCCCATCATGCTGGCGCGCATCAAGATGCAGCTGATGTTCAAGGCGGCTTCTGATTTTTTACGTGGCAAGGGTGACGTGCTGGAGGTGCAGGTGGCCAAGCGCACTGCCGAGATTCAGGATCTGCAGGACGCCATGGTGCTCACCATGGCATCGCTCGCAGAGACACGCGACAACGAAACCGGCAACCATATCAAGCGAACCCAGCACTTTGTGAAGCGATTGGCCGAAGAGTTGCGAGGGAATCCCAAGCATTCAGAATGGCTGACTGATCGCCATATTGACCTGCTTTTCAAGTCGGCGCCCTTGCACGACATCGGTAAGGTCGGTATACCGGACAACATTCTTCTCAAGCCCGGCAAACTAGAACCAGGTGAGTTTGAGATCATGAAAATGCACGCCTCCATGGGTCGCGACGCGATCACGCGGGCTGAGCAGGAGTTGGGCCACGAGGTGCCTTTCTTACGCATTGCCAAGGCTATTTCCTTGTCGCACCATGAAAAATGGGACGGCTCTGGTTACCCGCAGGGGCTGCGCGGCGATGACATCCCGCTGCCCGCCCGCCTAATGGCGCTGGCCGATGTCTACGATGCCTTGACCACCCGGCGCGTCTACAAACCAGCTTTCAGCCATGAGGTGTCGTGCGGCATCGTTCTCGAGGGCCGGGGCACCCATTTTGACCCCGACGTGCTGGACGCCTTTGTCGCGGTTCAGGACGACTTTCGCGCGATTGCTGCGCGTTTCGCGGAGCCCGAGGGCGCTTAGGCAGGCTGGGGTGGCACTGCACTGGGCACTGGGCGGTTGCTTCAGGCCAGCGCCTCCAGCAGTTCGGTCTCGATCGCAAGTTGGGTGCGGTTGTGCTGCAACTCGGCGCCCTGGATCAAAAAAGTGTCGTCAACGCGCTCGCCCAAGGTGGCAATCTTGGCCAACTGCAGGTTGATGTTGTGGCGCGCCAGCACCCGCGCCACGCTGTAGAGCAGGCCGACCCGGTCGCTTGCGGCAATATTCAGCAGCCAGCGCTGGGCTTTGTCGTCAGGCCTGAGCGTCACCCGCGGCGCCACAGGAAAGCTCTTGACCCGGCGGGACACCCGACCACGGCCCGGAGGCGGCAAGGGACCGGTCTGGGCAATCGCCCGGCCCAGCTCGCTCTCGACCATGCTGATGAGTTCGCGGTAGTGGTCGGGCATGCTGGCATCCACCACCTGAAAGGTGTCGATGGCGTAGCCATTGCGGGCGGTGTGAACGCGCGCGTCCAGAATGCTGAAACCGCCTTGGTCAAAGTAGCCGCAGATGCGGGCGAACAGGTCGGGTTGGTCGGGCGTGTACACCAGCACCTGCAAGCCCTCGCCCAGCGGAGACTGGTGCGCGCGAACGATCGACTTGCCGTTGCCAATATGGCGCGACAACTGCCGTGTGTGCCATGCGATGTCGGCTGCGTCGTGACGCATGAAGTACGCGGCATCCAAGGTGTCCCACAGGGGTTTGTGTGCTTCAAACGGCAGGCTGTGCAGCGCCAGCATGATCAAGGCGTCGCGTTTGCGCGACTCCACTTCGGCCTGCGGGTCCGGCGCCCGCCCGCCCAAGACCCGCAGGGTCAGGTGGTACAGGTCTTCGAGCAGCTTGCCCTTCCAGGCGTTCCAGACTTTGGGGCTGGTGCCCCGGATATCGGCCACCGTGAGCAGGTACAGCGCTGTCAGACGCCGTTCGCTGCCCACCCGTTTGGCAAAAGTGGCAATCACGTCGGCATCGCTCAGGTCAGACTTTTGCGCGACGCGGCTCATGGTCAGGTGCTCGCGCACCAGAAATTCGATCAGGCTGCTGTCGTCGCCCCCAATGCCATGTTGGCGGCAAAATCGCCGCACCTCTAGCGTACCCAGCTCCGAATGGTCGCCGCCACGGCCCTTGGCAATGTCGTGAAACAGGGCGGCCACGTACAGGATCCAGGGCTTGTCCCAGCCCGATGCCAGCTGAGAGCAAAACGGGTACTCATGGGCATGCTCAACAATGAAGAAGCGCCGCACATTGCGCAGCACCATCAGGATGTGTTGGTCCACGGTGTAGACGTGGAACAGGTCATGCTGCATTTGCCCGACGATTTTGCGGAACACCCACAGGTAGCGCCCCAGCACCGAGGTTTGGTTCATCAGGCGCATGGCGTGCGTCAGGCCATCGTGCATCAGGATCCGGCGAAATGTCTCGCGGTTGACCGGATCGTTGCGAAAGCTGCCATTCATCTGGCCACGCGCGTTGTACAGGGCGCGCAAGGTGCGGGCCGACAGGCCTTCCACGCCGACTGTGGTCTGGTACACCAAAAAGGTCTCCAGAATGGCGTGCGGTTCGCGCTGGTAAAGGTCGTCGCTGGCCACATCGACCATGCCGGCCTTCTCGTTAAAGCGGGCGTTGATCGGCTGTGGTGTGTGGGTCGAGGGGTTGAGCCGTTCCTCGATGTTGAGCAGCAGGATCTGGTTGAGTTGGGTCACGGCCTTGGCGGCCCAGTAGTAACGCCGCATCAGCGCCTCGCTGGGTCGAATGGCGGGTCGAGGGGCGGGTCGAGGGGCGCCCGTTGTGGCACCGGCGCCGGGGGCGGCTCCACCATAGCCAAAGGATTCGGCCACGGCAGTCTGCAGGTCGAACACCAAGCGGTCTTCACGCCGCTGCGAGATCAGGTGCAGCCTTGCGCGGATCAGGCGCAGCAACGACTCGTTGCTTTTGAGCTGCCTGACCTCGAAGGCCGTGGCCAGGCCATTCCTGGCCAGGTCGTCCCAGTTGTTGCCAAACCCTGCCGCCTTGGCGACCCACAAGATGACATGCAGGTCACGCAGGCCGCCGGGCGATTCTTTGCAGTTGGGCTCGAGCGAATAGGGCGAATCTTCAAACTTGTGATGGCGCTGCTGCAGCTCGAGGGTCTTGGCAATAAAAAAGGCTCGGGGGTCGAGCGCGTCAAAGTACTGTTGCTGAAAGCTGGCGAACAGTGCTGGGTTGCCGGTGATCAGGCGTGCCTCGAGCAGGGATGTTTGCACGGTGACGTCACGGGCTGACTCCTGCAGGCACTCTTGGACCGTGCTCACGCTTGAGCCGATCTCCAGACCAGCGTCCCAACAACTGCCGATGAAGGCCTCCAGACGGCTTTTGAGGACCTCGTCCAGTTGGGCCGGTTGGTCATCGGGCAGCAACAGCAGCACGTCGATGTCTGAGCCAGGAAACAGCTCAGCCCGACCAAAGCCGCCCACAGCGGCCAGTGCCAAAGGGCTGGCCAGCCCGGCTTGCAGCCATAGGGTACGCAGGGTTTCGTCGGCCAAGGCCGACAGTTTGGCCAGCACCGCCCGGACACCACCGACCGGCCTGCCGCCCGCTGTCAGTGACGCCAACAGCGCGGCCTTGCGGGCGCGGTACTGCGCACGCAGCGCCAACGGCTCGGTCATGCCGGTTTCACAAAAGCCGGTATGGGCGGGCTGCCGGCGGACAGGGTCAGCACTTCGTAACCGGTGTCTGTGACCAACACGGTGTGCTCCCATTGCGCGGACAGCGAGCGATCTTTGGTGACGATGGTCCAACCATCGCCCATTTCCTTCACGTCACGCCGACCTGTGTTGAGCATCGGTTCGATGGTGATCGTCATACCGGCCTTGAGCTGGTCCAGCGTTCCAGGGCGGCCGTAATGCAACACCTGGGGTTCTTCATGAAACTTTCGCCCGATACCGTGGCCGCAAAATTCGCGCACCACGCTCAGGCCGTGCCCCTCGGCAAATTGCTGGATGGCGTGGCCAACATCGCCCAGAAAAGCGCCAGCACGCACCTTCACGATGCCGTGCCACATGGCCTCATGCGTCAAGGCGCACAGGCGTCGCGCTGCCACTGAAGCTTCTCCCACAATAAACATGCGGCTGGAGTCACCATGCCAGCCGTCCTTGATCACGGTCACGTCCACATTCACGATATCGCCGCGTTTAAGTGGCTTGTCGTTGGGGATGCCGTGGCAGACCTGGTGGTTGATGGAGGTACAGATCGCCTTGGGGTAGGGGTTGTGACCGGAGGGCGCGTAGTTCAGTGGCGCCGAGATGGCGCCCTGCACGGTGGTGGTGTAGGCGTCGGCCAGGCGGTCGAGTTCGTTGGTGGTGGTGCCGGGTTGCACGAAGGGGCCCAGGTAGTCCAGCAGTTCTGAGGCCAGGCGGCCTGCCACACGCATGCCGGCAATGCCATCGGCGTCTTTGTAGGTGATCGTCATGGGTGGAATTATCCCATTGCTCGCCGTTTTTGGTGGTGCGCACCCTTGGCTTAGCGCTTGCACGCCCCTTGCACGCCGCTTGCAGCAGCGGCCGTTAAAATGGGGGCCACTTCCATCAGGCCGCCACAGTGACCCAGCACATCACCGAATTCGAGGGCGGGAACGCCCTCAGCCCTTTCCGTCGCCAGCAGTTATTGCCTGCCCTGCAGGCCATCGAACCCAATGTCATCGGTATCGCCGCGCGCTTCGTGCACCTGGTGACCACGGCCACGGCGCCCAGTACGGCTTTGTCGGACCAACTCAAGGCGCTGTTGCACTACGGGGAGCCTGATGACGGCGGCGCCGATGGCGTGCTGATCGTTGTTGCGCCGCGCCTCGGCACTGTCTCGCCCTGGGCGTCCAAGGCGACCGACATCGCCCACAGCTGTGGCCTGGCAGTGCGACGGGTGGAGCGGGTCACGCATTACCGCCTTCAGCTGAAAACGGGCTGGCTCGGCAAGAAAACTCTCTCGCCAGGCCAATTGGCCGCGCTGGCCGCGCTGCTGCATGACCGCATGACCGAAAGCGTGATGTTTGACCGTGACAGTGCCCAAGCCCTGTTCGCCACCTTGCCTGCCACGCCCATGGCCCAGGTCGACGTGCTGGGGCAGGGCAGGGCGGCGCTGGAGGCGGCCAACACCAGCTTTGGATTGGCGCTCGCCGCTGACGAGATCGACTACTTGGTGCAAGCCTTTACCCAGTTGCAGCGCAACCCGACCGACGTTGAGCTGATGATGTTTGCCCAGGCCAACAGCGAGCACTGCCGGCATAAAATTTTTAACGCCGCCTTCACCATTGATGGCGTGGCCCAGCCGCACAGCCTGTTTGGCATGATTCGGCACACCCACCAGGTCAACCCGCAGCACATGCTGGTCGCTTACTCGGACAACGCTTCCGTGATGGCCGGCAGCCAGGTCGAAAGATTTATAGCCAAATCGGCCTCTAGCCCCCGTGGAATAAGGGCTGGTAGCTATCAAAAAGAGAGTGCTACCCATCACGTCTTGATGAAGGTGGAAACCCACAATCACCCCACCGCCATCTCGCCGTTCCCCGGTGCGTCCACCGGCGCCGGCGGCGAAATCCGAGACGAAGGCGCCACCGGCCGCGGCTCCAAACCCAAGGCCGGCCTCACCGGCTTCACCGTCTCCAAAATCAATTGGGGTCAGATTCCAATTAATTCCCAAAGCTCCCAGCCGCCAAACAATTGGAATCTGACCCCAATTAAGGCGATTTACGGCAAACCGGCCCACATTGCCAGCCCTTTGCAGATCATGTTGGAGGGGCCGCTGGGTGGGGCGGCTTTCAACAACGAGTTTGGGCGGCCGAATTTGCTGGGGTATTTCCGGGAATATGAGCAGACCCTGCGCTACCGCCTGGGTGACGAACAAGCAGAACAACAGGCTCAGAGCGGCTATCACAAGCCCATCATGATTGCTGGCGGCCTGGGTGTGATTGATGCGACGCAGACGCACAAAGTGGCGTTCCCAGCCGGCAGTCTGCTGATCCAGTTGGGTGGCCCCGGCATGCGCATTGGCATGGGTGGCAGCGCGGCGAGTTCGATGGCCACGGGTGCCAATGCGGCCGAGCTGGACTTCGATTCGGTGCAGCGCGGTAACCCGGAGATTGAGCGACGGGCGCAGGAGGTCATCAACCAGTGTTGGGCGCTGGGTCTGGACGGCGGTCCGGGCGGTCTGGGTAACCCCATCCTGGCGATCCACGATGTCGGCGCGGGTGGCCTGTCGAACGCTTTTCCTGAGCTGACCAACGACGCCGGCCGCGGCGCCCGATTTGACCTGCGCGCTGTGCCGCTGGAAGAAAGCGGCATGGCGCCCAAGGAGATCTGGTGCAACGAGAGCCAGGAGCGCTATGTGTTGGCGATTGCCCCCGATTCGCTGCCGCTGTTCAGCGCCTTGTGCGAGCGCGAGCGCTGCCCATTTGCGGTGGTGGGGGTAGCCACCGAGGCCCGGCAACTGGTGCTGGCAGATGCCGAAGCCGCCCAGCCAGCCCACCTGCCGGTCGATATGCCCATGGATGTGCTGCTGGGCAAGCCACCCAAGATGCACCGCGACGTGGCCCGCCTGCAGCGGCATTTTGCGCCGCTGAATCTGGACGGCATCACCCTGCAGCAGGCCTGTATCGCGGTGCTGGCCAGTCCCACCGTGGCGTCCAAGCGCTTCCTGATCACCATCGGCGACCGCACTGTGGGCGGCCTGAGCCACCGCGACCAGATGGTGGGCCCCTGGCAGGTGCCGGTGGCCGACTGCGCGGTGACGCTGGCTGATTTTTCCGGCTTTGCCGGCGAGGCCATGAGCATGGGCGAGCGCACGCCGCTGGCCGCTGTGAATGCACCCGCCTCGGGCCGGATGGCGGTGGCCGAGGCCATCACCAACCTGCTGGCCGCGCCGATCGAGCTGTCGCGCGTCAAGCTCTCAGCCAACTGGATGGCGGCCTGCGGCGAGCCCGGCGAAGACGCTGCGCTCTACGCCACGGTCAAGGCGGTGGGGCTGGAACTGTGCCCGGCGCTGGGCGTATCCATCCCTGTGGGCAAAGATTCGCTGTCGATGCGCACCCAGTGGATGGAAGATGGGCAGGCCAAAAAAGTAAGCTCGCCGGTGTCACTGATCGTCAGCGCCTTTGCCACATTGGCCGATGTGCGCGGGACGCTGACACCGCAGCTCGACGCCACGGCAGACAGCAGCCTGCTGCTGATCGACCTGGGGCGTGGCCGCATGCGCATGGGCGCCAGCATGCTGGCCCAAACCCTGAACCAGACTGGTGACGAGGTGCCGGACCTGGACCACCCGGCCGACCTGGTGGCCCTGGTGGCAGCAGTGAATGCGCTGCGCGCCCAGGGCCGCATCCTGGCTTACCACGACCGCAGCGATGGCGGCCTGTGGGCCACCGTGTGCGAAATGGCCTTTGCCGGCCATGTGGGCGTGTCGCTCAATGTGGACATGCTGGTGACTGAGGGCGACGGCATCAGCGACAGCCGGGCCGAGCACGGCGACAGCAAGAACTGGGCAAGCCAGGTCAGCGCCCGGCGCGACGAGCTCACGCTCAAAGCGCTGTTCAATGAAGAACTGGGCGTGGTGCTGCAGGTGCGCACCGAGGACCGTAGCGCGGTGATGCAGGTCTTGCGCGAGCACGCCCTGAGCCGCTACAGCCATTTCATTGGCAAAACCCGCCCGACCTCGTCGACCATCCAGGCCGGCGTGGGCGAAGTGCAGGTCTGGCGTGACGCGAAGGCCGTGTTCAAGGGGAGCCTGCCCGACCTGCACCAGGTGTGGGACAGCACCAGCTGGAAGATCTGCCAGCTGCGCGACAACCCAGCCTGCGCTGACGCCGAGCATGCTGCCGTGGGCGCGCTCGCCGATCCTGGCCTTCATCTTTTTATACCGTCAAATCAGGCGCTAGCCCTTGATGGGAATGGCTCTGTAGCTACGATAAGCATAGCGTCACCGGCCTTGCTTCTAAGCCGACCCCGGGTGGCCGTGCTGCGCGAGCAGGGCGTCAACTCTCACGTGGAGATGGCCTACGCCTTCACCGAGGCCGGTTTTGAGGCCTTTGACGTGCACATGACCGACCTGCAGAGTGGCCGGGCCCGCCTGGCTGATTTTGCGGGGCTGGTGGCTTGTGGCGGCTTTTCTTACGGCGACACCCTGGGCGCCGGTATCGGCTGGGCCCGCTCCATCACCTTCAACCCGGCGTTGGCCGACCAGTTCGCGGCCTTCTTTGGCCGGGCAGACACCTTTGGCCTGGGCGTGTGCAACGGCTGCCAGATGTTTGCCGAGCTGGCCGACATCATCCCCGGGGCCCAGGCCTGGCCGCGCTTCACCACCAACCAGAGCGAGCGCTTTGAAGCGCGTTTATCCATGGTGGAGGTGCTGGACTCACCCTCACTGTTCTTCACCGGCATGGCGGGCCACCGCCTGCCCATCGCCGTGGCGCATGGTGAGGGTTATGCCAACTTCAAGCACCGTGGCAACCCGCAGCAGGCGATTGCCGCCATGCGTTTCACCGACAACTATGGGGAAGCCACCGAAGCCTACCCCTTCAACCCCAACGGCAGCCCCGGCGGCTTGACCGCCGTCACCACCGCCGATGGTCGCTTTACGGCCATGATGCCGCACCCTGAACGCGTGTTCCGCAACATCCAGATGAGTTGGAGCCCTGGCGACCCCAGCGCCCACAGCCCCTGGATGCAACTTTGGCATAACGCGCGGCGTTGGGTGGGCTAGGCACTGCAATGGCCGTCTGTAGGTGGGCCTCTAATGGTTGCAGTGACACATCACTAAGGCATCTTCCACATTCATCAGCGTCAGATGCAAGCTAGCCGGGCGACCCGCGCTGGAAGCGAACAGCACCAGTTCGCGCTTGAGTCGGAGATTGCGCCCTAGTTCATCACACTAAAAAGTGACTTTGCCGCCCTTGTTGTTTAAATTTGTCATATTCGCCGACTTTCCCGTAGTCAAAATGAAAGACTGGTCTATATACTGGTCTAGTCATACCACCGCGAAATAACATGAATATTGAAGTTGGGTCGTACGAAGCCAAGACAAAGCTACCGGAATTGCTGCGCGGTGTGCAAAGCGGCAAGCAGTACACCATCACCCTGCGGGGCGAGGCTGTGGCAGATCTGGTGCCAGCACAAGGCCATAAGCGCTCAGGCGCTGTGGCCGCTGCAGAAAGTATGCGGGCCTTCATGCGCTCTCGTCAACCAGTGGCGGATGTCGACCTTAAGTCACTTATCGACGAAGGGCGAGCGTGAGCTTTGTCCTTGACGCCTCCGTCGCGCTGCTGTGGTTGGTTCCCCAAACCAATCCTGAAGGCGTTGGCTACGCGGACTCGGTTCTGAGGGAACTCAGGGACACGCAAGCTGTGGTGCCATCGCTTTTTGGGCTGGAAATCGCCAACGTGATTGCCAAAGTTGAAGGCAAAGGCATCGTGACGGAGGCGGATTCGCAACGCTTTGTTGCTCTGCTGGGCCAACTGGACATCGCAGCCGACCCAAAGACAATGGCGCAGGCCTTGGGCGATACCTTGAACCTTGCCAGGCGCTACCGGCTCTCGGCCTATGATGCCGCCTATTTGGAGCTAGCGCTGCGAACGGGTCTTCCCTTGGCGACATTAGATGCTGAGCTTGCCAATGCGGCGACAAAGGCAGGCCTTTCCATATTTGCACGCCACTGAGCAAATCCGGGGCGCCATGCCCCAAACTACCCACCCTTGCCTTGCAACACAGGGTAAGTTTCAAAAACCTTAGCAAAGAATCCGATGTCAGACCTTCTCCAAAAGCTCCAGTGGCGCTATGCCACCAAGAAAATGAACCCCGCCAAAAGCGTGCCCACCGACAAGGTGGAGCGTATCTTGGAAGCCGCCCGCCTGGCGCCCACCTCCAGCGGCCTGCAGCCGTTTGAGATCATTGCTATTAGCAGCGCCGCCGTGCGCGAACAGATCAAGCCCGCGGCCTACGGCCAAAGCCCCATCACCGATGGTTCCCACATTTTGGTCTTTGCCGCCTGGGACGACTACACCCCCGAGCGCATCAATATGATGTTTGACCTGTCCAAGGCAGAGCGCGGTGGCGCGGTCAACGAGGCCGCCGAGAACTACCGGAAGATGTTGCTGACCAATTACCCGGCGCGCGGCCCTGAGGTCAACTTTCAGCATGCGGCCCGTCAGGCTTACATCGGCCTGGGCGCCGCCCTGATCGCAGCAGCTTTTGAAGAGGTGGACAGCACGCCGATGGAGGGCTTCGACCCCAAGGCGGTGGACCAGATCCTCGGCCTGCCAGCACGCGGTCTGCGCAGCGTGGCGATCCTGGCGCTGGGCTACCGCGATGAAGGCGGCGACTGGCTGGCTAACTTGAAAAAAGTGCGTCGGCCGCGTTCAGAATTTGTGACTGATGTGAGCTAAGCCACTCCAGGCGCTTGCTTCAAACAGGTCCCTTGAGGGACCAGTCCACGCGATGTCGGACTGCCCTCAGGGCCTTTATTCTTTATGCTATTATAATGTCTTGTGTACCCCCGCGAGGCGCAAGTGTCATGAATCTTCCTCTGGAACAGACAAGCCTGGACAACCGCCAGCAAGCCATTTTGGTTCTGCGTGAACGCTTCGGAGCGCGGTTATCAACGGTTTCCGGCGTCCGTGATCACCACGCCAAGGACGAGTCTTGGCACCATCCGCACCGGCCCGATGCGGTGGTGTTTCCAGAAAGTACCGAAGATGTCGTCGAGATCGTTCGGATCTGCGCGGCCTACCAGACACCGGTGGTGGCGTATGGGACGGGCACCTCACTCGAGGGTAACGTCATTCCGCACTTGGGTGGCGTCGTCGTAGATTTGGAGCGTATGAACCAGATCTTGCGTGTCAGCGCGGATGACCTGGATGTGACGGTTCAGGCCAGAGTCACCCGCATGCAACTGAATGCCCACATCAAAGACCTTGGCCTGTTCTTTCCGATTGATCCAGGTGCTGATGCGTCTATTGGCGGCATGGCGTCTACGCGGGCCTCTGGCACCAATGCCGTGCGCTACGGCACCATGCGCGACAACGTGTTGTCGCTCACCGTCGTGCTCAGCGATGGCCGCGTGGTTCGCACCGCGCGCCGTTCCCGAAAATCCGCCGCTGGCTATGACCTGACCCGTCTCTTCGTGGGTTCCGAGGGCACGCTTGGCATCATCACCGAGGTCACACTTCGGCTGTATGGCATCCCTGAAGCCATGGCGGCGGCCGTGTGCTCGTTTGACAGTCTTGAAGGTGCTGTGAACACCGTGATTCAGACGATACAACTGGGTATCCCGGTGGCGCGTATTGAACTGCTTGACGAGGTTCAGATGAACTCGCTCAACCGCTATTCGGGTATGGACCACCCGGTGAAAAATACCCTGTTCATCGAATTTCATGGCTCCAACATCGGGGTGAAGGAGCAGGCTGAAACGGTGCAGGCCGTCGCCTCTGATCACGGGGGCGCTGAGTTCAAGTGGGCGACACAGACCGAGCAACGCAACGCGCTGTGGAAAGCCCGGCACGATGTGACCTACGCCAACAAAGCCTTGCGTCCAGGGTGCGAAATTTGGGCCACCGATGTTTGCGTGCCGATATCTCGGCTGGCTGAGTGCATCCTGCAAACCAAAGAGGACCTGCGCCAAAGCTTTTTAACCGCGCCACTGGTGGGCCACGCGGGCGACGGCAATTTCCATCTGGGATTTTTGATCATGCGGGATGACCCAGCCGAATTGGCCGAAGCAGAGCGCCTCAATGAGCGCCTTGTGATGCGAGCCCTGGCCATGGACGGTACATGCACTGGCGAGCATGGCATTGGCCTGGGCAAACGTAAATACCTCTTGGCTGAGCATGGCGAGGCCGTGAGCGTGATGCGCCAGATCAAACAGGTACTGGATCCGTTCAACCTCATGAACCCTGGCAAGATTTTTCCCGATTGAGCGTGGCCATGTCGGACTGCTTGCTCAGCAACACGGAGGCATTGCGGTGAAGATCACTTCCATAGAAACCTGCGCACTCAGCGCTGGCTGGAAAAACTGGCTGTTGGTCAAAGTCTGTACCGACAGCGGCTTGTACGGCATTGGTGAAGGCACACTGAATGGCTTCATCAAGACCACGGAGACAGCCGTCCAGGAGTTGCAGCATCTGGCGCTGGGCAAAGACCCTCGGCAGGTCAATCAGTTGTCCAAGACCTTGATGGACAGCGTATCGCTGGATGGTGGCCATATTCACCGAACCGCAGTGGCCGCCATCGAAGTTGCCTGTTGGGATATTCTGGGTAAATCACTGGGTGTGCCGATTTACCAGTTGCTGGGTGGTCAGGTTCGCGAAACCGTAGCGGCTTATGCCAACGGTTGGTACCGCACTGAGCGCACGCCGGAGCATTTTGTGGCGGCGGCCGAGCCAGTGGTGGCCATGGGATTCAATTCGCTCAAGCTCGATCCCTTTGGCACGGCCCAAGGTTTTATCGAGGACGATGAGCTGCAGTTGGCCTACGACATTGTTCGGGCGCTGCGTGAACGATTTGGGCCGGGGCTGCGTATCCTGATCGATGTGCACGCCAGGTTCACAGAGGTCGATGCCTTACGTGCGGCGCGCAAGCTGGCCCCGCTGGACCTGTATTGGTGGGAAGAGCCCACCACCCGCGAACGCGAGCAGCCGGCCAATGCGGTGGCGCGGCAGTGTCCCATCCGGGTCGCCACAGGCGAGATGTACGACACCATTGGCCAGTTTTACACCCTGGCCGCAGGTGGCGGTGTGAATATTTTTCAGCCGGAGCCGATGTCGCTGGGCGGCATTAGCAACACGCTGGCGGTTGCTAACCTGGCGCTGGCTCATGGCAGTTGGATCGCGCCACACCAGAGTGGCGGGCCGGTGGCTACAGCGGTTTGCCTGCAATTAGCGGCTTGCGTGCCCAATTTTCTGATCCAAGAGCATTTCGATGCCTTTAACGAGCCCTGGGTGCGAGAGCTCGTGGATTGGCACCCGGTGCTTAACCCTGCCAATGGTCACCTCAGTTTGCCCAGGGCGCCAGGCCTGGGGATTGACGTTGACTTTGACCTGGCTCGCGCGCACCCCTATGACCCCAAGGCCTATCTCAACATCTATAAAGACGGCTGGGAAAAGCGACTTGGCCAACCTGCCTGACTGGAGCAAATATGTCCTCAAAACCGAGCATTGTTGTCACCGACTACAAGTTTCCCGATTTGGCTCTGGAGCAGGCGGCGGCCGAGAACGCGGGCTGTGACCTGATTGGCCACCATTGCGAATCCGAGGCAGAGCTGAAAGCAGCGGTAGCCGGTGCTGATGCAGTCATCACCCAATTTGCCCGACTCAGCGCCCCGGTGGTCGCGACGATGACCCGGGCGAGGGCGATCGTGCGCTATGGCATTGGCGTTGACAACGTGGACCTTGACGCAGCTCGTCAGCACGGTATCCCGGTGGCTAACATTCCCGACTACTGCATCGACGAGGTCGCCGATCACACCCTGAGCTTCATATTGGCCATGACCCGTCAGGTCGTGACCCACACCGCCGACCTTCGGGCGGGTCACTGGCGGCTGGCTGTGCCGGTCAGTGGCATGAAGGTTTTGCGCGATCAGACCGTAGGACTGGTCGGCTTTGGCCGAATCGGACGCGAGGTGGTGGCGCGGCTGTCAGCATTCAAGTGCCGGGTGCTGGTCCACGATCCGATGGTGACTGAAGCCGACATCCAGCGCTCAGGCGCCAGCAGCGTGTCTTTGGCGCAGTTGCTGGCCGGGTCGGACATCGTGTCGCTGCATTGCCCGTCAACGCCGGCCACCCGTCACATCATCGGGTCTGCCGCGTTGGCTGCCATGAAGCCGGGTGCTTTGTTGGTGAACGTGGCGCGGGGCGACCTGGTCGACACCAACGCTTTGGTGGATGCGTTGCAAGGCGGCCATTTGGGCGCTGCGGCCCTCGATGTGTTCGACCCCGAACCGCTGCCGTTGGCGCATGCCTTGCGCACCTTGCCCAATGTGGTGATTGCGCCCCATATTGCATCCGTCAGCGTGACGGCAGTGCAGGCCCTGCGCCAGGGGGCTATAGCGCGTGCGGTGGCGGCCGTACGGGGTCAATTACCCGACAATGTGGTCAATCAGATCACGGCCCCACGCTTTCCTTAATGACTGCTCGAAAAATAAAATCATTCGGTCCTGCTGAAGACCCGGTCAACGACGCGCAACAACAGGCAGCAGCCTTACTCGCGCTAAAACCACAGGTGTTGCTGCGTGAGCAGGGGCCCTTGTATCGGCAGTTAGCGAGCCGCTTGCGTGCCCCCATTGACGCTGGTCTGTTAGCGCCGGGCAGCGCCTTGCCCAAGGAGGCTGTGCTGGCCTCTGAATTCGGCGTGAGTCTGATCACTGTGCGCCAGGCCTTGCGGGATCTCGAGGGTGAGGGTTTGATCAAGAAGCGAACGGCTAAAGCGGCCATCGTTGCTACGCCACACCAGGGTAGCAAGACGCTCGAATTTCAGAGTTTTGCGGCCATAGCTGCCTCCAGCATTGACCGTCGCTTGGTGATCAAGAGTTACCGCAAAGAGCCCTCTGTGATCGCATGCGAGGTTTTTTCGCTCCCACCAGGCACGCTGTGCTACTGCCTGCGCGCGGTGCTCTTGCTCAATGAGCAGCCCATCACGCAGTCCACGTTTTATTTTCCGCCAGCCATTGGCAGCCGCTTGAAGCGTGGTGATTTTGACGATGTCGTCGTCTTCCGCGCAGTGCAAAGGCACCTGGGGATCAAGCTTTCACGGGCGCAGATCAAGGTGCGGGCCGAGTTGGCCGATGAGTCGCTCGGGCTGGCGCTTGACTGCGCCCCAGGTGCCGCCATTCTGGCGATGGAGATGTTGTATTTCTCGTCAACCGGTGAGCCGGTAGAACTGACCCTGTCCAAGAACCGCGGTGATCAATTCAGCATCACCCACAACGCGCCCAACGACCTCGTCTAGCGGCCGCCTCAATGCCTAGGGTTAGTCCCTAGGCATTTCAAAAAGTATACTGCTACTATTATATTAATATGCTCTCTAGTGCATCGCTAGGTCGATGCAGGCGGGTGTATTTCTGCAGGTTCCCGGGTTGAGCCCGGAGGACCTTAGGCCAGCTTAATTAAATTATTTCGCTCGCCTTCGTGCGAGCATTTTTCTGATAACGCAACAGGGACTCCGATGAAAGTCGAACTCGATGGCAAAGTTGCGCTGGTGACCGGCTCGGCGCAAGGCATTGGCCAAGCCATTGCCGATACGCTGGCCCGAAATGGCGCGCGTGTGGTGTATTCCGATCTTGATGCCGACCGGGCCGCCGCAGCATCTAAAGCCGGTGGAGGGTGCCTCGGCTTTGCGCTGGACGTTGGCCAACCCGATAGCGTGGTGGCTGGCGTTGCCCGTGTCATTCAAGAGTTTGGCCGGGTTGATATCCTGATCAATAACGCTGGCATTGGCGTGCCAGCCGCCGAACGGAAAACCATTGACGACTACAGCCTGGAGGCCTGGGATGCGTTGCTCCGGATTGACCTGACCGGCCTGTTCTTGATGAGCCGCGAAGCCTCGCGGGCCATGAAAACACAGAAGTCGGGCCGCATCATCAACATTGCATCGGTCTTGGGCTTGGTGCCGGCCAGGCTCCAAAGTGCCTACATTGCCGCTAAGGCCGGGGTCGTGAACCTCACCAAGTCCATGGCACTGGAACTGGCGCCCCACGGCGTCCTGGTCAATGCTGTGGCGCCGGGGTCAACGCAAACGCAGGGTTGGCAGACCTGGATCAGGGATGCCGGCAGTGAGGCGCAGGACCTGCATGCCAAGCTCATGTCGCATATACCTTTGGGCCGGCCCGGTACGACGCAAGAGATCGCTGACGCAGTATTGTTTTTGGCAGCCCCGGAAAGCTCTTACATCACCGGCCATGTCTTGACGGTCGACGGCGGTTGGACGGCTGGCTTTTCCCGTGATTTCTAAAAATTGGAGAACCTTATGAGCGATACAAGTGCGCAAATCACCGCGCAAGAACTGCCAGCGGGCCTGTCAGTCGCCGAGGTGTTGAGGCTCTACGAACAAATGCTCCTGCTGCGTCGGTTCGAGCTGGCTGCCCAGGTGGCCTGCCGAAAAGGCGAGACCCCCGGTTTTTTGCACCTCTACATCGGTCAAGAGGCATCGGGGGTTGGCGTTTGTGCGCACCTGCGTAAGACTGACTGGATCACCAGCACACACCGTGGCCATGGCCATGCGCTGGCCAAGGGTATGTCGCCCAATACCCTGATGGCTGAGTTGTACGGCAAGCGCGATGGCTGTTGTGGCGGGCGCGGCGGCACCATGCACTTGTACGACCCGTCTTGCGGCTTGTTCGGGACCAATGGGCTGGTCGGTGGTGGCCTGCCCTCGGCGGTGGGCGCCGGCTTGAGCGCTCGAGCAAGGGGCACTGACGACATCGGCCTGGCATTTTTTGGCGATGGTGCCACCAACCATGCGGCTTTTCATGAGTCGCTGAATTTTGCCGGGGTTCAAAAAGCGCCTGTCATTTTCGTTTGTGAAAACAACCTTTATGCCACGGCAACGGCCTTGAGCGCCGCCACGTTGAACCCTGAGATCGCCAGCCGTGCAGCCGCTTATGGCATTGCTGGCGTGGCTGTTGATGGGAATGACGTGCTGGCGGTTTGGCGGGTGATGCAAGAGGCGGCAGCCCGTGCCCGGTCAGGCCAGGGCCCGACCCTGCTGGAGGTCAAGACCTACCGGGTCGTGGCGCACCACGAAGGCGACACGGTGACGGGCACCTACCGTTCCCAGGCTGAGGTTGACAGTTGGGCCCGGCGTGATCCGATCCGAATGCTCAGAGAGCAGACCCTGCTGCCATTGGGTTTGGCGACTGCGCAGGAGTTAGAGGCCATCGAGGAACGGGTTAAAGCCCAAGTGGCTGAATCAGTTGCTTTTGCACGCAATTCACCCGAGCCAGATCCGGCAACCGTGATGCAACATGTGTACGCAGACCCGATCAACCCGCCGGCCGCCTTGGCTGCAGCGGCGGTGACCAACCCGATCACCGTGACCACCGGTTGGCTTGACGCCGTGCGTGATGGTCTGGCGGAAGAAATGCGACGCGACCCGCTGATCATGTACTTTGGTGAGGGCACGGGCGAGCGCGGCGGCACGTTTGCCCACACCAAGAATCTGTATGCCGAATTTGGCGCTAACCGCATGGTGGATACGCCGATTTCTGAACTGGGCTTCACAGGCGCCAGTCTGGGCGCCTCGGCCACTGGCGCGCGGTGCGTGGCGGACCTGATGTTTGCTGACTTCTTGTTTGAGGCTGCCGGGCAGGTCGCCCTCCAAGCTGCCAAGCTGCGCTACATGAGCAACGGACAAATGCAGGCGCCGATGGTCATCCGCGCCGGCGCTGGTGCGGTGCGCTCAGCTGGGCCTCACCACAGCGGCATGTACCACCCGATTTGGGCGCACATCCCTGGGCTCATTGTCTGCGTACCGTCCAATCCTGCCGATGCCAAAGGCCTGATGAAAACGGCCTTGCGCGCGGGTGATCCCGTTTTGATGCTTGAGCCCAAAGCCCTCTTTGCCAGCCGTGGCGAGGTGCCAACCGGAGACCACTTGGTCCCATTTGGCGTGGCTCGCATTGCCCGTGCGGGTACTGACTTGACCATCGCCTGTGCGGGACAAATCGTCTTGATGGCCCTGCAAGCGGCCGAAACCTTGCAGGCGCAGGGCATTTCCTGTGAGGTGATCGACCTGCGCACTATTCAGCCGCTTGACGTGGATACCGTGGCCCAGAGCGTGCGCAAGACGGGTCGCTTACTGGTGGCGGACGAGGGCTGGTCCATGTGCGGTGTGGGCGCTGAATTGGGTCAGGCCATGAATGAACTGGCCTTTGATTACCTTGACGCGCCGGTCGGTCGTCTGCACACTGACGCCATGAGTCATCCCTTTGCCCCGGTCCTTGAGCGCGCCATGTTGGTGAATGCTGAGGCGGTTGTCGCTGCCAGTTTGCAGGTGATTGCAGGTACCGCACCGGTACCGCGTCGCTTCGGCAGTGGCCTTGTCAAGCGGTCTGAGGTGACTGCGCCCGTTATCTTCGAACAAGCCGAACGCACCAACCCGCCTGCCTCTGGGGGTAGCGTCAGTTCCGTTGCCCCGGCGGCCGCCATTCCTGACGACTCTGCGCCGTCAACCATGGCAGGCGAACCGTTGATGATGCCCTTTGGTGACCTGACCGTCAGCGAGGGTCGCTTGATCCGCTGGGTCAAGCAGGTGGGTGATGCTGTCACTGAGGGTGAATTGGTGGTGGAGATCGAGACCGACAAGGCGGTGGTTGAAGTCGAGGCGCCTTGCAATGGCACGATGGCTCAGCACCTCGAAGCTGAGGGCAACATGGTCAAAATGGGCCAGCAGATTGCGGTGATCACACCGTCTGGGGCTTGACCATGAACAGCGCCAAGCTGTTAGAAGGCCGGAGCGCACGGCGTTTCGCCAGCCCTCTGTCGCGGGCTATGGCAAGCCGCAGTGGCTTGGACCTGGCCGCCCTGCGTGGCAGTGGACCGCAGGGCCGGATTGTGCGCGCCGACGTCGCCGCCGCCCTGGCTTCAATGCCCAACCCCGCTACCCGTGCGCCAGAGCGGGCCACTCGCTTTCATGACGTGCCGAATACGCTGGGCCGCAAATTGATGGCTCGCCGGCTGACCCAGGCCAAGCAGGATGCGCCGCATTTTTACCTGAGCGTTGACTGTGACGTTGACGCAGTGCTGGCTCTGCGCGCATCTCAGCAGGAACGGGCGTTGTCCGAAGGCGTCCGGCTCTCTCTGAATGACTTTGTGATCAAGGCTGCGGCGCTGGCTTTGGGCGACGTTCCTGCGATCAATGCATCATTTTCAGAGTCATCGATCCGGTATTTTGACGATGTCCATGTCTCGGTGGCGGTCGCCCTCGACGATGGACTGGTGACACCGGTGATCGAGCACGCTGATCGCAAGAGCGTTGCTCAGATCGCCGTGGCGATCGCAGAGCTTGCTGCGCAAGCGCGTTCCGGCACTTTGCCGGCGGGCGCAAGTGCTGGCGGCACTTTTTCTATTTCGAATTTGGGCGCCTTTGGCGTGCGCGAGTTTGCCGCCGTGATCAATCCACCGCAGGCCGCTATCCTGGCCGTTGGATCCGCAGAGGCGCGGCCGGTTGTGGTCGACGGCAAATTGGCTGTGGCAACCGTTATGACGGTCACGCTGTCGGCGGACCACCGTGTCACCGAGGGGGCTGTGGCCGCCCGGTGGCTGGCCGCATTTCGCAGCCGCTTGTCGGGCTTAACGGAGGCAGACGTGTGGCTGCCTGCCGCCTAAGGTGGTCCTTGGACTTCAATGAATTTATAACAAGAAGACAGTGAGTTGGTGGCGTTGTAACTATTTTTTAACTAGGAGACAAAATCATGCGAGTTCGGCACTATGTTTCAGGTCTGTTGACCGCCGTAGCCTTGGCTTTTTCGATGGGTGTAGCAGCCAAGACGACCCTTAAGTTTTCGATAGGTGCGCCGGAAAGCGGTGGCGGTGAAATTCTGGGTATGAAGGCCTTGAAGGAGTATGTAGAGTTCAAGAGCGGCGGTGAAATCGAAATCCGTCTTTTCTTCAATACCTTCGGTGGTTCACTGCAGGTCACCGAACAGGTCAAGAACGGCACGCTTGAAATGGCGCTGACCGACGACTCGGTATTGGGCAGCTTTCACAAGCCCATGCAGGTGTTCCAGATCCCCTATCTGTTCGCATCATCCCCGGTTGCGTGGGAGTTCATGAAGAGTCCGTTTGTACGTGAAATGAACGATGACATGCGCAAGGCCACTGGTATTCGTACGCTCGCGCTGTCAGAAAACGGCTTTCGCAATCTGACCAACAACACGCGCGAAATCAAAAATCCAGATGACCTCAAGGGCCTGAAGATGCGCACCATGCAATCGCAGGTCTACGTCAACTTCATGAAGTCTATGGGTGCCGCGGCCACACCCATTGCGTTCCCCGAGCTGGTCACCTCGCTAAAGCAGGGCGTCGTTGACGGGCAGGAGAATGCGTCGGCCACCATCTGGGATGGCAAGCTGTTTGAGGTCCAGAAATTCATGTCCGTGAATGAGCACATCTATGGTCTGCACTTCATCGTGATCAACGACCGGGTGTTCCAGGGGTTGACCCCTGACATGCGTCAAATCCTGATGGACGGTGCGGCCGTGCATGCCGAGGTGGCCAACTCCCGAAAATCCATGGACAGCATGCAGGCGATCCAGAAGATCCGCGGCGCTGGTACCAAAGTGCATGTTAATTCGCCGACGGAGAAGGAAGCCTTCCGCAAGGCCAGCCAGGAGCCGGTGATTGAGTTCATTGCGTCGCAAGTTGGACGCCCGGTGGTTGACAAGTTGCTAGAGGCCGTGCGCGACACGACGCGCAAGTCCTACGCGAACTGATAGCCCTAACTGATCGATCGAACAGCCTGGCCGGAGCCCACGGAGGGCCCGGCCACTTACGAAAACGGGCGACCACCTCGCCCGTCATCCACCCCATGATGCAGGACAGCCGATGAAATTGATACACCGCCTGGGCCGGCTTGTCGGCCGTTTCTCCGACCACTTCATCGCCTGGCTGTTATTGATCAGTGTGCTCCTGAACCTGGCGCAGGTGTTCACACGGTATGCCCTCAATGCGCCTCTGTTCTGGACCGAGGAGATGGTGCGTTACACCACGGTCTGGCTGACCTTTGCTGGTGCGGCAGCGGCCAGCCTGTACGGCGACCATATGGATATGAACCTCTTTGCCGAGGTTAAAAATCCGCGTTTTCAGGCCTGGCATCAGGCCGCACTCCAGTGCATTGTTCTGGTTTTTTGCGTCCTCATCGTCTGGCAGGGTACCAAGTTTTGCATCCTCAATGGCATGCAGACCTCGCCGGCTGTCGGGTTGCAGATGGTGTATGTCTATGGCGCAACCACCGTGGGTGGGGTAATGCTGGCATTGGTCAGCCTGCATAAGATTGCCGCCGCACTGTGGCCTCAGTCCGATGTCACAGAGGTTTCAGCATGATCGCGATTGCCATTGTCCTCACCTTGCTGTTGGTGGCCGGGCTACCGATCAGCTACTCATTCGCGTTGGCTGGCTCTTTTGCGCTGTGGTTTACAGGCGAACAGCAGCTCAACGTCATCTCGCGCATGTTCTCAGGCCTGGACACTTTCGTGCTGATGGCAGCGCCGTTCTACGTCTTTGCAGGCGAATTGATGAATCGGGGAGGCATCAGTGAACGCATCATTCATTTGGCGCAGATTCTGGTTGGGCGCGTACGCGCTGGAACAGCCTATGCGGCGATCCTGGCTTCAGTCATGTTCTCCGGAATATCCGGCACCGCGGTGGCAGACATTGCCGCTTTAGGCAACATCTTCATCAATGGCATGGCCAAAGAGGGGTACAGCAAATCGTTCTCTGCAGCTGTGGTCGTGGCCGCATCGGTCATTGGGCCCATCATTCCTCCCTCGGTGATCATGGTCTTGTACGCGGCGGTGGCCGATATTTCCGTGCTGAAGCTGTTCCTTGCGGGCATCGTGCCCGGTCTCTTGCTGGGAGTGGCCTGTGCCCTGGTCGTGTTCTGGCGGGGCCGTCGTGGCGACATGCCAATCTCGACAATCAAGATTGAAAAGGCCGAGATACCGCGCCTGGCCCGCGACGGCTTGCTGGTCATGAGCCTGCCAGCGTTCATCGTTTTGGGGACTATTTCCGGCGCGTTTACGCCCACTGAGGCCGGTGGCATCGCCGTGATCTACGCTGCGTTTCTTGGCACCTTTGTGTTCCGCACCCTGAATTTCTCTGGCTTCATGCAGGCGGCTCGTAATTCCGCGCGCTTGACTGCGGGCCTGTTTCTGCTGATTGCGGCCGTCGAGGTGGTGAACTACGTCCTGATCCTGGCTGGCGTGGCCGAAGGTACGGCGGCCGTGGTCTCCGTTTTCAAGGATTACCCCAGGACCTTCCTGCTCGTCTGCGTGATTGCTTTTTTGATCGTAGGGCTGGCGCTTGATGCGGGCCCTGCCTTGCTGTTGCTGGCGCCGGTGCTGTTGCCCATCACCCGCAGCATGGGCATCGACGACATCCATTTCTCGATGGTGATGATCGTCAGCGTCACGTTGGGTCTGATTTCGCCGCCGGTAGGCATATGCCTTTTTGTGGCCTGCAAGATCGGCAACATCACCATGCGGACGCTTTGGTCCGAACTGGCACTCTTCTTTTATGCTGAGATCACTCTCATTGTGGTGCTGGTGTACTTTCCGGTGCTTTCTACCGGATTGCCAAACCTGTTTCGCGGTTGACCCCCTCGTCGTTGTGACGCCTGATTCAGTTCGAGTCCGCAGGCCGTGAAGCTTGTCCGCGCAACGGCCCTCGCGGGCATTCTCTATATGCTGATGGCCGGGCTGTTTTTTTCGATCCTTGACACCACGGCCAAGTACGTCATTGCCAGCGTTACGCTGGTGATGATGTTATCGATCCGTTTCCTGGTGCAGGCGCTGGTTTCAACCCTGGTCCTGTTGCCGCTGCACGGCCGAGCGCTGCTTCGGATCCGCCAACCGCGTTTGCAGTTGCTGCGCGGGGCCTTGCTGGCCGGCAGCACGGTGATGGCGGTATCCGGGCTAAAGTTAATGCCAGTCGGGGAGTTCACTGCCATTGTTATGGTCACGCCCATGCTAGTGACCGTGCTGGCCGTGACAGTGCTCAAGCAACGGATCGCACCGGTCCAGTGGCTGTTTGTGATTTGCGGACTGGCAGGCACACTGATGATCATCAAGCCTGGCGGACAAAGTTTGGGTTGGGGCGCTTTGCTGCCATTGGGTTGTTTGCTATCGAATTCTTCGGTTCAGCTGCTGACCAGTCATCTAGGACGGCAAGACAGCGCCGCAAGCACCCATTTGTGCAGCGTCTGGTTTTGTGCGGTCTTGGCCGTGATCGCGTTGCCCATCGGTTGGCAGGCCTTGGATTCTTTGAGTCTGTGGGGCCTGATGCTGCTGATGGGTTTGATGGGCGCTGCGGGGCATTTCGTACTGACCCAGGCCTATCAGCACGCGCCTACCGTGGTGTTGATGCCCTTTATGTATGGCCACATTGGCTTTGCCGTCTTGGGCGGCTGGCTGGTGTTCAACCATGTCCCTGATGAGTGGGCAGTCCTTGGCATGATGGTGATCGCCGCCAGCGGCATTGCCAGTGCTTGGTTGACGGCCCATCCCGGTAGTCAAGCCAAGGAGGCTCGGTCGTGAAAATTGTCAAACTAGAAACCTTTCTTGCCAATTGCGGGCTTCGCAATTACCTGTTTGTTCGGCTGCATACGGATACCGGGCTGACCGGGCTGGGTGAGGCGACCCTGGAATGGCAGGAAATGGCGGTACACACACTCATGCATGAATGGGCCGAGGAGCGCATTCTGGGCGTCTGTCCTTTCGACATTGAAAAGGTCTTCGGCGACCTGATCCGCGACCAGTATCAGGGCGGCGCCACCGTTATGACCGTCATCAGTGCGCTTGAAATTGCCTGCTGGGACATTGTTGGCAAGGCCTGCGGGCAGCCCGTCTATCGCCTATTGGGTGGGCAAGCTCGGGACACCTTGCCGGTCTATGCCAACGGTTGGTACGGCAGCGCCCGGACGCCGCAGGACTATGCCGAAAAAGCGCGCCAGGTGGTGGCGATGGGCTACGCCGGGATGAAGTTTGACCCCTTCGAGCAGGCCTGGAAAACGCTCGATCATGCCGCGATGCAGTCCGCCGAAGACATCGTGGCGGCGGTTCGGCAGGCTGTGGGGGAGGGCGTGAGCTTGATGATCGAGGTGCATGGCCGCCTCTCGGCTGGGTCCGCCATTGAAATGGGGCGTCGGCTGGCCAAGTACAACCCGGCCTGGTACGAGGAGCCGGTCAGTCCGCACAGTCTTGATTTGCTGGCCGAGGTCCACAATGCGCTGCCCTTTCCGGTAGCTGCCGGTGAGCGGCTGTATATGTTGGAAGAATTTGCCCGGTTGGCAAACTTGCGGGCCTGTGATGTCGCTCAGCCGGATCTGGCCCATTGCGGTGGTTTGTGGATGGGTAAAAAAATCGCCGCGCTATGTCAGCCGCAGGATATCCGTTTGGCGCCGCACTGCTCAATCGGTCCGGTCGCCCTGTGCGCGGCCATCCACTTTGGCTGGTCAACACCGCAGGTCATGGTCCAGGAAAACTTTGGCGACTTCGATGCCCCATGGCGAAGCGAATTGGTGTCTGGCTGGACGCCGATGAAGGCAGGCCGTTATGTATTGCCAGACAAACCGGGACTTGGCATTGAACTTGATGACGCAGCCTGCGCACGCCACCCCTTCGTCAAACATGCGTTCCCTTCGCTGTGGGACAGACGCTGGTTGGCGGAATTCACCAAATCCGGGGTGAGCGCATGAGCTTGCGTGTGTTGAGACTCAATGCCCAGACTTACCCGGTCGAACCGGGGGAGTATGCGGCGCTCGCCAAAGCGGGGGCCGAATTGGTGGCTGTGGAAGGCCGGACTGAGGCCGATATTCTGAGCGCTGCCCCCGACTGCGATGCGCTGATGGTGGTCTCGTCCTATGTACCCGCTGCCGTGGTGCGCAAGTTGTCTAAGTGCCGCACCATCGCCCGTTTGGGCGCTGGTACCGATCGAATCGATATTGAAGCCGCGACCCAAGTCGGCATGGTCGTTAGCAATGTGCCTGATTTTTGCCTGGGCGAGCAGGCCGACCACACCATGGCCCTGCTGCTGTCCTTCGCGCGCCGCCTGCCCTTTATGCAGCAGGCGATGCGCGACGGCAATTTTTCAGCCCGTCAACACGCCGGCGTGCATCGGCTCGCCGGCCGCAAATTGGGCCTGATCGGATTTGGCGCCAGCGCCCAGGCCGTGGCGCGCCGGGCGACAGCCTTTGGCCTGCAGGTCCAGGCCTGGACCCGAAGCCCCGGCAATTACAGCGGGATTGCCGAGCAACTTGGTGTCCGGCTGGTTGACTTATCCAGCTTGCTGAAAACCAGCCACTTCGTCTCGATTCACCTGCCCTTGACGCCGCAAACCCGTCAACTGCTTGGTGCGGCTGAATTGGCGCTCATGATGCCCGAGGCGGCCTTGGTGAACACGTCCCGTGGCGCCATCATTGACGAGTCTGCCTTGGTTGATGCGCTGCAGCGGGGTGCCATTGCCGGAGCCGCACTCGATGTGTTTTCGTCGATCGATGTGTTTGCCCCGTCGGCCCCGCCGCCGCAGCACCCCTTGCTGACTATGGAGAACGTCATCGCCACGCCGCACAGTGCCGGTAGCTCGGTCGAATCCACCCGTGAGTCCAAGGAACGCGGCGCCCAGCACGCTGCTGCAGTGCTGCTGGGACACTGGCCTGCTCATGTGGTGAACCCCTCGGTCCAGCCCCGATGGCCACTTCAGCACCAAGAGCCCTGACCCAACTGGGATGACGGGGCTCCCGATCGGGTATCGTGTCGGCATGACACGTGAACTCCCGATGACCCCGGCCGGCCGCATCGACGCGGTCGACGTGCTGCGAGGTGTCGCCATGCTCTGGATGACGGCCTTTCATTTTTGCTTTGACCTGAACCACTTCGGTCACATTCAGCAGAACTTTTACCTTGACCCGTTCTGGACCTGGCAGCGCAGCGCCATCGTCAGCCTGTTTTTGTTGTGTGCCGGCCTAGGGCAGGCGATTGCGGTGGCGCAGGGGCAAAGCTGGCCGCGCTTTTGGCGGCGCTGGGCCCAGGTGGCGGGCTGTGCGCTCTTGGTAACGGCGGGTTCCTGGCTCATGTACCCGCAGAGCTTCATCTATTTTGGGGTGCTGCACGGCATGGCAGTGCTGCTCGTTATTGCCCGTCTGAGTGCCCATTGGGGGCGCTGGTTATGGCTGTTGGGGGCCTTGGCGCTGACCCTGCCCTGGGCGGCGCAGCCGCTGCTGGCCGGCGCACTGGCGCCCTGGGCCGAGCACCTGAACAGCCCGGCGCTGAACTGGCTGGGCCTGATCACACGAAAGCCTGTAGCCCAAGACTACGTTCCCTTGCTACCCTGGTTGGGCATGGTGTGGTGGGGTGTCGCGGCCGGTCAGTGGCTGCTCAGCAGGGACAGGCTTGGTCGATCGCAGCTATTGGGCGGTGCCGGGCGCCGACTTGCGGCACTGGGCCGCTGGAGCCTGAGCTATTACATGCTGCACCAACCTGTGCTGATCGGCGCCTTGATGGCGCACGCCTGGGTGACACGGCTTTAACCGGCGGCGCCACCCAGATGGCGCTTACTCGATCTTGGCCTTAGCGCGAAGATCTTCCTGGAACTTGCCGAGTTTTTGCTGCTCAAGCTGCTGCTTAATTTGCGGCTTGACGTCGTCAAACTTGGGCAACTGGGCATCACGGACATCGTCGAGCCGGATGATGTGAAAGCCAAACTGTGTCTTGACGGGCGTTTCGGTCAGCTTGCCCTTGGCCAGCTTGGTCAGGGCGTCTGAAAATTCAGCCACGTAGTTACCGGCACTCGCCCAGTCCAGATCGCCGCCGTTGGCGCCAGAGCCAGGGTCTTTGCTGGATTTCTTGGCAATGTCTTCAAATTTGCCGCCTTTTTTCAGCTGGGCAATGATGGCCTTGGCTTCATCCTCCTTGGCCACCAGGATGTGGCGGGCGCGATACTCTTTGCCGCCATTGGCTGCGGTGTATTTGTCGTACTCGGCCTTGACGTCGGCGTCAGTCACCGGGCTGGTTTTCTGGAAGTTGGCGAACAGTTCGCGGATCAGCAGGGTTTGGCGTGCCAGTTCCATCTGGACTTTGTAGTCCTCGGTCGCATCCAGGCCCTGCTTTTGGGCTTCTTGAATGAAGATCTCGCGGGCGATCACTTCATCGCGCAGCTGGCCCTGCATCTCGGGCGTGACCGGCCGGCCGGACTTGGCGACCTGTTGTGCCAGTGCTTCGACACGCGCCACGGGCACGGCCTTGCCGTTGACGATCGCGACGTTTTGGGCCAGTGCCAGCGGTGCCAGGCCGCCTAGGAGCAGGGTGCTGACCAAAGTTGAAATCAAGGTGCGTTTCATGAAGGAAAGGTCTCAGGTAAAAAAGTGATCTGTTGAAAAGAGGTGCAGTCGGGGTGGATTCTCATGCAGGCGGCAGGCTTGCCTCGATGGCGAGCGCGTGAAGCCCTTGGTCCAGAAAATCTTGCAGCGCATCATACACAAGGCGATGCCGCGCCAGGGGTGACTTGCCCCGGAAGGCCTCGGCGCTGATACGGACCCGGAAATGGGTGCCCTGGCCGCTGTCGTTGGCGCCAACGTGACCGCTGTGTTGCCAACTCTCGTCCAAAACTTCCAACTGCATGGGCTGCAGGGTGTCGAGCAGTCGCTGGGTCAGTCGCGCCTCGGTGGGTGCGCCGGGCGGTGCAGGGATCGCCGTCATACCTTTGGCTCGTCAGATTTGAGGTAACGGGCGATGTAAAAACCCTGGCCAACGATGAAAACCAGCGGAAAGGCATAGCCCCAGAGCTTGAAATTCACCCAGTCTTCGGTGCTGTAGTAGGCAGCCACGTAGCCGTTGATACTGGCCATGAAGAAGCAGTAGCCGATCCAGATCAGGTTGAGCCGCTGCCAGACCGGGTCAGGCAGCTCCAGTTGGCTGCCCAGCAGCAGTTTGAGGAAGTTCTTTTTCAGCAGCCAGACGGTCACCATCAGCCCGATCGCCATCGCACCGTACAGCACGGTGGGCTTCCATTTGATGAAGCGGTCGTCGTGCAAGAGCAGAGTCAGCGCGCCAAAGACCAGCACCAGTGCCAGAGTGATCTTGTGCATCATGGGCAGCCGTCGGTCAATGGCGTAGACCAGGCCCATCTGCAGCACGGTCGCCGCCATCAGTACGGCAGTGCCCACATAAATGTCGTAAACCTTGTAACTGCCGAAAAAAAGCAGTATGGGGAAAAAATCAATCAGCAGCTTCATGAGGGGGTGAAGTGTAGCGAGGCTGAGTTCATGCAGTAGCGCAGGCCGGTTGGCGCCGGACCGTCTTCAAACACGTGGCCCAGGTGCGCGCCACAGTCGGCGCAATGCACCTCGGTGCGCTTCATCCACAGCATGCCGTCGACCTTGGTGCCCACCGCCTCGGGCGCAATTGGCTGGAAGTAGCTGGGCCAACCTGTGCCTGAGTCGAATTTGGCTGCCGCATCAAACAGCGGCTTGTCGCAACAGATGCAGCGGTAGGTGCCGGCGGCGTGCTGCTCGGCCAGGCGCCCGGTAAAGGCGCGCTCAGTGGCCTCGTGGCGCGTAACCTGGAAGGCCATGGGCTCGGCCCCTTTGCCTTTGAGCAGGGATTGCCACTCGGCGTCGGTTTTGGTAATTTTGTAGGTCATGGTGTTTGACAGGGTGAATGAAAGGTTCAAGAACTGCAGCTGATGGCGATGCTACCGGCCCAGTCGGGCGGCAAGTCTGCCAGGTCGTCAAAGCCCGGGTGCTCGTCGAAAGGGGATTCGAGCACCGTCAGCAGGGTCTGGACCTGTGAAAAATCCATCTGCCGTGCAGCCCGAATGGCCAACTCACCAAGGTGGTTGCGCAGCACGTATTTGGGGTTGGTCTTTAGCATCAAATCGGCCGCTAGCCCTTGTGGCGTATGGTTTTTCCGCTCTGAATACTGTAGCATCCAGGCATCCAGCCCAGGGCGGTTCAGGAACAGGTCCCGCACCGGCTCAGGGGCCCGCCCGCCTTGCGCATGACTCAGCCGGCGCCAGAAGATGGTGTAGTCCACCTGGTCGGCCGCCAGCAGCTTCAGGATGTCTTCGATCAGATGGCGATCGGTTGCTGCCTGTTGGTCGCCCGGCTCACCCACCAAGCCGAGCTTGGCCTGCATCCGCGCCGCCAGCGCGGCCGGAAACACAGTTTTGTAGGATTCGAGCGCGGCCAGCGCCAGCCCCTGCTCACCAATCAGGGGCAGCAGGGCCTGGCCCAGACAAAACAGGTTCCAGTAGGCGATGTTGGGCTGCTTCTGGAAAGCGTAGCGGCCGCCGCTGTCAGAGTGGTTGCAGATGTGGCCGGGGTCGTAGGCGTCGAGAAACTGGAAGGGCCCGTAGTCGATGGTCAGGCCCAGGATGCTCATGTTGTCGGTGTTCATCACCCCATGGCAGAAACCCACGGCCTGCCACTGCGCCACCATGTCTGCGGTGCGCTCGCTCACCGCTTGCAGTAGCGCGGCAAAGCGGTTGCCGCCAAACTCGCTCGTGTCTCGGCAGTGCGGGTAAAACCGGTCAATCACATGGTCGGCCAGCGTTTGCAGCTCGGTCAACTGCTGGCTGTAGGCAAAGTGTTCAAAATGCCCGAAACGGATGAAGCTGGGCGCTACCCGCGTCACCACGGCAGCGGTTTCGGTGGTCTCACGGTAAACCGGTGCGTCCGAGCCGGTCACGCACAGCGCGCGCGAGGTCGGAATGCCCAGGCCGTGCATGGCCTCGCTGCACAAAAATTCACGGATGCTCGAGCGCAACACGGCGCGGCCGTCGCCCATGCGGGAGTAGGGCGTGAGCCCTGCCCCCTTGAGTTGGATTTCCTGACCGGCAGCCGTCTGTCCCAGCAAAATAGCCCGGCCGTCACCCAGTTGCCCGGCCCACACGCCAAACTGGTGGCCGCTGTAGACGCTGGCCAGCGGCCGGGTGCCAGTGATATGGCGGTTGCCGCTCAGGGCCTGCAGCAGCGCATCAGACGTCATTTGGTCGGCTGACAGGCCCAGATCATGCGCCACAGCGTGGCTGCGGCCGACCCAGTAAGGTGCCGGCAGCGGCTTAGGTGCCAATTCGGTAAAAAAGGCTTCTCCCAGGGCTGCGAAGCTGTTGTGCCAGGTGAGGCCGAGGTCTAGGGTGTGCGCCTCGGGAGTTGCGGTGTTCATTGCTGGATTGTCACGCAGGTGGGGCTGGCGGGTGGGCCGTGGGGTTGTCTGCTTGGGTTGATCAGCCCGACGGCGCATTCGCCTCCGCGGCTGCCCCCCGCCCTACGGGCTCCTCCTTGATGCCGCTGCGGTGAACGCACCGCCGTGCTGATCTGGCAACCGGGTTGGCACGCGACGCACGGCGCACCAAACATAAGTGCTGCCGTGGGTGCTGCTTGGGTGTCGCGGCTCGTGTCCGGCATCTCTCACCAAGCCCGTAGCCAGATCTGGGTGGTGGGGCGTTCGGCGCAGCGGCATCAAGGAGGAGCCCAACGGGCGGGGGACAGCCGCGGAGCCGAATGCCCCGCCGCCCTGATCCCACACACCACGGAACTGGTTCCCATCAGGCCGGGAGAGGCGCTTGGTAAAGGCAGGCCGGGGTCACGTCCGACACGGCAGCGACGCCAATTTGTGCCAGCGCAGTTTCAATCTCGCCGGTGAAACAGTTGTACATGCGCTCCGCACCTGCGGGCCCTACCGCTGCCAGCGCGTACAAAAATGGTCGTCCCACCAGCACCATATCCGCGCCCAGTGCCCGGGCCTTGACGATGTCATCTCCGGTGCGGATACCGCTGTCAAACAGCAGCGGAAAGGCGGGGCCGACGGCCTTCCGTATGGCTGGCAGCGCAGCAATGGCCGAGGGCGCACTGTCCAATTGGCGCCCGCCGTGGTTGGAGACGCAGATGGCGTCAACGCCCTCGGCTTTCATTCGCACCGCGTCCTCGGCAGACAGCACGCCTTTGATGATCAACTTGCCGCGCCAAGCCGCTCTCAGCTCTTGCAGAAAAGCCCAGTTGGCCCCGGTTCTGGGCGCGTTGCGGTCATACCCCTTGGCGTTGGCACCCGAAAAATTGGCCATGGTCGGCAGGCCGCTGGCCAGGGTTTTGAGCGACCAGTGTGGGTGCGTCGCAAAGTCCATGAAATGCCTGGCCGTCATCCGGAACGGCGTGGCAAAACCGTTGCGCACATCGCGCGGCCGTTTGCCCAGGCGCGGCACATCCACGGTCAGGATCAGCGTGTCGTAGCCGGCATTGGCGGCGCGCTGGCTCAGTGCCATGGCGTCTTGCGTGCTGCCGGTCACGTAGAGCTGGAACCAGGCCCGCCCGCCGCTGAGTCTCAGCAGTTCTTCCATCGAGGTCGACGAGGCCGTCGACACACCCAAGGGCAGGTTGTGGCGCAGGCTCAAGGCGGCCAGGCTGTGGTCGGTGCCTGGCCAGGCCAGGTCACACATGCCCATGGGGGCGATGCCAAACGGCACATCCCAAGCGCGCCCCAGCAGCGAGGTTTTAAGGGAAATGCTGTTGACATCGGCCAGGCTGCGCGGCTGCAATCGCACGCGCCTCAGGTCGCTGAGGTTGCTGGCCAGGCCCAACTCGTCGCCGGCGCCGCCGTCAATGAAGTCGTAAATCAAGCGCGGGAGGCGTTGCGCCGCCAAGGCCCGGGCATCCCGGGTCGATGGCAGCGAGCGGCTGGGTTTGAAGGGCACCGCTGCATCGCGGTCGGCAGGGGTCATGGACGAGAAAAACATGGATCCAATCATAAATGGCCGAGGCACCTCGTCTGGCTGCGGGGCCCGTACACAACCTGGCGACTGTCGGCAAGCGCTTGTTTCGCAGTACGATGCGGGCCTTGTTTCTTCCATTTTCAGGAGTTGTCCATGCTCGGTCTGATGCAAAACCACCCGCTGTTGATCTCGTCGCTGATTGATTTTGCTGAGCGTCACCACGGTGACGCCGAGATCGTGTCGCGCCGGGTGGAGGGCGATATTCACCGCTACACCTACAAGGCTTTGGCGGCGCGCTCCCGGCAGGTGGCCCATGCGCTCGAGGGGCTGAAGCTGGGCTTCGGCGACCGGGTCGCCACCCTGGCCTGGAACGGTTACCGCCACCTGGAGCTTTACTTCGGCGTGAGTGGTTCGGGCCGGGTGCTGCACACGCTCAACCCGCGCCTGCACCCGGATCAAATTACCTGGATCGCCAACCACGCCGAAGATTCGGTGCTGTGTTTCGATCTGAGCTTTTTACCTATCATCAAAGCGATTGCAGGCCGCTGCGTCACCATCAAGCACTACGTGGCGCTGTGTGATGCGGACAAGCTGCCCGCTGACAGCGGTATCCCGGGCCTGCTCAGCTACGAGGCCTGGATGGGCGCCCAGTCCACAGACTACGCCTGGCCGATCTTTGACGAAAACTCGGCGTCGAGCATGTGCTACACCAGCGGCACCACGGGCAACCCCAAGGCCGCGCTGTACAGCCACCGCTCCACCATGCTGCATGCGCTGGCCGGCGCCTTGCCCGATGCGTTGGCGATGAGCGCCCGCGATGCGGTGTTGCCAGTCGTGCCCATGTTCCACGTCAACGCCTGGGGCCTGCCTTATTCGGCCGCCATGACCGGCGCCAAGCTGGTATTCCCCGGTCCGGCGATGGACGGCAAGTCGATTTTCGAGCTGATCGAGACCGAAAAAGTCTCGTTTGCCGCGGGCGTGCCCACCGTATGGCAAATGATGCTGGGACACATGCAGGCCGGCGGTCTGCGTTTTTCGACCCTCAAGCGCACCGTGATTGGTGGTTCGGCCTGCCCGCCGGCCATGATCACGGCCTTTAATGACGACTACGGTGTCGAGGTGCTGCACGCCTGGGGCATGACCGAAATGTCGCCGCTGGGCACGGTCTGCACCCTGAAAAACAAGCACCTAGATCTGGCGCCGCAGGACAAGATGAAGGTCCGGCTCAAGCAGGGCCGCGGTATTTTCGGCGTCGACATGAAAATTGTGGACTCCGAAGGCCAGGAACTGCCCTGGGATGGCAAGGCTTTTGGCGACCTGCTGGTGCGCGGGCCGTGGATCATTAGCGCTTATTTCAAGGGCGAGGGCGGCAGCCCGCTGGTGGATGGCTGGTTCCCCACCGGCGACGTAGCCACCATCGACCCCGACGGTTACATGCAGATCACCGACCGCAGCAAAGACGTGATCAAGTCGGGCGGGGAGTGGATCAGTTCCATCGATGTCGAAAACATTGCCATGGCGCATCCCGCTGTGGCCATGGCGGCCTGCGTCGGCATGAAGCACCCCAAGTGGGACGAGCGGCCCATCATTGCGGTGGTCAAGAAACCAGGTGCAGCGGTTAGCCGTGACGAACTGATCGCGTTCTATGAGGGCAAGACCGCCAAGTGGCAGATCCCGGACGACGTGGTATTTCTGGATGCCATCCCCTTGGGAGGCACTGGCAAGATGCAAAAAACCAAGCTGCGCGAGGTGCTGAAGGATTACCGGCTGCCCGGTCTGTGACCTCGCTATCGCGGAGGTGACTGGCCTAGGGAGAACCCGAAGTGTGCTTTCGCATAAAACCTGTAGGCTCGCCATCAATCAATCCAAGGAGGTTTTCCATGAAATTCGCATACAAATTCCTGGCTGCAGCGGTTTCGCTGTGTTGCGCTGGCGTGGCGTTCGCGCAAAAGGGCGAGACTGTCAAAATGGTCCGCATCGACCCCCTGACCGGCCTGCTCGGGCCAGTGGGCGTGAGCCAGATGAAGGGCTACCAGTTTTTTGCTGAAAAATTCAGCGGTGCCGGCAACCCGGCTGGCGTCAAGTTTGAGATCACCGCGATCGACAACAAGCTCAGCCCGGCCGAGAGCCTGAACGCGCTCAAAGCCGCGATTGACCAGGGCGTGCGCTACATCATCCAGGGCAACGGCTCCTCGGTGGCGCTGGCGCTGACCGACGCGGTGACCAAGCACAACGAGCGCAACCCCGGCAAAGAGGTGATCTACCTGAATGACTCGGCGGTGGACCCGGACCTGACCAACAGCAAGTGCAGCTACTGGCATTTCCGCTTTGACGCTGACACCTCCATGAAGATGGAAGCCATGTCGAGCTTCATGGTTGACCAGAATGACATCAAGAAGATTTACATCCTGGGTCAGAACTACTCGCACGGTGTGCAAGTGGCCAAGTACACCAAGGAAACCCTGGCACGCAAGCGCCCAGACATCCAAATCGTCGGCGAAGACCTGCACCCGTTGGCCCAGGTGCGCGACTTTGCACCCTATATCGCCAAGATCAAGGCCTCCGGCGCCGACACAGTCGTGACTGGCAACTGGGGCTCCGACCTGTCGCTGCTGGTCAAGGCTGCCAATGAAAATGGCTACACGGGCAAGTTCTTCACTTACTACACCGGCGTCACCGGTACCCCAACCGCATTGGGCACCAATGGCGGCGGCCGCGTCTACCAGATCGCCTACAGCCACTACAACATGGGTGGCCAGATGGACAAGTGGATGAACGAGTTCAAGGCCAAGTACAACGACGACTTCTACACCGGCTCCACCATCCGCATCTACGAGGTGCTGGGCGCGGCCATGGCCAAGGCTAAGTCGACGGACCCCGTCAAGGTGGCGGCGGCTATGGAAGGCCTGCGCGTGAAGAGCTTTAATGGCGAGGTAGAGATGCGTAAGTTCGACCACCAACTGCAGCAACCGCTGTACATGACGGTCTGGCAAAAGGCCGATAAAAAGTACCCCTATAGCCCTGAGAACACCGGCATGACCCTGGTGCCGCTCAAGGAGTACCCCAACTATGTGTCGAGCACCCCGACCAGCTGCCAAATGAAGCGTCCCTGAACCGGGATTGCGTCATACAGAGCCCGTGGCGGCACGCCGTAACGGGCTCTTTTTGGTTTTTGCGCTGATACAGGACAGGCGACATGGAGTTTTTCATCATTTCGACGCTCAATGGCGTCAGTTACGGCTTGCTATTGTTCATGCTGAGTTCGGGGCTGACCCTGATCTTCAGCATGATGGGCGTGCTCAACTTTGCCCATGCCAGCTTTTACATGCTGGGCGCTTATGTGGGCTACACGGTGTCACGCTGGGTCGGGTTCTGGCCGGCGCTGGTGCTGGCGCCTCTTGTAGTGGGCGCCTTGGGTGCGCTGTTTGAACGGTTGTGCCTGCGCCGGGTGCACAAATTCGGCCACGTGCCTGAGCTGCTGATCACTTTTGGCCTGACCTATGTGGTGCTGGAACTGGTGCAACTGATCTGGGGCCGCATTGCGCTAGATTTCAAGCCGCCGGAAACCCTGCAAGGCCCAGCGTTCACCCTGATCAACCACTCGGTCAATGGCTTGCGACTGATCTGGGGCGCAGCACCTGCCGAGTGGTGCAGCGCTGCTGACACCGCCATCAGGGTGGTGTGCTCACCGTTTCCAGCCACCCGTGGCTTCATGATGTTGGTGGCACTGACCATGCTGGTGGCGATCTGGCTGCTGCTGACCCGCACCCGGGTTGGGCTGGTGATTCAGGCGGCACTCACACACCCGGACGCGGTCGAGGCTCTGGGTCACAACGTTCCGCGCGTCTTCATGCTGGTGTTTGGCGCCGGGGCCGCGCTGGCCGGTCTGGCCGGCGTGATTGGCGGCAGCACCTTTTTGACAGAGCCGTCGATGGCGGCTACGGTGGGCTCCATCATTTTTGTGGTGGTGGTGGTGGGGGGTATGGGCTCGTTGTCGGGGGCTTTTGTCGCCTCTTTGCTGATCGGTACAGTGCAGACCTTTGCGGTAGCCTTTGACTACTCGCTGCTGACCCTGCTGCAGCAACTGAACCTGCCCATCAACGCGGCGTTGCGCGACAACTCGCTGGCCCGGTTGACCATTGCCCAGGTGGCCCCCATCCTGCCCTACCTGTTTTTGGTCCTGATCCTGATCTTTAGGCCCCGTGGCCTGCTTGGAAACCGCGAGGGTTGATGATGTCACGCCTGTCTGCCCGTCTGGGCTCGCCCTGGGTCTGGTCCCTGTTTGCCGTGGTGATGCTTATTGCGCCACAGTTGTTCACCAGCGGTCTGTCGGTGACCATGCTGTCGCAGATGGGCATCGCCATCATTGCCTGCCTGTCCTACAACATGCTGCTGGGCCAAGGCGGCATGCTGAGCTTTGGCCATGCGGTGTACACCGGCCTGGGTTCGTTTGTGGCGATCCATGCTTTAAACAGTTACGGCGGAGGGGTGCTGCCGGTGTCGCTGGTGCCGCTGGTCGGCGGCTTTGCCGGCATGGGTTTTGCCGTGTTGTTTGGCTATGTCACCACGCGCAAGTCGGGGACCACGTTTGCCATGATCACGCTGGGGCTGGCCGAGCTGGTGTTTGCCATGTCGCTGATGATCCCGGAGTTTTTCGGGGGTGAGGGCGGTGTGTCGGGTAACCGGGTGATGGGTCGACCCGTGCTGGGCGTCACTTTCGGACCGGCCAGCCAGGTCTATTACCTGATTGCCGCCTACACCCTGGTGTCCATGATCCTCATGTACGCCTTCACGCAGACCCCGTTGGGTCGCATGCTCAATGCCGTGCGCGACAACCCGGAGCGGGTGGAATTTATTGGCTACAACCCGCAGCGGGTGCGCTACACGGCTTTCATCATCGCGGGCTTTTTTGCCGGCATCTCGGGCGGGTTGGGCGCGCTCACCTTCGAGATCGTCACCGCCGAGGTGGTGGGCGCCGCGCGCTCGGGGGCCTACCTGCTGTTCACCTTTCTGGGCGGTGCCACTTTCTTCTTTGGCCCCATCATTGGCGCCATTTTGATGGTGCTGGCCTTTGTGCTGCTGAGCGAATTCACCAAGGCTTGGCTGCTGTACCTGGGGCTGCTGTTCCTTTTCATGGTGATGTACGCGCCGGGCGGCATCGCCAGCCTGATCATGATGAACCTGCGGCTGGCCCTGCACGGCAAGCTGGCGCGACTGGCCGGCAGCTACGCCGGTTTGCTGCTCACGGGCCTGATGGCGCTGCTGGGCGCGGCTGCCCTGATTGAAATGCTCTACCACCTGCAACTGAGCTCGGCCTCTGGCTCGGTAGTGCCGTTCCTGGGTCTGCCGATGGACACGGCGGACCCGCTGAGCTGGCTGGGCGCGGTGCTGCTGCTGGCCGCAGGGGTGGCAGCGTTCCGGCCAGTGCAAAAGCGCTTTGCCTTGAAATGGGATGCGGCCCAGGCCGAGATTGAGCACGCGCTGCAAGCGAAAGGTGGGGCATGATGGTCACAGCCAATCAGACGGGCCCGCATGCCCTGGAGTTGCGCGACCTGCGCAAGAGTTTTGGCAAGACCGAGATCATTCGCGGCGCCAACTTGGCCGTGCGCCCGGGCGAGCGGGTGGCCATCATCGGCCCCAATGGCGCCGGCAAGTCCACCCTGTTCAACCTGATCAGCGGCCGCTTTGAAGCCAGCAGCGGGGATGTGCTGCTGCATGGCCAGCGCATCAACGGCAAGAAGCCCTTTGAGATCAACCGGCTGGGCCTGTCGCGCAGCTTCCAGATCACCAACATCTTCCCCAAGCTCAGCGTGTTTGAGAACCTGCGTTGTGGCGTGCTCTGGAGCCTGGGCTACAAGTACAGCTTTTTCAAATTTTTGGTGGACCTGGACGACGCCAACGAGCGGGCGCAGCAGCTGATGGCCATGATCGGGCTCGGCCAAAAGCGCGAGGTCCTGGCCATGAACTTGACCTACGCCGAGCAGCGCGCGCTGGAAATCGGCATCACCATTGGCGGCGGTGCCAATGTGATTCTGCTGGATGAGCCTACTGCCGGCATGAGTCGCAGCGAAACCGCGCGTTTCATCGAGCTCATCAAACAGGTGACCGAGGGCAAGACCCTGCTGACTGTGGAGCATGACATGGGCGTGGTATTTGGGCTGGCCGACAAGATTGCAGTGCTGGTGTATGGCGAAGTCATCGCCTTTGACACCCCTGAGGCGGTGCGGGCCAATGCCCGGGTGCAAGAAGCCTACCTGGGTTCGGCTGTGGCCGATGCCCAGGTCAGCGCCCATGCGCCAGGAGTCTGAGCATGCTGCAAGTCAGTCAATTACAGGCGTTTTACGGCAAGAGCCATGTGCTGCATGGCGTCGACCTTCAGGTGGGTGATGGCGAAATTGTGGCGCTGCTCGGTCGTAACGGCTCGGGTCGCTCCACCACCGCCAAGGCCATCATGGGTATGGTGGATTGCCAGGGTTCAGTGCTGTGGCAGGGCGGTCAGATTCTGGGCCGCAAACCCTATGAAATCGCCAACCTGGGTCTCGGTTATGTGCCGGAAAGCCGTGATATTTTCCCCAAGCTCACGGTGCACCAGAATCTGCTGCTGGGGCAAAAGCGAAGTCAAAAGAAACCGCGTTGGTCATTTGACGACATGTACCAGCTCTTTCCCCGCCTCAAGGAGCGCGAGCACACCGAGGCCGGCGTCCTCTCTGGCGGCGAGCAGCAAATGCTGACCCTGTGCCGCACCTTGATGGGCGACCCGGACCTGATCATCATCGACGAACCCACCGAGGGCCTGGCGCCCAAGATCGTCGAGCTTGTGGCCGAGTATTTGCAGGCCCTGCGGGCCCGCGGTTTGTCGGTGCTGCTGATTGAGCAGAAGCTGACCATCGCCATGCAGATCTCTGACCGCTGTCTGGTGATGGGCCACGGCAGCATTGTGTTTGACGGCACGCCCGAGGCCCTTCGTCAAGATGCCACCACCCGCAAGGAGTGGCTGGAGGTCTAGTGGGCCTTGTCCCACCGGTGACTGGGCTGTTACCCTGTCACGGCGCAGGACCCTACAATCTCCAAAAACGAACGGTCGTTCTTTTTTCTACCTGCAAGGAAAACACCCATGACTGCCCAATACCAAGTGCATGGCGACATCGCCGTCATCACGCTCAGCAACCCGCCCGTGAACGGCCTGGGCTTTGCCACCCGCCTCAGCATTGCCGATGGCCTGAGCCGGGCCAACGCCGATACCGCCGTCAAGGCGATTGTGCTGACAGGTGCTGGCAAGGCGTTCTCAGGTGGTGCCGACATCAAGGAATTCGGCAGCCCCAAGGCGCTGCAAGAGCCCAACCTGCTCAGCGTGATCTTGGCGCTGGAGCACTCCGCCAAGCCAGTGGTGGCCGCAATTCACAGCGTTTGCATGGGTGGCGGGCTGGAACTGGCTTTGGGCTGCCATTACCGCATTGCCGCACCCGGTTGCAACGTGGCACTGCCTGAGGTCAAGCTTGGCCTGATCCCCGGTGCCGGCGGCACACAGCGCCTGCCGCGTGTCTTGGGTGTTGAAGTGGCGCTGAACATGATCGTCAGTGGCGAACCAGTGAAAAGCGAGATGCTGGCCATGATCCCCGGCCAAAAGCTGTTCGACAAAATGGCCAACTCAGTAGAGACCCTGGCCGAGGAGGCGCTGGCCCTGGCGCGCTCTTTAGCCGATACCCGGCCCCTGCCGCTGGTGCGCAACTTGCCCTGCAAGCACCCGCAGGGCGACGCTTACTTTCAGTTTGCGCGAAACATGGTTAAGGGCATGGCCAAGAATTTCCCGGCACCGCCCAAGTGCGTGGATGCGGTGGAGGCCGCCACCAAGCAGAAATTTGAGGCTGGAATGGCCACCGAGCGTGACATCTTCATCAGCCTGATGCAGACCGCTGAGTCCCGTGCATTGCGCCACATTTTCATGGCCGAGCGGGCCGCCTCAAAAATTCCTGATGTCCCGGCAGATACGCCGCAACGGCCGATCAAGTCGGTCGCAGTGATTGGTGCTGGCACGATGGGCGGCGGCATCGCCATGAACTTCCTCAACGCCGGCCTGCCGGTGGTGATGCTGGAGATGAAGCAAGAGGCCCTAGACCGCGGCGTGGCCACCATCCGCAAAAATTACGAGGCCCAGGTCAAGAAGGGCAAGCTGAAGGCCGACAAGTATGAGCAGCGCATGGCCCTGCTCCAAGCTACGCTGAGCTACGACGACCTGGGCAGCGCAGACCTGGTGATTGAGGCGGTGTTCGAGGACATTGGCGTCAAGGAGACGGTATTTAAGGAGCTCGACCGTGTCATGAAGCCCGGAGCCATCCTGGCCAGCAACACCTCGACCCTGGACGTTGACAAGATCGCCAGCTTCACCAACCGGCCGCAAGACGTGGTCGGCTTGCATTTCTTCAGCCCGGCCAACGTCATGAAGTTGCTGGAGGTAGTGCGTGGCGCCGAGACGGCCAAGGACGTGCTGGCCACGGTGATGGCACTGGCCAAGACCATCCGCAAGACTGCGGTGGTGTCGGGCGTGTGCGACGGCTTCATCGGCAACCGCATGGTCGAGCAGTACGGCCGCCAGGGCGGCTTTTTGCTGGATGAAGGTTGCACCCCCGAGCAGGTGGACCGGGCGATTGAAAAATTCGGTTTTGCTATGGGGCCCTTCCGCATGGGCGACCTCGCCGGCAATGACATTGGCTGGGCCATCCGCAAGCGCCGCGCACTGGAAAGGCCGGGCATGAAGTACAGCAAGACTGCCGATTTGTTGTGTGAGAAAGGCCGCTTTGGCCAGAAAACTGGCGCCGGTTGGTACGACTACGTGGCCGGCAAGCGCGACGCTATTCCCAATGCTGAGGTGGTGGAAATGATAGCGGCGCACCGCGCCTCATTGGGCATCACGCCGCGCAAAATCTCGGACGACGAGATCGTGCAGCGCCTGGTTTATGCGCTGGTCAATGAGGCCGCGCACATCCTGGAGGAGGGCATTGCCTCCAAGGCCAGCGACATCGACATGGTGTACCTGATGGGTTACGGTTTCCCAATTTACCGCGGCGGCCCGATGAACTACGCCGACCAGGTGGGTCTGTTCAATGTGGTGCAAAGCATGGGCCGTTTTGCCCAGAACCCGCGCGACGACGCCGCCTTCTGGCAACCGGCGCCCCTGCTGGCCCGCCTCGCCGCCGAAGGCAAAACCTTCAACTGATTTGAACCAGAGGACTCCACCATGTCATCAGCCGTTATTGTCTCCACCGCCCGCACCCCGCTCGCCAAAAGCTGGAAAGGCTCATTCAACATGACCCATGGCGCCACGCTGGGCGGCCACGCCGTGCAGCACGCCATTGCCCGCGCTGGCATTGAGGCCGCCGAGGTGGATGACGTCATCATGGGTTGCGCGAACCCCGAGGGCGCTACGGGTGCCAACATCGCGCGCCAGGTGGCACTGCGCGCCGGCTGCCCGATCACGGTCTCCGGCATGACCGTGAACCGATTTTGTTCGTCGGGCCTGCAGACCATCGCCCTGGCCGCCCAGCGCGTGATCGCGGGTGAAGGTGATGTTTATGTGGCCGGTGGCGTGGAAAGCATTTCCTGCGTGCAGCAGGAAATGAACCAGCACATGCTGGCCGACCCCTGGCTGGCCAAGAACAAGCCCGAGATCTACTGGAACATGCTTCAAACCGCCGAGAACGTGGCCAAGCGCTACGGCATTGGCCGCGAGGCCATGGACGAGTACGGCGCCGCCAGCCAGCAGCGCGCCACCGCCGCGCTGGCTGCCGGCCTGTTTAATGACGAGATCGCCCCCATCGCGGTCACCATGGGCGTGGCCGACAAGGTCATGGGCCTCACCACCAAACAAGTCACGGTCAGCCAAGACGAAGGCATTCGCGACGGCACCACCAAGGAGGGCATCAGCGGCCTGCGCTCGGCACTGCCCGGGGGCCTGATCTCTGCCGGCAACGCCAGCCAGTTCTCGGATGGCGGCGGCGCCTGTGTGGTGATGTCAGAGAGCCTGGCCGAAAAGAAAGGCCTCAGGCCACTTGGACGCTTCCTGGGCTTTGCAGTCGCCGGTTGCGAGCCCGACGAGATGGGCATTGGCCCTGTATTTGCCATCCCCAAGGTGCTGGCCCGTCTTGGCCTGACGGTGGCCGACATCGACCTGTGGGAACTCAACGAAGCCTTTGCGGTGCAGGTGATCTACTGCCGCGACAAGCTCGGCATCCCGGGTGACCGGCTCAACGTCAATGGCGGTGCCATTGCGGTGGGCCATCCCTATGGTGTCAGCGGCCAGCGCCTGACCGGCCACGCCCTGATTGAAGGCCGCCGGCGCGGCGCCAAGCGGGTCTGCGTCACCATGTGCATTGGCGGCGGCATGGGTGCTGCCGGTGTGTTTGAGGTGCTGTGATCCTGCTGCAATACCCAACGGTCGTCATTCCCGTAACAACGGGAATCCATGCTTGAGGCTGTCATGAACTTGCGCTCTACGGTTGATTTTCTGCTGTACCAGTGGCTGGATGTGCCGGTACTGACGCAGCGGGAGCGGTTTGCCGACCATTCCCGGGATACCTTTGACGCGGTGCTTGACACCTGCGAGCGCATAGCGCGCGACAAGTTCGCGCCCTTCAACCGTCTGGTCGACACACAGGAGCCGCACTTTGACGGGGAGCGCGTGGTGCTGCCAGCGGCGACCCTGGCCGCCGCCCAAGCCTACGCGGCATCGGGAATGCTGAGTGCGGCACAGGACTACGAGCACGGCGGCATGCAACTGCCCTACACGCTTGAGGCCGCGGCCAACTCGTTTTTTGCCTGCGCCTCGGTCAGTATCGGCTCGGGCATGCTCACCACCGGCAACGCCAATTTGCTGATGGTGCATGGCACTGCGCAACAGCAAGCCGCGTTTGCGCGCCACGAGTTCTCCGGGCGCTTCTCTGGCACCATGTGTTTGTCGGAGCCGCAGGCAGGCTCCTCACTCAGCGATGTGGCCACCCGAGCCCTGCCAGATGGCCCTGAATTTGCCGCCGATCCATTGGGTCCGCGCTACCGCCTCAAGGGCAACAAGATGTGGATCTCGTCGGGCGACCACGAGCTGACCGAGAACATCATCCACCTGGTGCTGGCCAAGATTCCCGGGCCCGATGGCAAACTGGTTGCCGGCACGCGCGGCATTTCGCTGTTCATCGTGCCCAAGAAAATGGTCGATGCTGAGGGGCAAATCACCGGTGAGCGCAATGACGTGGCGCTGGCCGGCCTGAACCACAAGCTGGGCTGGCGTGGCACCACCAACTGCCTGCTCAATTTTGGCGAGGGCAAGTACCCGGTGCGCCCGCAGGCCGACGGCCCTTTTGACGCTGGCGCGGGGGCCATTGGCTACCTGGTGGGGCAGCCCGGCGAGGGCCTGCGCTGCATGTTCCACATGATGAACGAAGCCCGCATTGGTGTTGGCATCGCTGCCACCATGCTCGGCCTGGCCGGCTATTACGCCTCGCTCGATTACGCCCGCAACCGGCCGCAGGGTCGCCCGATCGGCAGCAGCGGCAAGGACGCCGCCGCGCCCCAAGTGCGCATCATCGAACACGCCGACGTCAAGCGCATGCTGCTGGCGCAAAAAGCTTACGGTGAAGGTGCGCTGGCCTAGGCGCTGTACTGTGCCCGACTGGTCGATGAGCAGCGCACCGGCTCGGCTGCCGACGCCGACGAGGCGCGCCTGCTGCTGGAGGTGCTCACGCCTATTGCCAAGAGCTGGCCGAGTGAATGGTGTCTGGAGGCCAACTCGCTGGCGATTCAGATCCATGGTGGCTACGGCTACACGCGAGATTTTCCGGTGGAGCAGTACTGGCGCGACAACCGGCTCAACATGATCCACGAAGGCACCCACGGCATCCAGGCGGCTGATCTGCTGGGCCGCAAGGTGCTGATGGAAAACGGCCGTGGTCTGCAGTTGCTGAGTGCCCGCATCGAGGCCACGGCCGAGCGCGCGCTGGCGGTGCCCGAACTGGCCCAACATGCCCAGGCCCTGCGCCAGGCCCTAGAAGAAGTGGCAGGCGCTACCCGCGCCGCCTGGGCCACCGGCGTGCCGGCCGAGGCGCTGGCCAATGCCGTACCCTACATGCAGGCCTTTGGCCACACCGTGCTGGCCTGGATCTGGTTGGATGTTGCTTTGGCTGCGCTGCGTGACGATGCTACACAATCAATAGCACAAACCCAAGGCAGGATAAGGGCTACAGCCTATTTTTACCATTATGAGTTGCCCAAGATTGGGGCCTGGCTGCAGGTGGTGAGCACGCGCGACCCGATCTGCGCCACCATGCCCGAAGCCGCGTTTTAGCCGCCGGACACGACCCGCAACGCCTGGGTCCCCGCTGCAGCCTGCCACCGCGTCATCCCCGGCTACGACCGGGGATCCATGGCCCCCTTGCGCGACCGCCATACCTGCCGGCCAAAGGCCAGCAGGGATAGTGCCACCAAAACCATCAGGCCCTGTTGCAACGTGCGGTTTTCAGCAAAGTCAATGTGCTCGGTCCCCAGCGTGTAAAGCGTGGCGACCAGCAGCAGCGCCAACACCCCTTGCGGAAGGCCGGTTGGCCTGAACCAGGACGGGTTCAGCCGCAACCACAGCACATGGCCCAGCGCCCCGGCGATCAGTCCGATGGCGGCGCCCGCGAGTACATCGCCCGGCCAGTGTGCGCCGACGGCGATGCGTGACAGTCCTGCGGCTGCAGCCAGACCGAACAGCCAGACCGGGCGCCGGCCGGGGCTGTTGGTGTGAGCCAGGTAGAGCGTGGTGGCGGCAGCAAAGGCGGTGACCGTGTGGCCGGAGGGGAATGATTCCAGGTGCAAAGGCTCGCCCAACAGGTGAAATTGCGCCGCGTCCAGCACCGCCGCCGGTCGCGGGCTTTGCAGCCAGGCCTTGATGCCTCTCGACAGCAGACTGGCAAAAGGCGCTGCACATAGCCAGGCCCACATCAGCCGCGGGGCCAGGACCAACAGGGGCGAGGTCACGGCCAACAGCCCCCAGCCATTGCCCAGCAAGGACAGCCCGGCCCACAGGCTGCTGCCCAGCAGGGCGCAGGCGTGATTCAGTGTGAGAAAAAGGCGCGGCTCGAACCAGCCCAGCCAGACTGGCGCGCCCAACAGCAGCAACAGCGAGGCCACTGCCGTGCTTGGCCAGAGTCGGGTGAGGCTGCTTGACGGCGCAGCGCTCATGTCTGCACCCCGTTGTTGCCCTGCCAGCCACGGCAGTCGTAGAAGCGGAACTCGGACAACAAGGTGCCCCAGCGGCGCACTGGCATGCTGTCGAGAAGCTGGCAGGCTTCAAAGCCCTCTGGGCCCACGGGCGGTGCAAACGGCATCAGCGACCAGTCCACGAGCAGGGCGTTGCCACCTGCAGCCAGTGGCGCGGTCCATAAATCAAACTGATCGACCCGGTGGTCGAGCACCTGTACCGACAGGGGGCGCCCGTACCAGCCCAGCCGGCTGGCCAGGGTCCAATTCTGAACGGCCAGCGCGCTCAGGCCATGGCTTTGCGCGAGCAGGCGGGCTCTTTCGCCGGCCCGGTCCCAGCCGTGCAGATCGGCAAAGGGGTTAGCGGCCTGAGCCTGGCCCGGTTCGCTGTCTGGCCAGGGCGGCAGGCCGGTGGCCATGGCGCTCAGCAAAAGGACGAGGGCCATCGCTTGCAGGCTGGCCACAGTGGTCAGCAGCCAACGCTGGCCCTGCTGCAGCGCGCGGGCCAGACCCAGTCCCGCAAAAGGCACCAGGGCGGCCCAGGCTGGTGCGGTCCAGTGGGGCAGGCTGCTGCCGCCGGCCGACAACCAAGCCAGCACGGCAAAGGGCAGCACAAAGAACAGCGCCGTCAAGCGCCCAGCACTTGAATTCGCCCGGCGCCAGCCGGGCCCGGCCCACAGCAGCAGCGGCCCATAAGCCAACAACTGCAGCAGACCAAACGCCAGTAAGGGGCGCAGCTGCCAGCCGGTGCCCGCGCCGTGTTGTGCCTGGTAGGTAAAAGACAGCCAGTCGTGCTGAGCATTCCACACCAGGACCGGGGCGATCAGCAGCAGCGCCAGCAGTGTGGCGGCCCACAACCAGGGCTGAAGCATCAGCCGCCAGCCGTGGGTCCGCCACAGGCAGATTGCCACGGCCAGCGCGGCCAGGATGGCGGTGTATTTGCTCAGGCCAGCCAGGCCCAGCAGCAAGCCCAGCAGCAGCCCATCGCGCCACCGGCTCAGGGCCAGTGGCTGCATCAGGCGAAGGGTTTGGTGCATCACTGCCAGACTCAGCAGCGTCAGCAGACTGTCGGGCAGCAGCCCGATGGCCAACACATTGAACAGCGGCGCCAGCAAAAACACACTCACAGCCGCCAGAGCTGCTTTATCGGTCGCAAGCTCGCTGCCCTGGCTGAGTTGCTGCGCCAGTCGCTGGATCAGCCAGCCCGAGGCCAGCCAGATCAGGCCTGGCAGCAGTCGCAGCACCGCCACAGGTGCATCCAGCGCCACCAACGGCCACTGCAGCCAGCCCACCATGGGCGGATGGTCAAAATAGCTCAGCGCCGGGTGCAGCGCGTAGAGCAGGTAGTGCGCCTCGTCCACCGACAGCCCGTGCAGCGCACCCACCGTGGCATGCAGCACAAAACCCAGCCCCAACACAATATGGACTTGCCGATGGGCTGGCAGAGGGTGGGCTGGCATGGGCTGGAGCAAGGCAGGCAAGGTAAAGCCGGCAAGTCTAACGCGCAGCTTGCACTATTCCTGCCCCGTAATCCCCGGCTATTCCCTATGGTCATCCCCGGCTACGACCGGGGGTCCATGGGTCCCCGCCGCAGCCCGCCCTCGACTTGACCGGGGGCGAGGGCGGCAGGCGTGACAATATCGCCAGCGTGACATGGCCGACCGGCCTGGTCCTGCAAAATCACGCACCCAACCCGGAACCCCACCATGACGCGCACCATCCAGCAATTGTTTGACCTGACCGGCAAGACCGCCCTGGTGACCGGCGGCTCGCGCGGGCTGGGGCTGCAAATGGCCCATGCACTCGGCGAGGCTGGCGCCCGCGTCATGATCAGCTCGCGCAAGGCGGCTGATCTCGAGCAGGCTTGCGCCGAATTGCAGGGCGCTGGCATTGACGCGCGCTGGATCGCCGCCGACTGCGCCCGCGACGCCGAGATTGAACGCCTGGCCACCGAGACCCTGCAGCGCATTGGCGACGTCGATATTTTGGTGAACAACGCCGGGGCGGCCTGGGGGGCGCCGGCTGAGGACCACCCGATCGAGGCCTGGGACAAGGTGATGAACCTCAACATCCGCGGCTATTTTTTACTGAGCCAGGCCATCGCCAAAAAGAGCATGATCGCCCGGCGCAGCGGCCGGATCATCAACATTGCTTCCATCACCGGTTTGGGCGGCAACCCGCCCGAGATATGTACCATCGCCTACAACACCTCCAAGGGGGCGGTGATCAATTTCACCCGCGCTCTGGGGGCCGAATGGGGCAAGTACAACATCACCGTTAACAGCATCTGCCCGGGTTTTTTCCCCAGCCGAATGACCCAGGGCGCACTGGCCGAGCATGGCGACGCATTGGCTGCCCACGCGCCGCTGGGCCGGCTGGGTGACGACGAAGACCTGAAGGGACTGTGCGTGCTGTATGCATCGGACGCCGGCAAGCACATCACCGGCCAGTGGCTGGCGGTGGACGGCGGCGTCAGCATTGTGCGGGGCGGCTAGGCATGGCAGGGGCACCCTCTCATGACAAACCTGCGGCGCAGCAGCAATGACAGAACGGCCCCGTCGGCCCAAACCCTTGATTAAACCGGAGACTCCCATGCCCCAGAACATCCAGATCCACCTCGACAACCGCCCGGCCGGCGAAGCCCAAGCCAGCAATTTCAAGCGCGTGGTGGCAGAGACACCGCCCCTGCAGGACGGACAGGTGCTGGTGCGCCACCACTACCTCAGCCTGGACCCTTACATGCGCGGCCGTATGAATGACGCCAAAAGCTATGCCGTTCCGCAAGCGCTGGGCCAGACCATGGGCGGCGGCACGGTGGGCGAAGTGATTGAGTCGCAACATGCGCAGTACGCCGTGGGCGACCAGGTGGTCGGCATGGGCGGCTGGCAGCAGTACAGCGTGGTCAACGGCGATCAGGCCGGTGCCCTGCGCAAGGTCGACACCACCCATGTTCCGCTGAGTGCCTACCTGGGTGCGGTCGGTATGCCTGGCGTCACCGCCTGGTACGGGCTGGTGAAAATCATCGAGCCCCAGGCCGCTCAGACCCTGGTGGTCAGCGCCGCCACGGGCGCGGTGGGCAGCGCCTTTGCCGCCCTGTCCAAGGCGCGCGGCTGCCGCACCGTGGGCGTGGCCGGCGGCCCCGACAAGTGCCGTTATGCGGTGGAGGAACTGGGCTTTGACGCCTGCATCGACTACAAGCAGCACAGCAGTGCCGCCTCGCTGTCCAAAGCCCTGCGCGCCGAGTGCCCAAACGGCATCGACGGCTATTTTGAGAATGTGGGCGGCATGGTGCTCGACGCCGTGCTGCCGCTGATGAACGCCTTTGGCCGCATCGCGGTCTGCGGCATGATCGCTGGCTATAACGGCGCGCCGCTGCCGCTGGCCTACCCGGCGCTGATCCTGACCAACCGGCTCAAGGTGCAGGGCTTCATTGTCAGCGAACACATGGAGGTCTGGCCGACCGCACTCAAGGAACTGGGCCTGCTGGTGGCCACCGGCAAGCTGCGGGCGCGTGAGTCAGTGGCGCAGGGCATTGAGGCGGCGCCCGAGGCCTTTTTGGGCCTGCTCAAAGGCCGTAATTTTGGCAAGCAGTTGGTCAAGCTGATCTAAACACCGTTCACATCACCCAGGAGTTGCCCATGGCCGACATCATTCTTCACCACTACCCGACCTCACCGTTTGCGGAAAAAATTCGATTGGCGTTGGGTTACAAAAAATTGGCCTGGAAGTCGGTCATCATCCCGTCCATCATGCCCAAGCCTGATGTGCTGGCGCTCACTGGTGGCTACCGCAAGACCCCGCTCCTGCAAATTGGCTCAGACGTCTATTGCGACACCGCCCTGATCTGTGAGGTGCTGGAACACCTGCAGCCCAAGCCGGCGCTGTACCCGGCACCGCAGCGGGGCCTGGCGCGGGTGCTCGCTCAGTGGGCTGACAGCACCCTGTTCTGGGCCGCCATGGGCTACAGCCTGCAACCGCGCGGAGCTGCTGCCATGTTTGAGGGTGCCCCTCCAGAGGCAGCCAAAGCGTTTGTCGCTGACCGTGGCGCCATGACTGCCGGCATGACCCGCCTTCGCCCGGCCGATGCCACCGCGGCCTACAAATCGTACCTGCGCCGCATTGCCACCATGCTGGAAGGGCAAGACTACCTGTTGGGTGCCGCACCGTGCGTGGCCGACTTTGCGGTGTACCACCCACTGTGGTTTTCGCGCCGGCGAGTGACGGTGATGGCTGGCATTCTGGACGCGACTCCCGCTGTGCTGGCCTGGATGGACCGCATGGAGGCCATCGGCCATGGCCATGTCGACAAACTCTCTGCTACTGAAGCAATAGCAATATGTTCAGCATCCACGGGGCCTGCAGCCCTAATTGACACCTATTTTCAAGATGAGCACGGTATTCCCCTGGGCAGCCGGGTGACGATCACGGCCGAGAGTTTTGGCCTGGAGCCCACCGAGGGCGAGTTGGTGGCCGCCACCCGTACCCGCTACACCCTGCGCCGCATCGACGAGCGGGCAGGGCTGGTGCATGTGCACTTTCCGCGCATCGGCTTCACCCTCAAGGCGGCGCCGGCTGCATGAGCCTGGCGTCGGCCCTTGACTGGCAGCTGTTGCCTTTCGATGCCCTGACCACACGCCAGCTGCATGACCTGCTGCAATTGCGCAGCGCGGTGTTTGTGGTGGAGCAGACCTGTGTGTTTCAGGACGTGGATGGCGCTGACCCCCAGGCGCTGCATCTGCTGGGCAGCCGTGCCGGCCAATTGCTGGCCTATGCGCGCTGCTTTACCGCCGGCGTCAAGTACCCCGAGGTCAGCATCGGCCGGGTGGTGACTGATCCTGCGCACCGCGGCACCGGGCTCGGTCACGCCCTGATCCGCCGGGCATTGCAGGCGGTGGCCGAGCAGTGGGGCGAGCAGCCTGTGCGCATTGGTGCGCAGGCGCGGCTCCAGGCTTTTTATGCCAGTCACCGCTTTGTAGACGCGCGCCGTCCGTATGTCGAAGACGGCATCGACCATTTGGAGATGGTCTGGCACCCCCTCAACTCAGGAGCAATTGGATGATTTTGGATTTCAACAACAAAACGGCAGTACTCACCGGTGCCGGCTCGGGCTTTGGCCTGGAATGCGCCCGCATTGGCGCCCGGCTCGGCATGAACCTGGTGCTGGTGGATGTGCAGCAGGACGCACTGGACCATGCGGCGCAAGAGCTGCAAGCTGCCGGAGCCGCCGTGCTGGCGCAGCGGGTCGATGTGTCGAACGCCGCCGCTATGGACGCGCTGGGTCAGGCGGTGCAGGCACGCTTTGGGGCGCCGCATTTTGTATTCAACAACGCCGGCGTGGGCTCGGGCGGCCTGATCTGGGAAAACTCGGCCAAGGACTGGGAATGGGTGCTGGGTGTCAACGTCATGGGCGTGGCCCATGGCGTGCGAGTCTTCACCCCCATGATGCTCGCCGCTGCCGCACAAGACCCCGCCTACCGGGGCCATATCGTCAACACCGCCAGCATGGCCGGCCTGCTCAATGCGCCCAACATGGGGATCTACAACGTCAGCAAGCACGCCGTGGTAGCACTGAGCGAGACCCTGTACCAGGACCTGGCGCTGGTCACCGATCAGATCAGTGCCTCGGTGCTGTGCCCCTACTTTGTGCCGACCGGCATCAGCCAGAGCCACCGCAACCGGCCGGTCGATGCCACGCCGGCCAAGCCTACGCGCAGCCAACTGATCGGCCAGGCCATGAGTGACAAGGCAGTAGGTTCAGGCCGCGTCAGCGCCGCAGATGTGGCACAAAAAGTCTTTGACGCCATGGCGGTCGGCCAGTTCTACATTTACAGCCACCCCAAGGCGATTGGCTCGGTGCAGGTTCGCCTGGAAGACATCATGCTGGCGCGCAACCCGACTGACCCGTTTGCCCACAAGCCAGAGTTGGGCTTGGAGCTCAAGCGAGCCTTGCGCGCGGCCTGATTTCTGCCGCCTCCTGGGGGCTCAGGGTCGCAGTCTCAGTGCAGACGGCTGCCGGTTATGTCTGAAAACAGGTCAACCTGATTCATCTCCGACTCGGGCTTGCCTATCTGGTTCATCATCAGAGTGAGCTCGTCGTCTTTGATGAACCCGGCTGACGAGGTGGCCAGCAACATTTTGTCGGGATGTTGTGAGCGCGACACCACAAAGCCTTGTACATAGTCCACGCCAATGTCGATCAGAGTTTGCACCGTCGCGTTGTCCTCGGCCCACTCGGCGATCACTTTCATGCCCAGGTTTTTGGCCAGATTCACGATCGCTTCGACGATGGCGATGTTGGCCGGGTGCTGGTTCATGTTGACGATGAAACTGCCGTCAATTTTGAGCAAGTCAGCGGTGATCTCTTTCAGGTAAGAAAATGAGGTGTAACCGGCGCCAAAGTCGTCCAAAGCCACCCTGGCGCCAATGCGTCTGACCTTGTTGACAAAGGTGCGGGTGTTGTCGAGGTCATGCAGAGCCACGCTTTCTGTGATCTCCAGGCAGAGTTGCCCAACGATATGGCGGTTTTTCTCCAGCAGTTCGTACACGTCCTGCAGAAATTTTTCATCGTTGAGCGAGGCGCCGCTGAGGTTCATGCAAACAAAGCGGGTGTGCTTGAGCCGCTCTTGGTGCTGGTCCAGCCAGGCTAATGTGGAGGTAAGCACCCAACGGTCAATCACCGCCATGCGGCCACTGGCCTCACCCGCCGCAATCAGGCGTTCGGTGGGCACGACCTTACCCTCGGGGTCTTTCATGCGCAGCAGAACTTCAAAATTCAGAGAGTCATTGGGCGCGGTCAGGGACATGATAGGCTGCATTTCAAGGTAAAGCCCCGCCGTGGCCGAACTGGTCGACAACTGGGAAATCAGTTTGAGCTCTGCCTCGTGCTGCTGGAACGCAACCGCGAATTTTTCATACACCACCAAGCCGCCGCTGTTCGCGGTTTTCGCCTGGCGGCAGGCACGGTCGGCTGTGGAGATGGCGTCTTTGAAGGCCATATCGGCGTTGACCTCGATCAGTCCGATCGAGCCGCGCACATAAAAAGCCTTGCCGCCCACCCGATAAGGACGGGTGCCGATGCTGTCCACAATGCCCTGGCACATGTGGGTAGCCATAGCAATGGGTGTATCCCGAAACACAATGACAAATTCATCGCCGCCGACCCGCCCAAACTGGATGTCGGTGGGCAACATGTCGGTGACGCGTTTGCATACCTGCTGCAAGACCTCATCACCCACGCCATGGCCGAACAGGTCGTTGATGAGCTTGAAGCGGTCAAGGTCCAGGTAGGCCAGCCCCATGGCCCGTCTGCCCGACAGTTGATGGATGGCGCCATTGAGCACCCGCTCGATGCCACGGCGATTCAGCACTTTGGTCAAGGAGTCGTGGTTAGCCAGAAAGTACAGGTCTTCGGTCGCCTTCGATTTTTCAGTGACGTCCTGGAGCGAGCCTTCGATTTTGTCGCGCGCCAGCGTGGCTTTGACCAGAAAGCGTTTGGTGCCCAACTGGCCAGACGCACTGCGTCCCTTGATCTCCAGTTCGGTCGCGACTGCGCCGCGTGCTGTGTCGAGCGCCCCGGGCTGCACGGACGGTACGAAGCTCGGCGGTGCTGCCGGCGCAGCAGTCTCTTGTTTTGCCACCCTCTGGGTGTGCACCATTTGGTGCAGCTGCGTCCAAGCCCCGGCCTCAAAATACTGGTGCCAGCTGTTGCTGCCGTCAGTTAACACGCGGCGTCCCAGCATGCTGATCAGCGCCGGATTGGCGCTCAAAAAACGTCCCTCCATGTCCAGTGTGAACAGGCCGATGGGCATAGCCTCAAAGGTGTGCTCCAGCTCAGCCTGAACAGCGAGCCGCTCCTCGTGTTCCTGGCGCATTTGTTGCGCAATGGCCAGGGCGGTCAATAGACTCGATGACAAGGCTGCAGTGACGCTGTTGACCGAGCCAATCAGCCCCCTGGCGCCCAGTGCCGCTGAGATGATCTCTGAGAAACTGGCGATCAGGGTAACGGCGATGCCCGCGCTGTACCAGATGGCGACCCTGGAGCGGGACTTGATCAATATCTGCGTCAAGTAGTAAATCAGGATACCGATGCACAAGCCGGTGGAAATCCAGAGCAGTGGCAGGTAATCGCGATAGCTCAAGAGGGCGGAGAGGATCAAAAGCGGAATGCAGGACCACTGGCCGAGCCGCAGTAACTTGAGAGATTTCAGTGCCTTGAGGTCATCTTGGAACAAGGTGCTGAAGAGACTCGCGGTCAGCAGGTAGTAAACCGAGGTCGTCATCAAGCGCATTCGCTGGACCCATTCCTGCGGCACCTGGTTGCCAAGCCATTGGGTGTCCCATCCGACCGATAACGCGCCCATGCGCAAATTGACCACCAGCCACGCGGCAAATAGCAGGTACAAGCCGCTCCGGTTGACCATGGCTGTTACCAGGACAAAGAGTGCCAGAACGATGATGCCACCATCGAGCAGGCCTGATTTTCGGTGGAACTCTTGGGTATTCGTCGTCAGATCAGCGGTAGTCCAAAGCTTCACTGACAACCGCGCCGGCCCGACTGACCGGATACGACAGAGAACGTTCGAGGTCTCTTTGGCGGGCTTCAGGTTCAGCGCGAAACCGGCTTTGACCGGCGTAAGGCCCCCGGTGCCTGCCTGTCTGCTGGCTGCCCCCAGCGCACTGGGCGAGCCTCCCTCCCAGCACGCGATGTCAGAGATGTGCCGCGACGGAAACTCGAGTGACTGCGGCTCTAGCGTGCCGTCCGCTGGAACAATGATTGTGAGCCAGAAGGCGTCTTCTGACAGGTTTGTTTCACGATACGGTGTGGGGGCTTGATCGCCCAGTCGCCGCAACACCATCGCAGGATCGGTCAGGTCACTGCTTGTCTGTACCACCTTGATGTTGAGAGTTTTCGGCTCATTCGCTGGGTAATGGGTCTCCCAGGCGAACATCGCAATCACCGAAAAAAGGGCCAATACGACAGGTGTTGCGAACGTGGACAGGACGTAAAGGCCCCTCTCGAGCAGGGGGTTCAGTCGCGACAAGCGCCCGTTGACGATGGCGGTCAGGGTGCTCACGTTAAAAGGATCTAAACCAGAAAACCATGCGTCTACCTATGTGTTGAATGCAAGATATAGCACTCAATATGGCAGAAGTTACTCTCAATTTAAGGCATTGACAACCAATTTCGTGATTTTCTGTTTTATAAAAACAACATAAAAATCATGCACTTACTTAAATTATGTAATGTTTAGCCTGAATTCTTCTCTAGGGTTTGGACTCAATTGATGCTGGCGGCACCTTGGTTCTGAGCCGCATACTGGGGTTTACTGGCAGCCATCTCACTCAGGGGTGGCGTTAAGTCCATGTCGGGGTGGTGAGTGCGGAAAAAAAAGTCAAACATGGGGTGCTGAGCAACCCCGTCGTGCTCCTCGGCTTTGGCCAGGTGGAAAGACATCACCCGATGCGGCAGGTTGCCCGCGTGCCGCAAAGGGATGTAGCCCAACTCTGGGAACACGTCCTTGAACAACATGCGTTCGTACTGACGATCAATGGGTGAGCGCCCGGCGATCACCAGCCATTCGATTCCGATTTGACGGCAGTAGACGAAGTAGGCTTTGAACAGGATGGCCTTCACCAAGCGTGACACCTTGTCATTCGTCACAGCTAGTCGCGTGGCCTCGGCCCGCCGACGCGAGCGCAGCCATTCCGGGAGTTCAACCGACTGCTCCAGGCAAAGCGGTTTGAACTCATTGGTCTGGATGCGCATGGTACCCAGCGGTGACCCGTCCAGCTTGGATTCAGCCAGAAGCACCGCCACGCCATCGTCAAAGTCGGCCGACTCGGGCTCTTTCAGGGTTTCGGCCAGACCGGGCAAATGTCTGGCGTAGGCCAAATGCCGGAGCTCAACGGCCTTCTCCAATTGTGCCGGGGTGCGTACCAGCCGCAGGGTGAAGGGCAGCAATTCCTCGGTCATCTCGGTGCGGCTAGCTTCAGCATTTCCTAGCGGTGGCATTCGTTCCAATGAGGTGGCAGCACCTGATACAGGGTTCATTGATTGAAACATGACGGGTTTGCTTTCTTGGGTCTGGTTGTGCTTGGATTGACTGTAAACAGCGCTTACAAAATCCAATGTCAGCCGGTGGCTAAACCTCGTGTCAGGTTTTTTCCTACAGCGCTGTGGTCCTGAAGCCACTGTCTTCGGCACCTGCTGAGCCCAAGCCACACGGCCCCTTGGCCAGGCCATTCGCTATGGCACACTTCCGGACTTCATCTCCTGTATTGCCCCAGCGGCGCCAAGTTGAGCGCCAGACCCATCCTTCATGCAACATATCGTCGCGCAAATTGCGCAGGAAATTCGGGTGACCCCAGCCCAGGTGCAGGTCGCGATAGACCTGCTGGACGGTGGTGCCACCGTCCCCTTTATCGCCCGATACCGCAAAGAGGCCACTGGCGGTCTGGACGACATTCAGCTGCGCGAGTTGGAGACCCGCCTGAGCTACCTGCGGGAACTGCACGACCGGTTGCAGGCGGTGGTGCAGAGTATTGAAGAGCAAGGCAAGATGACGCCCAGCCTGTTGGCAGCCCTTCGAGGAGCCGCCACCAAGCAGGCGCTGGAAGACCTGTACCTGCCGTTCAAGCAAAAGCGCCGCACCAAGGGCCAGATCGCCCGCGAGGCCGGGCTGGAGCCACTGGCTGACCTGCTGTGGTCTGACCCCGCGCTGTCGCCCCAAGACCGGGCGGTCGCCTTTGTCCGACCCGACAAGAACGAGGCTGGCGACGACTTCACCAGCGTCGCGGCAGTGCTGGACGGGGTGCGCGATATCTTGAGTGAACGCTGGGCCGACCAGGCCACCCTGCTGCAGGAACTGCGCCAATGGCTGTGGCAAGAGGGCATTTTTCAGAGTCGCCTGCGTGAGGGCTGCGACGCCAACCAGGCCGAGGTGGCCAAGTTTCGCGATTACTTTGACTACGACGAGCCAATTGGGCGTGTGCCTTCTCACCGGGCGCTGGCCGTGTTGCGAGGTCGTGCCCTGGAGTTGCTCGACGCCAGGCTGGCAGTTCCAGAGCCAGAAGTGGCACCAGCCCCCGCCCAGCAAGGCGATGTAGCTATAAAAAAGAGAGCAAATCCGGTGGTGTTTTTGGCCGAGGCGCGAATCGCGCTGCGCCTTGGCTGGCGTCACCAGGATCGACCGGGAGACGATTTTCTGCGCAAGTGCGTGGCCTGGACCTGGCGCGTCAAGCTCAGCCTCTCGATCGAGCGCGACCTGCTCGCCCGCCTGCGCGAAGAGGCCGAGCAGGTGGCGATCAAGGTGTTTGCCCACAACCTGCGTCATCTGCTGCTGGCCGCACCTGCCGGACCGCGGGTGGTGATGGGGCTGGACCCGGGCATTCGAACCGGCGTCAAAGTGGCTGTGGTGGATGCTACTGGCAAGCTGGTTGCCACGGCCACCGTGTTTCCGCATGAACCCCGGCGCGACTGGGACGGCGCGCTGCACGCACTGGCGGGGCTTTGCGAACGCCACGGCGTGACCCTGATCGCCATTGGCAACGGCACGGCCAGCCGCGAAACCGACAAGCTCGCGGGCGAGTTGATTGCGCAGCTGGCCGGCCGCACCAACCGCCATATAGACAAGGTGGTGGTCAGCGAAGCCGGCGCGTCCGTCTATTCGGCCAGCGAATTTGCCTCACAAGAAATGCCTGACGTCGATGTGAGCCTGCGTGGCGCCGCCAGCATTGCGCGGCGGCTGCAAGACCCGCTGGCCGAGCTGGTCAAGATAGAGCCCAAGGCCATTGGGGTGGGCCAGTACCAGCACGACGTCAACCAGAGCGAACTGGCGCGCACGCTGGATGCCGTGGTGGAAGACTGTGTGAACGCGGTGGGCGTGGACCTGAACACCGCCAGCGAGCCCTTGCTGGCGCGGGTCTCGGGCCTGTCGCGGCATGTGGCCCGTGCCGTGGTTCACTGGCGTGACACCCACGGCGCTTTTGCCAACCGCCAGCAACTGCTGCGGGTCAGTGGTTTGGGCAACAAGACCTTTGAGCAAAGCGCCGGTTTTTTACGCATCCGTGGCGGCGACAACCCACTGGACCAAACCGGTGTGCACCCGGAAACCTACCCGGTGGTTCAGCAGATCATGGTCCAAACCGGGCAGGGCGTCGACGCCCTGATGGGCCACGCCGACCGGCTCAAGGGGCTCAGGCCGGAGATGTTCGCCAGCGCCCAATTTGGCGTGATCACGGTGCGCGATATTCTGGGCGAGCTTGAAAAGCCGGGCCGCGACCCCCGCCCCGATTTCAAGGTGGCCCGGCTCACCGATGGGGTGCAGAGCCTGGCAGACCTCAAGCCGGGCATGGTGTTGGAGGGCACCGTCAGCAACGTGGCGGCTTTTGGCGCCTTCGTTGACCTGGGCGTGCATCAGGACGGATTGGTCCATGTCAGCCAGCTGAGCCACAAGTTTGTGACTGACCCGCACGCCGTGGTCAAGACCGGCGATATTGTCCGGGTGCAGGTGCTGGAAGTTGATGCAGCCCGCAAGCGCATTGCCCTGACCATGAAGCTCGGCGCAGCCCCAGCGCGCCGGGATGCGCCAGGCGGCAACCGTTTTGAAGGCGTGGGCCCAGGACAGCGCGGGCGCGGCTCAGGCGCAGCAACGCCGGTACCCAGCGCTGGGGCCACCGCCATGTCATCAGCCTTTGCCAAGCTCAAGCAGCCCTGACCCGCACCGAGCCGCACCACCATGCCTATTTCCAAACTGCTTGCCATTCAATTCGTGCTGCCCAGCATTCCGCGGGTGGTTGCTTTGCTGCTGAGTGAGCTTGACCAGGTGGAACCCGACCTGCGAAAGGTCAACCAGCTCATCAGCACCGACCTGGCATTGACAGCCCGCCTGCTGCAGCGGGCTAATTCAAGCTTTTTCAAGATGACCGGCAAGATCAACAGTGTGTCTGAGGCGCTGGCGATCCTGGGACTGGCGCAGGTGCGGGCCATGACGGCCGAGGCTGCGGCCAGTGCCTCTTTGCGGTCTGTGCCTGGCATTGACTTGCTGCAATTTTGGTCCTACAGCCTCAATGTGGCCAAGTTGTCGCGATCTCTGGCTGGCGTGGTGCGGCAAAACCAGCAGGCGGCGTTCACCTGCGGCCTGATCCACGCGGTGGGTGAGTTGGCCATGCACATGGCCATGACCCCGCAGCTGCAGGGTCTGGACGTGTCCGTGGGGCCGCTGGACCTGCGGCGTGCCCGTCTGGAGCGACGGCAGCTGGGTTTTTGCTACGCCCAAGTGGGTGCTGGCCTGGCCGGCCAATGGCATCTGCCTCAATCCATCGTCGATGCACTTGCGCACCAGTACGCGCCCTTTGACAACGACGTGTTTGAGCCCTTGGCCGGTGTGATCCACCTGGCGACCTGGCGGGCGCGCGCCAAAGAGGCCAAGTTGTCCGAACAGGCGCTGGCCGATACCTTTCCCGGCTCGGTCGGCGAGGTGCTGGGGCTGGACATCGACATGGTCTTGCAGCAAGACCCGATTGACTGGTCGGCCCAGGGGCCGGGCCGCGGTCGCAGTTGAGGCCGTGGTGCGGGCGCTGCGTATTCATGCCGGGCCAGCGGCCTTGCGCCATATCAGGCGCCACGGGCTGCAGCCGCAAGACATCAGCACTGTGGCGGGTGCTGCGGGCGGGCCCAAGGGCCTCATCCTGGGCCCGCTGGACCGCTTTGTGTTTGGCCATTGGCTGGCCAGCAGCGCACAGCCGGTGCATTTGGTGGGTGCGTCGATTGGGGCCTGGCGCATGGCCACGGCCTGCCTGGCGCAGCCGGTGGCGGCTTTTAACCGGCTGGAGCATGACTATATTCACCAGCACTACGACCTGCAGCCCGGCGAGAAGCGCCCTGCGGCAAAGCGGGTCAGCGCACTGTTTGGGCAAAACCTGGCGGCCTTTTTTGGTGAGCAAGAGGCCCGGGTGCTGGGCCATCCGCGCTACCGGCTGCACATTCTGGCTTCACACGGGCGACATGTGCTGCGCACCGAGCACCCCTGGCGCACGCCGCTGGGCTATTTGGGCGCCTACCTGAGCAACGCTGTCTATCGCCGGGCCCTGGGGGCCTGGCTGGAGCGGGTGGTGTTCTCCAGCCCAAGGGCTGATTTGCCTTTTGCCAGCGACGACTTTCCCACCCGCCGGGTGGCTTTGGGCGCCGCGAATTTCCAGCCAGCGCTGCAGGCCAGTTGTTCGATCCCGTTCGTGCTGCGCTCGGTCACCAATATCCCGGGCGCGCCAGCCGGGTCTTATTGGGACGGCGGCATCACCGATTACCACCTGCACCTCAACTACGCCGCACGCTATCACGCTATAGAATCAAGAGCTATAAGCCCAATAACGACGGGGTCTACAGCCCTAAATGGCTTGGTTTTATACCCGCACTTCCAGCAGGCCGTGGTGCCTGGCTGGCTCGACAAGCACCTGCCGTGGCGGCATCAAGCCACCCCGTTTCTGGACAACATGGTGCTGCTGGCGCCTGACCCGGGCTGGGTAAGCCGCTTGCCACGCGGCAAGTTGCCAGACCGCACCGACTTTACTTATTTTGGTGCCGATCTCGCCGGTCGGGTCCAGGCCTGGCAGGCGGCGGTATCGGCCAGTGCCCAGCTGGCCGATGAGTTTGAGGCCTGGTTGCAGCGGCCCGACCCGGCCCTGGTTCAGCCACTTTGACCACCACCTGGCCAAAAATTCGACTCGCCGATTAAAGCTTTAGGTTCTGCTCCCGATGCCTTCTGATGCGTCTTTGCATATCAGTTCGGTGGGCTGCTGCGTCAAGCGAGCCAACAGAAAGGGCAATCTATGAGTCAGGACCAGGCCAATGCCACAACGACAGCCCCGCTTGCGGGACAGGGCCAGCCCGAGCCACCTGAGCCGCAGCCCGCGGCCCAGGTGGCCAGCTTTACCTTCGTTGATGGCCTGTTTTGCTTATTAATGGTGGTCGTGTTTTGTTTGGTGTGCTGGCTGGGCGTCTTTACCCGGGCAGAGGCGCTCAAAACCGAAGCGACCAAGCAGAACGGGGAGGCCTTGGCAGCCTGGCTGAAGGCCGCCAGCGATGCCCGCTTCAAGCCCGGTTATGTTTACGCGGCTTGCGCTGGCGTCAGCGAGAGTGCCGCACCTGCAGAGGCTGCGGCCCCGGCATTGGCTGCCAAATCAACCTGGGGCGCTTGTGTGGACGAGTTGCTCACCAAGACAGAGCTCAAGAACATGCGCAACCCATTCTTGGGTCAGATACCTAAGTTCGTCACCGAGTGCAGCTCATCGGACCGCAGCGTGATCGGCGCTATCCGCCTGGACAAAATCATCGCAACGCCGCCAGGGTCCGCAGTGGTCACGGTGAAATCTGAGCTGGTGAGAACCGATGCCATCGCGGAAAAAATAAAAATAGCCGTCACCGTGTGCGACAAGGGCGGCTACCCGATCAAGATCGACGAAATTGACTTCTGAGGCATGACATGACGAACCAAACCAGCATTTCGATCGACGACTTGGCCGTCGAAGACATTCTCGAAACCCCACAAGAAGCCAACATCCCCTCGCAGTTGCCCCTGCGCAAATGGCTTTACGCCTGGCTGCTTGACCCCACGATCCCCGGCAACTATCAAAAGGGCATTGACAAATGGATTGGCATCCTGATTGTTGTCAATCTGTTTGCCCTGGTCTTTGAACATGTGCCGGCGGTGTTTGAGGCCAATAAGCATTGGTTTCATTACTTTGATATTTTTTCGGTTGGCGTATTCACCATCGAATATATTGTTCGTCTGTACTTGGCGCCTGAAGACCCGGAGTTTCAAAAACGCGGTAAACCACGTTTGGCCTACGTCACCAGCCCGTTTGCCATTGTCGATTTCTTGGCCGTCGCGCCGTTTTACCTGCAGGCCTTCATACCAATTGATTTACGCGTGTTGAGGTTCCTGCGGCTGCTTCGGATATTGAAGCTCTTCAGGGTGATCGTCCCCGCATACCATGAATTCGTTGGCCTGAACCGGGGCAGAACCTTCCGGCAAAAAATTCATGCCATCGTCTTTAGCAGCCCCTACGGCGGGAAAAGTCATGATCTTTTTCAGAGTTTCATCGGCATCTGGGTCTTGATCTCGGTGTTGGCCGTGGTGATGGAGTCTGTGCGCAGCGTGCATTACATCCTGAGTGTTGAGTTTGTGATCCTGGACGCTGTGGCGGTGGCCATCTTCACCATGGAGTACTTCATGCGCATCTATTCCTGCGTAGAAGAGCCCGGCTTCAAGGGCGCGGTGTCGGGCCGACTGAAGCAGGCCAAGACAACTTCCACCATGATTGACTTTCTGGCTATCCTGCCCTTCTTCTTGGAAGTCTTTTTGCACCATTTGATCGATCTGCGGTTTTTGCGGGTGTTCCGGCTGGCCCGGCTGCTTAAACTGACACGCGGCAGTGACGCCACCGCCACGCTGGGCCGGGTAGTCAGCCGAGAATGGCCGGTGATTGCCGCCGCCGGTTTCGTCATGCTGCTGCTGGTGGTGCTGACGGCGTCCCTAGGTTACCTGTTTGAGCACGAAGCCCAGCCCGACAAGTTTGACAACATCCCCAACTCCATTTACTGGGCGGTCATCACCCTCGCATCGGTCGGGTATGGGGATATCTCACCCGTGACACCCATGGGGCGGATCATGACCATTGTGTTGGCGCTGATTGGCATCGGTATCTTTGCCATTCCGGCGGCCTTGTTGTCCTCGGCATTCAGTGACGAATTGGTCAAAGAGCGCGCCGCGCTGAAGATAAAACTTCACGATATCTTGGCCGACGGCAACATTGACATGAAAGAAATGGCCTACATTCGCTCAGAGTCCAAGCGACTGCACTTGACCGCCGCCGAAATCAAACAGCTGCTCAGGCAGGTTCAGGAAGAGACCGCCAACAAGTCAGACTTTTCTGCCATGCCCATCCACACCATCGCGGCCAAGCCAGAGCTGGCCCTGGAGCACTACAAATCGCTGCTGGGCCAAATTCGGCAACTGGCCTTGCTGACCGACCCGGTCGCCTTTGAGCGGACTGCCCAAGCCAGAGACAGCCTGACTGGCACCGAGGTCGCCTTCTGGGGCCAAATCCAAAAGGCCAACACCTCGGCGGCCGATCCAAGCTGACCGGGATTGCTAACCATGTCAAAAAGTGCCTCAACCATGTTCCATCGCCTTGGGCCAAGGCTTAATGCCCTGGCCTTGGCCTGCTTCATGGGCGTGGCGAGCCTTGGGCAAGCGTTTGCGGCCGAGCCAGTCACGCTGTGGCCGACCATTGCCTTCATACGGGCGCTGGACATGTGCCAGTTTGAAGACGCCTACGGCCGCACCCGCATCGCCCAGATGCAAGACCTGGCCGCAGAAGTCAAATCGCTGCTGATGGAAGGTGCCAGCCCTCTGGATGCCTTGACCGTGGTTGCCACCCTGGACAGTTTGATAGACAAAAGCCGGCGCATTGCCGCAGCCGGTATGGGCATGGACGTGACCCTGGAGGCCAACGTCAAGGCCTCGATTGACCAGCTGTACCGAGAGATCCGTGTGCCTAGCCGGCAGCTCGCTTTTTACAACCCGGCGTCCTTGATTGAGCTGCTGCAAGACGTGCGCGAAGAAAAGCGTCGCGGCACCCTGAACCCCCGCCAGCTGGCCAAAATCAGTGGCATGGCGTGGGGCACTTATGGCTACGCACCCGGCTGCCGGGGCGACGTTCGGCTGACCCTGCACCTAGAGATGCGCACAGGGCATACCTACAGCTTCAGTGCCCAGGGCAGCCCCACACAGGCCAGCGGCTTGATCGCCGCGCAGATTTTTCGGTTTTACCAGTCCACCCGCTTGCCATCTGAGGTCAAACTGGGGGGCAGGGCGCTGACGATTGTGGGCACCCCGGCGGGCAATGTCAGCCACACGCCGTCCATCGCCGTCGCTGAAAAAACCTGCCTGTCCCTCAAGGCTCGATTACCCACCGCCGACGAGTACGAACAACTCGCCGTATTGGGCGAGTGGAACGGCGGCATCAACCTGAACCAAGACGTCTGGGCCCTGGCAGGGGGCCAGGTCTACGCCACGGCCTTGCAAAACCCGTCTCCCGTGCGCAGCCCGCAAGAAGTTGTTGGGCAAGACTTGCATTTTTATTGTGTGCGTTGAGGTCTGACGTCGTGCGCGCCTCGATGAGCGGCGATGCCGGCTTGGTGGCAAACAGCTGCTAGCTGATGAGATCCCACTGCAAACCGGTGCCACGCCTAACATCGCGCGCAATACGTTTGCCGATCACCACATCGATAAATTTAGTCGGCAGCCCCAACCCTGGGCGTATGGCGCGCACGTTGGCGTTGGTCAGTACATCGCCCGCTTGCATGTCCTCAACCACATAAAGTGATCGACGAAACATCAATGATTTCTTTTCAGCCTCTGTTGGGCCGTAGGCAATTTTTCCCAGCGATTGCCAAGCGCGTTCGGACTCTGTCACCAGTTGCGCCATTTCATCAGGCTCCATTGAAAAAGCACTGTCGACGCCGCCATCGGCTCGCTTGAGTGTGAAGTGCTTTTCGATCACGGTGGCTCCTAGCGCAACACTGGCGACCGACACGCCCAAGCCCATGGTGTGGTCAGACAAGCCGACCTCGCAGCCGAACAGGTCTCTCAGGTGCGGGATTGTCAGGATGTTTGTATTGCCAGCGCTGGCAGGGTAGGTGCTGGTGCACTTCAGCAGGATCAAGTCTTTGCAACCCGCTTCACGGGCAGCACGAACCGTATCGTCCAACTCGGCAACGCTGGCCATGCCCGTAGAAATAATCATCGGTTTGCCAGTGGCTGCCACACGGCGGATCAAGGGCAGGTCTGTGTTCTCGAAAGAGGCTATCTTGTAGCACGGCACATGCAGGCTTTCTAGCAAATCGACTGCTGAATCGTCAAATGGCGTGCTGAAAGCGATGAGACCCAATTCACGGGCGCGGTCAAAAATGGGTTGGTGCCATTCCCACGGTGTGCAGGCCTCGGCGTACAAGTTGTAAAGTGAGTTGCCGGCCCACAGGCTGCTGCGGTCTCCAATATGGAATTCCCTTTCATCCAGATTCAGCGTCATGGTGTCTGGCGTATAGGTCTGTATTTTCAAGGCGTGTGCGCCACACTTGGACACAGCCTCGACGATCTCCAGCGCGCGTGCTAAGGACTGGTTATGGTTGCCAGACATCTCCGCGATGATGAATGGCGGGTGTTCGCGCCCTATGAGCTTGCCCGATATTTCTATTGCGTTTGCCATATCTTCTCTCAAAGGTCTTTTTGATAAAAAATCGTCTGAGGCTTGTAGTTCGATCGGACAAAAAGCTGGCTGGAGGCCCGGTTTTCCGCCAGCACGCTGGCGCGAATACGAACAACATCAGGTCGATTTTTTTTTAACCACTGCTCGGCGCAGGCCAGCAGGTGGCGCCCTTGGCCCACATGCTTGCCGTTGGGCACCAGGTAAATGGATACCTCGGCGAGGTCGCCTACCGTGTCAAAGCGCACCACCCCCACCGGATCATCGGCCACCGAGCCTATCAGTAGCACTCGGCTGTTGTCGCGCATAACGCTATCGAACCACAACACATGCTCGGCCCACGCGATGGGCGCCTGCTGTCTTGATACCGCTCTGATGGTGGGGTGGTTGCGCCATTCAAACAGTTTTTTCGAATCACTTGGATTGACGCGCCTGATGTCTATGCCACCCGTTGCCATTGCAGCGATCACGCGAGTGGTACCCATGCCATCCACTGCTTGCATTGCTGTTTTTGAGATCAGTTTAAGCAGCGCCGGGTTTTCCATCAGCAGGCGGGTGTGCTGCGCGATGGTGTGGGCTATGCTTTGGCCATCCGCCGGGGCGTACAACAGCCCTGCCTCCGCCGCATCAGTAATCTGCCGTCTTTGGTTTGCGGCCAAGCAGAAGCTGATGGTTGGCAAGCCTAAAACACAACGCTCCCAAACGGCGGTGCCCCCTGCACCAATGGCTAAATCAGCTGAAGCCATCAACGCCGCGATACGAGGGGTCTGAACATGGCACACAAAGCCATGTTCATGGCAGGCTTGTTGAAGTGTCTCGCGGTAGGGATGCTGGGCGCCAATCACCACATCCACCTGCGCCGTCAGGCGAAGACTCGCCAATGCCGCTATGGCAAGGCCTGTGTAGTTGTCAGCATCCACCCCACCGAAAAAAACCAGTATTTTTGTCACTTCGCCGGATCGTTGCGCAATCTGTGCGCGCAAGGTTTTGAACTCTGCGCGTAGCAATGCGTAATCTGGGCCAAGCAGCAACTGGCAATGCGCAGGGACTTTGCCGGGATAACGGGTAGCCATGTCTGAATAAAAATTTGCATCCAGAAGCACATCGCAATCGTGTTGCCGGTCGGCAAGATCGTCGATCACCATCAGTTGTGGTCCGCTCGCCCGGATGACAGCTTCCCAGCGCTGATCCAGGGCGTAATGATCGGCGACGACCCAATCCCAAGGCTGATCCGCCAATGCATCGCCCGTGGCGCGTGCATCATTGACCTGGCTGGTGCCTAGCCAATCAGAATGTGCCAGCCCATCGCTCGGACCCTGAGTTGTTTCTCGCGGCAAGGGAGTGAACTCCATCCCTTTGGCGTCAAGCATGGCAAGCAGGTGCTGTGGCAAATTGCGACTGACAAACCGCACCTGCGCACCCTGGTCCCGCAATGCCTCAGCCAAAGTGAGGCAGCGCATGAAGTGTCCAGTGCCCATACGACCACTGGCGTCTGTGCGAAAGGCGACTCTCATACGCCAACGTTTTCGGTGAAGTTGCGACGTACGGGTATCCCGGCGGCTTGCAAAGCGGCTTTCGCGCCTGCCGGCGTTTGCTCGGTAAAGTGAAACATGCTTGCTGCGGCCACTGCGGCGGCCCCCGCCTGTTTGACAGCGTCCACCATGTGTTGATAGCTGCCGGCGCCACCAGAGGCGATAACAGGAATATTCACTGCGCGGACCACGGCCTCAATCAATTCAAGGTCGTAGCCTTGAAACGTGCCGTCTCGCTCAATGGAAGTCATCAGAATTTCACCAGCACCACGATCTTCCACCTCTCGCGCCCATGACACAGCATCTCGATTAGTTGCTTGCTTGCCTGCGTGGCTAAAGCACTGCCACCCGCCACGCAATGCGTCTTGGCTTACATCAATACTGGCGACCACGCATTGCGTGCCGTACCGTTTTGCCATTTCGCTCAGCAAACCTGGGTTGGTGTAGGCTGCCGTGTTGACACAAACCTTGTCGGCGCCGGCGCGTAGCAGCTTTTGAACCTGTTCGATACGTTGAACGCCGCCGCCAACAGTGAGAGGTACAAAACAGTCTCGGCCACATTCTTCGATGCATTCAAAATCCAGGTCCTCTGGCATTTGATGCGCCAAAATATCAACAAAGATCAATTCATCCACTTCCCGCTGGTTATATACCTTGACGGCAGGTAGGGCAGGGCCCACCCTGCGCCAGCTATCGAAGCTAACCCCTTTGACCAAGCCTAACTTTTTCCATAGCAAGGTTGGTATTACACGCACCTTCAGCATGCAGCTTGCTCAATAAAATTACGCAGTAAGCGAAATCCGGCACGCGAGCTTTTTTCCGGGTGAAATTGAGTGCCCCAAATGTTGCCAAATTTTACGGCTGCAGTCACAGGTATGTCGTAGTTTGTGGTTGCCGATACATGGGATGGATCATTGGGTACAAAAGCGTAGCTGTGAACAAAATAGAAGTCAGATTCGTCAGGTATACCGTCAAATTGGCCGCCCGATGGCGTTCGGCTTATGACTGAATTCCAGCCGACATGCGGGACCCGTAATCGGCAACCCAGCGCCCGCAATCCAGTGACGCGCCCGGGAATTAAGTTCAGGCCAGGTGTGCCGTCGGACTCATGATCTGCACTGCCTTCCAAAATATTCGCCGCCAGCAGTTGCATACCCAGGCAGATGCCCAGCAGCGGTTTGCGGGTCAACTGAACTTCTTCGCGTAATGCAGACGTCCACCCGTCGGCATGCAGTCTGGCGGCGCAGTCGGAGAAATTTCCAACGCCTGGCAATATCAGGCGGTCGGTGATGTGAATGTGCTTGGGATCGGTGATGAGGACTGCCGTAACGCCCAAGGCCTCCAGCGCGCCGACGACGGAGCCTAAGTTGCCAACCCCATAGTCAATGACCCCGACTCTCATACATTGTCGTGGTTAATTTTCGTTAAATTGCCATCACGGTCTTTGATCAGCGCGCCAGAATCATCGCGTTTGAATATTTTTTTGTTCGTAAACTTGTCGCATATTTTGATGAATTCATCGACTGTGATGTCTAATGGGCGCAAGATTTTTTCCAGAGGCTTTCCTAAGTATTCCCAGGGAAAAGTTCCGTCCAGACGCCTAACCGCATTGAGCCCGTCCTGCCGCGTCAACCGGCCGCGTCGTATGTGCATGCACGCTAAATCGGTTGCCCGACCAAACCCAAATTTGAGAAATTTGAAATAGTCGTGGATGCCTGTCTGATGGTTGTCCAGATTTTCGTAGCTGACCATTGATCCCTCGACAACTTTGTCATAGGTATGGAAACCATTGGCCTGAGCAATCAATGTATTGGACAAGCCATCCCAAGGAATGTAATGGCCCAAAAACAAACCAGTGACCCCTACGCGGGCCAGTTCCTCATCGCTGGGGTAGGTGTACGGAATTAAGTGCTTGGCTTCAATACCATTCATTCCGATAAGATCTGTTACCCTCATCCCCAGCAGTCCCCCGAACTCCTCCAGCCAGCGGCGGTTGAGTACATTGTTTTGTGACGCTGCTGCAGGCCCCCCATATTCGTTCTGAGAGTTTTCACCCCAAATCAGAAGAGGTACATTAAACTGCACTGCGGCACGGACGGGAATGGTAAAAATACCTACATGTTCAGGCCATGAAATATCGCCTACTTGTTTTAGACCGATACTATTTAATTTTGCCCGTATGAGTGGGTTGGGCGACATTTCTACATAGTCCACGCCGAGATGTTTCAAATTCTCAATATTTGTACGGCCGAGCAATGACAGATCACACGTTGTCGAGGTTACGCACAAAGGGTTCAATCCTAATTGCAGCATGCGGACGACTTGGTAGGTGCTGTCCTTGCCGCCGCTGACCGGTACGATGCAGTCCCAATTGCTGCCTTCCGGTCTGCGGTACTTTTCCAAAATTTTTAGCAGTTCAGTCTGACGTGCGCTCCAGTCCACTTCATTTCTTTGCTCGTAACTGCGACAGGCATTACATATGCATTCATTGTCCAAGTGAATATCAGGTTTGGTGTCAGGCATCACACAGCGTTTGCAATAGGTCAACATATCATGCCCTCCTTTCCATCAGGAACCACGTGATGTCATCTTGGGGGAAGCTTGGATCCCTATGGTAGGCAAAGCCATAATCTACCAAAGCCATATGTGGGTGGCGATCCATGATCTCGCCAGCAAAATCACGCTTGAATAAGCGGTCACTGTGCTCACGATAGCTGATTGTGACTGGCGATGGATTGTAGTATTCCGCGACCAGCAGATATTTGCCACATGTCACGACTAATTTGTCGTAAACCCCCGGCAGTTCATCAGGATTGATGTGAATGAGAACGCCCTTAATAAGAGTTAGATCCCACGTCTTGTTTTTATTTGGCACAAAGTCTAGGATGGATCCCTGGTGCACATGAGTTGGCGAGATAAGCTTGGCAAGTTCGGCAGCAGCATCAGCATTGATCTCAATACCGTTTTGCTCTTGCTGTGGATAAAGGAGTTTTAACGCCTTTAGATTCATGCCAATATTGGCACCGAACTCAATGCAGGTGTTCAAGCCATGAGCTTGCTGCAATGCCTTACTAAAAAAATTCAGATTTGATGCCAATAAAGTTTCGCCCTGATTGCGTTGACTGTATTGGGTGCCAAAATCACCGGCCCAAAATGCTTCCTGTTCAGTTTTATAGGACATGGTGTTCTCTGTTTAGGCATGTGCTGTTGTTTGATTGATAACACGGTGCATCAGTTCGGCACGCATCCAGTCATCCGGGGTGTCGATGTCAATAACTCGCCAATTTGGGATGATAAAACCAGAGCCGTTGCTATGGATTTTCGGTTTTGACTGCCACGCATGGCTGCTGCCCCAATAGAACTGGCCTGCATCGTAGTAGGCTGCTTCCGTGTCTTGCGTCCTGGTAAGTTCAAATTCCGGATAAAACGGTTGCATCTGACCAGTCTCCAACATCCTCATGGCACGCCCGATGGCGGCCGGGTATTCGGTCACTGGAAAACAGTAATCTGATTGGCTATCCCGTAATTGTGAAAGTGCCCCGCGCAGGTCTGCGATGGTAAGTAAAGGCACACTGGGGTAAATACAGCAGACCTGATCAAATGTCCACCCGAGCTCGCCGAGAACTTGAATGGCATGGGCGATGACGGGGACGGTTGCGACCTTGTCATCGGACAGTTCTGCTGGGCGCTTAAACGGTATGTCTGCCCCCCAACTGTTCGCGATTTGGGCGATCTCGTCGTCATCGGTAGACACGACAACACGGTCAAAAAGTCCCGATTGCCGGGCCGCTGTAATGGCATAGGCCAGCATTGGCTTGCCACAGAAGTCCTTGATATTCTTACGGGGGATACGCTTGCTGCCCCCCCGAGCTGGAATGATGGCAACGTTCATGACTCGATCGCAGTGCGCAGTGCGCTAACAACTTGATCTTGTTGCGAATTGTTCAGGCTTGGAAACATAGGAATACTCAGTGCCTCGCCGAAGTAGCGCTCAGCTTCTGGGCAATAGCCTGCTTTGAATCCCATTTTTTCAAAGTAGGGGTGCCGGTACACGGGTATGTAATGCAAGTTGACGATGATCTCTGCTGCGTGCAAAAGCTTATAAATTTGTCGTTGCGTTTTTTTGATGCGGCCTAAATTTAGACGGATGACGTACAAGTGACCAGCTGAGTATCCGGCATCATGTTGCCAGGGCGTGATTAAGGGTAATGTGGAAAGCAAGTCATCATACCGCCGGGCGATGGCATGCCGTTTGGCAACATAGTCATCCAGTCGCTGCATTTGACTTAAGCCCAGCGCCGCCTGAATGTCGGTCATGCGGTAATTGAACCCCAGGTCAATTTGCTGGTAGTTCCAGATCTCCTCGGCTGGACGCGCTTGCATATCTGGCACCGAGCTGCTGATGCCATGGCTGCGCAACAGTCGCATGTGTTTGGCGAGCTGTGTGTTATTTGTAAGGGCCATGCCGCCCTCACCGGTCGTGATAATTTTCACCGGGTGAAAGCTGAAGACGGTAATGTCGCTAAACCGGCAGTTACCCATCGGCTCATTTTGATATCTACCGCCAATGGCATGCGAGGCGTCCTCGATGATCTTGAAACCGTATTGCTGGCTCAGCGCATGAATAGCCGCCATGTCGCAGGGTTGGCCGCACAAATGGACGGGAATGACCACCTTCGGCAGCCTGCCTGTTTTGCGAGCCAAGGCCAGTTTTTCCGACAGGCGCTCCACGCTGAGGTTGTAGGTACGCGGTTCAATGTCGACGAAATCAACCGTTGCGCCGCAATACAGCGCGCAATTTGCGCTGGCAACAAAGGTGGTGGCTGTCGTCCAGACGACGTCGCCGCTGCCCACACCCAGGGCCAGGCACGCGATGTGCAGCGAACTGGTGGCGCTGTTGACAGCCACCGCGTGCTGCGCGCCACAGTAAGCAGCAACGGCGCTTTCAAATGCGGGAACTGCGGGGCCTTGTGTCAAAAAATCTGAATTTAAGACGGCCGTGACGGCTTCTATATCGGCCCGGCTGATCTCTTGGCGTCCATAGGGGATATCTGCCATCAGATCTTACCGATAGAGTGGCGGCTTTCTTCTACCCAGGCCTTTAAACTCGCTATGGTCATCCACTCAGTGTTGTTGTCTGAGCAGTAGGTGAAATCTGCCGCTACTGGCGTTCCAGAGTCGATTCGGGCTGGGTCATGGCTCCAGTTATGGATCGCCGGCAAGACCTTGTAGTAGCTGTCGTACTCATAGGTGTGTGGCGCGTCTTCTGACCCTATCATCTGCTCATGCAATTTTTCGCCGGGCCGAATGCCAATAATGTCATGGGACGCTGTTGGCACACAAGCCAAAGCCACATCAGTGACCTTGATGGACGGAATCTTTTTCACATAGATTTCGCCACCGACCATGTTCTCGAATGCATGCCAGACCAGGTTCACGCCCTGTTCCAGGGTGATCATAAAGCGTGTCATTCGCGCATCGGTAATTGGCAAGATGCCTTTGTCGGCAAGGCTCAGAAAGAAGGGGATCACGGAGCCCCTTGAACCCATCACATTGCCATAACGCACCACCGCAAAGCGGGTGTCGTTGCCACCTGCGTAGGAGTTACCGGCTATAAACAGTTTGTCAGAGGTGAGTTTGGTGGCGCCATAAAGATTCGATGGGCTGCTGGCCTTGTCGGTGGAGAGTGCTACCACCCTTTTGACGCCTTGGTCAATGCAGGCGTCGATCAGGTTCATGGCACCAAAGACATTGGTCTTGACGCATTCAAAGGGGTTGTACTCTGCCGTGGGCACTATTTTTGTGGCGGCGGCGTGTACGACATAGTCAATGCCGTTCAAGGCTCTGCTCAAGCGGTCTTTATCCCGCACATCACCAATAAAGAAGCGAACCCGGTCGTCATTGCCATATAGCTTGGCCATCTCCCACTGCTTCATTTCATCGCGCGAGTAAATCACCAACCGGCGCGGCTTATATTTGGCCAAGGTCATCGGCACAAAGGTGTGGCCAAAAGAGCCCGTACCACCGGTCACAAGAATGGATGAATCAGTGAGCATAGGCTTGGTTCAGTTTCATGAGTGCCGCGTTAACTTTGGGCAAAATGTTGGGTACCTCGCGCATGACCAGTGTGTATAAAACCCTTGATGCGGCCAAACTCTGTTGAATGGTTTTGGCGCGCAAGCCGATCTGGATGGCGTTGTTGATCTCGGTCTGGTCGACCAAAGCAATAAACGCTGAGCCCTCAATCGCCCGGCTAAGATCAGACTCTGCTTTTGTCAATGCACTGACCTTAACCTTGGCTTTCTGCACCTGCGTGGCGACCTTGGAACACCTGATGGCGAGTTGGTAGCTTTTTTCCAGTGAGGCTTTGGCCTGCTGCAAGCGCTGGGTAAGCAATTTGCGGCGCCCTGCGACGTCTACGTCTGCCTGTGCGGCTTTGAAGCGACCAGCAATGTCGGACATTGCGTCGAGGGACGCGTTGATGTCAGCAATGGCTTCAGACAGTGGGACGTGTTCAAACCCTTTGATATAGGCGCCACCCTCGGTGCAGTTTAAAAGCCGAATCGGGTTGGGCTGGGCATTTTCCATTTCTGCATGGTTCTCAAACTCGGCGTGAAACATGGCGTAATCTGGCTTTGTCAAAACCGTGCCACCGTAATAGCCGGGCAGAGTCAGCGCTTTATCACGATGTTTTGTGCTGTTGGTTCCTGCATCTTCAAAAAGCAACTCAAAGCCTGGGGTGACGTTGTCATAGATGAAGGCGTCACCTTCCGGGTTCAGTTTGACCGACATATTGCCGTCTGCTGAGTTGCTGCAATACTGTTTGCCATCGGTCAGCGCTAAATCCTGGCCTACCAGCATAATTGGATTGCAATGTAAATAAAGGCCCATGGTAAAAATGGCCGTGGCGACCGATCCACCGGAACCGACGTGCGTGGTGTCGTCAAATATGCCAGATATCCAGTTGTCTATGCCTGCATTTACATTGAATGTAACAATTTTCCCTTTGAAGCGTTCGTAAAACGAAGGGTGGCACGCCACGCCAAGAAGCAGTGTTTCAACTTCTTCAATCGGAAATCCGTCTAGCATGTAGATGAAATCAGCTGGGTCGGCGACAACAATAGCGTCCGGTATCACGCCGGCACGGCACAGTGCCATGGCACTTTGTGCGGGTGCCATTAGCAGGGCCTTGCCTTTTAGTTGCTTCAGGAGTTGAATATTTTTATCAAGCGACGGGCCTGGTGAAATAATCACCAGCGGTGTATTGACGAATTTTTCTTTTAGGCTCGAAAATGTCGCGTGTTCCGCTATGGCTGGCAGATTATCCAGTCCTTGCATCAGCCAGCGATTACTGAAAAATCGGACGGTGTTCTTGTTGACTTTGTAGTTTTTGAATGCCTGGGTGAACTCAGCTTCAAACTCGGCATACTTGGTATTTTTCGCCTTCAGAGATATTTCATCTTCCGGGCTCAAGCCATTAAAACAAACCAAGCGCTTGGGTTCACCGTAATCCATGCTTTGAAAGAAGGCGTAAGCCTCTTTTTTGTCGACCAGGTAACAAACCTTGTCTAATTTTTGATCGTCAGCAGGTGCAGCATTGCAAAAAACGACGATTCTCTTTTGGCCTCTTTCAAGCGCTGTTTTGATCAATGCAACATCCACACTGTCGGTGAAAGTCAAAATATCGTGATGCCAGTGCCATGTGGCTGGGATCATGTTGTCAATGATGGCGTGCCGCCCCTCAGCGGTCAATATCAGTTGCGCCTGGGTCTGGATGCCGTCGTACCGCCCGCACCATGCCGCAATAAACTGCTCGCTTTGCTGGATGGCCGACAGATGTTGTCCGATGACAGCCTGGGTGATGGCAGGGGCGTTATCGACCTGTTGTTTGATGTCAAGCCCGATGTCCTGCAGCACCGCCTGCAATTGTCTAATTTGGTCTATAGAGGCCCGGGTCGTCGTGTCATCGCCTGCAGCGCCGGCTTCCAGCACCTTGGCGCTGGCGACAGCCAGATCCTGCAGTACCGTCAGCAAGTGATCGGCGAAGGGGTCGCCGGCACGATAGCTCAAGCTGGTGTTCATGATTGCAGGTCTGGCGCACCGTGCCCAGTGGTGTCAACTTGTTTTAGCCCTTGAGCAAGGCCATCATGCCTTGCGGTTGCTGGTTGGCCTGGGCCAGCATCGCCGTCGCCGCTTGCTGGATGATTTGATTCTTCGCCAACTGTGTGGTCGCTTGCGCGTAGTCGGTGTCCATGATGGTGCTGCGTGATGCTGTGGTGTTGGACGCGATGTTGGTTAAGTTGTCTGCACCAAAAGCCATCTGATTGATGACCGCGCCAAAGGACGCGCGCTGGGTATTGACCAAACCAAGTGCCGTGTCCAGGGTGGCAATGCCAGTAATCGCTGTTGTCGATGTACCAATGGAAAGGACATCGACGGCCAGGCCGGTGGCCGTCATGGCCGTCGTCAAGGTGGCGGTGATGGTCTGACTTTCCTTTGCCCCTGCCTGAAAGACGAAGCTCGTCGCAGAAGTAGCCAGTACTTGGGTGCCGTTCCAGAGCGTTTCATTGCCGACCTTTGAGATCTGGCTTGACAAGGCGGCAAACTCTGTTTGCATATAGCCACGCTGTGTGGGTGAGTAGGTGGCATTAGCCGACTGAACCGCCAGCTCCCGCATGCGCTGCAGCATGTTGGAGACCTCTGTCATGGCGCCCTCAGCGGTTTGCATCATGTTGATGCTGTCGTTAAGGTTGCGCACGGCCTGGTTCAGGCCCCGTATCTGCGCTGTCATAGTTTGACCAATGGCCAAACCAGCGGCGTCGTCTTTGGCAGAGTTGATCCGAGACCCGGTGGACAACTGCTGCATGGCCGTGCTCATGGCACGTTCATTGGTTTTTAAGGCGCCTTGCGAGTAAAGGGCGCTGACATTGGTATTGATGACTGACATGGTATTACTCCAAAATTCTTTGCTGTTAAGTGAGGATTCAGTGGCGTCGATTCACAAACAAGTTGTCAGCATGGTGGGCAACGGGCCTGTTGATTCAAGAGCAAGCATATTCTGTGCCTGCCATTTTTTTGCCACTTCTATTTATTTGAGCAGTGACAAGACCGCTTGCGGCTGTTGGTTGGCCTGGGCCAGCATGGCAGTCGCTGCCTGCTGAATGATCTGTGTCTTGGACAACTGCGTGGACGCTGTGGCGTAGTCGGTGTCCATGATGGAGCTGCGTGACGCCGTGGTATTGGCTGATA
>Ga0247844_1000495_pt1 | contig 84395 bp, 74 predicted proteins | sample LaCtaG_FD_192421 | JGI IMG/M metagenome (GOLD analysis project Ga0247844, IMG submission 192421) | Freshwater microbial communities from meromictic Lake La Cruz, Castile-La Mancha, Spain - LaCruzMarch201714.5m_1 | ecosystem: Environmental > Aquatic > Freshwater > Lake | place: Spain: Castile-La... | reverse complement strand
CACAACCTACGTTTTCTTGTCCTCGAAAAATCCCTTCCTAAAACGTTCACTCCACGCAATCAAAGGGGATTTTTCGAGGACAAGAAAACGTAGGTTTAAGATATATCAAACTTAATCCCCTGCGCCAAAGGCAAAGACTCAGAATAATTAATCGTATTCGTCTGCCTGCGCATATACGCTTTCCAGGCATCTGAACCGGATTCGCGGCCACCACCCGTTTCTTTTTCACCGCCGAAAGCGCCACCGATTTCAGCACCCGAGGTGCCGATATTCACGTTGGCAATGCCGCAGTCAGAGCCATTAACCGAAAGGAAACGCTCGGCTTCCCGCAAATTCGTGGTCATGATGGCAGATGAGAGCCCCTGTGGCACAGCATTTTGCAAAGCAATAGCCTCCTCGATGGTTTTGTATTTTATCAAATACAAAATCGGTGCGAAGGTCTCGTGTTGCACGATGTCCCAGTAGTTTTCGACCTCGGCGATGCAGGGTTTCACATAGCAGCCACTTTCGTAGCCAGGGCCAGTGAGTACACCGCCTTCCACGACAAATTTGCCCCTGTGCTTTTTGATCTCTTCGATAGAGTGGAGGTAATTTTCAACGGCGTGTTTGTCAATGAGTGGCCCCACGTGATTGCTGGGGTCGAGTGGATCGCCAATTCGGAGTTGGGGGTAGGCTTTGGCGAGGGTGGTTTTCACCTGCTCGTACACGCTCTCGTGGATGATGAGTCGGCGAGTGCTGGTGCAGCGCTGGCCTGCTGTGCCGACCGCGCCAAATACAGCGCCTGTGAGCACCATTTTCATATCCGCGGATGGCGTGATGATGATGGCGTTGTTGCCGCCCAGCTCAAGGATGCTGCGACCAAAACGACCTGCCACAGCCTGGCCCACGATGCGTCCCATGCGGGTGCTACCCGTGGCGCTCAACAGCGGCACACGGTGATCCTTGGTCATGAACTCCCCTACTTTATAGTCACCATTGATAATGCAACTGATGCCTTCAGGCAAGTCATTGGCTTTCAGGACTTTTTGGAAAAGATTTTGGCAGGCAATGGAGCAAAGCGGCGTTTTTTCGGAGGCTTTCCAAATACAAACATCGCCGCAAACCCAGGCGAGGGCAGCATTCCAGGACCAAACGGCTACAGGGAAATTGAAGGCTGAAATGATGCCCACAATGCCCAGCGGGTGGTACTGCTCGTACATCCGATGGCCGGGGCGCTCGGAGTGCATGGTCAGGCCGTAAAGTTGACGGGAAAGACCCACTGCAAAGTCGCAGATGTCAATCATTTCCTGCACTTCGCCGTAGCCTTCTTGCAGGCTTTTGCCCATTTCGTAGGAGACCAGCCGACCGAGCGGTTCTTTGTATTGGCGCAGTACGTCGCCAAATTGGCGGACTATTTCGCCGCGCTTGGGAGCGGGCATATCGCGCCAGATTTTGTAGGCCTGCTCCGCGGATTGCACCACCTGTTCGTATTGTTCGCGGGTGGTAATACCGACAAAACCAATGGATTGGCCATCCACTGGAGAGATTGATTCAATGTAGCGGCGGCTACCGGAGATGATGTTCTGGCCAGTAGAGGTGCCGGTATTTCGGGTGCGAAGACCAAGTTTTTTTAAAAATTCTTTTGGCAGCATTTCTCTTATAGATTTAAGGACGTTGGACAATAGACGTTGGACTTGAGACCGTCAAAATCTTACCGTTAAGATTCAATGTCATTAACCTTGACGGTCTCAAGTCCAACGTCTATTGTCCAATAATCCAATGTCCTAGTTCGCGTAATCGCTCAAAAACTTGAGCCGCATGAGTTGAATCTCTTCCCAGGTGATCTCGTCGTCTTTCAGTGCGGCAAAAGCATCATCTATGGAATCCGTCTCGGCTTCTTTGAAATATTCAATGACGGTTTCGCGCACATATTCATCTACCACCTTGTTGAGATAATAATCAAGTCGGAGTTTGGTGCCTGACTGCACGATGCCGTCGAGTTCTTCCAGAAGTTCGGGCATGCTCATGTCGTTGACCTTGGCTATCTCATCGAGGCCGATTTTGCGGTCAATGGCCATAATATAACTGACTTTCGACTTCGACTTGTTCGCCACCGTTTTGATGGTGATGTCCATCGGGCGCTCAATCTCGTTTTCCTCGCAGTATTTTTTGATGGCATCCACAAAAGGCTGGCCGTATTTCTGCGCCTTGCCCTGCGATACGCCCACGATTTTGGACATATCGTCCATTGAAATCGGGTAATTCGTTGCCATTTCTTCCAGAGAAGGGTCCTGGAAAATGACATAAGGCGGCAAGTCGTGCTTTTTGGAGATTTGGCGGCGCAGATCTTTGAGGATGTTCATCAAAGGCTCGTCGAGTACTGCGGTGCCGCCTTTTTCGTCATCAATATCGTATTCGCCATCCTCGTAATCATGGTTGATCGTGATTTGGAGTGGCTGAGGGTCTTTCAGGTAATCGCGTCCTGCCTGTGAAACCTTGAGGATGCCAAACTGCTCTACTTCCTTGTAGATCAGGTTGTTGATCATTGCGTGGCGGAAGATAGAACTCCAGAAATTTTCGTCCCGATCGTCGCCCACACCAAAGTTTTCCAACTCTGTAAACCGGTAATCCTTCATCTCCTTTGTCTCGCGGCCCATCACAAAGTCCATGACGGTTTTCATCAGATAATTCTCGTTGAGGTCGAGAATGGACTGCACCACGGCGACAATTTCGGCCTTCACCTCCATCTTCTCTTTTGGGTTCTTGCAGTTGTCGCACATCTTATGGCAGTCGGCCTCCTCGAATTCCTCCCCAAAGTAGTGCAACAAGAATCGGCGACGGCAAGCGGCGGTCTCGGCGTATGCCACGACTTCTTGCATCAATTGTGCGCCCATTTCGCGCTCTGCCACGGGCTTGTCGCGGAGGAATTTTTCGAGACGCAGGATGTCTTTGTAGTTATAAAACGCGATGCACTTTCCACCCAAACCATCGCGACCGGCGCGACCAGTTTCCTGGTAGTAGTTTTCGATGGACTTTGGCATATCGTAGTGCATCACAAAGCGCACATCCGGCTTATCTATGCCCATACCGAACGCGATGGTGGCACAGATCACGTCAATATCTTCCATCAGGAATTGATCCTGCGTCCTGGCCCGGAGTTTCGGATCGAGGCCTGCGTGATAGGGGGCGGCCTTGATGTCGTTGACCATCAGCATCTCGGCGATGTCCTCGGCAGTTTTACGATTTTGGACATAAATAATGCCCGATTCGCCGTAGAACTCCTCCTTAATAACCTGGATAATCTGCTTTATGGTGCTCTCCTTTTTGATTTTCGGGCGAATTTCATAAAAGAGGTTGTCGCGGTTGAACGAGGACACGAAGGTGCTGTCCTCCGTCATTTCCAGGTTCTTCAGAATGTCCAGCTGTACCTTGGGCGTTGCGGTAGCGGTGAGTGCCATGATCGGCACATCGCGTGCCACGGCATCCAGCATTACACGGATACGGCGGTATTCCGGGCGGAAGTCGTGACCCCATTCGGAAATACAGTGCGCCTCGTCCACGGCCACGAAGGAAATGTCAGAATTTTGGAAAAATTCTATGTTTTCCTCTTTGGTCAAGGTTTCAGGTGCGACGTACAGGATCTTTGTGCGGCCGTCCGTAATATCCTGCTTCACCTTTTTCATTTGAACCTTGGTAAGCGAGGAGTTGAGAAAGTGGGCCACCTCGTCTTCGTCAGAGTAGCCACGGATACTGTCTACCTGATTTTTCATCAGGGCGATCAGCGGGCTGATAACGATGGCCGTTCCCGGCAACATAAGGGCAGGGAGTTGGTAGCAGAGGCTTTTGCCACCGCCTGTAGGCATGATGACAAAGGTGTCTTTCCCGTCGAGGAGACTTTGGATAATGGCGGCCTGGTCGGCCTTAAAGGCATCAAAACCAAAATATTTTTGAAGGCTCTCGATTAGCGCGTCGTGGCCGGTGGCAATTGCAGGCATCTTCTTAGTGCGTTGAATAATATCGTATTTTAATCAGGCGAACCCGACTTTTGGCCCAGAAAAAATAAATCGGTGGGGAGGTGTATATTCTTGAGCCAATACCCCCCCTTCGAAAAAGCCGCCAAAGATATAAATACCAACATCACAAAACCCACAAATTTTTGCCTGTTTTTTTTAAATAAAATGCGGGGCCTCCATTAATAATTTGGCGAGGCTCAAAAAAACAATACTTACTCAAAATAAAAATTGGAAAATGGACACAATCCTTGCCCGCTATGCTCGCCTGCTCACCCACTATTGTCTCCAGGTTCGACCAGGCGACAAGGTATTCATTGCCAGCACCTTACTTGCTGAACCCCTCGTGCGTGAAGTTTATCGCGAAGCTTATGCAGCCGGAGCCGCTTTGGTGGAATGCGACCTCGCTTTTCGAGAACGTGAACGGCTTTTCTTTCAGAACGCTTCAGATGCTGCCCTGCGAACGCCTCCAACGCTCCAGCAACTCGCCATGGAAACTTTTGACTGCTATCTCCATATTCGCGCACCTTATAATCTGCGCGAGACCAATGGCGCAACACCTGAACGCGTCGAAATCCGAAACGAAACCCTTGCCCCCATCAACAAAGCCTACTTCGAACGAACTGCCAACCGTCGCTTGCGCCGCAACCTTTGCCAGTACCCAACGGATGCTTCCGCCCAGGAAGCGGGAATGAGCCTGAGCGAGTACGAGCAATTCGTCTTTGGCGCCTGCAAACTTTTCAAGGATGACCCAGAGGCTGCCTGGCTTGCGGTTCGCGCCAGTCAGCAACGTATTGTGGATCACCTCAATGGCTGTAAAACCCTTCGTTATCTGGCAGATGGCACCGATATCCAATTCAGTACCAAAGGCCGGATTTGGATGAACTCAGACGGGCAGACCAATATGCCTTCGGGGGAGGTGTACACCAGTCCGGTGGAGGATAGTGTGAACGGCATCGTCCATTTTTCGTACCCGTGCATATACCAGGGCAACGAAGTAGAAGACTTAACCTTATGGGTGGAGGATGGCCTCATTGAAAAATGGGAAGCTAGGCGCGGGCAGGAATACCTCGACTATATCTTTAGTTTGCCCGGTACCCGACGTTTTGGCGAAGCAGCCATTGGAACCAATTACGACATCCAGCGCATCACGAAAAACATTCTGTTTGACGAGAAAATCGGCGGCAGCATCCACATGGCTATTGGGCAAAGTTACTTGCAAACAGGTGGCAAAAATGAATCAGCCGTACACTGGGATATGATTACCGACATGACCCAAGGCGGGGAGATTTGGGCGGACGGGGAGAAAATTTATCAGGGTGGGAAGTTTTTGATTTGAGGAAAAAAGGGTATAATCCTCCTTATATTGTACTTTTGTACAAATTTCAACACATGAGTACTGTAGAAATCCTTCAATTTTTGAAAGAAAACAAACCGATGTTTCAAGAAAGCATGGGCGTTCAAAATATTGGACTGTTCGGCTCTTACGCAAAAGGTGTAGCAAGTACAGATAGTGATATTGACATTTTTGTTGAAATGCCTCCGGATTTTTCAAACCTCATGCGCTTAAGGCAATACTTGGAAGTTCACCTTGGGCAGTCCATTGATTTATTGAGAAAAGGCCCACACCTCCGCCCTAGTTTTTTGAAATCCATAGAACCAGACCTCATCTATGCTTGATATAGTTGTTCGGGAGTCTTTGGAAACAGTGCTTGAATCATTGGGCATTGTGATGGAACGATTCAAGAAAATTGGGTTTGCTGAAGATTTAATTGACGGTGACGATGGAATAATGTTGATGGATTCCATTAGCATGCGTCTCCAACTTGTTGGCGAAAAAATTAAAAAAATTGATCAAAAATCTCCAGGACTTTTAGAGAAAGTCGGAATTGACCCCTATCCTATTATTCGGTTCCGCGATTTCATCTCCCATCACTATGACAAGGCCGACCATGAGGTTCTTTTTGACCTGTGCAAAAACGATTTGCCTGAATTAAAAGATAAAATCCTACAAATCCTTCAAGGGTGACTTTCAGGGTGCCAACAAAACATATAGGGCATTGGCAGATGGCATCTATCGCCGTACTTTTACCCCATGTCTGACCATGCTTTAGAACAAACCACCGCCCTTGTCCGCGCTCCCTTCGAACTGGAATCTGCGCCTCCGCCTGCCAACGAGACTGAGTTGCTGGCCTTGCTCGCCGAGCGTATCGAAGAAATGCTGCAACACCGGCCCGATTATATCATGAGCCTGCTCTATCGCCTGGATGTGCTGGAGGAGAAAATCAGGCCTGTTATGCATCCCAATGCGCCGGAGCCGCCCCACATCGGTCTGGCAAGGCTCGTATTGGAACGCCAAAAGCAACGTGCCGAGACCAAACTCAACATAAAGCCTGAACCCTTGGAAGGGCTGGAAGGTTGGGAATGGTAAGCAAATCTGCAAAATTTCAATCCTTACGGATATTCAGCAAATTAACCATACAGTTTTCCATGTTGCCCAAGGTTAGGGCAAATTCCTGTTGTACGGTCGTGCCGTCGGCATAGGTGGCTGGTTTCCAGGTGGGCATTTGGCGAATGGCTTCCAATAAAATTTGGTCCATTTCCGCCGATTTAGTGGGCTGGAATATACTTGCATCCACGATATCGCCCGTTTGGCTCACCGTAAATTTGACTGCCGCCATATCCAAGCCCTGAAACAGATTTGCCGGAATGGACTCAATGGCCGTTTCTTGTAGATACTGCATTAAGGCTTCTGAGCCTCCTGCAAAACTTGCCTCGTAGTCGGGATTTACGGAAAATTTAAAATCAAATTCCTGAATATCATTGTGTTGCAAAGTGTTTTCCGGTAAATACCGAACCACCACTGAAATCTCTGTGCCCGCATCCGCACGATTCAAGTTGTCTTTTTGGGCTGGGGTGAGTACATCTGAGTTGCTCACCGATTGTTGCAATTTGCCCTGAATGGTGGTAAATACGGTAACTGATTCATACGACCGAATCCAACTGGGTTTAAAATGCCGATTAAACTCGGCGATGTTGTTGGCTGCTTTCAACTGTTCATTTGAAACAGATAAATAGGGATAAACGCGGTTTACTTCATAGTGAAGCCCGTTGTTTTGTGCCATCGTTAATACAGGGAAGGCAATTGCGAGCAGGACGCTCATCCAGTTCTGCGGAAAATTTTTCATAGCCGTTGTGTTGTAAAATAATTGTCTAAGTGTCATGCGTTAAAAGAATGATAGAAAAGTGATTTAGTGCAAATGTAAGATTTATTCTATTTCAGGGCTTCTTTCAGCATACCTCGAAAATTATATTCTGTCAAAATTCCGCCAGTACTTCTTCCAGTTCGTTTTACCCGAACAACTTTTTTTACTTTTGCCTTCAAATTAATACCTACCGACATTTTTTCAGCAAATTATCATGCAAAAGCCCAGCACCGCCCGCGAAGACCGCTACCAACACCATGATTATTACGGCGTAGACGAACTCCTCAGTTCTGAACACCTCCTCGCCCGCGACGCCGTGCGCCAATGGGTGAAATCCGAAGTCAGCCCCATTATCGAAGACTACGCAAACCGTGCTGAATGCCCCACGCATTTATTCAAGGGCCTGGCCGAGATCGGTGCCTTTGGCCCATCTTTACCCGCCGAATATGGCTGTGGCGGCATGGACGAAATCGCGTACGGCGTCATCATGCAAGAATTAGAGCGTGGAGATTCCGGGGTGCGTTCGATGGCTTCTGTGCAAGGTTCGCTGGTGATGTACCCCATTTACCGCTTTGGTTCGGAGGAACAACGCCGCCACTACCTGCCCAAATTGGCAAAAGGTGAGTTCATCGGTTGTTTTGGCCTTACGGAGCCTGATGCTGGCTCCAATCCAAACGGTATGCTCAGCAACATTAAAGACGACGGCGATTCCTATATTCTGAACGGTTCCAAAATGTGGATCACTAACTCTCCGGTGGCCGACATTGCAGTCGTTTGGGCCAAAAACGAGGAAGGAAGAATCATCGGCATGATTGTCGAAAAAGGCATGAAAGGATTTTCTGCACCTGAAATCCATGGCAAATGGAGCCTGCGCGCCAGCATCACCGGCGAACTCGTGTTCGAAGACGTGCGCATCCCGAAGAAAAACATATTGCCAGGCGTGCAAGGCCTTAAAGGACCCCTCTCTTGCCTCACAAAAGCGCGTTATGGTATTGCCTGGGGCGCCATCGGTGCAGCACTCGACTGCTACGATTCTGCCTTGCGTTACTCTCAAGAGCGCGTTCAGTTTGGCCGGCCCATTGGTGGTTTCCAATTGACACAGAAGAAGTTGGCGGAAATGATCACAGAAATTACCAAGGCTCAGTTGCTTGCCTGGCGGCTTGGCACTTTGGCCAATGTGGGCAAACACACACCAGCACAAGTCAGCATGGCCAAGCGCAACAACGTCATGATGGCACTCGAAATCGCCCGCGAAGCCCGCCAAATCCACGGCGGTATGGGTATCACCAACGAGTATCCGGTAATGCGCCACATGATGAACCTGGAAACGGTGCTGACCTATGAAGGTACCCACGATATCCACCTGCTAATTACGGGACAGGATGTGACGGGGATTGCTGCTTATGAGTAAATATCCAATATCCAACAAGGAATTTCCAATGTTCAAATACGCCCTGCGCTTGCGGTTGTTGTGATTCAAGGTGAGGCCAACGTGAGTGGCTAAGCGCAACGCCTACTTGGGCATTGGAAATTCCTTGTTGGATATTGGACATTAAAAAAGACCTCCCGATTGCTCGGGAAGCCTTTTTTGTGACCACGACTGGAGTCGAACCAGCACATCCGTAAGGACACTACCCCCTCAAAGTAGCGCGTCTACCAATTCCGCCACGTGGCCATTTTTACCCGCTGTAGTCCCGAGGACTCGGGACGAAGGCGGGTTCTTGCTCGCTCCGAAACCCTTTCAAAAGCAAGGATTTTCAAAAGCGGGTGCAAAGATATTGCTTCTGTTCATTTTACGAAATCAAGGCCCTAATATTTCTAAAAAATCACCGATCGATCTTTTCTAACTCAGCCAAAATCTCATGCACCCCCTGTTCCGTCATGGAAACCAGGGGCAGGCGAACCTCGCGGCTGCACAATCCTTGCAGTTCCATGGCGGCTTTCACTCCGACCGGGTTTCCTTCGGCAAAAAGTAGTTTGTAGAGTTCCAGCAATTGGAAATTTAATTTTTGGGCCGTGGGCAAATCTTGCCGCAGTGCCGCGCGTACCATATCCGTAAAAGGTCGGGGCAATGTGTTCGCGATCACTGAAATCACCCCATCTCCACCGGCAGCAACCAAGGGCAGGGTGATAAAATCGTCGCCACTTAACACCAAAAAATTGTCGGGGCGCCCCTTCAGGATTTTCATGATCTGGTAAATATCATCGGAGGCCTCTTTTACAGCGATAAACTTATCAGAAGCATGGGCAAGCCGGAGGGTGGTTTCCGCCTTCATGTTTGACGAGGTTCGGCTGGGCACATTGTAGATGATGATGGGCAGAGGAGATGCTTCCGCCAAAGCCATGTAGTGCTGATAAATGCCTTCCTGACCAGGCTTGTTGTAAGCCGGGTTGCTTGAAAGCAGTGCGTCAATGCCTTCAAAATTGAAGCCTTTGATTTTTTCCACCATCGCGGCGGTATGGTTGCCTCCAAAAACACCCGCAACAAATGGTACCCGACCCCGGTTGACTTTGATGGAAAAATCGAGAATCTGGCGATGCTCGGTATCCGTGGTTGTACTGGACTCACCCGTAGTACCGAGGCTAACAAGGAATTCTACCCCGCCGGCAATGACGTGTTCGATGATGCGCTCAAGGTCTTCCCAATCTATCGCACCGTTTTTGAATGGCGTGACGAGTGCAACGCCTGTGCCACGCAGTTTTTGATGTAAGTTCATAATCTGTACCCCGGAACGCTGTTCCGGGAAGTGCTTAGCCCGGAACAGCGTTCCGGGGTACATTTATTTCAAAACAATTTTTCCAAGATAAAGCGCAAGTTGCTCCGTAAAGTAGCGAATACCCTTACCCTCCGGCGTTTCCAATTGAATATCAAAATCATTGGGGCGACCTGTTGCAAATCCAATTTTGAAGGCAGCCTGCGATTTTGCGGCGAGCCATTCAAGGGGAGGAAGTTCATCGGGGTTCAGCGTGAGCAGCAGATCAAATTTTTGATGGACAAAATCTGCGGCTTTTTCGCTTTTGGGTTGACCCAGCCAGGAGGTTTCTTTGGCAAAAAATGAATCAAAGGGTTGATTATCAGGGGCTTGTTTTACATTAAAAAAGCCCAGCGCAGAAACTTTTTTCCCTTGTTTTTCCAATAAACGGATGAACTCCAGACTTTCCCGCCGGGCCGTTTCGGAGCTGGCATCGAACAAAACCCCGATGCTGCGCGCACTGTCGAATGTATGCACTTGACGGCTGCGTTTTTGCGAAATCAACAATTCGCGAAGGGCTTTTTTGAACAGTAGGGCGCGGAGTGCTGCGAGCATAGTTTGTCTGTTGAGGCGCAAATGTACCGCCTAAAAACAAAACTTGAGCCACCAGACCACGCCTCAAAAAAATTCGCCGCGCCAGATACCCGGCGCGGCGAACTTAAATTATCCCAGTAAAGACTTCTGGACATATTGACACTGGACGTTAGACACGACTCAACAAGTGCATGATTTCAATTTTTTAGAGTGCGAGTCCAATGTCCAATGTCAAAATGTCCAGTAGTCCAATTTTCTAAAAACACCAGCCCCCAGCCTTGCGCAATACCGCCGCTACCAATCGGCGTTTTTCTTTCACATTCACGGGCGGATACTTGGTAAAACGTTTCACACCCATCAGGAAGGTTTTAAGCAAATCACCTTCCGCGAAGGAAGCAAGGGCATCAGTCGCATTTCTGCTGATGCGTGCGGTTGCATCGTGGATAAAGACCTTGAGCATTGCATCATATACTTCCTGCGGCAGTTCTTTTTGCATTCCAGTCAGTTTTCGGACGCGGAGCAGCATGGATTCGGCGGCGTAGAGGTCAATGAACATATCGGCGGTGTTCATCAACACTTCCTGTTCTTCTTTGAGGTTGAGTTTGCCGTCCATCTGCATCTTGGCAGCGCCACCAGCCACCATCAGGATCACTTTTTTAAAGTCTGAAACCGCTTTGATCTCTTCGGCGTAATCACCCTCGAGACGTTCCATAGAAGGCATAGAGGTCAGTTCTTTTTGCACCGCCCAGGCTGGCCCGACGATGTCCAACTGGCCTTTAAGCGCCCGCTTGAACAACTGATCCACCATCAGCATCCGGTTGATCTCATTCGTGCCTTCGTAAATGCGGTTGATTCGGCTGTCGCGGTAAGCGCGTGCTGCGGGGTATTCTTCACTGAAACCGATTCCACCATGGATTTGCAGGTTTTCGTCCACACAATAATCCGTTACTTCTGAGCCATACACCTTCAAAATAGAGCATTCAATAGCGTATTCCTCGGCAGATTCCAAAGTGGCCTGTCCAAATGATTTGCCTTCGGCAGACTCTTCCGCTTTTTTGTCCTGCATACACTGCGAGGTGCGGTAAGCAGCGCTTTCTGCCGCAAAATTGCGGATAGCCATTTCGGCTAGTTTGTACTGTATGGCGCCGAAATCCCCAATGGGTTGACCGAATTGGATGCGCTCATTGGCGTAAGTTGTTGCCATATCTATGGCTACCTTGTTGCCGCCGATGCACATAACACCCAGTTTGAAACGACCGATGTTGAGGGCGTTGAAAGCGATGAGGTGGCCTTTGCCAATTTCGCCCAACACGTTTTCGGCCGGGACTTTTACGTTTTCAAAGAATACCTGCCGGGTAGAAGATCCTTTGATGCCGAGTTTGTCTTCCTCCGCACCCAATGAGATGCCTGCTGAGTGTGCATCCACCACAAAACCTGTGAATTTTTCGCCGCCTACCTTGGCGAAAACGATAAAAATATCGGCAAATCCTGCGTTTGAAATCCACATTTTCTGGCCAGTCACCAGATAGTGTGAACCATCCGCACTAAGGTCGGCGCGGGTTTTGGCGTTTAGTGCGTCGGAGCCAGAGCCCGGTTCGGTGAGGCAGTAAGCCGCTTTCAAATCGCCCGAAATGAGATCAGGCAAGTATTTCTGTTTTTGTTCTTCCGTGCCGAAATAAAGAATCGGCAGCATTCCAATGCCTGTGTGGGCAGCAAAAGGAACACTGAACGAACCCATTGGGCCAAAGACATCCGAGAGGACGGTGTTGGTATTGGTGTCCAACTCTGTGCCACCGTATATAACAGGCATGTGCGCCCCGAGCAAACCGAGATCACCCATTTTTTTGAGCAGGGAAGGAGAAAGCCCGGGCTCTTGTTTTTCAATTCTGGCGCGGTTAGGCGCGATCTCGTTGTTCACGAAATCAATGGCCATTTGTTTGACCATGAGTTGCTCCTCATTGAGCTCTTCAGGAATAAAAACGTCTTCGGGACGACTGTCTCGGATGAGGAACTCACCGCCTTTGAGAATATTGGAAGTTTCTATGGCTGCTGACATAATGTGGTGAAATCGTTAATTTTTAGAGTGGAATAATTCGAAAACCGAATTTAGCGAATTTTCGTTACAAAGGTATTTGTTTAATGGGAACTTCCCAAAACCGTTTGTAATTTTTCCAAAGCTAAAAATTTTCCAAAGACATGCTCGAATCACGCTACTTTAACGCCTTTGATTCTCAACCCCTCAACTTCGCACCACCATCAATTTCCCGCTCTGCATGAGTCCGTTGTTCAAGATGCGGATGGTGTAAAAACCCGCCGCCAGATCATTGACCAGCACCACGTTAGGGCCTGCCACTGGCTTTTCAATCTTCCGAACAGACTGACCCTCTGAATTGTAAATCGTTACGGATTGTACATCGAAGGGCAGCTCGAGCGTAAATTGCTCCGCCGCTGGATTGGGATAATACAGGGCTTGCATAATTGGGCCGGGCTGTTGCTGCGGGTCATTCGCGAAACGGATTTCAGATTTGCCCTCACAGGTTTCTATGCTGGTGTATTCCGTGATGAGGCGAACGAGCAAGTTGTTAAGTGGCTCTACCTTATATTCATCGGTGGTAGGTTCCAGGTGTTTGCCGCCAATGCCAGAATGATCTGTGAGGAAAACGTAGCTGCCATTGGTAGCGAGGCCAAAGAATTTCATCAAAAACTCGGTGTCTTTCTGGATTCCGCTGGCCGCGATCGGTACAATACGAATGCCCAGACGGGCGGCTTCCCGGATGCTTTTTTGCAGACTGGCATTGACCTCGGGGCTTTGATGCGGACTAGCGTCGAGCACGAGGAAGCAGATACGCGCCACGGCATTTTCACTCCATTTTTGAGTGAAAATAGCTTCTTCCAAAGCACTGTGCACGGCTTCCGGGTAGTCGCCGCCGCCGCCCGCGAATTGCTTTTGGATAAACTCCACCGTGCTGGCAATGTCGGGCGAGAGGCCACTGCTTTTGGTAACGTACTCATCGCCTTTATCGCGATAAAACACCGTGCCCATGCGGTAGGCAAGTTCAGGATTCCGGCTTTTGGCGCGACCGATCACATCGAGCAGTTCAGTTTTCAGGTATTCAATTTCGTCGCCCATGCTGCCGGTAGCATCAACGGCCCATACAATGTCCACGTTTTTGGGTGCATTGCATTCGGCATTGACTTTCAAATAGTTGAAGCCTTCAGCGGCAGGTTTGAGCTTTGATATTTCGTGTTTTTTGCCACCCACCCAGATTTCCGCGCGGAGTTTCGCGGTCTCTAATTCCGTGGTAAACATGGCAGCCCAAAGTTCTGCTTTACCCGTATTGTCTGTGCGGGCTTCCCAAAGGATAGTCCCGTCCACGGATTTCAGCTGTGCTACTGCATCCGCAATGGGGAAATCGTTTTTGTTGGTCAGCAAGACCGTATATCGTTGACGTGGATAAAAGCCGTATGTTTTTTGAAATGCATCGGTTTCGCCATCGGCGAGGAGGTCTACCCAGTGGCGGTTCCAGTTGTGGAGATCATTCCATTCGCCCGCGGTGAGAAGGCCGGCGCGGGGGGCAGGTTGGGCGGGGGTTCCGGTCTCTGAAGGTTCTTCGGAGAATTCTCCTGAGACAGCATCTACATCCACGAGTTCGATTTTTTCTTCGTATGTTTCAGGTTCCGAAGTGACTACAGCGCGTTTTTTTCTGCCATCCTCGATGATGTGACCCAATTCATCTTTAGCAGCTGGGGCCCCGGACTCTGGATCCAACTTTTTTGTTTTGAACACATCACCACGGTAGGGATTTATTTCTTCTTTGATTTTATCATCTGCACTTTCGGTGGATGATGGTCGTGTTGAATCAGCTTTTTTCAAGGGGGCTTCAGGCGATTTACCCAGGCCAGCTCCTTTTTCGGATTTTTTAGCTGGGGCAGGTTTAAGCGCGCCTGTGACTACCTTCGGCTGCTCTTTATCTTCTACTGGCGGCACTCCGCCCGAAACCCGAACTCCATCCACATAGTAGTCGGGACCATCGGTTCGAGTGCCTTTTATGTTTACCTCACCGCCGTCTACAGAGGACGCACCCACCGTAGTAGCACCAATAGATTTGATGTCGCGGGTAGGAAGGTTTTTGATTTGTTCTGAATTAAGTGTTTGTCCACTGGAAGTCTGGTCGTGTTGAATTAAAGGAACTTTGTAGCCTATAATCTCCACTTCATCCAGCGCAGAAACAGCCGTAAAAACTATATTTTGGGTAGTAATCTTACCTGTCAATACGGGTAACCCAGTAATTCGCTGTGGTTTAAACCCAGTATAGGAAAACTCTACGTCGTAGATGCCTGGGTCCAATTGAATTCGATAATCGCCATTGTAATCTGTAATGGCACCGCGCACGAATTCGGTTCCCCGCATTACTTTAATGGTTGCACCAATCAAAGGATCCTTGCCATCGGAGATATTACCCGTTAAGATTGTTGTGGTTTCAGGAGCAAAAAGGGAGGCGATAAAAAGCCAAAGAGAGGATAGGAAGAGGGTGACTTTCATAAGCGGAGAAGTTTTTGGTTAATAGTTTTAGGTGAGAAAACTGCTGCGGGGAACAGATGTGCCTCAGGGTGAGAATTGCACATGGGAGCGAAAAAAATATCCAATATCCAACAAGGAATTTCCAATGTCCAAGTAGGCTTCGCGCTTGGCTACTCACATTGACTGCCCAACTTTAAACAACAACTAATCCCAAGAGCAGCGCCCACTTGGACATTGGAAATTCCTTGTTGGATATTGGATATTTTTATGCCACGCCATGGAACCGCAGCAAATGTCCCGGCTCTCGCTCGTTGTAAACGCAGAGGATCAGGGTATTGCGCTGGCCTGGGAAGAGGATTTTGATTGGGTTGTGGGCGTAACCGCGATCGGCGAACATTTGGAGTTGGGCGAGGCGGGGCTTTTTGAAAAGTTTGAGTTCGGCGGCTGTTTCTGGGAGTGGCACATCGCCATAACCTTCTTCCACCAAAAATTGCTTCAACATCTCATAAGCAAAGCCCAAACGCGAGCCCGTGAAGGCCGTTCGGTATTCCCATCCATCGCTGGTGCCACCGAGGTAGTTGCTGCCTGCCTCGGGGAATTGCTCGCGCATGGGCACATGGGGCTCAGACGGAGGAGCATCCTCTGTAACGGAAGACGGGCTTTCTTCTTCCCATTCTTCCACGAAACCAAATTCGTCGTATTGCAGCAAGGCGGGTCAAAATTTGGGCAAAAGTAAGGCTATTTTATGAAATTGTTTATTATTCGGCGTTTTTTAAAACAATTTTACCGTTTTTTCTCCAGCCGAGCCTTGGCTTCCTGAGCTTCCTGGTAATCTGGCGACATCCCACTGGCCTGTTTGTAATCCGCCAGCGCAGCCTCTTTGTTGCCCAATTTTTCAGACGCTATTCCACGGTACAAGTATGCCTTTACAAAAATGGGATCCACTTTTGTGGCGATGTTGAAGTTGTCGTAAGCCTTTGAAAAGGAGTCTAATTCGAGATAAATTGCGCCCATATCGAAATAGGCATTAGCGTAGTCCGGGTCGCGCAGCAGCAGGTCGCGATATACTGCAAATGCTTTTTCGAACTGTCCGGTTCGTTTGTAAAACACACCTTTGAACTCTTGTGCTTCGAGGTAAGTCGAGTCTACCCGAAGGGCATTGTCAAAATATTGCAGCGCCACCGCATTGTTTCGCAGGCTGAAGATTCGCCCCAGAAAAAACCATGCGTCGGCATTGTCAGCATCCACTTTCACCGATTTTTGCAGAGAAGCCACCGCATTGGTGGTGTCGCCTTTATCGAGCGCTACCCGGCCCGCCATGTAGAACGCTTCGGCATTTTGCGGGTCGCGCTGAAGTACTTTGTCCAGTGTGGCGAGCGCATCGTTGTGTTTGCGTACAATGAGCTGGAACTCACTGAGTTTCAGCAAGGTAGAGATGCGGTCTGGGAAGCGCTCGGCAGCAAGTTTTAACACCTCGATGGCGCGTCGGGAGTCATTGGGCCGAGAATAATCAAGCAGCACGTCGGCCAATAAATGGTAGTAAGCGGGCTGCATAGAATCTCGTTTCATGGCTTTTTCAAGATCAGCCAAGGCTTCATCAAAAGCGTCGAGTTTGTAATAGGTGGCGGCACGCAGGTAAAGCAAGGTATCATTGTTGGGATCCTTCTCCAGTTGTGCGGTGAGTTGGGCGAGCTCGGGATCGCCCTGATGATCCTGTGTCCTTTGCGAAACGTTGGCAGTTTCCTTTTTTGGAATTAAAAGCCAAACGGCCAGTGCAACAAGGGCCAAAGCTGCGATTGCTAAAATTGTTTTGCGATTCATCGTGTCAGAAAAATGAACGGCAAAATTAACCTCTTTCTCCTGAAAGGTTATTTGATTTCGCAGACAAGGTCGAAACAAGGGGGAAGGAGGTATTTGAATGAGTAAAAAAGAGACCGACACACAGAAAGCTTTTTGGGGATGCTGCCGTCAGGGGTATTAGGGACGTTGGGGCACTTTACTTCCGATAGACCAACATTGGTACTTTCGTCACAAAAGAGAATGCCTCGGAACGGTTAGGACTGAAAATCTTGGAGTACCAGGTCTGGTTAGGGTGTGTAAAAAACACGACAACGCCTGACTTTTCCTTTCTGGCCACTTCGCCCAACTGCGGAGCAAAGCTTTTGTCCAGATCAAATGGTCGAAGCAGCACACGGTCCAGCAGTGGGTATTTCTTCCGCCACAGCGGAGACATTTTTTCTGTTTCAAGTTTGACGGCTGCTGCGTGAAAAAAGTGCGCTATATCCATCTTTACACCCACGGATTTAGCAAAGACAGAGACCAATGGCATTTCCCGGTCTAAATTTTCCAGATCAGAAGCATACATCAATTTTTTAACGAGACTTGTTCGGTAGGTATGCGGAACGACCAATACGGGTATCGGCGACTTAACAATCAATTTGCTCGTATTGGTGCCGATGATCTTGAGCAGTTGGCCGGCTCCCCGGGTACTGATACAAATGTAATCTGCCCCGTCTCGTTGAGCATAATCCAAAATGGCCTTGTCGGGGCTCAAATCTTCCATGATCACGCAGCGGTATTTAGCTGGCTTGTTTTTTAATGGCTTGAGCACTGTGGCCACAAATCGCTCCAATTTTTTCAGATGTTCATCAACCTGCAACTGGAACGCATCTTCGATTCGATCCTTATGCAATGAGGTGGGAATCAGGGCTTGAAAACAGTGAAAAAAGATCAGTTCAAAGTCTCCTTGGCTGGCCATCTGCACAGCAAAACGCAGACCAGCTTTGGAACTGGTGGATAAATCGGTGGTGACAAGTATTTTTTTCATGCTTTAATAGGTGCAGATTATACTGCAAAAGTAATCAACTCCCCGCTCCGAAGGGGTGACCCAAATTACCTCTTTCAATGATTTTTAATGGTCAAAAGGACGCGGGATTCGTGGCTTCTATCTGATAAAAATCATTGTATACGGTGTCTAACCTCATTTTTATGTGTTAATGCCCGCAATACATTTGCTCGGCAAAGTTTTAAACATTAAAATGAATTCATTATGAAAAAGATTGCATTCTTACTCGTTCTGTGTGCGCAATACTTAATTGGAAATGCGCAGGCCCCCGATTGGCAATGGGCAAAACAAATGGCTGGAACATTCAGTAAGGGTTATGGCATACATGTGGATGTATCCGGCAATATTTACACTACGGGTGGCTTTGGTGGTACTGTTGACTTCAACCCGGGTGTCCCTACTAATAATTTGACGGGAACGGGAGCAGATGATGGATACATTTCTAAATTAGATCCAACGGGCAATTTTTCCTGGGCCAAAGCTTTTGCTGGAGCTGGTGGTACAGGAGGCTTTGAAATCGAAACGGATGCCTTGGGAAATGTGTATAGCATCGGTAATTTTAATGGAACGGTGGATTTTGACCCCGGGGCAGGAACATTCAATTTATCCGCCACAAGTAGTTCGGACATTTATATTTCCAAGTTGGATAATGCAGGAAATTTCATTTGGGCTAAAGCTTTAAACGGAACAGGTAATAACTTAAACTCGGGATACTCCATATCATTAGACCCAACAACAGGCGATGTGTATACGACTGGCTGGTTTAAGGGAACGGTTGATTTTGATCCTGGCGCTGGCGTATTTAATCTGAGCTCCAATATAGAAAACGGCTTTATTTTGAAATTAGACAATACTGGCAATTTTTTGTGGGCAAAATCAATCAAAAGTGCCTCGGCGACGCGCAGTTTTTCAATTGTAATTGATGGTGCCGGGACGGTTTATTCCGTCGGTGGTTTTGAGGGAACGGCTGACTTTGATCCGGGATCAGGCATTTACAACCTGACGGCTATTGATGGAGCTGATATTTATATTTCAAAACTGGATGCGTCCGGTACTTTTATTTCAGTGCTGACGGTTGGTGGTGCAGGTTTTGAGTATGCCATCGACCTGAAATTAGATCCTGCCAATGGTGACATATATATTGCCGGTTCTTTTGATGGTACCGTTGATTTTGATCCCGGTGTCGGAACTTTCAATTTAACTTCCAATTCCACTGGATTTTTGGAATGGGATTCATACATTTTTAAGTTAAATAGTTTCGGAGATTTTAAATGGGCAAAATCAGTTGGGGGCTCGGGTATTGATAGAATGTCCTATTTAGCCCTTGACTTGGTTTCTGCCAACAAAGGTGTTTATGCTACCGGAACTTTCGCTGGAACGGTTGACTTTGATCCGGACAGCAGTGTGAATAACCTCACTTCTGCTGGAAACCTGGATGCCTACCTGTTAAAATTAGAGCTTGACTCAGGTGATTTCATTTGGGCAAAAAGTTTGGGGGGCACGGGCGAAGACGCCACTTCCACCATGGCATTGGATAATAGTGGAGACTTGTATTTAACCGGGTACTTTTACAGTCCAACTTTATCCTTTGAAACTACAAGCGGAACAATAACATTCTCAAACCCCGGTGGCAATCCTGATGCATTTATTGTTAAGTTGGATAAAATGATCAATTCAGGCGTTGATAACTTAGTGCGAACAAGGGGCATTCTAATTTACCCAAACCCGGCAAACGACGTATTAGTTGTCAGCTTTCCGGTAATGCCGGCTAAAGAGATGAATGTAAACATCACAGATCTCAGCGGGAGAATAGTTTATTCCGCTACTCCAACCCAAACAGAAAGATTTGAAATAAACACAGCAAATCTGGCAGAAGGTGTTTATTTTGTAAACATAAAAGCTGCTGATTTTTTTGAAACTAAAAAGGTGATCATTTCAAGGTAATCAAACAAACTACTATTTCAATGGCAATTCGTATTTTAGTGATGGGCTTACCGGGTGCGGGTAAAACCTGCCTTACAGAACAATTGGTTGAGCAAATACAAGCGTCAGGCAAAACCATAAGCTGGTTCAACGCCGACAAAATTCGGGAAGCCTACAACGATTGGGATTTCAGCCGGGAAGGTCGCCTGAGACAGAGCCATCGTATGCGGGAATTATCAGACAAGGCTCCAACGGAGTATGTTGTATGTGATTTTGTTGCTCCATTAAAGGAAATGCGCGAGATCTTTCAGGCCGATTGGACAGTCTGGCTGGATACCATTGAATTTAGCGCATTTGAGGATACCAATAAAGCATTTTTGGCCCCGGAAGTCTATGATTTTAGGATCACTGAACAAGATGCCCACAAATGGTCGAAATTTATTGCGCATCATATTTTGAATAATATTCGGAGACCCATTTTTGACTGGCAGAAAGAAACCGTTCAATTGCTGGGTAGATGGCAACCATGGCATTCTGGTCACAGGGCTTTGTTTGAACGGGCACTGGCCAAAACTGGACAGGTATGTATCATGATCAGAGACTGCCAGGGATGGATGCATTCAAACCCCTTTTCCATTGGGCAAGTAAAAGGATACATACATAAAGACCTATCTCCTTTATATCAGGGCATGTATGAAATAATGATTGTACCCAATATTGTAAACATTACCTATGGCAGAGAGGTCGGATACACTATAGAGCAAGAATCCTTTGACACGTCCGTAGAGCAGGTAAGCGGAACCCAGATCAGAAAGGAGATGGGATTGTCTTAAGGCTTCTTTCGTTTAACAATCATCTTCCAATCCTCACAACGCTCTGAAAAGTGATGTGCAACCAGCTCCTGGATATCTTTCGGGATCGGGCATAAAAAAAGCGAGCCATCACTGCCAGAAGCAGGATGACTCGCCCATATGTTTGTGCAAAGTGTTCCGAATGAAATTTACAGCGAAACGTGTTTGAAGCCCGTTACTGTAAGATCTTTGTTCAAAGAGCGGAGGTATTGATCCACCGTCTGGTCATTGTTCTTTACAAATTTTTGGCTGAGCAAAGTGCTCTCCTGGAAGAACTTGTTGAGGCGGCCCAGCGCGATTTTTTCGAGCATATCTTCGGCCTTGCCTTCATTGCGGGCGAGTTCCTTGCCGATTTCGATTTCCTTTTCGATAATCTTTGGATCCACGTCATCTCTACCTACAGAAACGGGGCTCATAGCAGCAATCTGCATAGCTACATCGCGGCCGGCCTGCTCGAATTCGGTTTCGCTTTTATTGAGTGCTACCGCCACAGAACGTTTGTTGTTGTTGTGGTTGTAAGTCAAGATTTGCGCACCTGTGATGGGTTCGTAACGGCCAATCTCAATTTTTTCACCGATCACGCCTACTTGTTCGCCCACTTTGTCACCGATGGTCACCGAGCCTTCGAATGGCAGCGCCAGGAGTGCTTCAAGGGTGTCGGGGAAACTTTCAAGGGCAATATCTGCGAATTTATTGGTGAGGGCGATAAAGCCTTCGTTGCGGGCAGCGAAATCGGTTTCGCAATTGAGCGCCAACACCACCGCACGGGTTTGATCGGCGTTTGTTTTTGCGATCACCACGCCTTCTTTAGCTTCGCGGTCTTCCCGTTTGGCTGCTTTGGCGATGCCTTTTTTGCGAAGCCAATCTTGGGCCTCCTCGGTGTTGCCATTGGATTCCTCCAAGGCTTTTTTACAGTCCATCATACCTGCGCCAGTCAGTTCGCGCAGTTTTGATATATCGGCAGCAGAAACTTTTGTCATTGCTTGATTGAAATTTGAAAATAAACGTTACCTCACCATTCGGAGAGGGCACAAAACAACAGAAGGGCGGAAGTAAAACAGCTTTCGAGGTTAAGAATTTAAGAAGACTTAACCTGAAGCCATTTATGATTCAGCCACTACAGGAGCTTCAGCCCCATCTTTCTCGTCGCCTTTGGCAGCTTTGCGCTCTTCCAAACCTTCGCGGATAGCGTTGACGAGATAGTTGGTAATATAGGAGATAGACTTTGAAGCGTCGTCGTTGCTCGGGATGGCAAAATCAACCTGAGTAGGGTCAGAGTTGGTATCTACCATGCCGAAGGTTTTAACTTGCAATTTTTTAGCCTCTGCAAGTGCAAGATGTTCGTGGTGAATGTCTACGATAAACACTGCGGAAGGAAGGCGGTTGAGTTGCTCAATACCACCAAAGTGTTTTGTCATTTTGGTGTGCTCGCGACCAAACATCAAACGCTCTTTTTTGGTGATGCTGGTGAGCGTGGTATCTGCCAAAACGCGCTCGATATGCTGCATTTTCTTCACCGATTTGCGGATGGTGGCAAAGTTGGTCATCATGCCACCCAACCAACGCTCGGTCACAAAAGGCATCCCGACGCTTTCGGCAGCTTTCTGCACAATTTCGCGGGCTTGCTTTTTGGTGGCAACGAACATGATTTTTTTACCGCTTTTAGCTAGGGCTTTCATAGCCTGCGCCGAACGCTCGAGCATATCGGCGGTGCGATTGAGGTCAATGATGTGTACCCCCTTGTGCTCCATGAAGATATACGGAGTCATCTTGGGATTCCATTTTTTGCGCAAGTGCCCGAAGTGGCAGCCAGCGTCGAGGAGTTCCTTGTATGTGGGCTTCTGCATGAGAAGGAAAAAGTTATGAGTTATGAGTTAAAAGTGCTGATAAACTGCACTTGAACTCCTTTCCGCCAATCGGCGAAAAGGGCTGGGACTTTATCGCTTAGAGAACTGGAAGTTCTTGCGCGCTTTTGGCTTACCGTATTTCTTGCGTTCTACGGCGCGGCTGTCACGCGTTAGGAATTTCCGAACCTTCAGTGGTGAGCGGAACTCTTCGTTGAGCTTCACGAGGGCCCGGCTCAAACCCATGCGCACGGCTTCCGACTGGCCTTTGTAGCCACCGCCGCGTACGTTCACCTTGAGGTCATAGGCATTTTCGATGCCTACTACTGCAAAAGGATCCGTCACGTTGTGCTGCACGTGCATTTGTGGGAAGTATTCGCGGTAGTCTTTGCCATTCACCGTGATTTTGCCTTCCCCTTTCATCAAATAAACGCGGGCAACTGCGGTTTTCCGACGGCCCACGGCATTTATCATTTCCATATCAAAAATGTGAGAATGTGGTCAATGTGATTCCCGCCTTCGTTGAAACTTCGGCGGGTAAAAATGTGGTCAATGTGATAAATGTGGTCAATGTGATAAATGTGGTCCGTGCGATTTCCGCACATTGGTTACATTGGTTACATTGACCACATTTCAACCATTGTCCACATTCAATGTGAGTACTTCTGGTTTTTGTGCAGCATGCGGGTGGTTTGAACCCTTGTACACGAACATTTTCTTGTACATCGCACGGCCCAATTTGGTTTTGGGCAACATGCCTTTCACCGCGATTTCGACGATACGCTCCGGGAACTTGGTGCGCATCACGTCTGCCACCACCACTTTCAAACCACCTGGGTGGTGCGAGTGGTGCTTGTATTCTTTTAAGTCCCATTTTTTGCCGGTGAAACGAATCTTTTCGGCGTTGATCACGATCACGTAATCGCCAGTATCGGCATGGGGGGTGTAAGACGGTTTGTTCTTACCGCGCAAGATAGAAGCGATTTCAGCGCACATACGGCCAGTCACCTGGTTCTCTGCATCAATGATGTACCACTTGTGCTCCGCTTTTTCTTTGCTGACGGAAACCGTCCGATAGCTCAGTGTATTCATTATTTTGAAAAATTTGTAACGTTTGAAAGGATTTACGATTTTGGAATTACGATTTGCGATTATTTCGATCCGAAGAAAGCATGATTTTTCTCTTTTCGGATCGAAAGAATCGTAAATCGTAATTCCAAAATCGTAAATCACAACCCTCCTTTTCTCAAAGAGGGCGCAAATGTAAAACGAGCCTAGGCGCTGTGCAAGGGTGAGCGAAAAGTTTTTTTGAACTTTGGCTTAACTCATTGATAATCAAGCAAAATATCGCCCAATTATTTTTTGTTGGTAAAATCGGTGAGCGGGTTTTTCGATGATAATCAACGTATTGTGAGGGGTGCCGCTCAAAATACGTTTTAAATAAAACGGTGGCACCGCCCGCGAGTTGTGCCACCGGTTTGAATAGGAGGCGGGTTTATTTCCCTTCATTCGAATCAAAATACCCTTTCAGGTCGCGATAAAAACCCTCAAAAGCAGCAATGCCTTGCGGGGTGATGCTGCAAAGTGTAAGTGGATAGTTGTTCCTGAAAGATTTCACTACCACAATATATCCCGCTTCTTGCAGCTTGCTCAATTGGGCACTGAGATTGCCCGCTGTTGCGTCGGTCTTCTCTTTCAACACATTGAACTCCGCCTCTTGGGCTACCATGAGGTACGACATGATGGCCAAGCGGAGTTGCGACAACAGCAGTGGATCAAGCTCCTGGTACATTGGTTTCTCGCATTTGATGATTGAGCAGATAGCCGGGAAGCAAGTAGCCGAATACGGCAGAAGCGGCTTGCACCAGCAAGTGTTGATCAGAAGAAAGGAATAGACACCACAACGCGCCAGCCCAAATGGTGGCTGCACCAAATATCAAGGGCTTGAAATTTAAGATAATCCCCGACATAAAGGTAGCAAAGCCCGTAAGAACCAAAATAAAGGGCACCGGCGAATGGCCGCTATTGGCGGCCAAGGGGATGGTTAGCACCATTGAAATGCCGTAGCCTAACCATATAAAGCCATACATACGATGGAAAAGGTTTGGGGTCTGAGTCTCTCTCTTGCGCAGCCATTCCCGGATAAAGGCCGCAGGCATCCCTATCACAACCATCACGGCCCAGGCAATTTGCGGGTTTGGATGCAATCGGTTCACCAGTAGATACCAGTGTACCGCACTAGCCAGTACAACCAGCCAGCCCCAAAGTAAAAAATGAAAGCCATTGTCCCGAAAGGAACGCTTGGCAAGGTCAATGGTATTTCGGATCACGCGAAGACTTTCTTGAGGAGAGAGTGCTTTTTCAGTCTGTTCCATGTTAGGATAAGGTTTGGTTTGAAAAATTAATCGAAACAAAAGTATAAACTAGTTAATTTTTTAAACCATATTTTCGATGAAAAAAGTTCTACGCAAGATGAACAGTAAAACTGCCCAATAAAAAAATTGCCCTGACCGCTTTTCCGGTCAGGGCAATTTTCATTTCCAAAGACTACATTATCAATGCTTCCCCCAAAGCTCAACCACCCCTTTCCCACGGGCAAGGTTCTTTGTGTCGTACCACAGCACTACTTTCTGAATAATACGCTTATTACCCGGCAAGTCAATGACACGGCTCTGGCTTCCAGCGCGATAGTTTTCGCGGAGTTCAATTTCATCCACCTCCCCGTTGCCATAGTGAATGGCGAGTTTGTGCATATTGATCGGACTGCGCTTGATGCGGAGTTGAACCGCGCTGAAAACGCCTTCCGCACGAGTGACGATGATCTCGTCGCGATCAAGCCCGTGGTTGATTTTTCGTACGCCGAGCAATTCCCATGGACGATTTTCGAAGGAGCTGAAAGACATGGCGATCAAGGCAGCCATTGCAGTGAAGAACAGTCTGATTTTCATATTTTTAGATTGGTAAAAATTTTGTGAACAAAGTAAATTCAAAATGCTCAGACAAAACGTTCAGAATGAAGTTTAAAAGCACTAACTTTAAAGGTCTTAAAATGCTGACTTTGTAAACGCTTTGTTGAAAACCAATCACCCTACCATGTCAAACGAAACTATTTACCGCTCCATCAATGCCTGGGCCGAAGAAGACCGTCCCCGTGAAAAAATGCTTCTAAAAGGGCATCAATCACTCTCTGACGCCGAACTGATCGCCATTTTGCTGGGTTCCGGCAGCATCGGCGTAAGTGCCGTGAGCCTGGCACAGGAAATTCTGGCATCGGTAGAAAACAACCTGCACGAACTGGGCAAACGCTCCATCAAAGAACTCCAGCGGTTCAAAGGCGTGGGCGAAGCCAAGGCCATCGGCATTGCTGCCGCCCTCGAATTGGGCCGTCGCCGCCAAATTTCCGACCTTCGCGACCGCCCCCGTGTTGGTACCAGCCGGGATGCGTTCAACGTCATTGCTCCTTTGCTTACCGATCTGCACCATGAAGAGTTCTGGCTGCTTTTGCTAAATAAAGCATGTGAGGTGTTTGCCCGCAAAAAACTCAGTACAGGGGGCACTGCCGGTACCGTAGCCGATGTGAAGTTGGCGTTCAAAATTGCATTGGACGCACAGGCGTCTGCACTCATTGCGGTACACAATCACCCTTCCGGGAATTTGAAACCGAGTGATGCCGATGTGGATCTGACCAAAAAAATGAAAGAAGCCGGTAAAATCCTTGACCTTCCTTTGCTGGATCACCTGATCGTTTCAGAAAGGGGATATTATAGCTTTGCAGACGAGGGCATCATTTAAAAGTGTGGCACACCTCGACTAACCCGTTGATTATCAATACTTTAATCCAGGTGTGCCACACTTTTTTGCCCAAAAATGCCACCAGTGAAAAGAATGCCTGTCTATTCAGGCATTTCTAATGTAACAACAGCAGTGCTTATGAATCAACTTTTTATACGTTTGGCGCTCTTTTCAGGACTCGCCACCCTGTTCCTTTTTTGCAAACCTGAAAACAACTGCCGAGACCTTACGGGGCGCTGGACCAATCGTGAAGGCCAGGTCATCGCCTTTGAGCCGGATGGCAAAGCCTTGTGGCTCATAAAGTTTGGAAGCCAGTTTGACTCTTTCCCGTTTAATTACCGCTACGATTGCAATCAGAAAATTGCAACCCTCGATTGGATGAACTTCCAATCCGGACCGCTTATGGGCAAAACCCTCTTTGGTATCATTGAATGGAGCAACGACTCGTTGTTTCGCTTTGATGCCGAACCGGGCACTTCCAGCGATGCACGGCCTAAAAGCTTCCATGCGGAACAGGCGGAAAGGTATTTTAAGGAATAGGAGTTGTTGTGGATTTGGTTATGGGGTGATTTGGTTATTTGTTGTGCCAAATAACCAAATCACCCCATAACCAAATCCACAATACATCCAGCTCACGCTTGCGCCACAGGCGCCCCAAAATTCATCGGCGGCAGGGGCTGATCTGGCTCTTCGATTTTGCCAAACTGCATTTCAAATTTCTGCACGTTGTCGCGAAGGGCATAAAGCAACCGTTTGGCGTGTTGCGGGGTGAGCACAATGCGGGCCTTCACCTTTGCTTTTGGCAGGTTGGGCATCAAGCGGATGAAGTCCACGACAAACTCCGCGTTGGAATGTGAAATAATGGCGAGGTTTGAATAAATGCCTTCGGCCACTTCTTCCGAAATTTCGATATTAATAGCAGGCTGTTGTCCAGTAGTTTCTTTAGCCATTTTGTGTTATTGTTTTAAAATCAAAGGTTTGTGATGAAAACTGTTGAATAGACTTGTGCAACGAAGGGCAAAAGTACCGCTTGCAGAAGTCAAATGGGGATGAATTTTTAGCATAAAAAATGCCCGGCGCAGCGATTGCTGACCGGGCATTCTTTTATACTTTGGGTGATGGGTAAAATGGTGTGCCGATTACTGCCCTGCCACTTTGCTAAGGCGTACACCACCCCAATTTTGACCATCACTCAGGCGAAGGAAATAAGTGCCTTGCGGCAATTCCTGCAAATCAAGCGTAGTCGTCAATTGTCCGCCAACAGGTTGAAGATCAATAGACCGGAGCAAGCGTCCTGTTGCGTCAAACACTTCGGCGTGGAGCGCATCGGGTGCATTTTGCAGGGTCAATACAAACAAACCAGTGCTTGGGTTGGGCGACACTGCCAAGCCCCAAGCTTCAGTTGGTTCTACGGTACCACTTGTAATCACCAGATTCGTCACCGAAGCCGTGCAGCCATTGTCATCCGTGGCCACCACGGTATAGGTCCCTGGTGAAAGGTTGCTGAAAGTGCCGCTGCTTTGTAGCGCACCGCCATTTAGGCTGTACTCATAAGTTGGGGTTCCGCCAGTGGCAGTAGCCGTGATGGTATTGGCTGCCAAAGATGCCGTAAGAATCAATTCCGTTGGTTCCAGAACTGTGATCGTGCTGCTAGTTTCTGTACCATCAGCATCTCTTACCGTTACCGTATAGCCTCCTGCTACAAGGTTGATGAATATGTTGCTGGTTTGGAAAGCACCACCGTTCAAACTGTATTGGTAAGGCGCAATACCTCCGGAACCATCGGCCATAATCCCACCAGTATTATCTCCATTACAGAGCACATTGCTGAATGTAGTAGATAATGAAAGTGCTGGAACGTTTATGGTAAAAGTAGTCGTAGCCATGCAGCCATTTGCATCGGTTGCGGTCACGTTGTAAGTGCCATTGGGCAGATTTTGCAAATCTGGATTGGGGGCATCGCTGGAGAACGAATAAGGAGCAACCCCGCCGATGAACGTCAAAGTCACATCGTTGGTCAAGACTGCGGCGTCCAGAAACAATTGGCTGGGGCTACTAACCACGACATTCTGTTCCGAGACCTGATTGCCTTCAGCATCTTTTACCGTCACCGTATAAAAGCCGGTAGACAAACCATTAAACGTTGCCTGGCTTTGGAAAAGCCCAGCATTTAAACTGTAGGTATAGCCTGGGATGCCGCCTGTCGCAACCACTGAAATACTGCCATCTGTATCGCCGAAACAAAGCAGGTTTACGGTACTTACACTAAGTGTTAGCGGCAATACATTTACAGTAACCTGAGTGGTTTTGGTACAGCCATTGGCATCCCGTACAGTCACAGTATAAGTGCCATTGGCTTGATTGGAAAACTGATTGCTGGCCTGGAAAGTAGTGCCATTCAGGCTATATTCAAGAGTGCCCGTGCCGCCATTGGCTGTGACTACAATATCATTGGTAGTGGCAATAGCAGAAGCCGTGATGCCGCTCGGATTAGCCAACACAATTTGAATAGAAGAAGCGCTGAATCCGGCATTGTCCGTAACTACCACGGTATAAATTCCAGAAGCAAGATTGCTAAACACGTTGCTGCTTTGGCTTGCACCGCCATTCAGGCTATAGGCATAAGGCAACTGACCACCGCTGACAGTCACGATGATTTCGCCATCGTTTCCTCCATTGCAGGCAATTTCGTTTTGAACATTCGCGCTTACCTGCAAATTGTTTACCGACACGGAAGCTATAGTAGTAGCGGTGCATCCGTTTCCGTCGCGCACCGTCACCGTATAAACACCGTTGGCGAGGTCAAGAAACTTGTTGCTGCTCTGAAAAGCGATTCCATTGATGCTGTACTCCAACACCCCTGTACCGCCTGAAGCGGTTACAGTGAGGTCATCGTTGACTACGGCGGTACCCACGGAGATAACCGTTGGGTTGGCGATGGTAATAGGGCTGGAGGAAACCGTAAATCCGAATTGGCCCGTTACTACTACAGTATAGACGCCTGCTCCCAGACCGCTGAATACATTGCTGCTTTGGCTTGGTCCACCGTTGAGACTGTAGGTGTAAATGCCGTTAAGCCCTGTGGCAGCTACCGTGATTTCGCCTGTGGTAGCATCATGGCATAGAATTCCGCTTGTTTCAGTAGCTGATGCTGCCAGATTGTTAGCGATGATGTTGATGTTGAAAATGACGTCGTGTACCCAAGCGTCATTGTTCTGATCAAGCGCATCAAAGTGGAAATCGTCGGTACTTGCCCCGTCACCGTTGTTGGTGTAAACCAGCACATTGTTGTTAATGTCCTCTTGCGTAAAGGTATCGCCAAGCCCCAGTGGGGTACCGTTCAAAGTCAATGAACCATGCTGCGGAAGGCTGAGGAGCGTGAAGATCCCTTGTCCAGGGATTCCACTGATTTCCATGTCCAGATTGGTTTGGAGAATCGCTTCGCCTTGTCCGGATGCAACGCTGAGGGGGCTATTGACCAAAATATTCCCGGCAGCAATAACTTCTGGGAAACAGAACGAAAGGCTCCAGGCGGTAAGCGATCCGCCATCCTCGGCATAATTGTCTGTCACTGAAAGTATCCAATTGCCCAGCGCGTTTCGGCCATTTTGTGCATTGAGCGACCCGATGGATTGGAACGTACCACTCAAAGAAGGTGGATTGGAATTGCATTGATTTTCAAGGGCAGCAGCGTTTTGAGCCGACTGACTATCAAATGTGAGCGTGGCGTTTTGACTACCGCAGCCAAATTGGCTGGCTGGGAAACCTGGGCGATCAAAAAGCAGGGTCGTGTCGCCTGCTGGCGATATGAGCCGCGCATCGAGGTCGCCTGTGTAAGGGTAAAGAATGCTCAGGCTCACATTTACATCATTGATGGCCTTGTTTTGCCCGATGGACAAGTTTGAATTCACAGTATTAATCGAACTGCCAAGAATGGTTTTTGGCACATCGGTGCTGCTAAAATTCTGATCGCAGAGGTTTTTACCCGTTTGAAATGCCCAGATTGCTGAATTGTTACCCGTGCCGCAATCATTGCTAGCGCGAATGCGCCAGTAGTAAACGGTTTCAACCTGAAGGCCGTTCACCGTAGTACTCGTGCCATTAGCTGTTTGGCTCGACACCACGGAACCCGCTGAAAATGAGGGGTTTGTTGCAACATCCACCTGATACGAATTGGCAAAAGAAGCAGCCGCCCAATTCAGGTTGGCCGCAGTGCTGATCCCTGATGCACCATTCGTCGGGCTACTCGGGGTAGCGACTCCGGGGATTCCGGGCAATACCGTCAGTGCTACGGTGGCTGTTTGGGTAATGCTTCCACCCGAGCCTGTAACCGTAAGCGTGTAGTTGCCAGCCATACCCGCTGTAAGTCCAGAAATGGTGATCGTAGCGATGCCCGTTGGAGTCACAGGGTTGGGCGAAACATCTACGGTAGCCCCAGCAGGAGCACCCGTCACCGTCATATTCACGTTGTTATTGAAGCCGGCAATAGAAGTGAGGTTAGTGGTGAAAGCCCCATTTGTACCTGCGCAAATATTCAAGCTATTTACTGAAGTTGCCAGCAAGTAAGTAGGCGTGGGAGGTGTTTGAATGCTGAAATTCGTATTGGAAATATCGAAGAAGATATTGCCCACCGATTCCACCCGCACGCGACAATTATTGGAGACATTGTTTGGCACGGTTATGTTAGCCGAACCATTGTTTGCCACACTTGCAGCCAATACCACGGGATAGGTGAACCCACCATCCGTCGAAAGGGTGATACGCACATTCGCGCAGGAAACAGGGGCTGCGGTGGTGTTTGCCACATCCCAAGTCACCGTTTGCGGACTACCGACAAACCAAGTAAGGTTCGTATTCGGCGCTGTAACGAGGAATGGCCCGGCCGTTGCCGCTACCGTTATTTGCACATCGTCCTCATCCGTGCAACCCGCATACCAGTCGTTGTCGCGGGCTACTACCCGGAAATTCATGTTGCGTGCTACGCCGGGGAGTTCTTCCCAGAGGTAATTGGTGTTGCTCACTAAATCGGTCAAACGCGGAAAATACCGCGTTGGCGAAGTCGTGCCTTTGAATGAGCGGAACAAGGGGCCAACAGAAGCCGTAGATACGGGTGGTGACGGTGCATTTCCAAAATCCATCTGCTCCCAGGTATAGGTCAGCGTGTCGCCATCTATGTCCGTACCCGTAGCGGTGAGCGCAAAAGGGGTAGATTTTGGGATGATGCGGTTGGGGCCGCCATTTACCTCCGGGTTACGATTGGTTGTTGTGATTTTGACCGGGCAGTTGTTGCCTGTGCCAACGTAAATATAAGCGCCCATTTCCACGATGTTGTACCCATGGAAAAAGTCCTCGCTGTGCGCTTCTACATCTTGTGCGCCGCAGATACCGGCATAAGCCATAATGGTCGTGCCACTTCCAGGTTCTACGGCAGCGGGGTTATTCACATTGCCACCGCAGTTGCTAAAAGTATGGCTACCGTCAAACTGGTGACCAATTTCGTGCGCCACATAGTCAATGTCAAAAGGGTCGCCAACGGGGGAGCCGCCGCCCGTCACGCCATTGGCTTTGCTGGTGCCACAAACCACGCCAACCCCGGCAATACCACCACCGCCCGTGCTGAACACATGGCCGATGTCGTAATTGTTCACGCCGATCACGTTGTTGCAGTTAATCTGATTTTGACCAAGCATTGCGCCACCATCATTGTTCGTGTATGGGTCGCTGGCGGAGTTCAAATAAATGATGGCGTCGTTGTTGGCAATGATCTGCATCGTGACGGCAAAATCTAATTCGTACACGCCGTTCACTCGGTTCATGGTCGTGTTCATGGCAGCCAGTGTAAGGGGTTTGGTACCACCATGGAAAGCAGCGTACTCACCTGTGCAAGCCAGTGCCAAGCGGTAGCGACGGAGTTTGGTATCGCCTTGTAATTCAGCCAATTGTGCAGAAGTTAAAGCATTGCCTGGCTTCAATTCTTGCGCCCCCTCAGGCTCGGGTGTAGCACAGGTCCAAAGCGCATCTTCCGCGCTTGGCAGGAAATCTTTTTTGTTGTAAACAACATAAAATTCGGTATTGCCATGCACCGCAGGGTCAATGAAAAAAGTGCCATTGACCCTGGAATGCACCATACCGTGAAAGCCCCAAGGCGTAAGGTCACATTTCAAAACGGCGGTAGGGTCGTCAATACCTCTACCCGTATAGGTCCGGATTTGAGGGTATTTGGTTTGCAGGTCTGGGTGCATCACAGGGGTTTCTTCCAGTTGGAAACGCCCCATGCCGCCACCGGGCAAGGGCAGGGTCAATACCGGCCAATTGCCTGATTCGGCAGCAGGGCCGAACCGTTCTGGCGCAGCAGCCAGTACGGGCTGTAGGGCAGCAATATTAAGCCGCATAGCGCGAAATTTGGAAGGCTGGATGCGGCGTTCGCCCGCCATGGGGATGCCGCTTTCTGGCATGTCCGTCCAAATGGATTGGGCATGAGAAGCGCCGACAAACATCAGCGCACACAGTAGGGTGAGAAGTTTCTCAGACATTAGAAAGAAGGAAAATAATGGATTTGACAAACGAAAAGAGAATTGAATAACCTCGATCTGGGAGATAGGTATGCTTAGGATTAAAACGAAAGGCGAAAGTAGCCAACTCATGCTTTTGACCGCTAAATATTGTAAGTGTTTGGCAAAGGGTGGCAAAAAAGCAGAAGTGCTAAGGTTAAATGTTTGCTTTTTAACCCGCCGCAAAACGGCAAAAATCCTCCGCCAGCAGGAGGGTATTTCCCTGAAAATGTCTTCGTGGGTGCAGGTGTTTTTGCATGGCCGGAACCACTTCGCCGTCTTTTTCCAAAAACGACTTAAGCGTCCGCAGCACCTTGAAATAACGGGCGAGATCGTTGGATTGTGGAATGTCACGCGCCTCAAAACGTGTCATTGCTTTTTGAAATGTGAAGAAATCATAGGGCGCATAGGATTCCGGGTATCGAAAAGCCAAATAGAGCGCAATCATCTGAAAATCACCATGATCGTGATTGTTGTCAATTTTTGTGGATTTTGTCTTACGGTAATCACGCAGCAACATATCGCAACCAAACAGGAAGCGTGAAATACGCCCTTCCACCTCCCGGGTTTCATTGTAAAGGTCGTCGAACATGAGCCGCACTGTGAGCGGGTCGAAGCGCCAAAACTCCGTCATCATACGTTTGGGTTGCCAGTTTTCAGTTTGCCACATTCGGCGCGTCTCGGAGTTGTGAAAACAGCCCTCGAACATGGCCGCCGGGTCTATGGCACTCAAATCCCAATGGTCTTGAAAGTGCTGCACGGACTCCCATTTATGGATAAATGGATGATGTTTGGTGCTATTCAGCCATTTTTTGTACTCGGCGATGGCGGCGTTGATTTTGGAGAGAACCATGGAGATTATTCGATTGGGATGATTGATTCGATTGGAACGATTGATTCGATTGGAGCGATTATTCGATTGATCTACGAGATAGTCGAATCAATCGAATAATCGCTCCAATCGAATCAATCGATAATCGAATTAATCAACATAGGCTCAATTTTTTTCCCGCTTGCTCCAGCAAATCATCCGTTTTGGCGAAACAAAGCCGGATTACTTTTTCATCCTTTAAATCCGAAAAAAACGAAGATACGGGAATGGCCGCTACGCCGAATTCGGTAGTGAGGCGTTTACAAAAATCCAGATCAGGCTCGTTGCTGATGGCTGAATAGTCAAAGAGCTGGAAATAAGTTCCTGCGCAGTGCAATGGTTTGAACCGGGTAGCCGACATGGCCCGAAGGAAGGTGTCGCGTTTTTGCTGATAAAAATCGGGCAAGCCGAGGTACTCCGCCGGGTCGGCCATAAAATCGGCGAACGCTGCCTGCATCGGGTGGTTTGCCGAGAACACATTGAACTGGTGGACTTTGCGGAATTCTCGCGTCAGTTCGGGCGGCCCCACGCAGTAGCCCGTTTTCCAACCCGTGTTATGATAGGTTTTCCCGAAGGAATAAATCGCTAAAGTGCGGGCGTACAGTTCGGGATATCGCAGTGCCGAAGCGTGTTTTTCGCCATCAAAAATGAGGTGCTCGTACACCTCGTCGCTCATTAAAATCACGTCCGTACCGCGCAATATTTCGTTGATTTTCAACATGTCAGATTCGCGGAGAATCGTGCCTGTCGGGTTTTGCGGGGTGTTGATGCAAAGCATTCGGGTGCGTGGGGTAATAAGTTTTCTTACAGCCTCCCAATCCACCCGATAGTCGGGCGCAGATAAAGCGTACGCCACCGGAAGACCTCCTACCGTTTCCACGGATGGCCGATAAGAATCATAACAAGGCTCCAGCAAGATAACTTCGTCGCCGGGACGCACAAAGGCCGCGATGGCACAAAAAATGGCTTGAGTCCCGCCTGCGGTTACGGTGATTTCTGTGTCAGGATTCACTTTTGCGCCGTACATCCGCTCGATTTTTTCAGCGATGCGTTCGCGCAGGGGCATTATTCCCGGCATGGGAGCGTACTGGTTATTGCCCCGCGCCATGTGCTCGGTCACGAGTTGTTGCAGCCGCTCCGAAGGGTTGAAATTGGGAAAACCCTGTGAAAGGTTGATGGCCCCGACCTGATTGGCCAGGCCTGACATGACGGTAAAAATGGTGGTGCCGACGTTGGGAAGTTTGGATTCTATGCGCATGGTGCAAACGTACTTGGTTTGAGGAAAAATTCAGGAATAGGAGGAGTCCTTGGATATTTTGATGCTATTTTTACGCTTTCATGTGTTTACATTTCACTAACCACTTTTTCAAATACTGAATTTGATGAGTCTGTCCATTCAAAAAAGGGAGTTTACCATACCGTTCATTTTCTTGACATTGCACCTACTTTCGCTACCTCAAATTGATCGAAGTGTATCTCACGGATGAATGGCAAATTACCGAACAGTTTTTTGCCGCCAGGCAGGATTTTCATCCGGCCTAGCCTACGATTTACACGTTCAATCTCCTCCGGCTTTGCGGCCCGTCGTTCGCCGATTTTACCATAAATCTTTATCATAGGTGGCGCAGCAAACCTGCCCAAAAGCAGACTTTTTAGCCAAAACCATTTACCGCTGTTAACCGCCATGATACAGACGCTTGGGTTTATGTTCGCATTTTTGGGAATACCAGTAGTAAATATCTCAAAATAAAAACCCGAGTATTCGCTCCGATTAAGAAGGAAGGAACCAATGGGTGTTACATTGGGTTGGCCTTCAGCGTCAACCGTCGCAATCGCAACGTGTAAGTTGGTGGTAAAAGCGCGGCGAAAATGGCGGCGGATGTTTTGCCAATCGGTGGGTGAAATAGTGGAAGGCATAAGCAGGGTTAATCCATGGATCGGTTCAAAAAATGATCTAATGGACTTAAGGCTTTAAAAACCCGACCGCAATGATCCAGAAAATCAGGTGATACGACCTGTTGGTCTGTGGGTTTATGGGTAGCGAGAAAACTTTTGTGCTTGAGGTATTCAATAGCGGGATGGTCTGGGGTGTAATCCGCAGGGACTTTTTTCAGTTTGTCACCCTCTATTTCCCCAAAATATTGTTTGAAATCTTGGTCGTTCAGGATGCCTTTGAACTCCTCCAAATTGTAACTGATCTCTTGTCGAATGGCCTTAAGCCAAAGTTTTTCAGGAACATACGCCCCACCCGCCAACATAGACGCCCCTGGCTCAATGTGAATGTAATAACCAGCCCTGGTATGGATTTCTGATCTTTTGGCTGCCGCGCTCACATGCGCCCCGAAGTGACTTTTGTAAGGCGACTTATCCGCAGAAAAACGCACATCCCGATAAATGCGGAACACGCATTCCTTGGCGGTAAAATGCGCCACCGACGGATCGAAAGAAGCAATGCGGGCGATGAGGCCATCCACGAATTGCTCAAATTCTTTTTTTGCGATTTCATAGCGGGGTTTGTTGGCAGTGAACCATTCTTTGTTGTTGTTCTCCTTGAGCTCGACGAGAAATTGCAGGGTGGATGGGCTGATAGCTTGCATGAAAAATGGATTTAGGCACAAGATAGGGCATAAGTTAATGTTTCAAATACTGCTGCCTAAACTCATCATACAACTTCAAAAATTCATTCGAATTCCCCTGCCAGTCAAAAAACGACTCCCAGGTACTGAGTGGCTCCCAAATGCAGGTGCCTTTGCCGTGTCCGCCGGGCAGGTCGAAAGCAATTTTGTGGACCTCTTCTTTCCTGGCAGAGTATTCCACCACAATGATGTCTTTGCCAAAACGCCGCACAAGATCGTTCAAGTTATCGCGCAAATCATCCAAAGTACCGTGCCATTTTGGGTAATACGACTCACCGATGACATCAAAATGAACCCCGCGCTTGAGCATGTTTTCAATGAAAAAAACCGACTCGTCGTTCTGCCCGCCAAGCGCAACATGGAGCATCATCACCGTTTCTGGCGCAACGGCTTTTACAGCGGCCGTGCCCGCGCAGAGCAATTGCGCGAGACTGTCCAAGTGAGCCACGGAACCTTCTGGCCAGACAATCCCGTGGTTGATTTCGTTGCCGATTTGTACTATGTCGGGCGGTGTGCCTTGTGCTTTTAACTGGCTGACGACTTCAAATGTGTAATCATAAAGCGCTTTTTTCAAGGCCTCAAAACCCAGTCCTTCCCATGCTTTGGGCTTGTATTGTTTGCCTGGGTCGGCCCAATAATCGCTGTAGTGAAAATCCAACAGCAGTTTCATGCCAGCAGCTTTTACCCGTTTGGCCATGGTTTTGGTGTGTTCCAAATCACAAAATCCAAGCTTGGGTGAATAGCCTTTTTCCGCTGCGGGGTCGTTAAAAACACGCAATCGGACGTAATTGAAGCCGTGTGTTTTAAGGCTTTGAATCGCATCCACCTCCACGCCATTTTCTTTGAATTTCAGCCCTTTTGCCTCCAATTCGGGCAAAAAAGAAATATCCGCGCCGATCATTTTGTCCACTGGGCGGGGTTTGGCAGCCTCCCCTTTCAATACATATTTTGGGTCAATCGTCACCGATGCCACACTGCCCGGCGCAACAGTAATAATGTCCGTATCCCCTTTCCATAAATTCGGCGACCGGGCTTCGAAATGGATTTTGCCCGATTTTTGCCCGGATTGAATGACGACCTGACATTTCCCATTAAAAAGCCTGCGTTGCCAAGCACCCTCCACACATTTATCGGGTTCATGGCTCGATGGATCACCGTTGCCGACGCCGATAATTTTAGCGTCGCCTTCGAGGGTAAACTGAATCAGATTATCGGCATTCGGCACCTCCCGGCCTTGAGCGTCGAACACGGCGACATTGACCACGGTTACGTCCTGACCATCCGCGAGTAGGGTGGTTTTGTAGGGTGTGAGTGCAATTTCAGTTGGCACCCCCGTGGTTTCGACCTTGGCTTTCAGCAGCTTGCCTTTTTTATAACCTATCGCTTCCAACTTTCCAGGTTCAAAATTGACTGTCCATTTTAGATGACTGTTACGTGGCATCCGCTTTTTGCCCAAGGTCTTTCCGTTCAAAAACAACTCGACTTCTTCGGCATTTGAATTGACCCAGACATCTATAGGCTCCCCGCGTTTTTCCCGCCAATTCCAGTGGGGCGAAATGTGCAGAATGTCTTTGTCCGTCCACCAGGATTGATAGTAGTAATAGATATTTTTGGGGAACCCGCACATATCCATAATGCCGAAATGGGAGTTGATATTCGGCCAGATGTAGGGCGTTGGTTCGCCCCGATAATCCAGTCCGGTCCAGACAAAGCCTCCGAGCCAGAAGTCGTTTTCGGCGGCTAAAGTCCACCAGGTTTCGGCCGTGCTCGCCCACCAGGGCGCGGTGATGTCCTGATCGGGTAAATAGCCCCGGATGGTGTCTTTTTCATATTGGCCACGGGTGGTCACGGTGCTGCCCATTTCGGTGCCAATAATCGGCTGTGTCGGGTGGTCGCGGTGGTAATCGGCCACTGCAAATTGGCGGTAATTGAAACTCCGAACGGGGATGACTTCATTGACGCCGTTGAATACATTGGCTACGTCGGCGGCGTAGGTGGCCGTACGGGTTGGGTCAAGTTCGCGCTGTTTTTTCAAGAGCGTTTCGGCGATGCGTTTGCCCGTGGGTGTGGTATGAATCCAGCCTTCTTCGTTGCCGATGGACCACATAAAAACGCTGGTTCGGCTGCGATCGCGTTTCAATAACCGCTCGAACTGATCCATGTATTCCGGGCCGCTGTTGAGCAATCGGGTTTCGTCCATGACCAACATGCCGAGGCTGTCGCAGGCATCCAAAAGTTCGGGCGTGGGCGGATTGTGGCTGGTTCGGTAGGCGTTCACCCCGAGATTTTTGAGCAGATCAATGCGGTAATATTGCAGATAATCGGGCAAAGCGCTGCCGACGCCCGCATGATCCTGATGGCAGTTTACGCCTAAAATTTTGAGTTTTTTGCCGTTTAAAAACAATCCATTGGGTTTGATCTCAACGGTTCGGAAGCCGAATTTTAAGGTTTGCTGGTCAATGATTTTGCCCGATTTTTTCACCACAACCTGAATTCGGTGCAGATAGGGGTCATCCAAAGTCCAAAGCCGTGGGTTTGATAATGTCAAAACATGAGACATCGTGCCTGTATTACTAAGGCCCATAAACGGGAGCGGTGGCGTGGATGACGTTGCGAGAACCTTCCCATTTCTATCCGTCAAAAAGATTTCTGTAGTAAGCCCCTTGCCCGAATTGCCATCATAGACAAGTTCGGTTTCCACCGTAAGAATCGCGTTTTCTCCGTCCATTTTCGCATGGGCAAAAATGCCGTCGTGCGCGATGTGGTTCTCCTCAAATGAATTGAGCCATACGTGCCGGTAAATGCCTGCACCCTCATAAAACCAGCCCTCATACTGGGTAGCATTTACCCGCACCACCAGCACATTATCAGACCCATAGCGCAAAAAATCCGTGATATCGTAGGCCACCCCGATGTAGCCGCTTTTGTTGTTGCCGAGGTAAAAACCGTTGATCCAAAACTCCGCGTCGCGGAAGACCCCGTCAAATTGGATCTGAAACCGCTTGCCTTCCTCCGTTTTCGACACCGTAAAATGCTTCCGATACCAACCGATGCTGGTTTCCGGGTAGTTGCCGCCAACAGGTTTGTAACCGTGGGCCATGACGTTGAAAGCAGGGTCATTGACAAAAGGCAGCTCCACCGCCCAGTCGTGCGGAAGATTCAGCGAGCGCCATAAACTGTCTTTGAAACGAGGTTCAATGGCCGTATTAGCCGCGCCGCCCGACTTTGCCAACACAGTTTCGAGCCCGTAATTGAAATCCTTCTCAGGATACTGGGCATGACCGAAAGCGAATTTCCAGTCACGGTCAAAGTTTTGATGGGTGCGGGGTTGGGCAGATAATTGGCTCGCGATCAGAAGAAGGAGCGGGAGGAGCGTTTTGCCGGAAATAGTCATGCGCGGATGTGTTGAATAAGGGATTCAAGCTCCGGCAAACTTACTCGTTGTTTTGGGTTTTGGACACACATGAAAATTTGATCCAAACTTTTAGTTTTAATATCTATGTTTGTAAGTGAAAAAACATAGGGTACATTCACTTGAAGGGTCTCTTGCAAAATCGAGCGCAGGGTTTTCAACCACATGTTCGCATGAGGCTGCTTGATCCTAAACTGGGTGGCCGAGTGTGAATTTGGCGAATAATGCCCCAAAATCTTACGGCTGAAAGCCTGTGAGCCGCAGGACTCAATCCTTTTTCTCACATACATATCGGTATCGTAACGCTTCCATCCCGCTAAAGTCGGTGCACGTGGCATTATCACACTAATTCCGCACACCACCTATTAACTACAAATTGTTTTTAAAACAAAATATTTGTTTTAATTTCGCCCATTCTTACACTCTACCTCCTTCGACTTTTTAAAACTCCGTTACTTTGGGCGCAAATTACAAATCATCGAAACCGAATGGTAAGGCCAAAGACTCAGCAGTCAAAGGTCAAAAACCACCTGTACCGGCCTCCGCTAAAGCTATGGCGGGAAAGCAAACAACCATGCAAGAAGTTAGATATACCGAAGACGAGATCAAATCCCTTGACTGGCGCGAACACATTCGTCTGCGCCCAGGCATGTACATCGGCAAATTGGGCGACGGCTCCAGCCCTGACGATGGCATTTATGTGCTGTTAAAAGAGGTCATTGACAACTGTATTGACGAATATGCCATGGGCAATGGGCGACAAGTTGACATCACGCTCAATGAAAACGGCTGTACCGTGCGCGACTACGGGCGAGGCATCCCGCTTGGGAAAGTGGTGGATGTTGTGTCAAAAATCAACACCGGCGCGAAGTACGATTCCAAAGCGTTCAAAAAAACGGTGGGCCTCAACGGGGTGGGTACCAAAGCCGTAAACGCACTTTCGGAGTATTTTAAAGTCAGTTCCGTGCGCGAAGGTCAGATGAAAACCGCTGAGTTCAACTATGGCAACCTCAAGGAAGAGAGCAAGTTACTGCCAACCAAAGAGGAGAACGGGACCCTGGTGGTTTTCAAGCCAGATAATGGTCTTTTTAGAAATTACCGTTGGTTACCCGAGTTTGTTGAGCAAAAACTTTGGGATTACGCCTACCTCAATGCCGGGTTGAAGATCAATTTTAACGGCAAAACCTTTCTTTCCAAACATGGCCTGTTGGACCTCCTGGAAAAGAAAACCGGTGCAGAAGCCACACGCTACCCCATCATCCACCTGCGTGGTGAGGACGTTGAAATTGCCCTGACGCATGGAAACCATTACGGCGAACAAATCTACTCGTTTGTGAACGGCCAGAACACCACGCAAGGCGGTACCCACCTCAATGCTTTCCGCGAGGCGCTGGTAAAAGTGGTGCGCACCCACTTCAAAAAGGAATTCGACGCTAAAGATATCCGCGAAAGCATCATCGCCGCAGTGGCGGTTCGGGTAGAAGAACCGGTTTTCGAAAGCCAGACCAAAACCCGACTTGGCTCAGAACGTATGTCGCCCGATGGACAAGCGGTGCGCACGTTTATGTCCGACTTTTTGATGAAGGAGCTGGACAATTTCCTGCACAAAAACACCGAGGTAGCGAAGGAACTCCTCAAGCGAATTCAACAAAGCGAGCGCGAGCGCAAAGAAATTTCGGAGGTAAAAAAACTGGCCAACCAGCGCGCCAAGGCGGCCAACATCCACAATAAAAAACTCCGGGATTGTCGCTACCACCTAAATGAAAAAGGGGTGGAAGAAGTGCGCCTGGCTACCACAGTCTTTATTACGGAGGGCGATTCGGCGAGTGGTTCCATTACCAAATCGCGGAATACAGATACCCAGGCGGTGTTCAGTCTGCGGGGTAAACCGCTGAACTGCTACGGACTGACCAAAAAAATCGTATACCAAAACGAGGAGTTCAACCTCTTGCAACACGCACTCAACATCGAAGACTCGCTCGACGACCTGCGTTACAACCGTGTGGTGATCGCCACCGATGCCGATGTGGACGGGATGCACATCCGATTGCTGATGCTCACCTTTTTCCTTCAGTTTTTCCCGGATGTGGTTCGCAATGGTCACCTCTATATCCTCGACACCCCGCTTTTCCGGGTGCGCGACAAACAGCAGACTTTTTATTGCTACTCCGAAACGGAAAAACAACAAGCCATTCAGAAACTGCGTGGTAAACCAGAGATCACCCGATTCAAAGGTCTGGGTGAGATTAGTCCCAATGAGTTTGGCGCCTTTATCGGCGAAGACATCCGGCTCGATCCGGTGTTCTTGCCAGAAGAGACCAATCTAGATCATGTGCTGGATTATTACATGGGCAAGAATACCCCTGAGCGTCAGGAGTTTATCATTGATAATCTGCGCATAGAGTTGGACATTATTGATACGCCTGAGGAAGAAGCGCAGGTGGAGCCTGTGGCGCCGGAGGAGATAATGGCGGAAGCATGAGTAAGGCCGCTAAATTTGAATAGGAAAGGATGCTTACTTTTGTAGCAAAATCATTCATCATGAGCCAAACTGCTGAAGCAAGAGCAATCCGGCCAACAGCCATTTTGAAGCCGAGCAAACCGCCTCGCCGCTACACGCTGGAGGAGTATCTGCGCCGTGAAGCTCGTGCAAAAGAGCGGCACGAGTTCTATAATGGGATTATCTCTAAAGTACCTATGGCTACCGGGCCTCACAACATAGCCGTTGCCAACATCACTGCAGCACTTGTTCAGTCTTTCACTGCACAAAATAAACCATATCTGGTTTTTGGCTCACAGCAATTGGTCTATCTACCTGATCTCAATTTTAGTTTGTACCCTGATGTGCTGGTAGTTGCGGAGTCTCCGCTTTATTGGGATGAGAATGAAGTGTTGCTTATCAACCCGTTATTAGTGGTAGAAGTACTTTCGAAAAGTACCCGGGTTTACGATAGGGTTGAAAAGTTTTCTGAATACAAAACCCTTCAATCCTTCCAGGAGTATCAGCTGATTGACCCTTACCATTGCCGTCTGGAAAGTAGGTTCCGCGAAGAACCCGATCTGTGGCGCGAATCCATTGTAACTTCATTGGATGAACTCATTACCCTCAAATCTGTTGGTTGCGAACTGCATTTAGCAGATGTTTACCGGCATATTAAGTTAAAGTAGTGACAATCCCCTTCATGAAACACACCCGCACGCTCATTTTCCTTTCGCTCTTCGCGATCGTTGCATTCGTTTTCTACAAATACCGTCAGCCGCGCTTTGTTGCGGGAGAAAAAGCCCCCGATTTCGAGGTGGAGCTTTTGACTGGCGAACGCGCAAAACTCTCTGATTTACAAGGGAAATTTGTGCTGCTCCAATTCTGGGGGAGCTGGTGCGGCCCCTGTCGGAAAGAAAACCCCGAGCTGGTGGCGCTTTATCAAAAGTATCACGATCGGGGCTTTGAGATTTTCAGCATCGGAATAGAGCAAAACCCTCAGGCTTGGCAGCGAGCCATCACACAGGACGGACTTCTATGGAAATACCATTCCATGGAATCCTCTGAGTTTAGTGGCGAGCTTGCGCAAAAATTCAATATCGTCCAAATTCCTACCATCTTCCTGCTCAATGCCCAGGGAGTAATCATGGGCGTAAATCTCAGGTTAGAGTATATTGACAGGATGTTAAGCGAGAAAATATAGAGATTGATTCGATTGCGGGGATTGATTCGATTGTTCCGATTGGGTACACGACTCCAATCGAATCAATCCTCGCAATCGAATCAATCGACTCAATCGTCCCAATCTCCTACCATCTCCGCCGCCCAAGGGACAGCACGGTGGCAGCCAAAAACAGCGAAATAATAGAAATGAAATAGATCACGTCGCGGGAGTCGAGCACGCCCCGACTGACGGAGTCATAGTGATAGGCGATACCAATAGATTGCACAATATCATCGGTTTTGCCAAAAAAGATCGGGAGCCGACTGAGGTAATCGAACGCGAGGTAGCTGAAAAAACAAAGGAAAGTAGCGAGCACAAATGCCACGATCTGATTGTTCGTAAGTGAACTGGCAAACACGCCGATGGCTGAAAAAGCCGCAGCCAAAAATAACAGACCAATATAAGAGCCCAGGATACCACCCGAATCAAGGTTGCCGGGAGGAGCCCCCAGTTGGTACACGGAGACGTAGTAGAGAATTGTAGGAACTAAGGCAAAAGCAACCAGGGCGAAGCAAGCGAGAAATTTACCTCCGACAATTTGCCAGTCCGTAATGGGCCGGGTGGCGAGTAATTCTATCGTACCAGTCTGCTTCTCCTCGGCAAAACTGCGCATCGTGACCGCCGGAATGAGAAACATGAATACCATGGGCGAAATCGCAAACAGCGTGTCGAGGTTGGCATATGCACCGTCCAGAATACTGAATTCAGGGAACACCCAGAGCAACAGCCCCATCAGAATAAGGAACACCCCAATGACAATGTAGCCAATGAGCGAGGAGAAAAAGGCGTTGATTTCTTTTTTGAAAATAGGAAGCATAACTCTTGTATGAAACCTAAAAGGTTTTCAAAAACCTTATAGGTTTAGGTTCATCACTTCGTCAATTGCTGGAAAACATCCTCCACGGAGTGCTCTGTTTTATGTAACTCCAACAAAGTCAATCGGTTGGCAACGGCAAAAGCGAAAACTTCAGCGCGAATATCCTGGCCTGAAGCGGCAAAAAATTGCCACTGGTTTTTGCCAAGACTTTTGACCGAATGAACGTTTTTGATTTTTGCCAACAGGTTTTTATCGGCGCTTTCTGCAAATTCTGCGGTGACGACCGTCTGCCCAGCAAACTGCTGTTTGAGCTCCTGAATCGGCGCGTCGGCCACCAGTTTTCCCTTATTGATGATGATGGCGCGGTCGCAAACAGCCTCTACTTCACCGAGAATGTGGGTACTTAGAATGACCGTTTTTTCCTTGCCCAGATCTTTGATAAGTTGGCGGATTTCTACAATTTGGTTGGGGTCAAGGCCACTGGTGGGTTCGTCCAATATCAGTACCTCAGGGTCATGAAGCATAGCTTGAGCGAGCCCGACGCGCTGGCGGTAGCCTTTGGAAAGTTCGCCAATCTGTTTATGGCGGTGACTGCCAAGGCCGGTGCGTTCTACCATTTCGTCCACTTGTTTCGCTACGTTTTTCACCTGATGAAGTCCGGCAGTGAACGCGAGGTATTCGCGGACGTACATTTCCCGGTAAAGTGGGTTGTGTTCCGGCAGGTAACCAACCCGGGCGCGGGCTTCCATGGGTTTAGTCCCCACATCGAAGCCGCATACTTCGATAGAACCTTCATTTTGGGGCAGATACCCCGTAATGATTTTCATTGTGGTCGTTTTTCCCGCGCCGTTTGGGCCGAGAAAGCCGAGCACCTCGCCTTTTCGTGCTTCAAACGAAATATGGTCAACGGCGTGCTGTAAGCCGTATATTTTGGTGAGATTGGTGACTTTAACTGACACTTGTGAGCGTTGTGAGAGGTCGTGAGAGAGTGAGTGGCACCCGCCTCGTTGAAACCAGGTGCGTAGTGAGTGCGAATTTTGATGCAAAATTAACAAACCTAGCCCAACCCATGTCCGCTTTGCAACACTTTTGCTTTTTGAACAGAAATTGTAGCAACGAAAAACCCTGTGTGGCGTTTTGACGTATCTTTCAAACAGAAAAACAAGAACCATGCTCAACATTTCACTCGTCTCTACGCTTGTATTTTTCCTCCAAACCGGTTTACCCAATTCCCTCGCCGTAGCCGGTTTATCCACCGAAGTTTCAACGAAGGCGGAAGGCGAAGGCGGGAATCACCAAATCACCAAATCACCAAATCACCAACCCTTGGATTCGCTCCTTCAAAAACACGTCAGCGATGCAGGAAAGGTGAATTACAAAGGCTTAAAGGCTGACAAAGCCGTGCTAGATGCCTATTGTAAAAGGCTTTCAGAAAGTCCCGTTCAGGAAACTTGGGCAAGGGAGGAAAAAATGGCCTACTGGATAAACGCTTACAATGCATTCACACTCAAGCTCATTGTAGACAACTATCCCACCAAAAGTATCCTCAACTTCGACGGCGGCAAAACCTGGGATGTGCGTCGAATCAAAATCGGAGACAAAAAATACAGTCTCAACAATATAGAGAACGATATTCTGCGGCCTCAATTCAAGGACCCGCGCATCCACTTCGCGCTCAATTGTGCAGCAAAAAGTTGTCCTCCGCTTTGGAATCACGCCTATACCGCCGAAAATCTCGAAACCACGCTCGAAGCCCGCACCCGAGCGTTCGTCAATGACAAAAGTTTCAATAGCCTCACGAGCAGCCGCGCCCAAGTCTCTAAAATTTTTGACTGGTACGGGGTAGACTTTGGTGACTTGAAAAAATTCTTGAACAATTATTCGGAAACCAAACTTAAAGGCGCCGCTACGGTGGATTTTAATGAATACAATTGGGATTTGAACGAATAGGAATTTCACGCAGATGTAACACAGATCAAACACGCAGATGTTACACAGATTTTTGTACTATTATCTGTGTAACATCTGCGTGTTTGATCTGTGTTACATCTGCGTGAAACCGTCTCGCGTAATCCGCGTTACCGCTTCTTCAATTCTCTTTCAAAAATGGTCTCCAATTGATTGGGGTGCAGGTTTTTGCCCACAATGATGCGGTCCTTGTTCAGCACATAAATTTCGGGGGTGATGTCCACAAAATATTTGGCGTAGATGGCGCGGTTGGTTGGATCATATACATTCGTAAAAGTGAAACCTTTCTCTTTTACAAATTTTCTCCATTCTTCATCGGTGGTACTTACGGCAATTCCGTAAAATTCCACCCCACGTGATTTCCATTTTCTGTAAAGCACTTCCACTTCCCCAGCCTCCTTTTGACAATGCTCGCAATCGGGGCTAAACATGAATATGACGACAATCGGAGCCGTGATTTCATAAATACTTTTTTCTTGTCCGTTGATGTCCAACGCGCGCACATCGGGGCCTTTTCGGCCCAAAAGGCTGGCCTCCATTTCCCAAACATGCTTTTGCAAGCCTTTCAGGTTTTCGGGTTTATCCCAAAAGGCAAGTTCGGGTGTGAAAAAATTCTTGATAATATGAACGTAAACAGCCTCGCCATCCATCACAGTGGTCTTGGTGTTTTCGTATTGCAGCGCAATCCAATTGGTGAAATACTTAAAATACTGCTTATCGTTCATCACACGGCGAATGAGTGCATCCGACACTTTAATAAGCGAATCTGGGTGCTGCGGCGTCAATTCCTTGATGTAGCGCTTCAGTTTGTTCGCAATTACAGGGGTATTCAACAAGCGATCATCTTTGAAATCCACGCCGTCCCAAAAATGGTTGCGGTAGTACATGAGTTGGCGCATCGTGTCCACGTCACCATTCGGCTTTTTGAATTCCTTGAAATCGGGATTTTGTCCCGCAATCTTGAATTTGGTAAAAAACGCGTCAGGATACTGCTTGTAAATGCCTTCCAGGTAAGCCTTCCGCTCCTCCAAAACTTGAAGCTGCCGCTGTTTTGCCTGTTGAAATTCAGGAGAATTAATGGCAGACTTGTTCATGGTCGCCGACAACTGATTCAGTTCAGGGTCTTGCTTGGACTGGAATTGAAGCGTCCTGTAAAACAGATCCGTATTGATGGAGCCTTCGACCTGCATGGTACCCAGAAAATCGGTGGCTTTGGCACGCATGGTCATGCGCTGATCCTTGTCAACGAGGATTGAAATTTGCTTCATGCCAGGAAGCAAAAAAGTGTAAAAGCCTGAAGGAAGCAGTTTTTTTCGGCGCAACACGAGATGCCCGGAAGCATCTACTATCGTTGAATCAGCCAGAAAGTTTTGGTCGCCCCATACCCCCACCAGTTTGGCAGATCCTGCCGGGATTCCCTCCAAATAAGCTTCGATTTGAGTGGAATCAAAGCCGGATGCTGGCGTTTGGAAGTTTAAAGTTTGCGCTTCCGCTTTTGTACCCACCAGACAAGTCAGGGTGAATAAAAAAGCGAAAATGGTGGATAAAATCGAACGTTTCAATATCGCCATCGGTGTAATTGTTTTGGAAAAGAGGCGCAAAAGTAAGGCCATCTACGGGTGGAAGATCGGCTTTTGAGAAATGTTTGCAAAGGGGCATAAAGATCACTTCCGCCCAAAATCCGCTGGAATTTCGCCCCATGCCTTTGTTTCCCACTTCAAAATCGGGTTCGTAATTTTATTAACGGCCAACCAGTTTTCGGCGCGTTGGATCAGATCGAAGATTTTACCATTTCGATTGGTGGCTTCGAGCTTGGTGTTGCACTTGCCCTTTTTTACCCACCCTTGGGCGGTTTTGGAGTCCGAATAAATGGGCAAACTGGGCTTGTTCTGTTGCTTCAACATGGCAAGGGCATGTACAATAGCGAGGAATTCACCGATGTTGTTGGTGCCTTCCTGAAGTGGCCCCATGTGAAACAATTCCCGGCCATCTGCCGTCCAAACGCCCCGGTATTCCATGTCTCCCGGATTGCCAGAACAAGCTGCGTCCACGGCTACACTTTCCTGAATAATGGCTGATTTTGAGAGGGTTGCAGCTGTTTTAGGAGCGCCCGTGGTTTTTTGTACAAATTTCCAATAGTTGCTTTTAAAGGCGTTATCGGCTTCCAGACGGCTCTCAAAACTCTTGTACTTCGCGCCAGCCACCCCGTCCACCTGGCGTTTGCAATCGTCCCAAGAGGTGTACACCCCCGGTTTATGGCCCTCCCATACAACATAGAATTTCTGCTTCGCCATGACTGTTGACCGTTGAACGGTCAAATTTTTAAAAGATTCACACTGTAATAAAGCGAGGCCCCCTGAAAAGAAACCTGTCCGTTGCAAAGCGAAGGATTGTCGTTACAATCACGGGAATACAGGTTGTCAAGGTTGGACAGGCCATAAGTGGCTCGAATACCAATCATGCCACCGAGGTCTTTTTTGCCAAAATTGAGCTTGTACTGGAATCCCAGGTTAATACCAAAATCGTTCTTTTTAAAGTCGTTGTTGACCTTGAAAAGCTTGTCTTGTTCCACAGGTTCTTGCAGGCCTTTGCCGTTAAGTCCCACCAGGCGGCCATAATAAGGCCCCGCAAGCAGGGAGAGTCGCCCGTCACGTCGGAAAGTCAGTTCGGGCAGGATGGAGGCCATCAGCCAAGTGGAATTGTAAGTTAAGTCACGTTTGTAGTCAATAAAATAGGGCATGGTATCCACATCTATGGAAAATGCAGATTGGACAGAAGAACGGCGCCCTACTGCGCTCAGTTCAACATTAATGATGATGAAGCCCCCACGTCCTTTGAAACGGGATTGAATGCCCAATTCCCAGCCGGGTTTCCAGCCGAATTTTGGAGGACTGTCTAGTGGGATGATGCTGCCTGTGCCGCGCAAACTGCTTGCGTTTACCCCAGCGCGCACCCGGAACTCTACTGCTCCGGGGGTGAATTCGCGCTCGAATACGAACTCCTGTTTTACTTCTCGCCCGTTGCGTATTCCGATGGTCTCTACTTGCATTTCACGGTTACCCAATAGGAGATAGCGGAGGGTCTGGGGGTCATCATTTTTCGGGTTACTGAAAATAAAAAATCCGGCCTCGTCAATTTCTGTGAGGACGAACGATGCTGGTTCCTTGTTGCTTTGGCGCGGAATAGTGATGTAGGTAATGGTCGTGTCACGCAGCTCGATACGCAAACGCTCGAGTAGTACGGTATCCCCATTTTCTGGTTTGATCCGAATACTTTTACCTGCTAGGGTTTGATCGTCTTCTTTCCACCAAATTTCGAGGCGGTCACCCCGATCCGTTGGCAAAAACCAGGTGCCCTCCAGTCCACGACGCAATTCGCGGAACGCGTCTTCAGGGTAATCAATTTGGGCAGATAGAAAGCGTGGTAAGATCAGAAATACAAAAAGAGGTAGTAATTGGCGAATTTGCATGGAGAAAAATTTTGCGCAAAAATCGGCAAAAAAAAGAGGCCACCCAACATTTTCTTGCAGAGCCAAATTAAAGTATCGCTCGACTGCGGCGAAGTTCCTCTTTCACATCGGGTTTCAAGCGTTCTGCGGCTTGCACCAGCATATCCTCGTCTTGTGGGAAAGGCAAGGGGCGATTGCCCATTCGATTTTTTGAGTCTTGAGTCAAAGCCCGCTCATCGCCCCGGAAAGTAGAGGCGTAATTTTCAAAAACAACCTCGGTCGCTAGTTCGCAAGTCTCCAGCAAGCTGCCGTTTTTTGCATCGCGAATTTCCACAGAGCCTGCAATACGAGCGGCTTTGGTTTGATGTACTTCAAGCACTTCGGCGCGGATAACTACCATGTGTGGTGTTTTGATGTCGTTGCCCAGAGAATCTTTCTTGACATTGCCGCGCTGATCAAGCACATAATCCCAGCCGTCTTGAATCTTTTTTTCGTCCATGTAGGAGCGCTCCTGAACGCGTTCAGGACTGATATCAATGGCGTTTACCTTAAAAACGGCTTTGTAATCGTAGTGCAAGCCGGGTTTTGCTTCAAACGAAAATTCCCGCCATTGACTGTCCAGTCCTTGTTTATCAAAAGCCATCAACCGATTGGCAAAGCCACGGGGAAGCAATTTCCCCGACTGGTTTTTCACTTCAAAAACGATATAGGAAGTACCTAGGTCTCTTGCTTTAGCAAGCAGCACATCCTTGTCACGATAATTGGGGTAATATCTTTTTTGAAGATTTAGCAACAGGTCGTAGGCTTTGCGAGCGGCCATTCTGTCTCCGCGCTCGGCCTGATCAATGAGGGTTACCGATTGGTCGTATAAATATTCAGCAGCCTTTTCACGGCTTTGGCGTTCCATCGTTGCGATGTCCACAAATTGGAACTGGGCTCGATGGCCGTTTTTGGCGGTCAGCGGGGTAAGGGGGCTTATCTTGTTCTGACGGTTGCGAATGTCCAGGTGAATATCGTGTACACGCTCCCAAAGTTCAGGGCGACTTTCGGCCTTCAGTTGTTCAATGGTCGTCAGGTCGCGGGCTTGAGCTTTGCGAAATGCAAGTTCCAAGCCTTGGACATACTCCAGTTTCTTCTTTGATTTGCCCTTAAGTTTCCTGATGCAAAGGTCAATCGCGCTGTCGTAGTCGCCGCTTTCGACATACTTTTGAGCGGTATGACAGGCGGTCAGCAAAAAAGACAACAAAAAAAGTGGGATAAGGACTCGGATTGCGGTGTTCATAATTTTTCGTTTTTGACTGTTTTCTAAATCTTGCTGCAAGGTGGGGAACTCCCCATAATCCTCTCCCTTAAATCCTGTTATGGCTTTCAGAATATTTGTTAAATTCTTAAATGGTTGTTGAATAAGTTTGAACAGAACTTAAATTTTATGGAAAAAATCACAGAATCCGCTTCCAAGTACCGCCATTTAGAAAAAATGAGCGTCCGGGAATTGCTCGTCAACATTAATTCGGAAGACCAAACAGTGCCCCATGCCGTTGAAAAAGCCATCCCACAAATTGAAAATTTAGTGCAATACATCGTACCCAAAATGCGCGAAGGAGGTCGTCTGTTTTACATCGGCGCTGGCACCAGCGGCAGGTTGGGTGTGGTAGATGCCTCTGAAATCCCTCCTACGTTTGGAGCACCCCCGGAATGGGTCATCGGCATCATTGCCGGAGGAGATCGTGCCATTCGCCATCCGGTGGAAAACGCCGAAGACAGCGAAACACAAGCCTGGTCTGACCTGAAAGTATGGCAAATAGATTCGCTCGACACGGTCATCGGGATCGCGGCTTCGGGTACAACGCCTTATGTTGTGGAAGGCCTTCGGATTTGCCGAGAACATGGAATTACGACCGCTTGTATCACTTGCAACCCCGGCGCGCCCTTGCTGGACGTAGCTGATTTTCCGATCCTTGCCGTGGTCGGGCCAGAATTCCTCACGGGCAGCAGCCGCATGAAAGCCGGCACGGCACAAAAACTGATTTTGAACATGATTTCCACCTCCGTCATGATTCAACTCGGGCGGGTGCTGGACAACAAGATGGTGGATATGCAATTGAGTAACAACAAGTTAGTGGATCGAGGCGCAAAGATGGTGATGCAGGCTACTGGAATAGAATACGAGGAAGCCAAGCATTTGTTGCTGCGGTTTGGAAGCGTGCGGGGAGCCTTGCGGGCGTATGGGGGCAGTTAGTGCCGCATTCGGTGAATGGCACTAGCTCTTAAAATCCAACAAAACCCGTTTCACTTCTTCTTGAAACGCAGGCTCATCTTCATCGCAGAATTCAACTTCTACCGGCAGCACAAAAACAGGGAGTTGATTTTTCCAGAAAAAATCACGGTGGAGTTCCAGCCGCATTGCGTCTTTTTCCGTGGTGAGGATGATTTTATTGCGCCCTGGCAGGCGCTCAAACCGACGGATCATATCGCGGAGCTCATCTTCCTTGAAAAAATGGTGGTCTTCAAATTCCAGTGTTTGCGCTGATTTTACAGAAGCGGCCAGGTGTTTCAAAAGGTAGTCGGTATTGGCAATGGCGCTTACGAGCAGCACATCAGTGTCCAAATCTAGGGGACGGAGCAGGTCAGGACGAAGCAAATCATAGGGCGTTCCGTAGCGGTACCGGGAAAAGAAAACGTGTTGACGCGGGAATGGGTCAATTTCCTGAATCATTTTTGCCCGTTGTATCGGCGAAAAATCAGGAGGGCATTTGGTTACAATAATAATATCGGCGCGGCGGTAATTGTAACGGCCTTCGCGCAATCTGCCGGAGGGGAGAAGCCAATCGCGGGTAAAGGGATGGGCAAACTCGGTAAGCAAAATGTTCAGCCCTGGCGTGACGGCCAGGTGTTGGAACGCATCGTCCAGCAATACGCATTGAGTTTCAGGATTACGCTTTACCAATTCAGGCACCCCAAGGGCCCGACTTTCACTCACACAGATTGGAACATTGGGAAATTTTCGCTTGAACTGCAATGGTTCATCGCCGACCAATTCTGCGGTGTCTATCGTGGTCACTGGACGGTAACCTGAAGTATTGCGACCATAACCTCGACTCAGCACTGCCACTTCAAGGAATTGATCCAGCCATCGGATAAGGTATTCGATGTGAGGCGATTTGCCTGCGCCGCCCACAGAAAGGTTGCCCACGGAGATTACCGGAAGGTCAAAACGGACACTTCGCAGGATTCCTACGCGATACAACAGGTTGCGCAGCCCTACACCCAGCCCATAAAGCAATGCTAAAGGGAGCAGGAGGATGCGGATGACGATATCTTCAGACATGGACGTTGGATCTTTGGAAGAAGGTAGTTGGACTTGAGACAATTAAAGGCGAGAAATTGTTCTGACACAGCACCCTTACCTACTTTCCCGAAACCTCCCCAATCTTATCTGGATAATCCGTAATAATCCCGTCCACACCCAAACGCACCAGTCGGCGCATGGACTTTACATCGTTTACCGTCCAAGGCACGAGTTTCATTTGACGGGCATGACATTGCTTCACCAATCCTTTGTTTACCAACAGATAATATGGACTATAAATGGCGGGAACAAAGTCCAACCTCGCCATATTGGACTCCAAACTTTTCATGTTTTCAATCAAAAAGGCCAACTGAAAATCAGGGGCTTGGCGATGCAGCGCGTTCAGGGCGCGGACATCGAAGGATTGCACCGTAGCGAATTTTTCAATCCCCAGCGCACGGATCTCCGCGACTACCAGCCGCACAAATTCTTCCACGGGCGGATGGCGAACGCCGTCCCATTCGGGCTGGCTCTTTATCTCAATATTCCAACGGATATTGGGTCGGAGGGGTTTCACGGCCTCCACCACTTCGCGCAGGGTAGGTTTGTAGGTCTTTATTTTCTGTTGTTCCGGGAATCTCGGGTGAACCTTGCTTCCGCAATCCAGAGCCCGGATATCCGTGAGACTCATGTTGTAAATCAGGAATTTTTCTGTGTCTTTTTGCCGGATCGAATCGCCATTGGGAAGCAGGCAAATGGTAGGGCTAAACCAGGGCTCGTGACTGACAATCAAGCTGCCATCTTTGGATACGGCCAAGTCTAGTTCGAGCGTTACTACCTCTGGGAATTCCAGTGCTTTCAAAAATGCAGGCAGGGAATTTTCCGGCATCAGTCCCCGGCAGCCCCGGTGGCCTTGCCAATCGAATCCTTTGGGAGCCGCTACAGGGCGGGTTTCAAAGGATTTGCAGGTGAGAAAAGAGAGAGCCGCGAGCATAAAGAAGAGGTGAAGTGAAATTTTGTTCACAGTAATCGAAGCGCTATGGATGTTTAGCTGAATCATATTTCGAGTGTGGTTATACCTTTGGGCGAAATTGCCCCGAAGTTCCCATATCACGCTTGTTCAAAGCATTAAGTTTTCAAAAATTCCCCATTGACTCCATTTATCCCACTGACCACATTTTTACCCGCCAAAGCTTCTTTTCGCCGCCAAGGCTAAAACGAGTAAAAGCGTAGGCGGGCTCACATTGACCATATTCATATCATGATTGACGTAAAAAAATTCCTCTTTTCCCTCCCTGAAAAAGTCGCCCCGGAAGCGGTGGAAGGCCTCAGCACGCTTTTCCAATTCGATGTTACCGATGAAGGCCAGTACACGGTTAAGCTGGACAATGGCAAACTCGAAGTATTGGAAGGTTTCACGGGCGAACCCAATTGCAAGGTGACTGCCAGCAGTGAAACACTCTCCAAACTGCTCTCCCGCGACCTGAATCCGATGATGGCCATGATGACCGGCAAACTCAAAATCAGCAATCCGGGTGAAATGTTGAAGTATGCCAAGATTTTTGGGTTGATGTAAGTAGACTTTGGACGGTGGGACATTGGACTGTAGGACTTTGGACAGTGAGACTTTGGACAGTGAGACTTTTGACAGTGGGACATCGGATTTAGCCCTGAATTTCACATGGCATCCCAATTAATCCAATAGTCCACCGTCCCACTGTCCAAAGTCCCACTGTCCAAAGTCCAATGGTCCAAAGTCCAAAAATCACTCATCGTCCCCCCAATCATAAACATCTCCGTCCTTGAGGTCGTCTATTTCACGGCGTTCCTTTTTGGTAGGACGGCCAGTGCCGCGCTCGCGTTTTTCGCCAGTGGGTGAGGCGTTTAAAAACCATTCGGCGTATTTTGTTTTTTCTGTTTCGGGTGTCACGTCTTCGTAGCAGGTGACGGCGATGGCAGCACCTACACGCTTCTCTATCAGCGTTTTAGCGCGGAATTCAAAATTGAAGCCGTTCTTTTTTACCACCACCACTTCACCTTCCGCAATTTGATAAGAGGGCTTCACGGAAACGCCCCCCACCTTCACTTTCCCACCTTTGCAGGCGTCGGTGGCCAGCGTCCGGCTTTTGAAGATTCGTATACTCCAAAGCCATTTATCTACTCGGATTTTGCTCATGGTTAAATGTATCAGTGTGGGTTAATAAAACCGCGTAGCGGTGACATTATGGTAGCCCGATGTAGGGCGTTTTGGGGATTGGAACCGCGTAGCGGTGGCATTATATTTTTGGTAAAATATCACCACAAAAGAACAAGCTTTGCCCACTTCGTGCCGCTAATTTTTAAATATTCCATCTTTTTTAGACATTTGGCCGCAACTCAACCACCATTTCCATGCAAGACAGCGAACTCCAACGCCTGGTAGACGATGTGAAAGCAGGCCGATGTGCCCTCATCCTGGGCCCCGAAATTTTTACCACGGAAAATGGCCAAGGCATCCAGGCCTACATTCGCGCCCAACTCTTCGAGCGTTTTGGCGAACAAATAGCCGCTTTCTACGAGCGCGATGGCTTTTTTCTACTCAAAAACCCCGAAGACAAACCTGAAATGCAGGACGAGGTGCAGCACCTTTACAAATCACTGCGACCCGCCGAGGACTTGCTGCGCCAGATCGTGGAAGTGCCGTTCTCGCTCGTGCTTTCTGTCAATCCCGACACCTGGCTGCGCGATCTTAGTTTTCGCTACGGACTGCCCAATCGTTTCGCCTGGTTCGACCCGCGTAAACAGGAAGACCTCGACGTGCCCGACGGCAGCGAGGCCGGTGGACAAGCCCTGCGCGACCGCATCCCGCTCTACTACAACCTCTGCGGTTCGGTGGATCGCCTCAGCACCCTCCTGCTCGATTACGACGACCTGTATCGCCTGCTCGAAGGCATGTTGGGTGCCCCCAAACTCCCTGAAAAACTCCTCGCCCGGCTGAAAGACACCACTTCCTACCTTTTTCTCGGGTTTCAGTTTGATCGCTGGCACACCCAACTGATGCTGCGACTGCTGGATGTAAAAAACGCCGCCCGCCGCTTTGCCATCCAGTCGCCCGTGCCGAAAGAAAAAGATACGGAAGCCTTCGTAATCAGCCAGTTTCGCATCAAATTCCTGGGCGAAGAAGCCGATGTGTTGCGGAGGGTACACGCCGCTTTTGCTGCCGAAGGCTTGTTGCGCCCCGTGGATGAAGGCGGCGCACCCGCCCGCAGCGAAGTGACGGCTTACCTTCAAAAGGGCAACCTGGAAAAAGCCATAGCCAGACTTCAGGACGCAGCAAAGGGAAGCGAGGTGGCCGATACCGCCACCCTGCTCAGCAGTCAATACCAACTTTGGCTTGGTGAAAAAAACAAAGGCACACTGGATACACGAGATATTGCCCTGCAATTCAACCAGTTGACGGATAGGATATTGCAGGCCGCGAAGCAATTGTGAAGATCAAGACCTATAAGGTTTTTGAAACCTATGGAATGTACACAAGTCGAATTAGGGGCGTAGCCCCGACACCGTTTATAGAAATACAACCAATTAGACATGGAGGGGCGTAGCCCCGGCACGGGAAACCGACCATTTGCCGAAAAATTGGCGATAATCGTGCCGCCGCTAACGCGGCTCTTGAACTATCACACCATTTTGCTATAAACGGTGTCGGGGCTACGCCCCTAAATTGACAACTTATATACATAACCATAGGCTTTTTAAAACCTTATTGGTCTCGTCGCTATAAAATCTAACTTTCCGATCCCGATTTTTTCGGGATCGGAAAGTTCAGCACCAACCGCACCATGAAAATCAACCGTTACCCAGGCGTAAAACCCTTCTCCGCCGACGAACAGGCCCTCTTCTTTGGCCGCGACCGCGATATCGCCGACCTCTGCGACCTCATGCGCGTGGAGAAAACCTGCGTCCTTTTTGGCAAAAGCGGTTACGGCAAATCCTCCATTTTGCAGGCTGGCGTGCTGCCCCGCCTCGCCGCAGAATGTCTGCCCATCGAGGTGCGTTTTGGCGAATACATCGTTGGGCAAAGCCTGCCGCCCCTGGAAAATCTGCGCCTGGCCCTGGCCAAACGCGCCCTGCCCTACCCCCAAATGGACTTTGCCAAGGATCTGCCCGATTCGCTTTGGGTGCATTTTAAAAAATACCGAAGCACTGCCACCGGTGGCGGCTACCTGCTTGTGTTCGATCAATTCGAGGAATTTTTCTCCTACCCTCCGGAACAACAACGCGCCTTCCGCGAGCAACTCGCTGAACTCCTGAACGACGAACTCCCCGAAAACCTCCGCGAAGCCACCCGTGAACTCCCCCGCGAGCAACGCCGCCTGCTCGCCACGGCCTCCGACATCCGTCTGCTCATTGCCTTGCGCTCCGACCGCCTCCACGAGCTCGACCGGATGAAAGACTATCTGCCCACGCTCCTGCACAAGCGCTACGAACTCCGCGCCCTCAGCCGCGAGCAGGCGCGCGAGGCCGTATTGGGGCCAGCATCTTTGAAAGGGGATTTTACCTCTCCGGCTTTCTCATATTCTGACACTGCAATCCAGCAAATCCTCTCTGACCTAAGCCGCTCCAACATTACCCAACAAGCGACGGGTGTGGAAGCCTTTCAGCTCCAAATCCTTTGCGACAGCATTGAAAGCAGAGTGGCCGCCGGACTGGTGTCCGACCGCGACGGCGACGGACTGCCCGACGTAATGCCAGAAGATCTGCCCGATTTCAGCGAGGTGTTTGGCCAATACTACGAGCGGCGACTGACCCAACTCCCCGAGCAAGAACGCGATGTAGCCCGCCGCGTGATAGAAGACGGCCTCGTTCGCCTCGACCCTGCCACGGGCGAAGGCCGCCGACTCAGCGTGGACGGCGATGCGCTGCTGCAACAATTTGGCAATCAAGGGCTTACGACCAATCTGCTCCGCGCCCTGGAAGGTACTTTCCTGCTCCGCCGCGAGCCCAATACGCTGGGCGGCTACAATTACGAATTGAGTCACGACACCCTGCTCGCGCCCATTACGGCGGCTGCCAAAGTGCGGCGGCAGCGCGAAGAGGAGGAACGGCTGCGGCTGGAGGCGGAGCGGCAAAAAGCGGAACAGCGGAAAATTGATATAGCACGAAGGAGAAATATCCTTCTTGGCCTTGGCGCAGTGGCTTTGTTAATTTTTGCTCTTTGGAAAAATTATGAAGCCTCCAAATCTCAGGATAGAGCGGAAAAAATGACCCAAGTGGCGCAGCAAAATAAAGAAAAGGCCGACCAAAAAGAACTGGATGCCAATCACTCCCAAGCCCAGGCAGATATTTTGCTCGATTCTGTAAAAGTGGCAAAAACACGCATTGAACACGCCGAAAAAGACCTAAAACTTGCACAAACTGCCACCGCAGCCCAAAAACGCCTCGCCCAAACAAACCTCGAAGAGGCCGAACGCGCCGGCGAAAAAGTCGTGTATCTCATTCTCGACAATGCCCAACAGCAGGTCAAATCCCTGAACTACCTCGCAGCATCGAGCACCCTGGAAAATGCGCGGCTATTGCTGGCTGGCCGGGAACATAGCCTACTGCTCGGCCCACTGCGTCCCTTGGTAGCCCAAGCCATCATGGAAACCGCTTTTTTCTATGTGGAAACCGATCAGTCTACCAAGGCCCGAACAGAAATAGCCGCCGCTTCTCTGCTGCTCGACAAACCCTTACCCGCTCTCCGGGACTTGCCCTGGACGACAAAGCCAGACCCAGGCATCCGCGCCCGATTGAGCGAAATGCTCAAAAGCCTCGATCCTGTTCGCTACGCTGAAATTCACCGCCAATACTACGGCGAATTCGTGGACGTACCCGGTGGCCAATATGCCATGTCTAAAACCTACACGGCAGAAGTATCCCCCTACAAAATTGCTACCACGGAAACCACTATTTGGCAGTATAACCTCTATTGTACTGCCAAAGGCCGGCACATCAGCGAGCGCATGTACGCCGATAGTACGGTGAAAAAAGCGGGCGACCTAAGTTGGGGCTGGGAACAAGGCGATTTCCCGGTGGTGTATGTGAACTGGTACGACGCGGTGGACTACTGCAATTGGGCCAGCGAACGATGCGGTCTTAGAGCTGCCTACCGCATCGAACCTGCACTAAAGGATAACAACAATCTCAATAGCGATGATCAATACCGATGGACGGTAACACCCATATCCGATGCCAATGGTTACCGCCTGCCCACCGAGGCCGAGTGGCAATACGCCGCCAACAATGCCGGGCGCGACACCACTACATACGCGGGGAGCAATGACTTGGGCGAAGTGGGTTGGTACACTAAAAATTCCAGCAACCGGGCCCATGCCGTGAAAGAAAGAAAGAAAAACGGCCTCGGCCTATACGACATGAGCGGCAACGTGTGGGAATGGTGCTTTGACTGGTACGGAGCCTATCCTGTTGGCCCGGTAAAGGATTACCGCGGCCCCAAAGAGGGTAGTTCCCGGGTGTTGCGTGGTGGGGCCTGGTACTACTACGGCAACGATGGAAATTGTTCCGTGTCGTGGCGCGACTACGTCATTCCTTGGTTCAGGGACAGCAGTCGTGGTTTCCGTTTGGCGCAGGACAAGTAACCCTTTTTTTCTTTTACCCTCTTACTCTTTTTTACCTTTCGGCGAAGCCTGCCAAGGCTCGCCGGGCAGGGAAGCCGATCCCGAGAATCGGGATTGAAAAATGGCGTGGTATGACGGCAGCCAGGGGTTTTCAAGATGTATGAGATTTGTCGGGTTTATCGCTTATTAAGTTGCCAATTTTCACCTGCACAAATTACCGCAGTGAAAAAGGAACCCATTATTCATTCATCGAGTGTCATCCCGAACGCAGTGAGGGAACTGCCTAAGCAAAGGATGGAAACACCCACTCCGCTTTTGAGCAGTTCCCTCACTGCATTCGGGATGACACCCGATGAATGGATAACCCCTAATTTCTTGGGCCGAATCTCACCTGCATTTTCAAGGCTTGTGTACTTGCACGAACGTGGTATTCGAAAAAAGAGGTGACACCTCCTCCTTCGTCGGAGATGTCACCTCTTTTTTCGATATTTGCCCATCCGCTTGATATGGGCACAAAAAAAATGAGGCAGTGCCACCACAGCACTACCTCAGCCCTAACCAAATAAAACCAAATTATTCTTTGAAGATCTTTCGTATGTCAAAGGTAAAACGACTTTGTGTCAATTTTACAACAAGCGGAAAAATGTTTTTTAATTTTTTTTTCGCCATAATCCCTAAACTCCTAAAAACTAAAAACTGCCTTGAAGCATGATTTTGTAAAATAAAACAATTTCAAAACAGGGTTTCGAAACAACCCTGTTTTAACCTTGGATTTTAGAACATAATTTTATTTTTTGTCAACATGAAAAATCGCGTGTCGAAATGCCTTTTCTGGGGGAATGTCCTCTTTACCCTTTATTTCTTTTTTACACTAAGCCCCAGCACATCTGCACAAACCAAAGATCACGAAGCCGATGCCAAATTTATTGACCAAATCTACGACCAGAGCCTGACGGACAGTCGCTGTTACCCCTGGCTTGAGCATCTAAGTCTCCAAATTGGTCATCGGCTCAGCGGAAGCCCCAGCGCAGCAAAAGCCGTAAATTGGACCAAAAGCATGCTCGACACCGTGGGTCTGGATTCTGTGTGGCTTCAACCTTGTATGGTGCCGCATTGGGTGCGTGGTGCAGCAGAACAAGTGCGCGTGGTTGGCTCGAAAAAGAATGGTAACTTCCCATTGGCTGCACTCGCGCTGGGTGGCTCCATAGGCGGCACAGTGCAAGCAGAAGTGGTGGAAGTAGACTCCTGGGAAGAACTCGACCAACTTGGTGCAGCCGGAAAACTCAAAGGCAAAATCGCCTTTTACAATCGTCCGATGGACGCCACGAGAATCCGCACTTTTGAAGCCTATGGCGGCTGCGTGGATCAGCGCGTGGGAGGCGCGTCTCGGGCCGCTAAATACGGTGCGGTGGCAGTGCTCGTGCGTTCCATGACCCTCCGCCTTGATGATTTTCCACACACCGGTACCATGCACTACGATTCGGCTTATTCGCTCATACCAGCAGCAGCCATCAGCACCCTCGCGGCGGAAGCACTCAGCCGAACTTTACAGGAAGAGGGCCGAGCCAAAGTCTCTATCCAATTAAATTGTATGACCTTGCCGGATGTACTTTCCTACAACGTTATTGGAGAAATACGCGGCTCAGAACGCCCCAATGACATTGTTTTGGTAGGCGGGCACCTGGATAGCTGGGATGTGGGTCACGGTGCGCACGACGACGGTGCAGGGGTGGTGCAAAGTATGGACGTGCTGCGGGTGCTCAAAACCCTCGGGTACCGACCGCGCCACACCATTCGCTGTGTGCTTTTTATGAATGAAGAAAACGGCTTGCGCGGCGGGAAGGCTTATGCCGCTGAGGCCGAGCGTAAAGGCGAATTTCCGCTTGCATCCATTGAAAGCGATGCGGGCGGCTTTACGCCCCGCGGTTTTTCATTCGATGGGGATGAAGCCGTTTTTGGTAAGTTTTTCGAAAAATTGACAACATTTCAATCCCATTTTGAACCCTATGACCTAAAATTCAGGAAAGGCGGCTCTGGCGCAGACATTAGTCCGCTAAAAGGTATGAAAGGTTTATTGAGCGGCTACTCACCTGATTCACAACGCTATTTTGACTATCACCATGCTGAATCAGATACCTTTGACAAAGTGAACAAACGCGAACTCGAACTCGGCACGGCAAGTATGGCCGCATTGGTGTACTTAATTGATAAATACGGTTTGTGATTAACACCCAATGATCGTGCAGCACACAGATGACGGGCATTGGGGGTTATTAGGTCATTAAGACGTTGGGGGTCATTGACACTCAATGCCCCCTGTCTCACAGTCCAACGTCCCAATGTCTCAATGTCCTATAATGCCCCCCCGTCTCACAGTCCAACGTCCCACTGTCTCACTGTCCTATAATGCCCCCTGTCTCACAGTCCAACGTCCCAATGTCTCACTGTCCTATAAGGATCGGGGCTGTTTTTCCGCTGCCCATGATGACTACTTTTGAGTTTGACGAAAGTGCCAATTCCCGCTGTGCTTTAATTTGCTCGTATTGCAACAATTTGTCCGTCAAGGTTGATGTGAGGATGCGTTGGTAATCCGAAATGCCCTGCGCTTCCACCCGCTTTCGATCCGCTTCCTGGCGCTCCTTATCGAGTACAAATTTCATTTTTTGAGCCTCTTGTTCCGCATTGATTTTTGATTCGATGGCGAGTTTCACCGACACTGGCAGTGTGATATTTCGGATCAAAATATCTTCCAAAACAATGCCGCGATCCGCGAAATCCTTCTCGATGGTTTGGGTGATTTTTTGTTGAAATTCCTCCCGTTTGGTAGAGTATAAGGCCACTGCATCATAAAAAACCGCATTGTCCCGGATTTTCGTGCGCGCCAAAGGGCGGATGATTTTGTCGGTAATAACCTCACGGGTACCCGTATTTCGCAGGATGTCGGGAGCCTTGTCTGGCACGATATGATACAACACCGAGAGGTCAATGATTACCTCCAAACCATCGGCAGCAAGCACCCGAATGGCATCATCGCCCGACTTAGCCCCTTCGTCATGCACGGCAGACATGGTATAGTTTTGAGTGCGCACATCAAATTTTTTCACCTCTACGAGCGGATTCACAAAGTTCAAACCTTCGGTAAGCGTCCCCGATTGGATCTTTCCGAAAAGGGTTTTGACCCCGACTTCGCCCGGCTCAATTTGAACAAAACAAGAAGAAGAAAGGCCGAGAATCAAAATAGCCAAGCCGACATACCGGGCTATTTTCCCAGTGCTTGCAAAATTGGGGTTGGCTTTGGCAAGGGACGCCCCAAGCACGATGGCAAAAATGCCGAGGAAGACAAAGAACATGGTTTAAAGTTGTTTAAAAGTGTTCAGGAATACCATAATGTACAAAAAGTTGATTCGGTTGTAATTCCGGGTCAAATGTGTGCAAATAGTAGGACGTAACGCAGTTTTTTTTCGAGGAAAATACAGCAGAACTCGGCCAATGGATGTTGGCCACCGTGCAGATGATTATTCGGCCGGCGAGATGGGAGCATCGAACACAATTTCCACCACATCCTCCACTTTCAGACCGAAAAGTGTGGCTGCCCGGCCCATATTCACGGCAATTTCAAGAAAACCCGCTGTGTTGAAAAGACAAAGTTGTTCGCCGACCGCCACGTCGCAATAGTTGCCTGAAAGTTGGGTAATGGGGTCATTTCGTTTAAAGAATAGGGAAAAATGCCGATCATGGGCAGCCGCCTCAAAGACTTCCCGACGGATATTGACCACCACATTTTCAAAATTATCCACAAGGATTACGGTGCCCCTTATTTGTGTTGGAGTAATGACGGGCTGAATACTGATGCGCTCAAGCAATGGTGCGGCGTGTTCCCCAAGTTCTTCAAAAGGTTTGCCCTCTGCCAAATGTACTACCGCGTCGGCAAAAATATTTTTCACCGCAAAATGTTCGGCGGGATCTGCCGAAAGATTGCGCAAATCGTTGGGTTCCAGGTTCGTGAAGAGCAGGGAGAGCAAACCATTGTCCGGCGCGATAAAAAAATGCCCCGCGTGCCGCGCTACCACAAAGCGAAAATCGGGTTGATAGACACAATTGACCCCTATAAGGTGAATGGTGCCTTCCGGGAATTCGCGCCACATATTAGCAATCACAAAGGCCCCGCGCACAATATCGAATGGCGGAATGTCGTGAGAAATATCCACTAGTTGAAGCGAAGGCATACGCCGAAGCAAAGCGCCTTTGAGTGCGCCTGCGTAAAAATCCTGGGTGCCAAAATCTGTGGTGAGGGTGGTAAACTGCATTCTGGTTACGGGTTGATTGGTTATTCGTTATTGGTTGATCGGTAGATTAATCCTTCGTTATTTTCAGGAGACGAAACCCTTTTTCTTGTTTTTCTGTTTGAAAAATTTGCCCGCTATGCCTTAGTTTTGTGGGCGAAAGAAAACTACTTTTTTTATCAAAAAGCATGGAAGCTCGGCACTGCAAAAAACGCTGACAATCAAATCATAAGTGCCGCTTCTCTTCCCGCTGCTGCAAAAATTTGAGGGTAAAAATTTGAGCGAAATCATTCTCACCATCGAGGGCATTGACCCTCTTGAACTTTTTGGCGAAAACAACGCAAAGTTAAATCTTTTGCGCAAAGCCTATCCAGATGCCACCATCACTTCGCGTGGCAACAGCTTGAAAATCACAGGCGAAAAGAAAGACGCACAAGCAGCCAAGGCCAAATTCGAAATGATGGCCCGCTACCTGCGCGAGCATCACGAGCTTTCTATTCAAACCGTGGAAGACCTTCTCGGCGGTGAAAACCCCTTTGAGGTTCGCATTCCCGTTATGGGCGACGGCTCTGGCAGCAACGTCATCCTGTACGGGCGCGAAGGCCGACCCATCAAGGCAAAGACCCGCAACCAAAAAATGATGATCGAGGTGTGCGACACCAACGACATTCTTTTCGCACTGGGGCCTGCGGGTACGGGCAAAACTTACACGGCAGTTGCCCTCGCGGTACGCGCGCTGAAAAACAAACTCGTCAAAAAAATTGTGCTCACCCGCCCCGCCGTGGAGGCTGGCGAAAACCTCGGCTTCCTGCCCGGCGACCTCAAAGACAAGGTGGACCCCTACCTACGTCCGCTGTACGATGCCCTCGACGACATGTTGCCCATGGACAAGCTCAATTTTTTCATGGAAAACCGCGTCATCGAAATCGCACCGCTTGCTTTTATGCGTGGCCGTACGCTCGACAACGCTTTCATCATTCTCGACGAGGCACAGAACGCTACGCCCCTGCAAATCAAGATGTTCTTAACGCGCCTCGGCCCTTCCGCCAAGTGTATCATTACAGGCGATATGACCCAGATTGATTTGCCGCACCACCAAAAAAGTGGCCTCCGCCAAGCCGTTGAAATACTCGATGGCGTGGATGGCATCGCCAGCGTACACCTCACAATTGAGGATGTGGTGCGCCACCGACTTGTAAAGGAAATTATCAAAGCCTACGACAAAGTAGATTCCGAAGAGCGTGCCAGACGAGATCGCAAGAAAGCTGAACAAGAGTCAGAAAGAGAAGGCGACGGCGCAAAACCCTCGGAAATCCCGGCAGCGAATGTGGCCGGGAATTAGAGGCACAATTTTAGCCCCAAACCAGCTCCTTCGCCCAGCTTGATTTTCCCATGCTCCAAAATCGGCAGCTCGAAAGGATTGTTCCGGATGAGCCAGCAACCGTCAATGTCAGCATAATCGCACTGTGGAGCAAGCAGCGCCGCTGCCAAAATGCCACAAGAGGTTTCGGTCATGCAGCCCACCATGGTTTGCAACCCTTTTGCGCGCGCGGATTGGGCGGCTCGGAAGCCTTCAGAAATTCCTGTGCATTTCATCAGCTTGATGTTCACCCCGTGAAAACAATGGGCCACCCGATCCAGATCGGCGATGCGCTGGAAACTTTCGTCGGCGATGATAGGCAAAGGGGATCGCGCGCTGAGCCAGGCAGAGGAATCCAGATCGTCTTTTGGGAAAGGTTGCTCTATGATTTGTACGTTTTGCTCCACCAACCAATGCACGAGTTCAAGGGCTTCTTCGCGGCTTTTCCAACCTTGGTTCGCGTCGGCGTAGATGGGCTTGTCGGAAATTTCACGAATGGTGCGAATGATCTGTCGGTCGTTTTCAGAGCCAAGTTTAATTTTAATGATTTGAAAATCAGCAGCTTCCAGCATTTTTTGGCGCAAAACCGCTGGTTCGTCTATGCCTAAGGTGAAGCTCGTGGGAGGCATTTTATCCGGCTCAACGCCCAGCAATTGCCAGAGCGGGCGGCCCTCCATTTTACCCCATAGATCGTGCAGCGCAATGTCTACGGATGCTTTGGCTGCGTGATTTCCGGGGGCTAAACCCTCTATCTCTCTTAAAATAGTTTGAATCGAACTTCCCGAACGTTTATCCCGAAAATTGGGATCGGGAAGTTGTGAGATTAGACCAGCTGCCCGCCCCAAAAACGCCGCCGCTGTATCGTGGTTTTCACCATAATAAGGCGGCATGGCAGCTTCCCCATACCCCACAAAGCCTTCAAAATGGAGTTCAGTCGACATCGCGTTGGTATGCATACGCGAGCCCGTGGCCAATTTAAACGGGTGGCGGAGTTCCAGTAAGATCGGGCGGAAAACAAGTATCATTTTTAAGTTTGTGCGCAAATTTGAATCAACAAATTCATTTGTCCTATTTTTGCCCTAATATGGAAAAAAAAGAAACCTTCGAGATTGCTGTAAACGGTGGACAGCATGAGTTTGATTTTCAGCCGGACGAAGCAAAAGACCTGGATATTGTTCCCAATGGTGAAGGCATGTTCCAAATTCTGCATCATGGCCGGTCTTATCACGCCGAACTGCTGGAGGCCAACTATCCTGAGCGACAATTTGCGTTCAAGATAAATGGAGTTAAGTATACTCTGCACATTGCCGATCATTACGATCGGCTCGTGCAACAACTTGGCCTCCATGTTGGAAGCAGTCAAAAACAAAACACCTTGAAAGCTCCTATGCCCGGCATGGTGCTCAACGTGATGGTCGAGCCGGGGCAAGTCGTCAGTAAAGGAGACCCGCTACTTATTCTCGAAGCCATGAAAATGGAGAACGTGATAAAAGCAGCAAATGACGGGACGGTCAAATCAGTGGCCGTCCAAAAGGGCGCTGCAGTAGAAAAAGGACATTTGTTGCTGGAAATGGAATAAAGGTAGTGGTTCAATGCGCTCCACGCTAATTGAACACCCTCCCTCAACCCCTACAGTCTCATCCCCCCAACGCTACAGCAATGATTTTGACAAAAAAAACATACCTGCTCTTACTCTTCGCGCTTGTCTTCGCACCCATGATTTGGAGCCAGGAAGTTCAATTGAACGAAGATCCAAAAGTGGCGCAGGTCATGAAATCTTGGGTGAGTTCCAACCGCATCGAACCGCGTGTAGAGGGTTGGCGCGTACAAATAATGGCCTCCACCGACCGCACCCAAGTGGACCAAGCCCGCAACAGATTCCGCGGCGAATATCCCGACGTGGCCGCAACCTCAGTGCAAGAACAACCCTACTACAAACTCCGCGTGGGTGCCTTCCGTACCAAGCAAGAATCCTTGGCATTTATTAGTACCCTCACCGGTTGGCCTGGAGCTTACCCTGCCAAGGATGCTAATATTCATCCGCGCGATTTCCTGGAGCAATGATGAATAGACTTTGGATTGCTGGACGTTAGACTTTGGACTAAGCATCCCTAAATTACAATTCCACCATTTCCGCAAACCCACCCAGAATGTCCCAGCCGAATCAACTTCCCCTTTTTGGTTTCGACCGCCTCACTTTGGGGCTTTATCTTGCGTTGGTCGCAGTGGGCTGGCTGATGATTTATGCGGTCACCTACAACGCCGACGCACCCGCCTCTTTTTTTGATATGAGGTACACGGCGGGTAAACAGTTGGCGTTCATTGTATTCTGCTTGGTGATGATGTTTGTGGTGATGATGGCCGATTGGTCTTTTTGGCGGACGTTGGCACTGCCATTTTATCTAATTACGATCCTCCTGCTGCCGGGCACCCTTCTATTTGGCCGCGAGGTGAACGGAGCAAATGCTTGGTATCATATTGGCGGATTTACCTTCCAACCGTCCGAAATTGCAAAATTTGGCACTTGTCTGGCCATGGCGGCATTTCTAAGCAGCCCAGGCGTGGATTTGCGTCAATGGCGCGACCGGATTATCGCCTTCGGCATTTTTCTGATTCCCACCTTGCTCGTTTTATTACAAAGTGATACGGGTTCGGCCTTGATTTTCTTTTCGTTCATGCTGGTCTTGTACCGGGAAGGATTGTCTCCTGTTTTGTACGCGCTGGGTTTTGGTGCAGCGGCCCTGGCTATTTTAGGATGGAAATTTGAGCCTCCTGCCTACACGGCCGCGTGGTTAATTGCAATCGTCAACCTATTGTTGATCAATCGTTTTCGAGAACAAAAACAGATACTGCGCTGGACGTGGGTGCTTCTCCTTCCGCTCATTATCTGGTGGATTCCAGTACTCAATGCGTTGTTGAAATTGCTGGATGTCCAAATGGCCGAAGAACAAAAACATGTGCTGGTGCTCGTGCCACAACTCTTGCTATTTATTGGCGTGTTTTTGCCCAATTATTGGAAGAAAAACAGTATGATACAAAGTCAGTTGCGGACTTGGGTGGTGTTGCTTACACTTTCTGTTTCGCTCGTTTTTGCCGCCAACGCCTTTCTCAATCTGCTCGCTCCGCACCAACAACAACGCATCAAAATTTGGTTGCGCCCTGGCGAAGCCGAAGCCAATGCGCGAGGAGCAGGGTACAATCTTATACACTCCAAAATGGCCATTGGCGCTGGCGGACTGCTCGGAAAAGGCACCTTACAGGGCAATATGACCAAACTGAAATATGTGCCCAAGCAGAGTACCGACTACATTTTTTGCACCGTGGGCGAAGAACAGGGCTTTGTGGGCGTGGTGGGTCTGATCGGACTATTTCTCTGGCTGCTGTGGCGGATCACTTTTATAGCCGAGCGACAGCGTTCCAATTTTTCACGCATTTACGCCTACTCCGTGGCGGGTATTATTTTTGTACACGTTGTGATCAATATGGGTATGACTATGGGTCTTATCCCGACCATTGGAATCCCGCTGCCGTTTATCAGCGCAGGCGGCTCTTCGCTGATTGGATTCACCTTGATGATCGCAGTTTTGTTGAAATTGGACAGCAATCGGAATTTGGCGTAAAAATTATGACCTTCCATTTAAATCACACCGACCCCCACTCCCGCGCCCGCGCAGGCCAGATCGAGACCGACCATGGCCAGATCAATACCCCCATTTTTATGCCCGTTGGTACGGCAGCGACGGTTAAAGCCGTGCATCAGCACGAACTCCGCGATGACATTCATGCCCAAATCTGCCTCGGCAATACTTACCATTTATACTTACGCCCTGGTCTCGACGTGTTGCGGGCTGCTGGTGGCATTCACGGTTTTAATGGTTGGCAAGGACCCGTGCTGACCGACAGCGGTGGGTTTCAGGTTTATTCGCTTGCCCATCGTCGGAAGATCAAAGAAGAGGGCGTCACTTTCCAAAGCCATATTGATGGCTCGAAGCACGTTTTTACACCTGAAAATGTAATGGACATCCAGCGCATCATCGGCGCCGACATCATTATGGCCTTCGATGAGTGTACGCCCTACCCCTGCGATTTTAAGTACGCAGAAACATCGCTCGGACTCACGCATCGCTGGCTGGAGCGCTGTATCGAGCGGTTCGACAACACAGAGCCGATTTACGGCCATAAGCAGGCTTTTTTCCCCATCGTTCAGGGCAGCACCTATCCCGAATTGCGAAAAATTTCGGCGGAAACCATCGCCGCGCAGGGGCGCGAGGGCAACGCCATTGGTGGACTCTCCGTAGGTGAACCCGCCGAGGACATGTATGCCATGACAGAATTGGTGACAGAAATTTTACCCAAAGACAAACCCCGCTACCTTATGGGCGTGGGTACCCCCGAAAATATTTTAGAATGCATCGCCCGGGGCATTGATATGTTCGACTGCGTGTTGCCCACCCGCAACGCCCGGCACGGGATGCTCTACACCTCGGAAGGGATCATCAACATCCGAAATCAAAGGTGGCAGACTGATTTTTCGCCCATTGACCCGGTCAGCAGCGGACACACGAGCCGCACACATACCAGGGCTTATCTGCGTCACCTTTTTGTTTGCAATGAAATTTTGGGGATGCAACTTGCCACCCTTCAAAACCTCGGCTTTTATCTTTGGCTGGTAGGAGAAGCTCGCAAACACATCCTGGAGGGCACGTTTTTGACCTGGAAAAATGAAATGGTAAAAAAAGTGAGCCAAAGGCTGTGATTTGATTGATTCGATTGGGGGATTGATTCGATTGGCATAGCGTGCTTGAAATCGAATCAATCGAATCAATCCCCCAATCGAACCAATCGAACCAATCCCAAAGCAGCGTTTTTAAAAGTTAAAACCTCTTGTTTTCCGAGCACCTTAACACTAATGAAAAAATACGCTGAAATGAGATGTCGTTCAGGGCGGGTACTGGAGCGTTTGAGCAGGAGATTTGTATCATTTCTGTGTTCCATTTTGTTGCTTGTCATTTGAAATTTACCAGTATCTCGGGGTAGCGTGTTAAAATTTTTTCCTTCGACGCAAGAAAGTTTGGGAAAAACCTACCTTCGCTCCCCGACCTACATCCAATTGGCTTTCTAATTTCCTTCATTTGTCGTTTTTCAACCAAACCACAGGTCTTGTCTTGATTATGAAAAAAACTACTCTACACTTTCTTACACTGTGCTTCGTGATGTTCGCGGCAATTGCACAAGCCCAAGACATTCACTTTTCGCAGTTCTACCAAAGCCCGCTCAACCTTAATCCGGCTCTGACTGGCGTGATGAATTGCAACCACCGCTTGGTAGCGAACTACCGCAACCAGTGGGCGTCCATTCTGAAAAATCGCGCCTACAACACCTATTCTGCTTCTTACGATCAGAAACTGCCGGTGGGCCGCTATGATTATTTTGGAGTAGGCGGTACGCTTTGGGGCGACAAGGCTGGCACCTCTGAGTTTGCCACCATCCAGGCCCGTCTTTCTGGCTCTTATGCCAAAAAAATGGGTGGGTATCGCAAAAAAGCGCACTATCTCGTGTTTGGTGCCGATTTAGGCTTGAGTAACCGTAGCATCAAGAGCTACAACCTCCAATGGCCCAGCCAACATGACGGCAATGGCGGATTTGATCCCGACCTGCAAGGCGATATCATAGCTGACCCGAGCTTCCTTTTTGCTGATATCTCGGCGGGTTTGCTGTGGTTCAGCGTGTTAAGCAAAGAAACTAACTTTTATTTTGGGGGTGCGTTCAGCCACTTGAACCGCGCCAACCAATCTTTTGATAACGCGAATATCCCGCTCTACAGCAAATTCACGTTTCATGCTGGTGGAGAGTTTATGACTGGGCAAAAATTCGGCCTCAGCCCAGGGGTGGTTACTTTCTTCCAAGGCCCTTCCTGGCAAGTGAACGTGGGTAACTCCTTTAAGTTCCTGCTCGGCAACAGCCGCCGCTACAACCAAGCCTTTCAGTTCGGTCTCTGGGCCCGCCTTTCCAACAAACTCAATGACAAGAAACACATGGACGCCATCATCGTGAGCACACGCTTCGATTATGAGCAGTTCAACATTGGCTTCAGCTATGACGTGAACACTTCAAACCTGTTCACGGCCACCAATGGTAACGGAGCGTTTGAGTTCTCGCTCATCTACAAAATCTGTGGCCCAGAGCGCCGTGGCGTTTATTGCCCCAGTTTTTAGTTGAGGGTTGAGTGGATTGAGTTGTCAAATCTCCACACCCATCAGTATCCCTCCACAAAGGGGGTGTTGGTAAAAAGATTCCCGGAGGCTTTGCCACGCCGGGAATCTTTTTCATTTTTGCAATCTTCAATATGATCCTTTTGAAAGCACTTTCGCAAGAACACGTTGATTTTTAATCGTTTACACTCTTACCGTTCATTTTCAAAACCGAGACTAACTTATGTTTGGAACTAAAAAAGAAACAGAGGACTCCAAAAAAACCGCCGCAACCTCTCCTGCGGGCGCACTCAATGCGCTGGTGAAAGGCACCGTGATAGAGGGCACTGTGCGCTGCGATAGTGATTTGCGCGTGGATGGTACTATCAAAGGCAAACTCAGTTGCCAAAGCAAGGTAATCATCGGACCAACCGGTGCAGTAGAGGGTGAAATTCGTTGCCAAAACGCCGTCATCGAAGGTCGTTTTAAAGGCAATCTGTATGTCACCGAGCTGCTCAACGTTCGCGAAACTGCCGAAGTTGACGGTGAAATCACAACCAACAAACTCATAGTGCAGAGCGGAGCCAAGTTCAATGTAGCCTGCAAAATGGACGTGGGCACTACGAGCAATGGCACGGTAAAGCACTTCGATGTCAAATCAGCTACTGATGCCACAAACACCGCAGCCAAAGCCGTCGCCGCAGGAACGGCAGAAGTCCGCAATTAAAGCCAGCATGAAGTATGGCGGCATGGCCTTCCAACTTTTTGGGGCTTGTCTGCTGGGTGCATTGATCGGACGTTGGCTGGATAAATGGATGGGACTTGAGCGCCCTTTATGGGCTGTATCTCTCACTATTCTATTCATGGCCGCTTCGATTTATGGGGTTTACAGACAATTGCTGAACGATAAATAAAACCGAACCGTCCTACAGCTTACCGCTGTAGGACGGTTTTTTTCAACAACATGAGCCCAAAATATTTTTTTAAAAATCTTTTTTTTGTCTCTGCAGGCGCAGCGGTGGTGCTGGCTGGATTACACTTTTTCGCCCCTCAAGCACAGCCACATTGGAAATTTGCGATCGGGTCGGTGGTGCTATTTTGTTTGGTATGTTTGGGGCTGTTTTATGCCGGAAAAAGTTCTGCAAGTAGCCAAAACAAACATGCATTCACCAACCTCGTTTCAGTGTCAGTGTTTGGGAAAATGGTGGTGGCCTTGGCCGCCTTGTTTGTATATCAACAGGTGGCAGCGCCTACCAATCAATGGTTTGTGGGTATTTTCCTGTGGTGTTACGTGGTGTTTACTGCTTTTGAGGTTTGGTTTATGACAAAATTGGCGAAAACTTGATTTTTGGACTTTTGGATGCTGGACATTAGATATTTACCAGTCCAAAATCCAACATCCAATGTCTAATAATCCAATGTCTTAAAAAGATGAAGCGACCTAAAAAAGGCGAGTATGCCACCTTTTACGAAGGGTACCTGAACGCAGTGCCTCCGCGTGGCACGGTGCAAAGTTTACTGAAAAAAACTTTTAGAGAAGCGCAGCAATTGTGTGGTAGCCTTCCGGAGGAGATGGGCAACCATGCCTACGAACCCGGCAAATGGACCATCAAGCAAATGCTCATTCATATTATTGATGCGGAGCGGGTGTTTGCTTTTCGAGCCCTTTGGGGCATTCGGGGCGACCGCGCAACCTTGCCGGGTTTCAACCAGGATTACTGGATGGAAGCAGCAAAAGTGGACGATCGCAGCATTAAAGATTTGTTGAAAGAATGGAAAGCCGTGCGCGATAACACCCTTGCGCTCGCCGCGCAATGCTCTGAAGAACAGTCCATGTTTCTGCTCACCGCGAGCAATTGGAAGGTGTCTGTAAGGGCACTTTTTTTCATCATCATCGGGCATCAGCTCCACCATATAAAGGTGCTTCAAGAAAGGTATTTGTGATAAAAAACATCCTCCATGTTTGAAAAACGTCTATTCGACTACCTCCACCAACAACTCCGCGAGTGCCCACTCGAAAAAGCATTCGGCAAAAAAATTAACGGAGCATGGCGCTATTTCTCCACTGCTGAAATGGTTTCGTTGGCCAATCGCGCCAGTCTGGGACTGCTACAATTGGGCCTGCGCCCAGGAGATAAGGTTGCAACCGTTGTTTACCAAACCATCCCGGAATGGGTCGCACTCGATTACGCCATGCTCCAAATCGGCGTAATCAACGTACCCATGTACCCCAGCATTAGTTCTCGTGAGTACGAGTATATTCTGAACGAATCGGAAGCAAAATACTGCTTCGTAGGAGAAGGCGATTTGCTCGATAAAGTGCTGGCTGCCAAGGAAAAAGCGCCGGGTTTAAACGAGATTTTCAGCTTTCACCAACCGTCCGGCGCAAGGCATTGGTTGGAATTGTTGGCCCCTGAAAATTCAGATTTGTCGGAGGTGGAACGTATTAAAAACAGCATTCGGCCCGATGATTTGGCTACCATCATCTATACCTCTGGCACCACCGGCAATCCCAAAGGGGTAATGCTTTCACACCGCAATATTGCGTTCAATGTGGAAAAGGTAGGTGAACTCGCACCCATCGCTTCAGGAGACCGTGTGCTTAGCTTCCTCCCCGTCAGCCATGTGTACGAACGGGTAGCAGTATATGTTTTTACGGCTGCCGGGGCCAGTGTGTCGTTCACGGGTACGGATAATCTGGGTGGTGAAACTGGTGACCTTCAAGCCATTCGGCCCCATTTTTTCACCTGTGTTCCGAGACTTTTAGAGAAGGTTTACGAACGGATTTACAACAAAGGCCTGGAGTTGAGTGGCCTGAAAAGATGGCTCTTCTTTTGGGCTTTGAGCCTCGCGGAAGATTGGGAATTTGACAAAAAATATTCGGGCTGGAAAGCATTTCAATGGAAAATAGCAGACCAGCTTATTTTTTCAAAATGGCGTGCAGGGCTGGGTGGCAGCGTAAAAGGTATGACCACTGGTGCGAGCGCTTGCCCCATACGGGTATTGCGCAGCTTCAATGCCGCGGGCGTTCCCGTGCGCGAAGTGTATGGACTCACTGAGACGTCTCCGGGCCTTAGCGTGAATGGATTTGGCCCAGGCGAGGCCGTACTTGGTACGGTGGGAATGGCCATAGAAGGCGTTGAACTTCGCATCGAGGAAGGCTCCGATTTCCGCCCTGGCGAAGGTGAAATACTCGCAAAGACCCCCGGATTGATGCTCGGCTACTACAAACAGCCGGAACAGACCAACGAGATCATCCGCATCATTGATGGGGAGCGCTGGCTTGCCACGGGCGATGTAGGGATGCTGGTGGACGGCCCAAACGGTCGGAAATTTTTGAAAATAACCGACCGCAAAAAAGAACTCTTGAAAACCAGCGGTGGCAAGTATGTGGCCCCTACGCCCATCGAATCCATGCTAAAAGAACACCATCTTGTGGAGCAGGCGATGGTGGTAGGTGAAAACATGAAATTCGTATCCGTACTCATCGTACCATCTCCAGAAGGCCTGCGCGATTGGTGTAAAAAACACGGCGTGGAATGGACAACGTTGGCGCAAATGATCGAAAACCCAAAGGTGCTCCACCGCTACGAAATGTTGCTGGAGCGCGTAAACCCGAATTTCAGTCATGTGGATCAACTTAAAAAATTCGCACTGGTGGCCGAACCCTGGGAAGCCATAAAAACGGATGGTTCAGAGGCCGAACTTACGCCGACGCTCAAAATGAAGCGCCGGGTCATTCTCCAAAAATACACCCGACAAATCGCGGAAATGTATGATTGAGGACGTTGTTTGATACTCCTCAATTAAATAGCGAATCATACGGGTTTTGATCCTTTTTGGGCTGCTGCTTTTCTGGTTCAGCAGGCAGTTCGGGTATCTCAGGCTCCTCCTCGAAGCTGCGTTTGGGCGTACTTTCCAATTCTTCGTATTCCACATACCCCGCTTCCTCGCGCGGGGGTTCGGGTTCGCCAAATTGGCGGCGAAGCTGCTCCATTTTTCGGTAGCCAATGGCTTTCAAAAAAATATAGAGCGAAAAAAACGGAAACGCCAACACGGCAAATGCCAGATATAAGAGTCCGCTCAAAGGGTTGCTTTGCAAGGTTTTGAGCCAACTTTTAAGCGTATCGGGGAACACACGCCAATTGATAATGAGCGCAAGCACCAACAGGGCAGGGGCCGCCCAAAGCAACAGATAATAAAGCCCTTGCAAAATGTAGTAGCCACCCACCATCAGGAGCACCGAGAAAATAAGACAGCCGAGGCCTCCACCAGGAAATTGGTTCAGATTGCGCCCGCCGTAAGAATATTTGTAAATCATGGATCAAAGTTGGGTCTCTCCCATCGCCAATAGGATGGAAAATTCGTCGGAAGACACTGGCATAACCGACAAACGTGCGTTTCTCACCAAAAGGAGTTGTTGTAAATCTGGATGCGTCTTGATTTCTGCCAGTGTAACGGGTCGTACGAAGGGCTTCACTGGTTCCAATTCTACACAGGACCAGTCGCCCTTTTCTGCTGTTGGGTCTGGGTAATGCTCCTTTGCCACACGAGCGACCGCCACCACTGCAAGGCCAATGTTAGAATGGTAAAAAAAGCAGAGGTCACCCAGCTTCATAGCCCGTAAGTTGTTGCGCGCCTGATAATTACGCACCCCGTCCCAGCGGCCACGGCCTTCTGCTACCAGTTGGTCGTAGCCATATACATCGGGTTCTGATTTGACAAGCCAGTATTGCATGATGGTGGATTGGCGATTGGTTAGCATGGAAGGTTACATTTTCAATCGGGGATGGTAAAGGTAAATCGTCTCTTTGAGGTACTCCGCGTTGAGGTGGGTGTAAATCTCTGTGGTGATGATACTTTCGTGACCCAGCATATCCTGCACGGCTTTAAGATCCGCCCCGCCTTCTACGAGGTGCGTTGCAAAGGTATGGCGGAAGGTGTGGGGACTGATATTTTTTAGGATACCGGCTTTTGCAGCAAATTCTTTTACCAGTAGAAACACCATGACGCGGCTCATCTTTCCGCCCCGCCGATTGAGGAAAACCACGTTTTCTGCTTCTTTTTTGATGTTTTTTTGAAGATTTCGCACGTCTTCGAGATAAATCCTTACAAATTTCACGGCTTCCGCACCTATTGGCACGAGGCGTTCTTTGTTGTTTTTTCCCACCACTTTTAGAAAATTGGCTTCGAGGAAAAGTTGGGTAAGCCGTAGGTTCACCAGCTCGCTGACACGAAGACCGCAAGCGTAAAGCATCTCCAAAATGGCGCGGTTACGCTGGCCTTGTGGATCCGATAAATCCACTGCATGAAGTAATGACTGAACCTCTTGAACACTGAGCACTTCCGGGATTTTTCGCCGCATACGCGGGCTTTCAAGCAGCTCCGTGGGGTCGTCGTCGAGCATATCCTCCACCAGCAGGTATTTGTAAAATGCTCGCAGCCCCGAAATCAGTCGCGCCTGGGTGCTGGCTTCTAATCCGAGTCGGTTGGCCCACAGAATGAACTGGGTCAAATCGTCGGCTTTTACGGCCAGCGGGGGCAACGTAAGACCTTCCAGCTCGAGCCATTGCACAAACTTTCCCACATCGTTGAGGTAGGCTTCAATCGTATGGTGGCTCATCGAGCGTTCCAGCAAGAGATAAGCGCGGAAAGATTGTATAGCAGCGGGCCAGTTCATGGCGGCGAAGATAGGCGGGAATAAATGTCCAATATCCAACAAGGAATGTCCAATTTCCAAGTAGGCTCTGCGCTCGGTGTCTGTTTTTTCAAATTTAAACGGTCAACGTGAGTGATTAAGCGTTACATCTCCTTGGGTATTGGACATTCCTTGTTGGATATTGGACATTCTCTGGGGTTAAGTCTGCGTTAATCGCCCAATCCAAGCGCAGGGTTTATACTTTTGCCAACGTTTTGTCTAATTCCAATCCAATCAAAATGCATCGCTTTTTATGAATGCTCGTCGCATAAAACTCATCATCGGACTTATGACGCTGGCACTGGCTGGCATCATTTGCTTGCAGATTTATTGGATTGGCTGGAACATCCGATTGAACGAGGAGCAATTTGACAAAAACGTCTACGCCGCACTGAACCGCGTGGCAGGCAAGCTCCAATATTATGAAGAAGTGCGGGTGCTGGAAGCCCTAAGCGTTTCACAAGGTCAGGGCACTGAAGCCAGCCAAAATATCCGTCGCGCTGCGCAGCATCTGGAAAACGGCTTTTCTAAACGGCGTTTGTCCGCAAATCCGTCTTCAGATACTTTGCAAAATCCGGTAGTAGGAAGTCAGGGATTTGAAAGCAACGTAACCTTGTGGGAGTACATGAAAGTGAGCCAGATGGTGGACTCAAAACCTTTGGCAGAGCGGGTGCCCCTTGATTTGTTGGCCAAATCCATTCAAGAAGAAATTGATAGCCGGGGCATCCGATCAGTTTATCAATACGGTGTTTATTCCAAGTCCAGAGGCAGCTATGTGATTGTAAATGACCACTTTGTGGTAGAAGACAGTGGACCACAGATCGCTCAGGGAGGCGCACCCACCCTTTTCAACTCTCCCTACAAAGTTGCACTTTTTACGCAGGACATGGAGTCCCCCGGCGATTTGTCGCTATATTTCCCAAATCGTACGCGCATCGTATTAGGATCCGTTCTGGGGATGCTTTCGCTCTCGATTGTCTTCACAGGCATTGTGTTGTTTTGTTTTGGGTACACGATTCAAGTGATCTACCGCCAAAAACAACTTTCAGAGATGAAAACCGATTTCATCAACAACATGACTCACGAATTCAAAACCCCCATCGCTACCATTTCACTCGCCGCTGATAGCATTGGAAGCCCGATGATTCTGGGCAACCCGGATAAAATAAAGCGCTTCGTAGACATTATCCGGCAAGAAAACCGCCGGATGAACAGTCAGGTGGAACGGGTGTTGCAAATGGCTTTGATTGATAAAAAAGATTTTGAACTAAGTCTGGGAGAACTCAATCTGCACGAAGTGATCGAACAAGCCGTCGGCAATTTCAGCTTGCAGGTGGAACGGCGCGAAGGCGCCTTGCGCACGGATTTACAAGCAACAAATCCTGTGATTGAAGGCGATTCGACGCATATAGCCAGCGTAATTCACAACCTTTTGGACAACGCCAACAAATACAGTCCCGAAAAACCGGACATTACCATTAGCACACGTACGGTGCCGATGGGCGTTGAGATTACCGTGACCGACAAGGGTATGGGTATCAATAAAGAAGTGCGCAAACACATCTTCGATAAATTCTACCGCGAACACACGGGCAATGTACACGATGTAAAAGGTTTTGGACTCGGGCTCAGCTATGTAAAAGCAATTATGACAGCTCACAAAGGGCTGGTGGACGTGCAAAGCGAACTGGGCAAGGGGAGTAGTTTTATCCTGACTTTTCCGAGTTGAAAAGTTATTTCGTCATTTAGGGTCATTTAGGTCATTGGTCATTACGTCATTAGGGCAATGACCAATGACAATTAACGACCCAAGGACCAATGACGAAATGACCCTAAATGACGTAATGACCTAAATGACACAATGACCTAAATGACGCAATGACCTAAATGACGTAATGACCTAAATGACGAATACAAAACTTTTCTCCCGAGAATTCGGCGCTGGCGCTCCTGTAATGATCTTACATGGGCTTTTTGGCTTCTCTGACAACTGGCAAACCATTGCCAAAGGTTTGGCCGATACCCACTTGGTGGTCACACCCGATCTGCGCAATCATGGCCGGTCGCCCCATGTGTCCACCCATAGCTACCCTGAAATGGCGGAGGATCTGCGCGTTTTCATGGAAGAAAAATGGATGTTCCATGCTGCCGTAGTGGGACACAGCATGGGCGGCAAAGTAGCCATGCAACTCGCGCTTACACACCCGGATATGGTGGAAAAACTGGTGGTGGTGGACATGGAGCCAGGCCAGGCCGACGACAATCATTCCGATATTATTCAAGCCCTGCTTGGTTTGGATCTGTCAAAAATGATCCAACGAAGCGAAGCGGAAGCATATCTCGCCGAACGGATCCCCGACTTTGGAACCAGGCAGTTTTTACTAAAAAACATCACCAGAGAAGCCGACGGAACGTTCACTTGGAAAATGAACCTTCCCGTGCTTTGGGAGCATTTCCAGGATATTTTGGCCGCTGTTGCGGGGACACCCTTTGAAAAACCTACACTTTTTGTGCGCGGTAGCCGCTCCAATTATGTGAAAGACAGCGAATGGGACAAAACCAAACTCCTGTTTCCCAATGCCCAATTGGTTACCATAGAAGGAGCAGGGCACTGGGTACACGCCGATAAGCCGAAGGAGTTATTGGAGGTGCTGAGGGGATTTTTGAAGACGGAGAAGTGACACTTTTTTAAAAAGTGTCACTTCTGGCTCACTTAATTGAGCAGCTCCCAAATCCCCGCAATGCCTTGTCCACCACCCACACAGGCTGTTACCAAGCCATATTTTTGATTGCTTCGGCGCATTTCATTGAAGATTTGAACGCTGAGTTTTGCACCCGTGCAGCCAAGCGGGTGACCCAAGGCAACTGCTCCCCCATTCACATTCACGATATCAGGATTTAGTCCCGCTTCCTTTATCACGGCGAGCGCTTGCGCTGCAAACGCTTCATTGAGTTCAATCGCTTGAATATCACTGAGTTTCATGCCAGCTTGTTTGAGGGCTTTAGGGATGGCCGCACAAGGCCCGATGCCCATATAAATCGGCTCCACGCCTGCTACAGAGCAGGCAGCCAATCGTGCAATAGGTTGTAAGCCAAGCAATTTGACCATTTCTTCAGACATGACCAGCACAAACGCCGCTCCATCGGAAGTTTGTGAGGAATTACCTGCCGTCACCACACCACCCTGGGCAAATGCCGGGCGAAGTTTTGCAAGCCCTTCTGCAGTCGTGTCGCGCCGAACACCCTCATCAGTGTCTACTGTGTTCACCCGCTCTTTGCGTTTATCGTTTTCAACCCAGACTTCCGGGACTTGAACGGGCACAATTTCGTCTTTAAATTTCCCTGTGTCAATGGCTGCTGCCGCCTTCTGATGGCTGTGCACACTGAATTCATCCGCAGCTTCCCGGCTGATTTCCCATTTTTTTGAAACCGCTTCAGCGGTAAGGCCCATCCCCACGAGGTAGTCGGGCGTGTCTTTGGCAATGTTGTAATTCGGGGCAAGTTTGTAGCCCGTCATGGGGATAGACGACATGCTTTCAGTGCCCCCAGCCACATAAATTTGCCCCATCCCGGCTCGGATTTTGGCCACGGCGATGCTGATGGTTTCCAGACCAGAAGCGCAGTAACGATTCACGGTCATACCGGGCACTTCTTTTCCAAGGGCACGGTTAGATATGAGACGGCCAATTTGAAGGCCTTGTTCACCTTCAGGGTTCGCACAGCCCACGATGCAATCATCCACCAGTTTGGGGTCGAGCTGCGGGACAGAAGCGAGCAGGTGTTTTATTACATCCACCGCCAGGTCGTCAGAACGATACCCTTTAAAGCCGCCTTTACCAGCTTTGCCGATGGCGGAACGAAACCCTGCTACGATATATGCTTCTTGCATTTTTGGAAGAATTTTTGACTTTCGCGTAAAAGTACGTTGTTCGGTAAATTTCCTTTTGAAACCTTTTAAGCACAACACTTTCAACAGATAGGTGTTCTTCGCAAGGCTTGTATCATTTTGGCAAACTTTGGTTCATTCAGATTAATTTTGCCAATAAAATATCGAAATATGAATGCTTCAACGATTCGCGGAAACTTCGTAACGCTATTGGCGCAGGTAGAGGATGTTTCCCTATTGAAAAAGATGTTCGACAACTGCATTGAGATACTTAAAAAAAGCGATCCTCTTGCGACTGAATTTCCGCAAGAATTGCTGGACGATCTTGAGGAGGCCATCGCACAAAGTGACGACGAGGCAGCTGCTATTTCAAACGATGAAGCATTCAAAATGTTCCGCCAATGGGCAAGCGAATAACTTGGCAGCCGAAGCCTATCCGCCAAATGCGTACACTTGAACGGTATTTTAAAGACGAATTGGGCACTATTCAGGCTTATGATATTTTTCTTGAAAAACTAGAAAAAAAGATAATCCGCGTTTCAAACTATCCTGAAAGCGGCCATTATACAGGGCGGAAGAATATACGATATATCCGTATTGACGATCACCGAAGCATTTTTTACAGGATAAGGCCTGACCGATTGCAGATTATTTTGCTTTGGGATTCACGACTCGAACCAAAGAAAAACCCGTACTCCAAAAACTGATGAAGCACCTCTCCTATCTCAACAAGTTTTTCTGGAAATACCGCTGGCGCGTTTTACTGGGCATCCTATTCGTTTTGCTCAAAAACTATTTCGCTGTTTGGCAACCTCAGGTTATCGGCGACGCGCTGAACACCGTGGTACGAGAGGTGGCAGCCTATAAAGCCAAAGGTGGTATTGCGGCACACCCGGAAGCCATGGGAGTGTTGGGGGGCCAAATTGCCTGGTTTGGCGCCGGGGTTATTGCACTGGCACTTTTGATGGGCATAGCCATGTTTTTTATGCGCCAGACCATTATTGTGGTGAGTCGCCTCATTGAATACGATATGCGCAAGGAATTATTTGCGCACTACCTGTCGCTTGATCTCGCATTTTACAAACGAAATGCTACTGGAGACCTTATGTCGCGTATTTCGGAGGATGTATCCAAAGTTAGGATGTTCTTAGGGCCCACCATCTTGTACGGGTTGGATTTGATTTTCCTATTTATACTCGCCATTTCATCCATGCTTCGTGTAAGCGTTGAACTGACGCTATGGTCCTTGTTGCCCTTGCCTTTTTTAAGTATTTCGATTTATTGGGTGAGTACCCTGATCAACCGCCGCAGCGAAAAAATTCAGCAGCAACTCGCCACGTTAACCAGCACTACCCAGGAAGTTTACAGTGGTATCCGGGTTGTGAAAAGTTATGTACAGGAGTGGGCCATGGGACGCTGGTTTGCCGCGCAAAGCGAGGAATACCGCAAAAAATCGCTCGAACTTATCCGCATTGACGCATTCTTTTTTCCACTTATGGCTTTGCTCATCGGCACCAGCACCATCATCACGGTGTATGTTGGAGGCTTGCAAGTAGTGGCCGGAAAAATCAATCCGGGGAACATCGCAGAGTTCGTCATCTATATCAACATGCTCACCTGGCCTGTGACGGCCATTGGCTGGATTGCATCCCTCACGCAGCAGGCAGCTGCTTCGCAAAAGAGGATCAACGAATTTTTGAATACGCAACCTACCATTGCAAACCCCAAGACTGTTGACCGTTCACCATTGACCATTGACCACTCAGAAGTCAATGGTCAAAAGTCAATAGCCAACAGTCTTAGAGGTCACATCCAATTCCAAAACGTCTCATTCACCTACCCAGACACAGGCATTGTTGCCCTTGATAACGTCTCTTTTGAACTATTTCCCGGGCAAAAAATGGCCATTGTAGGGCGGACAGGGAGTGGAAAAACAACCATTGCTGACCTACTGGTGCGGATGTACGACGTGAATGAAGGCAGAATACTGATTGACGGTAAAGATATCCGTGAGCATGATTTGGCACATTTGCGTCAGGGCATTGGTTATGTACCTCAAGATGTTTTTCTTTTCTCTGACACCGTTTTGGGGAATATTGCCTTCGGAAAGGATGGTATTAGCCGCGAAGCAGCGGAACATTTTGCCAAAAGCGCCTCCATTCACGATGAAATTATTGGTTTACCCGAAGGCTACGAAACGATGGTGGGCGAACGCGGCGTTACCCTCTCCGGCGGCCAAAAACAGCGTGTGAGTATTGCCCGCGCTTTTGCCAAACAGCCCGATGTTGTCTTGCTGGACGACTGCCTTTCTGCCGTAGACACCAATACCGAAAGCCGTATACTTGGCTATCTTTCTGGCGCGCTGGCCGACAAAACGGCCATTATCATCACGCACCGAATCTATAAGATGCTTCAGTTCGATAAGATCATTGTACTTGATGAACATCGCGTTGCCGAAGAGGGCACCCATGAGGAATTGCTGGCGCAAGGTGGTTATTACGCCGAGTTATTTGAGCGACAGATGACCGGAGAAGATAGGGAGGGCTCAATTGAACATGCTGTAACTATCTTGTCGCCTTCTGCTTCGGGGTGAAATTGAGCGTGATATCGCGAACTACATTGATTGCGTAAAATACAGATTGTCCATTTTTTGTAGTCGAAAGGGACCTCGCTGTGGTACAAGAAAGGGAGCAGGGTTTTGAAATTTGCAGCCCAAGGAGAGGCCGCCGCAGTGCGGTAGTTCAATGCTCGAAGTAAGTGTGGAAGGCAGGATAGTTACCCACATTCATCATGTTTTCTGGTGCTTTTTCTTTGCTGCCGGGAAAAGTATATTATTCAGGATCAAACGAAAACCTGGCGAATTGGGATGTAAGGCAAGGTCTGTGGGCGGATCTCCAACATAGTGACGATAGTCTTCCGGGTCGTGGCCACCGTAAAAGGTAAAGAATCCTTTTCCATAAGCGTCATGGATATAGCGGGCTTCGTTAGCAGGCTTGTTTTCGCCCATGACGAGGACATTGGGCTTGATGAAATTCTTTTTAAATGCCGTGGCCTGCCCCATAAAACCTTTCACTGTGCGGGTGTGGCATTGCGTGAGCATCGTCGGCACAGGATCCCATTTGGCAGAGAAGTCGAAGAGCGTAATGTAGTCTTGTTCTGCAGAAACACGACGGCCCGTAACCTCGCTTGCATCAATGGTGGAGTGCTCATAAATGCCTGGATCTGTAAGCACTTGAAAGTTCTGAAAAGCAAACGTTTTGGAGAAATCGAGTTTGCTTTGAAAGTTCGGATCAATACCATCTCCGTCAAATGGAGAAGCGCAAATATCCGTCCCTTCAGCAGCCAAGGCAATGTCATAAGTGTCTGTTGCAGAACACATTGCGAACATAAATCCGCCGCCGATGACGTATTCTTTTATTTTTT
>Ga0247844_1000490_pt1 | contig 84790 bp, 85 predicted proteins | sample LaCtaG_FD_192421 | JGI IMG/M metagenome (GOLD analysis project Ga0247844, IMG submission 192421) | Freshwater microbial communities from meromictic Lake La Cruz, Castile-La Mancha, Spain - LaCruzMarch201714.5m_1 | ecosystem: Environmental > Aquatic > Freshwater > Lake | place: Spain: Castile-La... | reverse complement strand
ATCTAAAGTACGAAGGAGAAATAAAAAAGCCGGGCAGTTTACGCTGCCCGGCTGAAAAATTAAGCCGTTTTGGGTTTGGCTTTACGGATAACCAATGAAACGGGTTGGCCCATCACGGTAAGGGATAGATTTAAACCGTCTTTATCACCGTGTTCCCAGGCAACCCCGGTGATGATCCAATCGGATTTTTCACTGCCTTCTTTGTCTTTCAGGTAGTAAACCGTGTGGGTAGGAAATTTTGCAGTGGTTTGATTTTCAGCAGTCATCATCAATTCTCCTTTGTTGTGTGGCAGATGATGGAAGCGATTACAGCTCAGTAAAGCCGTAACAGCTCCCCGCAGCGAAGCGCAGTCGTCAGATGCTTTTTATATTAAAAAAGCAGGGATAAGCGTCCTAACGGCCGTTGAGCTAAGCTGATCTATTCATCAACACCCCAACAAAGCGGGGCATTGAATGAATCTCTGTATTCAACACTGTAAATGATTCTTATCGGTTTTTACCCAAAGAAAGATCGGGCAGTGAATAACCGGATCGAACGGCTTGGGATACCGAATACGAAAAAATCGACACATTATTCAACTTCGGCCAATGTTCACAGTATCCAAATAAAACTCAATAATCTGTCTCAATAAGTCAACTATACTAACTAAAATGATACCGCGCGGCGGCCGCTTTGATTAATGATGGGACCGCCCATGCGGATGGCAATATGAGGCAATTTTCAGTGCAAAATCAGGTTGTTTTCTCGTAGAAGTGTTGTCTCACAAAAATCCCCGTTTTCTGAGACGGACAGGTCATTCTTCATAAGCCGTAAATTCCATTGTAAATGTACCTTCGGACAATATCTCCAAGTCATTTTGGCCAACCAATTTTATGGATGAAGCAAAATTTTCCGCTCCATACTTGTCACCAAAAACCTTTTCAAAAATTTGCCCTTTGAGAATGCGCTTTTTTGAAGTGTTGCCAAGCTTATAATAAACATACGATGTAGCGAAATTACCGATAACATCAGCAGCCTGTACGGCTAAAGAGTTTTGGTCTTTTAATACAGTAATCCCTCCCTTTTCAAGTTGAGGAGAATTTGCAAATTGGATTTGTCTATATGCATTGTAAAGTTTTGTCATTAGCCAATCTGCTGTAAAGCTGTGACCTTTTATTATTGTGTCAAGGTTTGGAAATTTCTCTTTTACATCATCACTGTCAATTTCAATAGCAAGTTCATTTTTGCTTCCTAAATGATTAACAAGCCGCATGAAAGAAAATAGTCCAGGCGTAAGTTGCTGGCAAACTGTTATCAGTTCTGAATTTGTTACGCCTACTTGAGTAAATACATTGCTCGTAACTCGTGTGCAAAATCCTAAAAATTGTTCTTTCCAGTTTTCGCTACTTAAAGTGCAACTTAAAATCGTCGGAACTGAATTCTCGGCATATTTTCTGATAATCTTCAAAAATTGCTCGTACTCAGCGGCTTGGTCATTCTTGAATTTTTTGCCGTGGAAAGAAGTCAACTTGGTTGTTCCCGCTATTAGAGATTGTACTTCATTCTCAAACTTTGTATACTCAGCTTGTGGAATGCAGAAATAACACCAGCCTTCTGATTTTTGTGTTTCGGTTGCAACTTCGTCCAGTCCTGCAATAAGTTTTGTCATGTTAGGTATTGCTTTACAATTACTGCCAACTCGTCAATTGACGCACTTTCAATACAAAATATGCATTGAATATTTTGTATTGTTAGAAAGGTGTTTTATTGCCGTAATCTACTCAAAAAGCGTTCTATATGTCTTGCTTATCATAAATCCAATTATGAAACTGCTTTTATAGACCGCTTTTGCGGTAGATGTTCCGATTTCAACGCTAACTTATTTCGGTAAAATCATCACTGAAAAAATTACAGAGACATAAAAGCACTACCAACTTAGAGGATATTGAGCCGCTTTTGTAGCTTTATGATGCAAAAAAAACAAAGAGAGGCATTGCATGAATGTTTCATCCGATCCTTATGGAGCCGACAGGGTATGAATGTATTCAACGGCTTTCTGCGCATGGGATGCAGCTGAGAAAATAAAACGTTTATCCTCTTTGAGCACCTGCAGCCACGATTGAATATAGGCGGCGTGCTGCGCTTCAGGCATCGGCTCAAACCCAAGGTCTGCGCCTAAAAAACAGGCTCCGAGTTCGGCAACCAATTCTTCTTTGGCATAGCCTTCATCGCCAAAATGTTTGCGACCCATATCTCGATTAAGACGCGTGGAATGCTTCGTCCAATGGGTTAGTTCATGCGCTAAAATCGCGTAATAATCAGTGGCTGTTTCAAAGCTTTCAAAAGGCGGCATCTGAATGCAGTCGGTCAATTGATTGTAGGAGGCCTGACGGCCCGTATAAATATCTGCTTTGGTTTGAGCAAAAAATGCTTCCAGTGTTTCAATACGTTCCGGTGCATTGGCAGGAACAACAGCCTGGGGAACGGTATAATAGGATGCCGGCAATCCTTCGATCTGTGCTGCATTGAAGACCGTGTAGGTTTTCAAAAAGGGAATTTGACGGGAGTTGGTGTCACCATCGGGCATTTCTTCGTCGCGCACAATCTTGTCGGCATAGACGACCTGCTCACCTTTTTCGCCTTTACGGACGTTAGCTTTCAGGTCAACAGCCTGTTTAAAGGTCATCCAATAGGGCAAAGCATAGCCTTTCTCGGCAGCGGTGCCCCACAGCACCAGTGTATTGATTCCTGTGTAGGGAATGTTGTTCCAACGCAGCGGACGCATGACCTGCCCCGCCATTTGTTGGGAATGCCACGGCTTGCGCCAGGTGAGATTTCCCTGTTCTAAATCAGACAGAATTTTATTGGTCACACGGGCATAAATATCAGGTTGGGATAGGACATCCGGTTTCATGGCAGGCTCCTTTGCAGGTGGGCGGGAAAAATCAGTGAGCGGTTTTTGTTTCAGGGATATTCGATTTCCTTTCCGGTTAATCGGGATGACGGGGATAGAAAACCCGACGTTCAGGCGAAGAAGCCAACTTGAATTTTGGTCGGGCGGGGAATGCGTCAGCAGGCGAAAATTATGGTTGGTGAATGCAGACGCGTCGGGTACATCACCGTCGCTCCTCCCGGTGGCCGGAAAGACGAAAAACGTACTGTAAATAAAAACAGGCTATGTTTGACGCCCGCGCTTCAACTGGGCATCAATCCGTCGTCGGCAAACGAGCAATAGTTGTGCGGTGTGACAATCAGATGGTCGAGCACGGAAATTTCTAACAGCTTTCCGCCCTGCATTAATTTGCGCGTCAGGGCAATGTCCGCTTCACTGGGTTTAAGATTTCCTGAGGGGTGATTGTGGGCCAAAATAAGACCGCTCGCTCTGGTTTTTAACGCGGTGGCAAAGACGATTCTTGGGTCAACTACGCAGCCGGTAATGCCGCCCGTTGCAATTTCCGAAACGCCTAAACAATTGTGTCGGCGGTCTAACAGCAGAATCTTAAACTGTTCGACCAATTCAATGCGGTTTTCATCCCAACATTGGCGCAGAATTTCATAAGCCGTTGAGGATTGATTGATTTGAATGCGGTCCTGATAGGGGATTTTATTCTTATATACGATTTCCACTTCATTAACGCTAAAGAGCGATTGTATCCAATTTTTCTGCATGGTCGCTCTCCCTTACAAGGATAATTTAAGTTGGTGCATGTGCCACGCGTTGACATCCTTATGCGGGGCATAAATCGCATTCATCGGTTTATGAATCAAACCCTCCTGCGTTTTGAAAAACTCCGAAAGCAGCGCTGTGGCCTGTTCACCCGCCCGGTCATTATCCATCCATGTATAGGCCAATCGGTAGCCGTAATTGTGAATGTAAGGGAGAGCCTGCTTTAAACAGGAGACAGAATTAAGAATGATGGCATCACAGGACAGTCCTGAGTTATTGGATTGGCTGACCGCCGAGAGGTAATCCATAAATCCTTCAAAGAGGTGGATGCCCTTTTTGTCGGGGTCCGTGCCGCGAATAAAGCCAATGGCTTTAGGTCGGATGCAGCCTTTAAAGAAGGGATTACGCAACTCGAAACCGCCTTCTTCATTTTCAAACCCGAGGGCAAAAAAGCATTTTTTTGTATTCTTATTCTGTACGTGGATCTCTTTGAGAGAACGTCGGGCAGCCTCTAACGGGATACCGCGTTTTTTGAGGTAGTTGATAAGCCCCAAATGTTGGATTGGTTTTTTACTTTTCAGGATCAGTGATGGGTCATGTTTCCTTACCTCTTCGGGGATGGTCGCGATGCGGTAAGGACCGACGCCCATGTTGTTGATCCAGCGCAGGGCATCAGCCACGGTGTTGTCCTGCCGGCAGGCTCGGAGGTATTCACAGACAAAACGGACCAAATCCCCGCCAATAGCTTCGCCGTAGTCGTACCAACTGTTGGTTTCTAAATAGACCCAAAAGCTGGGGGTTCGTTCTTCTCTTAATGGTGAAGAATACAGCGCTTTGTTAGCCGTTATACGTTTGGGGTGGATATCCAGACGGCTCAGGATTTCGGTCATGGGTATAGCTTTGGCATCGTCTATGTTCATAGCGATCTCCGAAAAAACAGATGGGCAGGAAAAGAAGAAAGTCGGAGCGGTCAGGTGCTCAGGCGCTGCTCGATGAATTTCTCCAGATCAGAGCGGCGGTAGCGAACGGCGCGGCCTATTTTGATGGGTTTGAGGTCGTAGCGTTTTGTACAGTCCCAAACGGCCAAGGTGCCGGGAGACACCCGAAGGTATTTGGCAGCGCTTTTTCTATCCAACAGAGGTTCGTTGTCGTTGTGCATAAGCTTTTCCTCCAAGGTCAAAACCAATGATCCGTTACAGGCGAATCCCGTAATAGGAATATAGTCATGATATAATAGGAAGATATTCACAGTCAACGGATAAAGGATTCCGTTAATCACAAATAAGAAACAAAGGGCCTTGGGAGCGAAAAGTGACGTTGGTATGCGCCATTCCGGAGTAAACCCCTGTCATGTCAAAATTTTTATGTGATTTTTTTATTGACAGGTACACAAAAAGCGTACAAAATGAATAATCCTTCTCTTTGCCGTAAGGTTAATTACGATGACCTCCCTTTTTAAGTTGTTTTCTCAAAGTTGCGGCTTGTCGATAAAAGAAGCCCAAATGTTCTTAGGGACTAACGTTGACACGACCAAATCATGGTGGGCAGGTCGCAGGAATCCACCGGAAGCGGTCTTGGAAAAACTGGTTGATCTTTCCATCACGCAGGATGTCGCAGCTCAGGAACTGTTGCTGCAATTGGAAAAGTTAGACAAAAAGAATAAAAAGCAGCACCTCACCTTGCAGGCATATTCGTTGGATTCTCAGGCACAGGCCATAGGATGGCCATCTGCCAATGCCTACATGGCCGTTATTCGGAAAGCCGTCGAGAAAATGCCGGCAGAACTTGCCATGCGCCTGGTATTAATTACGGATGATAATAAAACACCCTAACCTCATTTTAAAGTACTTTGTCAATATAATCTGCATATTCCTGCATCATTTTTATGCGTTGCGGCAAAAACTGTGCGCGGTCATAAGCGCGATCAACACCACTTTTCGGGACGTGCGCGAGTTGTCTATCGGCAATGTCATGAGGGTAGCCCAATTTTTCTTTTAATATCCCTAAGGCCAGGGATCGAAATCCATGACCTGTCATTTTACCATTATAGCCCATGCGCTTGATAGCAATAAGCATCGTGTTTTTGCTCATATACTTTCTTGGGTTGTAATAGCCGGGAAAGATAAATTCCCGTTTTGAATTTATTTCTTTCAACTCCCGAAAAGTCGCCAGCGACTGTTGCGATAACGGGACAATATGTGGAAGGTTCATCTTCATACGTTCCGCAGGGATAACCCACATCGCTTTTTCAAAATCTATCTCTTCCCATCTTGCTTCCACCAGTTCACATGTTCGCACGAATGTGAGAAGCAATAATTTTAGAGCCAGAAAGGTCTGACGATTAACACGATTCTCATAACCATTGAGACAGGATAAAAATTGAGGAAACTCATCGACAGAAATAGATGCGTAATGCCCTCTTTTAAATTTTTTCATCGCAGCCTCTAAGCCATACGTGGGGTCATTTTCTGCCCTGCCGGTCGCAATGGCATATTTAAATACATGGCTGCATACCGCCTTCATCCTACGGGAAAGATCAGGGGCTGTTTTTTCGATCTTTTGCAGGCAGTTCAGCATCAACACCGGTTTTATATCCGCCAGCGGAAAGTTGCCCAAAGACGGAAATATATATTTTTCAAAGCGGTGTTTAATGATAGCGGCGTGTTTTGGCTTCCACAAAGGAACCTGTTTCCAATACCATTCCATCGCCATGGATTTAAAATCCAGTTGTTGCTTCAAAGCATTCGTCTGAGCAACCTGCAAACGTTTTAAGACGGGATCAATGCCAACGCTTATTTCTTTTTTTATCTCTTCTTTGGCCTTACGTGCATCAGCGATAGAGACGGCGGGGTAGGCACCGATTGAAATTCGTCTTTCCCTGCCATGGAGTCGATATTTCAACCGCCAGAATTTTGTCCCGCTCGGGGTGACTTCAAGGTACAACCCTTCCCCGTCCGCCATCTTGTAAGGTTTAATCTTAGGTTTAGCTGCCTGGCAGGCCATATGTGATAAAGGCATTATTACACCTCCTGATTTCCGTTGCTGAAAATTTCAGCAACCATCAATTTCATGCCCCCAATCATGCCCCCAATTTTGGTTACAGTGGGTATATGATAGGAATATATTGATAAAGTCGTTATAGCATTAACGTGTTGCGAAAATTGAATAATTTTCGTTTCAGTAATGATAAATAATGTCAGTAAAAAAAAGAGTGGTGCCCGTAGCCGCATGGCCATTTTACTCCGAAGTACTTGAATTGGTTACTATTGAAACGGACTATTCTTCTGAGTGCCCCCAATGATGCCCCCAATGACTGTTAATGTCCGTGTAACATATATTATCATCCGTCTATTCTTTATGCAACTAATCCTTTCAACTTGGATGCAGTTCGTGACTTGGTCGAAAAATCTGCCGATGCTATGTTTAAGCTATGATCAGGCCGAAATTTTAAAAGAATTAAGCACGATATTTCAATACAATAAATAACTGAAAAATCTTGAAAAGGACTTTTACAGAGGCAATCCTTAAACATTTATTTGTCCAGTTTTTTTACTAATAAACTGGACAAATTTAGTATATTTGTGGTAATATTGCTCTATGAAAACATCTAATTACATAGCATTTACAATAGAACGGCTCCCCAAGGGCTATGTTTTTACCTATACCGATTTCATGACTGAGGTAAACCGGAAAGAAGCGGTGATAAAAGCCCTTAATCGTATGGTGCAGGCAGGCAAAATCGCGAAACTGTCAAAAGGCAAATACTATAAACCCGAAAACACCGTTTTTGGCCCTCTGCTTCCCAACCAAAATCAGATAGTCAAAGACCTGCTCGAAGAGGATGGAAAGATTACGGGATACCTGACCGGCTATAGCATATATAATCAATTAGGTTTAACCACCCAAATCAGCAACACCATCCAAATCGGTAAAAGAGACATACGCCCGGCCTTTAAAAGGGAACGTTATACGATTTCGTTTATGAAGCAGAAAAATACCATTACCAAAGAAAATATTCCTCTACTGCAAATTTTGGATGCCATTCGCAATATCAGGAAAATTCCTGATGCCGGTTTGCAATCCTCGGCTAAGCGCCTGCTTGCTATATTGAAAGGTCTGTCAGACAATTACTTAAACACCATGGTTCGTCTGGCATTGAAATACCCCCCTGCTACCAGAGCCTTATTGGGAGCGCTTTTGGATGAATTAAAGAAAGATTCAATAACTCTTTCTCTGTACAAAACATTGAATCCCATTACTAAATATAAATTGCCGGGCTTGAATAAGGCCCTAAGTACCACCGAAAAATGGAATATCGTATGAGATTGCATGAAAATAAAACTCTTTTCAGACAGGCGGTGCAGTTCACGGCTGACCAAATGCAAATAGCAGCGATTTATGTCGAAAAAGACTATTGGGTGACCTATGCGTTATATATCATCTTTCAACACTCTATCGGAGAAGACACCATTTTTAAAGGTGGCACCGCATTATCCAAATGCTTTAGCATGATAGACCGCTTTTCCGAAGATATTGATTTAGTCGTATTGCGACGGGAAGGAGAAACGGATAACAGACTCACTACCAAGCTCAAAAAAATTGGATCGGTCGTCAACGAAACCCTGCCTGAAACAGAAATTGAGGGACTCACTCATAAAAGAGGCATGAACAGAAAAACAGCCCATGCCTTTCAGAAAGAATTTAAAGGAGTTTATGGACAGATAAGAGATGTCATTGTCCTGGAAGCTACCTGGTTAGGCTATTTCGAGCCCTATACATCCAGAAAGCTGAATTCTTTTGTCGGCAAAATGATGCTTGACAACCGGCAAGAGAATATTGCCGAAGAATATGGACTGCTTCCCTTTGAAGTGAAGGTTCTGGAACCTATCCGGACGCTCTGTGAAAAAATAATGAGTCTTGTCCGTTTCTCCTATGCAGAGAATCCAATCAGCGACTTGAAAAAGAAGATCAGACACACCTACGATTTACATCAGCTACTGCAACAGGAAGAGTACGCTACGTTCTTCCACTCACCTTCATTTGATGAAATGCTTTTAAAAGTAGGTCAGGATGATGTCATCAGCTTCAAAAATAACAACCAATGGTTGGCCTTTCACCCGAAAGATGCCTTGATTTTTTCGGACACGGAAAATGTCTGGAATGAGTTGAAAGGAATCTATAATGGTGAATTTAAAAATTTAGTGTACGGAACTTTGCCAAACGACACGCTGGTATCAGAGACCTTAAAAAAGATTGCAAAAAGACTTTCGGAAGTTGATTGGAATATTGAGTTACCCGATAAAACATGATTTTACGAGCAAATCAAGATTATTTCGCTCCTAAGAAATAGGGTAGTTCACTTAGACATTTCAGAAACGCACCCTCTGCAGTGTCCCCAAATTCCATGATTGATATTGTTTCGTCATCATTTATCAGGAAACACTGCTCCCGAACAAACAGGTTAATGGCTGTTCCTGTTCCTCCGTGTAAGGCAAAACACCCTGCCTCTTTGATAAAGGGAATCACCCTAATTAGGAGCCGGACTTTCTTTTGGTAGGCTTCAAACATAATCTGCTAACTCTTTCGGGATGCTGATCCGATATTGTGCATTGTAAACACCCTTTGTTACGATACTGCGGTCACCTGTACCGAGATTGATTTTCTCTTTATCTAAGTATTGCACAACAGGCAAATTGGCTTTGTCAGCCATATACAAAAATAATCTTTTAACCCGCACCGAGCTACAGGAAACCAAGAGTTGTTGCATGAGATCGGGTCTCAACGTGAGCTGTCCTTCCAATAGCTGATAACATTCCGGCAAGTCAAACTCTTTTGGGCTTATATGTAAGCACTCTAAAATCGCTCTCTCAGGAGCAGATACCTTTAGCTGAACACCATGATGCCTGTAAGTTCCGACACCCAACTCCTTCGGAAGCATGGAGGTTCTCACATGGTGTATGGGGTTATCCCAATCAAAATCGGCAAACCACTTGGGGAGCCTCTCATTGAGAGGTGAAAACAGAAAGATATTTTCTTTTCCCAAACGAACATAATGAGAGGTTCCCTTAACAGAAAAAGCGGTTGGACCACCCACATGCACTTCCAATGAAAGTTGCTGTTGAAGGCCGGCTACCGCGCCGTGCCATTCCACGGATTCTTTTGGCCTTTTATACGCCCCTATTCCTACAGCTTCCAGCCAGCCGCTTTGTTGATAACGCCGGGTTAGCTGACGGGATATGCCCATTTTGTTGAGCCAAGCCGACGTGGCCACCTGACCTGTTGGCCAGCTTTCCAGCAGATACTGTATTTTTATATTATTTTGTAAACTCATAGTTTACCTGTATCATTATTTTTAATGAAAAGTGTAAAAAATACTTGAATTGATTACGATTGAAACGGAATATTATGCTAAGTGCCCCCCCCCCCAATGACTGTTAATGTCCGTATAACCTATGCGTTATATGTCATCTTTCTACACTCAATTGGAGAAGACACCATTTTTAAAGGCGGCACCGCATTATCCAAATGCTTTAGCATGATAGGCCGCTTTTCTAAAGATACAGGAGCACAACTCTTACTCCAGGCTTTTAAGCTCATTCCTCAAACATTCTAAATCATTCTGTGTCCCGGAATATACTTTTGTATTGTATTTTTTAGGCAAGCCTAATTCATTAATTTCATGTTTCCGCTTTTTGTCTGTCAAAAAAATGTCAGAAATTGAAAAACCATTTGATATACGCATAATATCTATTTGGTCATTTTTATCTTCTTTTTTACCGTAAGATGTGATTAGCCCCGTCAGGAAAAAACGTATGTCTAAAGTAGGAATATTGCTGAAACCGTATTTTTCAAATTCGCTAATTAATAAAACGACTTCCTTATCTGTAAATTTATGCTTTCCTAAAAGCTGATGAATGATTAAATCAATCCAGTTAGGAACCTGTACAGTCCCTAAATTATCACCTCGAATAGTAATTCCTTTTTCCTTCCTTAGCTCCTTTAATCTACCAATAAAATTCTGAATCTCTTTCTGTCGACCCAGATTAATCAGCAGGTCTTTGTATTGAGAAACTGTTTTGGCATCATTTTTAAATAATCCCCTGAGTTCATTCACCTCATTTAAGCTGCCTGTAATTATCTCTTTAAAGTTTTCGTTTTTCTCTTTGAAATGGGTGTGAACATATTTATTATCAATGGGCTTAGTATTATTATGATACATATATGTATTAAGTGTTATTTTATTGTTCCTTATTCTTGAAGAGATCAATTGAGAAGTAATAAATAATTCCGGCTTGATACAATAGCCATCGGATAGCAATCGTAAGAATGTATCGTGTTCATTTGAGGCCTCAAAATCTTTGGCAGATGTTTCAAAATAATGTTCAATAGAAGCAGGGCAGAAGATTTTATTTTGCTGATATAAAATTTGGAGAAGCTCCTTGATCTCAAACCAAAGTTCACCTTCTTTACTGTCCAGCATCTCACTAACAGCATATTGATCTAAATAAATGCAAATCTTTTTTTGTAGGTTAGACATTGTGTTATTAAAACTATAGTTAAAAACAGCTATGATAAAAAGTGCTGCAAATAACTGTATTCTCAATTATAATTTCGTGTTTTTTCCTAAAATATCATTCATGGGCTCCTATAATACTCATGCTTTTTTAAGCCGATTACTATTTGGAATTGCCACACGGAAACGATTTCAAGACAGTGAAATTAATATAATAGCCTGCATTTCACTCTTCTTGAGTATTCCGGGGAATGATTGCTCCTGTTATCGGATGTTGTTTCTGCACAAAATATGGAATACGTCTTAAAATAAAGTGAGTTATCGCCTTCCCTAAATAAAGTTAGTTTTTAAGTCTATTTGTTATTCTTCGCTTAAATAAGGTAGGCCAATTTCCGAGAACTGCTTACTGTAAATTATTTGATTGATTGCACTTTGAATTATCCATGTTACTTCTTATATTTGATAAAGCTAAACATCGACTAACATGAAAACACTCAAAAGTAACCATGATGCTGTTTCCTTACTAAAGGAACTTCATAAAGATAGAGCTGAATTGCTTCTCAACAAAATCAGAAGCCAGCATACACCTGACTCCTCCTGTACAAGTTACCATTGTAACGGTCACAGTCAAACATCAACACACAAATAAATCCTGATGAACAGACTGTACTATTATATATAGCCTGTTCATCTATTAATTTTAAGCACTGATGCGGATATAAATGTAAATAAATCTGTGGCTAAAAGTGAGCAATATATTGCCGGTGATAAGCTTAAAAATTATTTTAATGATGTAAAATATAAGTCCATTATATTTTCATCCAAAGTTGCCCCTGATCCAACAACAGCATTAGAAAAAATTGAGGCATTTTATGGCCAAAAGCCAACTGTTGATGGCTCTAATATACAACATATAAAAGAAATACGTGACTTTCTCGTCCAAAAAGTTTCCGATAAAAAATGGCTAAGGGGTCTGACTATTATGGCTCCGCATACTCATTGGGATACTCTACAGCCGACCATTTATAACTACCAAAATGATAAGTATATAATAGGACCTCATAAAGTTTTAGATCAACAGCTATATACGCCGGTCTCATTCGTATTCTCAATAGATGGTCCTATTCCATATGAATGGACAGACCAATCAGTTTTAATCGAGAAGAGAGATTGGAATATATGCTATGATTTAATATATCAAGTAAATGACGAACTAAAGCTTTATAACATTCCTTTGGGACTAACTATAGACTTTAGATTTAAGAATAGCCTTTTTGAAATTGGCGATTCTTCGCTGGAAGTTCCTATAGAAGAATTGAATAATGAATTTTACGGCTTTTCATGTATAGAATCCGGTCATCCCATTCTTAAAAAGAATAATCAGATGACCACTGAGCAAGTTTCCTGGCATGCCTTGTCTGATTTAATTTATGATTTTACAAGTGAGGAGTTATTGTTATTGGAGAAATTAAATTCTGTGATTTCGACTATTGATGATCCTGAAGAAAAAAGAGATTTTATTGAAAAATTAGAAGCCGGTATAAGAAAAGATTATTGACAGCATAGTTTTAATATACGATCAATATCCGATATAGGGTCAAACTCCAAATCATGACCTTGTAAAACGTGAAAATTTTCTCCTAAAGCTTTATTGATTGCCAATCTATCTGTTTCTGCAAGACGAGACGGATGTAAAAGCATAACGGGAGTGTTATTAAAAATTCTACGAAGCGATTTTAAAAAAGATGGCAATTCTTTTGTTTTGTAGCCATTAATTTCTGAACTGATTATAATAGTATCTATAGAACTATCCGGATTTATTTTTTTTATTTTTTTTATGAGCTCCTTATTATTTAGATGACCTTCTATAACCTGCAAACTTCTGCTTTTTATCTCAATATATTTTTTTAGGAAAATAACATGCGATGGATCACGTAATAATGCTAAAAAGTTACAGTTTTCGAAACATTCACTACCCATTTCTGATCTCCAAACCTATGCCCGCTTAATAAATCATAGTAGTAGTAAACTAATAAATAATTAAAGTTTACAAAACGTAGATTTGGCCTGATTCACAAGTTACTTCAAACTCTTTTCATCGGTCATGTGCCTGAAAAACCAATCCAAATTTCTCTCCAGGCTGAATTTGTGATCATAGATGTCCCGATACTCCACTTTTAACATGATGGCAGAAAGCTGTTTTCGGGCATTTGTTATTTCGGCTTCTCCTTCATGTTCTTCAAACTCCGTGGCAAACACCTCGAATGATGCGTTGGGCAGTACTACTTTCTTGACTGACTCGCTGACCGGAATACGCCAATAAGACCGGATATTTAAACTCAGACAGTCCTCAATATTGGCAGAAGAATTGCCGTCTTTAAAAAAGGTAATCCTGTCAATGATCATTGGACCCATGCCGTTATTGGCGATCCCAACAACCAACCGGCGGTTTAGATCCAGTAAGTCAACCTGTCCCAAAGGTTTGAGTGATTTTGCGTTGTGAATTCGTTGCAGATACAGTTGATAAAACGTGGCCAGCAGCGCCAAAACGGAAATGATAATTGCCAAAAATTACCTGCCTGTTATAAGAAAAGTCAGCATGCGTCGGAGCGCACTAACCTGTGAAGCATAGTGCCCTTTTTCCTGTTAAAAGTTTGTAAATCCGTCAGGGTATTGAGACAACCGATGATTACAGTTTTTCAATATATTCATTTATTTTATCCAACAGGCTATCAAAATCAGGTTGGCCCTTATAATACAGCGAAGCCGTTTCTTCATATCTCTTTCGGAATTGGGCTCTCAGCGTTGGATCACTCAACCGAAAAGCTTCATTTTCGGCTATCGGTATTTCTTTGTCTTTGGCGGGAAATCGTTCTTTTTTATGCGCGTGATAATCCGGCGTTCCCATAAATGCCTGAACATCCGCATGGTCTAATAACCGCGCTATGTCGTAATATTGCCTCATCAAATTGGGTCGAACCCCCGCCCCGTTTTGCTCCTGTCGAAACTTCGTGGCAATTGTCTGAAGTTTCTCCACGAAAGTGTAGCCGGGATGATAGCAGGGAATATCAAAAGCGCGATTGTCCAAAACTTCAATCGCTTGGTTGTCTTTGACCCTCTCATAGGCCCAGGAACTTATCAGGCGTTTTTGATTGGGTGTTACCGTGTCAAAACCCGCTTCCAACAGGATACCTTCTTTCACCCCTTCAACGGCTTCGGTCTGACTCTTGTAATGCAATCGTATCCCGCCGCTGCGATAATACTCCGCGTCATCAAACGCATGATCCCGTTCGACGGAAATGATTCCGTCGATCTTTATGGTCTCTGCCAGCCAATCATAATAGTTCTTTCGCGCTCCAACGCTGCGGGGATTGGTGTTTTTTGGATTTTCGTTGATGTTGAATTCTGCCGGAGGCTTAATATGTATATCAATATCCTCCGAAAACCGGTCGATGATTTTGTAGCCCTTGGAAAGGGATGTTCCGCCTTTTAACTCGAAATCGAAGCCCTGTTGTTTCAGCCCGTTCAAAACGTGCATGATCCAGTAGTCTTTTTCAATCAACCCCGCCAGAATTTGCGTTTCTTCTTCGAGGATACGCAGCAGGCTGACAAAGTCGGGATGATCGTGCAGATAGATAGAGGGCATACGGTTATAACTCCATTTGATTCAGTAAGGGGGCCAGCAATTTTTTGGTTTTTGTATTGCCGTACTCGGCCACCGAATCCCGCAGTTTTTCTTCCTCCATATGCGTGGCTTTGGAAAAGACATTCTTTAAAACGGCCTCCCGGTCTTCGGCGAGGGAATCCAGATTGTTGACCAAATCAACCAATAAAAATTCCTGCGTCAGTTTTTTGGGAAAGTGAGGCTTGATGCGAAAGTCGAAGTGTCGGTTTCCTAATTTGAATTGCCCGTGCCGCTTGTGATTATAGACGGTTCGTTGATTATAGAGCTGCGTCGTCCCCACCCCTAAACCGTTATAGGCATTCGGTGAGGTGACCAGAAAGCGGTCATCTTTCAGAAAACTGCGTATCACTATTTCTTCATTAGGGGGCGTTTTACCGAAAACCGTCTGCTCGGGAACGTAATAGAGTCCCTGAGAGAGCTTTTGCAGGGTTCCCTCTGCCAACAGTGAGTCCAGATGGCGATCCACGGACTTAGACCATTTGGTCAAGTCGCTTCGGCGATAGACTTTCCCCTTCTCCAAGTGCTTTTTTAACTCGTCCAGCTTCATATTTTTTTCCTCAACCAATGAATGATAACACGTCTTACTGCCAAATGCAAGAAGTTTCATTTAAAATTCATGCAAATATACTGCTATATACCTTATTTATCAAGGATATAATTCAAAAAACCTCCTAAAACAGGGCGTGTTTATCGGTTGACCTTGGAATCCGGGCCATCATCCCGGTTTTTTTTATCCACGTGTCTTGAGAACCAATCAAGGTTTCTCTCCAAGATGAATTTGTTCTCATAGATGTCTCGATACTCCACTTTCAGCGTGATGGGAGTAAGTTGCTTTCGAACATTCTCAATTTGGCCCTCATCTTCATGGGGATCAAATTCAGTGGCAAATACCTCCAAATAAGCATCAGGAAGTATGATTTTTTTCACCGATTTATTGATGAGGATGCGTCGATAAGAACGGGGAGCCAGATGAAGACAATCGTCAATGTTCGTGTAAGCGTTGCCTTCCAAGAAAAATGTGAGCCGGTCAATGATCATCGGCCCCATGCCATTATTGGCTACCCAAAGGGTCAATTGACGGTTTTGATCCAGTAAATCAACCTGCCCCAAGGGCTTAAGTGATTTTTCGTTATGAACCCGTTGCAGATACAACTGATAGAACGTAGCCAGCAGCGCCAACACTGAAATGATAATTGCCAAGACACACCTCAAAAGCCGTTAAAAGAAAAATGCTTTCCGAACGATCCGGAAAGCATTTTTTATAATTATATCATTCCGTAATCCTCCAGCAATTTCAACCGCTCACGCGCCTGAAGCTCATAGATACGGGGAATAAAGGTATGGTAGATACTGCATTGTGGGTCTTTGCCATTGACTCGGTAAATAGGGCAACCACTGGTACAAATGGATTTGTATTTGCATAAAGAACAGTCCTTCGACTTCTTATCTTCGTAATGACTACCCTTTTCGATCATATCGACCAGATCCATGTCCTCTTCAAAAATAGAAAAAGAGGGTTGAGCGGTATCCCCGGCATGAACATGGCAATAATTTAAGGTGCCATCCACATATATAGCGCCGCCCGAAAATCCCGACGCACAAGTCTGGAAACCTAACTCATTCAATTTGAGGTCGCAGAATTGATGCCGACGCGAAAATTGCCAACCCGTTTGAATGGCTTCCCGCATCATTGCATAGGAATCCGAGAGGTATCTTTCCAGTCGCTCCGCGTCGATGGATTCTCCTTTGACAATGGAATAGCGAAACGGCACATCCAACGCAATCAGATAACGCGTCAAATCAGGTAAGCCTGCCAAATTTTGATTATTCACCACTGTATTGACCGAGACGGAGAGTCCGTGGCTCAACAATTTCCGCAGATTCTTATCAATAGTCGTGAAAGAACCGACCCCGTTGCGAAATTTCCGAGAAGCATCATGATGATGTTCCAATCCATCCAAAGAAACACCATAGCTGATGTTGTACTCTTTGGAAAAAGCTAAGATTTCATCGCTGAGTATGGTCAGGTTGGTAATAAAGGCGAGTTCCAGTTCACACTCTAAATGCTTCAATGCTTCCTTTGCCTCGGGGATAAAGGTTTTCCAGGATTTAAATTGCGTCAAAGGCTCTCCCCCGGCCAATCGGAACTTGACTTTATGGATCTTTCGCTTGGTAACGGTTTCAACCAACTTGTGAAGCAATTGTTGTTTCGTTTCTTCTGACATGCCACCCGTGGTGTTTAGGGTGGAAATGTAACAATAGCTGCAGGAGAGGTTGCATCGGTTGGTGGTATGAATCCAAAAGTTTAAGGACGTTGGCGTTGCGGGTCGTTGAGGTTGACTGAAATTGCGGTCAAACCGAATGATTTCAGTGGCTGACAACATCTGTAGAAACATTTCTAACGTGTCGGTTGGAATGGCAAGTGTATGACCCAACTCTTCCGTAGGGATTTGGCCATCAATCGCCACAAGAATATCATATTGAGCTCTTGTCAGAATTCGCAATGAATTCGGATAGGAACAATTGACGACATAGAAACGCTCATCATCAAGCGGTCGTAAGAGCAGTTGCGGGGATTTGATCGGTATCACTGTCTTTATGGGTTAAGGGCTCAATATCTCCTGCACAATCGCAATTGGCGTTGACGGAAGTGACTTTCAGAGAACCAATGCCGAACCTGTTTTCCAGTACAGCCAGGTCATCGAATAAGAGGTTGTTTTCAGCAGTAGAAATCATCGCAGATAAAAGTTAAGTTGAATGATTGATTTATTTTAAACGGTTCATCAGAATATAAACAGTACTGGGATGCCAGCGGCCGGCCCCGCGAAAAGTCGGAATACCTCGTTTATTCAGTTCCTGAGAAACGGAACGCACGGAGGTAATTCCCTTATTTTTAAGCCGTTTCAGCAGCGGAGACAATTTTTGAGCAAATTCTTCGGCGGCTTTTTTATTAGCGATGGCAAGCATTGTTCCATTTTTCCCCAGGATCACCCCTCGTCTTTTGGCCGCGCTCAGCGCATCTTTCGTGTTTTCGCTGATGCGTTGGCGCTGATCTTCCGCTACCGCAGCCAGAATATGAATGGTGAATCGGTTTGCGTGCGGATTATCGGTGACGACAATCTCCACATTCGATTTAACAATCCCTGCAATTTGCTCTACGTCCCGCCCCAGCCGATCAAGCCTTGCCACTACCAAGATTGCATTCATCTCCCTGCACAGTTCAAGTGCCTGTAACAGGCCAACCCTGCATTTGCGGGTTGATTTTACTTCCATGACTTCACGGATGAGCTCATATTCGCTGAGCTTACAGTAGTTTTTCACGGCAATTTGTTGTGCTTCCAGTCCAAGACCACTTTTTCCCTGTCGGTGCGTTGAAACCCGATAATACGCAACTGCCTGTTTCATAATCCGTTACAATCAATTCTGTCCGCAGGTTAACCATCGTTTATATTTGAACAGATTTGTTTTAAAATCCGGTTAGTCGTGCTGAGAAGAGATTGAAATACAGGGTGTTGCGAAAGAGGAGGGAGCTAAAAAAGAAGGGTTTTGTCTATGGGTAAACGATGGTTTACTCATAGACAAATTTTTAGGAAGGAATATTTTTTAGGCCTGTTTATTTGTTTTTAATGGCAGATAAATCTGTTCAATCCGGAAGCCAAAGTGGGATATAACAGGGAGTAGGCATCACTTACCCACAGGTATATCAAACATGTGCAGACTCATCCCTCAGGAACTCCGCGAAAAAATGATCGAAAACGGACGGGATATGCTCAAAGGACGGGAGGACGATCATCCGCCGATCGTAAAACTATTCTCTATTGTCGGCAGCGCCACCTGGCTGTTGAGTGAGTTAAACCCGCTTGAACCTGACATTGCCTATGGGTTGTGTGATTTAGGAATGGGTTTTCCTGAATTAGGCTATGTGTCCCTTGAAGAGCTTGAAAGCATTCAGCACCCTTCTCTGCCGATTCCCCTTATTGTACGGGACGAACATTTTGATGCTGAATACCTGATGAGCGTTTATGCGGAAGCGGCATGTCAGCATCAGAGTATCACTGAAAATCCAGTACATTTACAGCAAGCGCATCAAAAGCTGATCCGTCAACGGGGAAAGACCAGCTTTAATCCATCCTAAGGCAGTTAAGGAAAAGCAATGCAAATAATAGAAATGGATCAACGAAATAAATCAATGCAAGGAACTAATGATTGAAACGAAAAGATTCTAAAATAGAAATAACTGGAATAACTTTCATTCAACAGAAATATTCATATCCTAAATCAATATTTTTTCCTCTTAATCGTAGCCCATATCAAAACCAATACTTTAAGAACCCTTTATGTGTAAAATGAATCCAAAAGGGACTACTTTTAAGAGAATTTCCTTTATTTTCTGATGTGAAATTTTTTATTTATACCCGCTTATCAATACTGAAAGCAGATAAGAAATCTCCAATGCTATTAAAATGACAGGACTTATTAACAACAGAAGATTTATAGTCTTGAATACCGGGAAAATTTAGGTCATTTGTTGTAATGAATTAGTTTAGATAGTTTTACGACTACGTTCCCTACAGCTGTAAAGTTCATCGCTTTAATTAATCATTGCCATCCACTTTTATGGATTAGCGAGGATTTAGCCGTGATTACATAGAATTTTTAATAATGATGCGAGTGAAAAAAAAGTCATACAACTATGTCGTATGACTTTTTATATTATTAGATATTCATTTAGTCAGCGATTTAACAAATTATTGGGAAACCTGGCTTCTTACGGGGTTGCCCATACGATTTATTCATCTCAAATAGTAACTCCATTTTTTCTGCCTTTTTAGTTGCATTGAGTAGTATAAGGTTATCACTTTGTTTAAAAATAGCTCGAAACTCCCAGTTGGATTACTCCGGTTCGAGCAGGAGGATTGCCTAAAATATCCCATTGCCGTTGGATTCGGTAATTGAATCGAATGACCGTTGAGGGTATCGGCCGCCAACTGACAGCAGGCATAATCGAAACGATTTCATCATAAATTTTGTCGGTAGTTTCTTTAAATGTTCCCACATTCCAATCCACTCGCTCAATACGGCAAGCTACATTGAAAGTTGAATTAGGAAAGCCCCACAATGGCTTTTTGAAAACGGGTTGCACAATATCCACAAACCCGCCGCTTTGTTTTCTGCCAAAGTTTACCGAATAGTTTTCCGGAATATCTACATTTACCCAAGCCCATTCAGCCGTAATAAAGGTTTTGGTTCTTTTGATGGTGGTATTAAAATCAAGAGCAAACACATTGGCTAACCGTTTTTTATCCAAAACAAAACCATCATCCTGAAACTTGTTATAAACTCCCCCCATGTAAGAGATTCCCAACTCACCGATTTTACGATTACGAATAGCTACCTTTCCGGTAAACATAGCCTTTCCATTACTGCTTTCTTCAAAACGGTCTTTGTCGCCCTTGGCGGCAGGCAGTGAGGTACGACTGTCTTCGTTGGCGATGATGTCACCGTTGAAACCGTTAGTCAGGTAGGCTTCGTAGGCAAAAACCCATTGTTTAGAATATTTTTTACCATAAATCCCCATTCCTACGTTACTAAACGTAGCAGGAAGCATTTGTGTTGCTGAAATAGGACGATCATTAAATTCCCAACGAGGTCCATCATGGTTTTGATTGAATGCTCCAATAGGATTCATAATTACCCCGGCTCGCAAATTGAACAAATTGGCAAACTGGAAATCAATGGCTGCAAATTCAATATTGATTTCTTTGGTGCCGTCCTCAAATTCAAGTTCCGACATAAACTTGATTTTACGGTGCAAGCTTCCGCCGAAAAACAAGGTCATACGCCGCATTTGAAACGAGAGCCCTTCGCTCACACCGTCCGTAGCCGCATAATTGGTATTCATTTCGGCATACCCACCTACGCCTAATGGTGTGCGTCCTACCTGTAGAAAAGGTCGGTTATAGACGGCGTCCATGTTCATACTTACCTTGGCCGAATCCGGTTTTGGACTTCTTCTGAACAAAGTACTGTCAATTTGGGCCACTGCGCTCGACAGAAGGCCCAGAGTGATTAGAAGAGATAAATATATTTTTTTCATCTGTTTAGCTCAATTGAATGTAGATGTTTTCTTTATCTGTTTTTACCACAAACGTTCTGAGTGGATCTTCGGCAGGGCCTTGGGTCACTTTGCCCAAATTGTCAAACTCGCTGCCGTGACCTTCACAAACCAAGTAGTCTCCATGCGGTTGCACTTCGTTTCCCTGGTGAGTACATTCCAAATAAACAGCACTGTATTGATCTTCTCCAAGACGGAAAACGGCAATGGGAAAACCCAATTTTTCGTATTTGGCCACTACCACATTTCGGAGAGTCTCTTTCTCTTTTTTGATTTCGATAAACTCACTCTTTTTTACAACCAAATTGTTTTGTTTGAATTCGATTTGCTTAGCGTAGTAAGCAGTAGTACATCCTTGTAAGGATACCATAAGGGCACTTCCTCCAATACAAGCCAAGCAGCTTGTACGGATAAATTCGCGTCTTTCCATGTTGTTAAAGGCTTTCTAAAAAGGTGATGAGTTGTTGCTTTTCCGAGGTAGTAAAGGCGCTAAACTTTTGACGGCTTTTTAAGGCTTCCCCTCCATGGAGAAGTATGGCTTCTTCAATCGTTTTGGCTCGTCCGTCGTGCATTAAAAATACGCGACCTCCCTGCGAATCTTTGGATAATCCCAAACCCCACAAGGGTGTAGTACGCCATTCGAAAGTTTTGGCGGAACCTTCGGTATAATTATCGTCCAGTTCTTTTCCCATGTCGTGCATGAGCAGATCGGTATAGGGAGAAAACACTTTGTTTGCTAAGGCTTGAATAGGCGAATTACCCGTTTTCAAGGTAGGGCGATGACAAGAACTGCATTGAGCATTTATAAACAGTTGCTTTCCTGCTTTTACCTCAACATCATCGGCATTGCGCTGAATAGGGGCTTTGAGCGTATGGAGATAAAAAACCAAATCTTCTACTTCGACATTCGTCACTTCAGGATCTAATTCTTTGTTTGTGTGCGTATCATAAGGAGAATAACCGCTCACAATACCCATGTCTTGGTTATAGGCATTAACCGTCTGATTCAGCAAGTTATGCGCTCCGGCTTTACGTCCAAAACGCCCAATGTATTTGCCATCTTTGGTAATAGCCGTTGCTAAAGGTTTGACAAAATCAGCGACTGCAATCCAGTTAGGTACTCCTGAAATCCCATCGCCATCTTTGTCATCGGGATCAGCCATTTTTATAATATCGGCATCCGTTACCGCTTCCAAAAAGCCTAAGCCTGTATTGGCCGGAGCCATAAAAGTAGAATGAGAGGCTCCCGAGGGAATGCTTTCCGGCAAGAAGCCGGGCACTGCGCGACTTTGAAGTTGCGGTCCGCCGTGCTCCAAAAATTGATTTCCTGAATCATCATTTTGGCCAAATCGAATTAGGTTGGTGGAAGGGTGGCCTTTTCCGTCACCCGCATGGCAACTGATACAGGAATTGGAGACAAATAAAGGGCCTAAGCCGGTAGTAGTAGAAAATACTCTGACAAAAGCAGCATCTCCTCGCAAAAATTGGGCCGTTTGAGTTGTGGTAAGCCCTTCTACCGTTCCATCCAATACGTCCTGTTCTTCGGGCGCACCGGGCAATAATTTTTCGCAGGCGGTTACGGCAAAAACCACAACAGCAAGCATAACAAAATAAGATTTTGAGTTCATGTTCATTGTACGTTTGGTATTAATAAAATAGGTAGAAAAGAGACAGCATACAACGCGCACAACCAAGCAATAGAAGAGATTCTCCTATACCTGCTGTTTTGTTTGTAAAAGCCTCTTAAAAACGAACAACGGGAGGACCTCGAAGGGAATAGAATCGAGTAAACCGAAACAATGAAACTAAAATGTAAAAATAAACAGTTTTAGATCCGCTTGCCTGTTTTACTAAAAAGGTGAAAGAAAAAGCAGCAGTTGTAAGAAAAAGTATATTGGCAAAAGCATCCAGCAGGAATAATTCGTGTTCAGTATGATTGTTTGGCTGAATGGGACTATTCCCGACAGGCTTGTAAGGGTGAGCGTGGCTAATAATTTGTCCGTTTGGCAATCGGTGCGCATGCCGAAAGACAACGCCATTGAGTAGCATCAAAGTAAAAAGTACTAAGATGCCCCTCGCAATTTTTTGACGTGTATGAAAAAGAAATAACAAGTTTTGAAAAAATAGTTTATCTGGCAATTCCTCAAATATCCACATTAGGGGATTGATTTCCAAATTTTACCCGTTTACTTATTATCAAAATTTGGGAAATGAAAATCTTATTAATCTTTTCAACAGTGACGAAGTAATACTGCCATTTGTAATAGTGATTATCCGGCAGAAAGGTTATCCGTTGTCAACATAGGACAAATCTCTGTTTGGGGCGGGCAGCAATTTTGACAATTAGTTATTCCCGTCAGTACCAGCTTTTTTACTTCCTCCAGCTCTTTTATTTTTGCCTCAATCAGTATCACTTTCTGTGATACTTTCTGCACGACTGCTTCACAGGTAGCCGCCTTTAAAGTGATGAGTTCCAGAAATTCTAATGTTTCATTTAAGGTAAAGCCAAAGCCTTTGATGCGCTTGATTGTGAGCAATCTCTCCAAGGTTTCCGGTGAATACTCCTTGTAATTATTAAATCGCCTCTCCTTGCGCCCCACTGCAATTAAACCTTGTTTCTCATAGAAACGAATAGTGTCCCTTGATAGCCCTGTTTTACTTGATAACTCTCCAATCAGCATAGTTCTTTATATTTTTTCATTTTTTTCTTGACAATGGAGCGTACTCCACGGTTTTTCTTTGTAAAAGTATCACTTTAAAACACTGAATTTACATGGAAAAGCAAGGATTCGAAGTTAAAGCACCGAACTACAAAAAATTAGGTTGGGTTAGTATTGGGTTATGTGGATTATGCTGCGCGTTACCCATCGTCGGAGCCATCGCAGGTATGAGCTCCCTAACGGTTATCGCCGTTTATCTGGAAAAAATAGGTATTATTGCTCTGGGAGCGGCAGGAATTCTTTTTATTTATTCTTTTTATCAAAAACGAAATCAAGCGAAATCCTGTACTGATTCCTGTGACGTAAATTGCGATTGTAAAACGGTTCCTATCTCAAAATGACAATCATAAAATCAATTGTAGTGTTTCTGCTGGCCGGTTTTTGTGAAATCGGCGGCGGTTATCTGATATGGCTTTGGATGAAGGAAAATAAACCGCTGTGGTTTGGCATTATAGGGGGACTTCTTCTGGCACTGTATGGAATCATTGCCGCCTTGCAACCTGCCAGTTTTGGTCGAGTTTATGCCACCTATGGAGGCTTCTTTATCGCATTATCCTTATTGTGGGCGTGGAAAGTCGATGGCTTTAAACCTGACAGGTATGATTTTATCGGGGCAATCATTACCCTGATCGGCGTATGTATTATTTACTTTATTCCCCGCGACTAAAGATTTCAATTTCGTTCAATCCCATCTCTAAACCTTAGAGGTGGGATTGAGCTTTATTATCAGGCTTTTTTCCACTTAATACCGCAACCAATCGCTTTGGTAGTAGGCACTGATACGACCTTATCTTTCAAAAGAGCATCTACTGCGTTTTGTACGTATTTCTCAGTCGCTGACGCGGCATCCTGCGTATTGTTGTCAATGGCTCCCGTGTAAGCGAGGGTGAAATCATTCCCTGAACGCTTAACAACAAACACTGTAGGAGTATTTCGCGCACCATAGGTTTTGGCTACTTCCTGCGTCTCATCCGTCAGATAGGCAAACCCGTAGTTTTTCCGAGTGGCGCGTTTTTTCATTTCTTCAAAGCTATCACCCGAAGAAAGTGCAGCATCGTTGGCATTAATGGCAATGACGGGATAACCTTCGGAGGCATATTTTTTATCCAGCTCAATAATACGTTCTTCATACGCCTGAGCGACAGGACAGGTATTGCAGGTAAAAACTACGATATAGCCTTTCACTGATGAATTATCATCCAGCGAAACGGTTTTGCCATCGACATTTTTAAGTTTAAAGTTCATGACTTTATCGCCGACCTGATACCCTGCTTTGGGTTGAAAGCCTGCCACTGTAAGAAATGTTACAACCAAGGCGAATGCAAAAATGGACTGTTTCATAGTAAAATTAAGTTTGGTAATTTATTGAATAAATGGTTTTAATTCATTTTCAAGCTCTGCCTGCGTAAGCGCCCTTTCAAATACTTTTCGCTCTTTTTTTGCAGCATTAATGATTAATGTAAAAGGGATTGCTCCTGACCAATCAGGGTCTATTTTATCAATCCAGCTATTATAATTGGGTTCGTCCAGCAAAACTACCGTGGATGAACGGATGCGCTTCTTAGCAACAAACGGAATCACCTTCTTTTTTAGTTCGGAAACAAAATCCAGATTGACTAAGAGCACTTTGACTTTGTGTTGAGAATACCGAGCACTTACTGCTTCAAAGTGGGGTAATTCCGCAACACAAGGCCCGCACCAAGTAGCCCAAAAATTGATAATCAGAATTGTATCATTTTTTTGAGCCATCATATCTTGCAACCCCGGGAATTTTACTACCTGAACCTGCTGAGCGTAACAAAATGAATGCACTACAAGAAGCAGGCCAATAATCGGCCACTTATGAGACAATTTCATACGAATATACATTTGATTGTGGTAAAATTAGGGAAATTTCCTGAAAGGAATGAATCATCAACTGATTGTTAGTGAGGCTTTTCTAATTTATCCAGTTCCATAACCAGCTTCACCATTTCCTTGGTTTCAGGAGAATCGCCCATTTTGAGCGAAATAGGCCCCTCATTAGGCTGAAAGGAGAGCTGAAAAAGAAGCCACGGACAGCAAAATCGCTCAAAGTGAATGAACTCAGCGATTTCAACCGTCAGGGTACTATCAGGATGTTGAAAAATCAGCTCGTAGTTTTTGGGGTGTTCAACGGCTTTGTCCACTTTTTTAAAAATGGTCTGGTGCAATTCATTCATACGTTTGATTTGCTCACGGTCAGTAAGTTTGCAAGCCAGTGCAATTTTCTCCTTCAATTTTGCTTTGGTAGCCATTGACTTTGTCTGAGTTACTTGTGCCATGCCGGACAAGGTGCCTAAGCAGACTAATCCGATTAAAAAGAATACTTTCATGTTTTTTCGGCAAAGATAAACCATGGAGTACAGTCCACGGTCAAGAGAAAATTTGAAAAAAATATAAGAAAGATGGCTTCATGCCAAAGAGGTAAATTATAAAGCTAAAATATACATTATCTTGGTCATACACCTAAAAGATATTTTTAAGTTCTAAAAATTGATGGCATGGTTCTTTCAGGCTTTAATCGACAGATAGTAGCCATTTCAAATTCTGATTATTATGGATATAGAATTGGAGCTGATAACATTACTTATCATTCAACTGTTGGGCAGTACCCTATTCGCGGTTTTTGAGTTAGAAACCCCCATCTGGAAAAAACTTTTAAAGTGGTCGATGTTGGACGCAATAACCATCGGGCTTTATTTCCTGATAGGACATTGGGCACTTCTTTTTCCAACGACCCTATTAATCACGGGAATTACCGTTCATGTGCGCTTTTGCCGAAAACATGGCATTGATCCCCTAAAAGCAACGCCAAGGAAAAAGTATTATGAATTGCGGGGTTGGAAGTGGAATGGATAACAGACTTTGTATCTTTGCAGCGTGAAACTATTATACTTTCTTCTGGCAATGTATGTTTTGGTGCTCTCGGGACTACCCTGTGAAGCCTTTTGCCGGGAAGAGTCTGCTAAAACGGAACAGGCATCTTTACCCGATTCCAAAGAGCATTCCCATGATGAATGTTGTTCGCCATTTTGTGTTTGTTCAACTTGTTCAAATGTGGCTTTCCCACCGGCTTTATCTTTATTTGTGCTCTCTTCAACAGTGATTGCTTTCATTGAAAGTACACCAGTATTGTTTCAGTCTTATTATACGTTGGATGTCTCAGACAGCATTTGGCAACCGCCGCGCTTAGGTTAGCTTCTGGTTTTTTATTAGACGACTATTTGCTAATCTAATCATATCCATTCTTATGAAATTTTATATTGTGTCGCTCTGGCTGACACTTTTCACCATTACTTTGACCTTTGGTCAAAACACCCTGCGGGTCACTATTCAGGAAGCTGAATCCGGAAAACCGCTACCCGGTGCATCTGCCGTGCTGATGCCCGGCCAAATTGGGGCCACAGCAGATGCTTTTGGACGGGTTAGATTCGTCCTACCCTCCGCAGGTCAGTATGTGCTTACCTGTTCCTTTATCGGCTATAAAAGTCAAACCGACAGCCTTACATTGATGGGGAATGACTCGCTGGCAGTACAACTCGCCCCAGAAGGAGAAGAACTGGAAGAAGTTGTGGTTACTTCTACGCGGAGTAATCGCAGCATTGATGACATTCCCACTCGTATTGAAGCCATTGTCGGTGAGGAACTGGAAGAAAAAGCCAATATGCGTCCGGGTGATATTCGTATGCAATTGAATGAAAGCACGGGGATTCAGGTACAACAAACATCTCCCGTTTCTGCCAATGCCAATATTCGTATTCAGGGACTCGATGGACGCTATACCCAAATTTTACAAGATGGCTTACCTCTCTATTCGGGATTTGCGGCGGGTCTAAGTATCTTACAGATCCCGCCTTTAAATCTGCGGCAAGTTGAAGTTATCAAAGGTTCAGCCTCTACCCTCTATGGCGGAGGAGCGATTGCCGGATTGGTCAACCTGATTACTAAACGCCCAACGGCTGAACGTGATCTGAGTTTCATGCTTAACGGCACTACTGCCAAAGGTCTTGATTTAAGCGGTTTCTGGGGACAGAAGTGGGAGAAAATAGGTGTAACGCTGTTTGCTGCCCGAAACACCCAGAAAGAATACGACCCCGGTAAAACAAGTTTTTCTGCCCTGCCCAATTATGAACGCTACACTGTCAACCCCAGGCTTTACTTCTACCTGAATCCTAACACTACCCTTACTGTGGGTGGAATGGGTAATTGGGAAAACCGTATTGGCGGAGACATGCAGGTACTTCAAGGAAAAGCCGATAATACGCATCAATATTATGAACGCAATCGCTCTGAGCGTCTGGCTTCCCAGCTTCAATTGGATAAACGATTTAACAGCGCTGTACTAACCATTAAAAACAGCGTGAGTTATTTTAACCGAGTGATCACTCAACTCGGTTACCAATTTGCCGGACATCAGGTGGCCAGCTTTACCGAGGCCAGTTACACGCACACAGGTACGCGGTCGGAGTGGATTGGCGGAGGCAACCTCTGGACAGAACAATTTACCGAAGATGGCACAGCTCAAAATCGAAATTATCAATACGTGACAACAGGATTTTTTCTCCAAAATAATTATCAGGTACAAAAGTGGTTTACGCTGGAAACAGGGTTACGGGGCGATTACCACAACCGTTTTGGATTTTTTGCCCTGCCGCGTGTATCCACCTTATTTAAATTCACTGAAAAGCTGACCTCTCGCTTAGGGGGTGGTTTAGGCTATAAAGCTCCAACTATTTTTACCGAAGATGCGGAAAGCATCGCCTTTCGAAATGTACGTCCCATTGATCCGGCAACCGCTAAGGCCGAAACCTCCATTGGCGGCAATTTTGACGTAAATTACCGCACTACCTTATTTGACGCCTTAGATGTGTCAATTAATCAGTTATTTTTTTATACTCGACTTAGTTATGCATTGGTCTTGGACATTCCGGCCATTATTACTCCGGGACCGACAACAACTGTTTATCAATTCGCCAATGCAAATGGCCTGATTGACAGTCGTGGCTTAGAAACCAATGTCCGAGTAGGTTACGAAGCTTTTAAATTCTATGCGGGTTATACGTTAGTTGATACCCGACGACGTTACAGTGGAGTTGATTTAAACAGTGCCATTCCACTCACGGCCAAGCACCGGGTAAACTTGGTCGCGGTCTATGAGTTGGAAGGGAAATTTCGGTTGGGACTGGAGGCCTATTATATAGGTCGAAAGCAGCTTTCAACAGGGGAAGCCTCACGACCCTACTGGCTAATGGGTGTGATGGGTGAAAGACGTTGGAAGCATTTCAGTGTATTTATCAACTTTGAAAACATTCTTGACATTCGCCAGGATCGCCTTCAACCCGTTATTTTATCACCGCTTACTCACCCTTCCTTTAGGGAAGTTTGGGCACCGATGGAAGGATTTGTAGCCAACGGGGGCATTAAATTATTTCTTTGATCCAGTCCTCCAAGGAATCTCACCTCTTTTAGGTTCCTTGGATTTTTGATTTTCTTAATCAAGTAAACCTTTAATACTAAAAAGCCAGATATCTATTGGACTGCTTATTTAATATATATTCCTCCAAAAGCATTCTTTTTATTTTCTATTTTTTTGATCTGTTCATGTTCTCTTTTCAACTGTTCCGTTAAAGTTTCAGTCTCTATGTTTTCAAGCCATTTTGATGAAACCTCATACCCCTTTGCTTCTACACCCACTTGGACTTGCTGACCATCAATGGTTTCTGCCATTTTAGGCTGCATAATTACTTTTGAATTATCATGGAGTCCATCCAAAAGTGCTTTCTTGGTATCGCCAGCTTTAGAAGCCATACCTATTCCAAGGGCGACAATAGATGTTGCACAATAGCCGATGATATGACCCAAAGTGTTTGATAATTTATCTGACATTTAATCCTCCAAAAGTTCATTTTTACTTAATTCTATTAAAATACTATCGAACTTTTAAGTATATGTCAATATAAAACCTGCAAAGTGAATAAAGAAATCGTTGCAACTGATAATAATCCTCTTAATCAGAACTAAATACATTACTTTATTAAGATGTCTAATTAGCTTGATTGTTAATCAATTGACTTTTTTAACTTCTGGCTGATACAATCAAGGCATGAATACCAAGGATAGATCCTTTTTGGCTACCTTTATGACACTGCTTACCCTGTGTGCGTTTGTCATGCCTGCTTTTATTGTTCTGTTTTATTCCTTCCAGGCAAACGCTGCGGCCAGCTTTGATGCTGATTGCGGCACAATGGAAATCAAAAAAGCAGAACACTCCGATAGCCATCAAAAATCAAAGTCTGATAAAGCTGCCGACAATTGCTGTATCAGCCATCATTGCTGTGCTGCTAAAATGGTTCTGTCTCATTCCACCGAAGCGGCTGTCTTTGCCGTCGTATCAGCTGATCTACCCGTACTGGTCAATCAGCATGCCTCTGGCCAGATTATTCATGGCCTCGACCGCCCCCCTAAATCTCTCATTTAAGTCGCTTTAAAAACCTTATGGGTTTCGCGGCTGTTTGATACTGGCTTTTTAAAGTCATCTTTTCCGATTCAAACGACGAGACGATGTCATGAAATACGTATGGATTATTGCACTGGTGCTGGGATTATCGCATCCCGCCTATGCTGCCGATAAGATAATAGACCCTTTAAAACTTACCCTGGGTGAGGCAATCGATCTGGCTTTAGCCAATTCGCCGGACATCAAAGGTGCCGATGCATCCTATGGTATGGCCAAAGGCGAACGGAAGCAGGCCGGTGCATTGTTTAATCCCAGCATTGGCTTTGAAGCTGAGAATGTCGCGGGTACAGGACCATACGGTGGTGTCGATAGTGCCGAACTGACATTGGGTTTAAACCAGCAGGTGCAAATCGGTGGTAAGCGTTCTGCGCGTATCGCTGCGGCTGATACTGGTAAGACAATTGCAAAATATGGCCAGTCCACTGCAAAGCTGGATTTAATCCGGAATGTCAAAATTGCTTTTGCTGATGCTGTTGCTGCCCAGGAACAGGCAGTGATTACGCAAGAGCAGGCCAAGCTGGCTAAAGATGTTTATATCACGGTCAACAAGCGTGTGACGGCTGCGGCAGAACCGGTTGTGCAGCGGAATAAGGCCAAGATCCTGTTGGCCAATGCTGAATTGACAGCAGAACGTGCCAAGGGACAGAAACAGACTGCGCTTAAAGTGCTGGCAACCCTGTGGAACAATGCCAAAGCGCCAGCGTCTTTATCATCGGATAGCTTTTATAAAACTGAAAAGCCTGATCTTGGCGCGAATGCCGAACAGTTATTGAAAAATACACCTGATTATCGCCAGCAGACGGCCAATGTTGAACAGGCGAAGTCATTGCTTGATCTGGAACAGGCCAATGCTATCCCCGATCCAACGGTCAGCTTTGGTGTGCGTGATCTACGGGCAACCAATGATCAGGCTCTGATTGTCGGGCTATCAATCCCGCTGCCGGTGTTCAATATCAATGGCGGCAATATCGAGAAGGCACGTCAGCAAACGGTTAAAGCGGGAACAGATAGACAGCGTATCCTGTTGGATAAGCAAATGAGCCTTGCCGAGCATGGTCAGGCGATGCGCAATGCCTGGCTGACAGCAACGCGGATCAAGTCCGATATTTTGCCCGAAGCCCAGGAAGCGTTCCAGCAGGCCAAGCGTGGTTATAATGCTGGCAAATTTGCGTATCTCGAAGTGCTGGACGCGCAACGGACGCTGACTGATACCCGTATTTCCTACATTCAGGCTTTGCGCGATTACCATGCGAACAAAGCCGAAGTCGAACGCTTAACTGCACCCGATGACATTATTTCCCAAGAGGCCAAACGATGAAAAAGATATATTTACTTATAGTAATCCTGCTGCTGAGTGGCAGCTTCGTTGCTTACAAAGCCATTGCTAATGACGATAATCCAAAGGCTGAGCACACAGATGAAGTTAGCCATGGGCATGACGATGAAGAAGAACACGGCGATAAAACCGAAATCAGCCCTAAATCTGCTAAGGCGATGAAGATTGAAGTCTTGCAGGCTGGCCCATCCACCGTTCATCAAACAATCGGTTTAACCGGTAAGATTACTTTGAACCAGAATAAGGTTGCACAGGTGCGGGCGCGTTTCCCTGGCATTGTCCGTACGGTAAAGAAATCCATTGCCGATGAAGTCAAAAAAGGTGAAACCCTGGCGACGGTAGAAAGCAATGAAAGTTTGCAGGTTTATTCCGTTATATCTCCATTGGACGGCATTGTTTTAGGCCGTAATACCAATATCGGTGATGTAGCTGATACGGAGCCAATGTTTGTTGTTGCTGATCTATCGGAACTCTGGGCAGAGTTTTTTATATTTTCGCGTGATGTCGAGCGTATTCAGCCAGGCCAAAAAATTGATATTAAAAGCCTGACTGACGAAACCAGTACCGAAGCTGTTCTGGCTAATCTGTTGCCAACAACGGAAAGTTCCAGTCAGACAGTCGTTGCCCGTGTCACCATTGCTAATCCCGATAATAAATGGCGAGCCGGGATGACAGTCCGTGGTGATGTGGTCCTAAGCGAGAGGGATGTTGCGTTAGCCGTCAAGACATCAGCGATCCAGCGGCAGGAAGGCGGAAACGTTGTCTATGTTCAAAAGGGTGATGAATACGAAATGCGCAAGGTCGATCTTGGCCAGAGTGACCGCGAATGGACTGAAATCCTGAGCGGTCTGGAAGCTGGAGAACATTACGTGGCAACGAACAGCTTTATCGTGAAGGCAGATATTGCCAAGTCCGAAGCTGAGCACGAACATTAGGATAGAGCCATGATCGAACGTATTTTAGGTTTTTCCCTACGCAACCGTGTAATGGTTGCTTTATTGACGGCAGCTATTGCAGGGTTTGGAGTTTATTCCCTCAAAAGCCTGCCGATTGATGCGGTGCCTGATATTACAAATAACCAGGTGCAGATTAACAGTACTGCTCCGGCCTTTTCCCCAATGGAAGTTGAAAAGCAAGTGACGTTTCCGGTGGAAACAGCTTTGGCTGGTATTCCGGGATTAGAGGCAACGCGCTCTATTTCCCGCAATGGGTTCTCACAGGTCACTGCCATCTTTGCTGACGATGTCGATATTTATTTTGCCCGTGCGCAGGTGAATGAACGTCTGGCCGAAGCCAAGGAAAGCCTGCCAGACGGTGTTGATCCGAAGATGGGAGCCATCTCCACCGGTCTCGGTGAAATATATATGTGGACGGTGGAGTTTAAAAATCCGAATGGCAAAGGGGCAACACCGAAAAATGGTGAGCCAGGCTGGCAGAAAGATGGCAGTTACCTCACGCCAGAGGGTCAGCATTTGCGGCAGGATTTTGAACTTGCTGGGTATTTACGAACAGTTGAAGATTGGATTATTCGCCCACAAATGAAGGGTGTTCTCGGGGTTGCTGGTGTCGATGCCATTGGCGGCTATGTTCAGCAATATCACGTTATGCCTGATCCAGAAAAACTGGTCTCACTGGGTTTGAGTTTTAATGATGTTATTACGGTGATTGAAAAGAACAACCACAGCATCGGAGCAGGCTATATCGAACGAAATGGTGAGTCCTATGTGGTGCGTTCAGATGGCCGGATCGATAATATCCAGCAACTGGCCAATATCGTCGTTGCCAATCGTCGCGGTATTCCTGTTTACCTGAAAGATATTGCCGAAATCGGCATGGGGAAGGAATTACGTACCGGGTCGGCGAGTGAGAATGGTAATGAGGTCGTTGTTGGTACGGCTTTGATGCTGATCGGTTCAAACAGCCGCATTGTCTCAGGTGCAGTTGATACCAAGTTGCAGGAAATCAATAAGAGCCTGCCACCGGACATTATTGCCAAGACGGTTCTAAACCGGACCAAATTGGTGGATGCCACAATTGATACGGTACAAAAGAACCTGGCCGAAGGGGCCTTGCTGGTTATCGTTATTCTGTTTTTGTTGCTGGGTAATTTCCGGGCAGCTTTGATTACAGCTTTGGTTATCCCGGTGGCTATGCTTATGACGGCTATCGGGATGCAGCGTTTTAATATCAGTGGGAACCTGATGAGCCTCGGGGCTTTAGATTTTGGTTTGATTGTCGATGGTGCAGTGATTATCACGGAAAACTGCTTGCGCCGCTTATCGGAAAAACAACATCATGAAGGGCGTATTCTGACCTTGCCGGAACGTTTACATGAAGTCCGTCTGGCCGCGCGTGAAATGATCCAGCCATCGGTCTTTGGCCAAGCTATAATTATCATGGTCTATATCCCGTTGCTGACGTTTACCGGTATCGAAGGCAAGATGTTCGAGCCAATGGCTTTAACGGTTATTATCGCATTAGTGGCCGCTTTTATTCTGTCTTTGACTTTTGTGCCGGCCATGATCGCTTTATTCGTCAGTGGCAAAGTCGAAGAGAAGGAAAATAGGGTCATTCACAGCGTTAAGTCTGGTTATAAGCCATTGCTCAATATAAGCCTGAAAGCACCGATGAGTTTTATAGTCGGAGCAACAGCGGCTTTTGTATTGGCTGTGTTTGTTTTTCTCAATATGGGGCAGGAATTTATCCCGACACTGGATGAAAAAGACATTGCCATGCATGCGATGCGTATCCCAAGCACATCGCTGACCCAGTCGCAGGATTTACAGTTTGCCGTTGAACGTGCTGTTAGCAGTGTTCCAGAAGTGGCGTTCGTTTATTCCAAGACGGGAACGGCCGAGATGGCAGCCGATCCGATGCCACCTAACGTATCGGATACTTTTATTATCTTAAAACCACGAGAAGAATGGTCTGATACAAGTCTGGATAAAGCGGAACTGATTAAACGCATCGAAAAAGCTGTGGCTGCCGTGCCGGGTAACAATTACGAATTTACCCAGCCAATCCAGATGCGTTTCAATGAACTGATTTCCGGGGTGCGGAGTGATGTTGCCATCAAAGTCTATGGTGATGATTTCGGCACGATGGAAAAGACGGCCAATCAGATTGCTCAAATCCTGCGCAGCGTAAACGGCTCAGCTGATGTTAAGGTTGAACAGACATCCGGTTTGCCCATGATGGAGATGAAGCTGGATAAGGCCGCTATTGCCCGCTACGGCCTCAATGTCAGTGATGTACTGGACGTGATTGCCACCGCCATAGGTGGCCGTGAAACGGGTTTGGTGTTCCAGGGGGATCGTCGTTTTAACATTATCGTGCGTCTGCCAGATACATTGCGTCAGGATATTGAGGTGATCCAGAATTTACCAATCCTGTTGCCCGATGATAACGACCCATCGGATCAAATCCGCACGGCACAGCATATCCGACCAACCTATATTCCCTTAAAGGAAGTGGCGACGCTGGAGATCAAGGATGGGCCAAACCAGATTAGTCGTGAGAATGGCAAGCGGCGTGTTGTTGTTCAGTCAAACGTAAGAGGGCGTGATATTTCATCCTTTGTCACAGATGCGCAAACAGCACTTGATCAGAAACTGAAACTGCCTGCCGGTTACTGGTTGGAATGGGGTGGTCAGTTCAAAAACCTCGAAGAGGCCAAAGCAAGATTGTCGCTGGTCGTGCCTGCCTGCTTCTTTATGATCTTTCTATTGCTGTTTACGGCTTTAGGCTCGGTTAAACAGGCTTTGTTGGTATTCAGTGGTGTGCCGCTGGCTTTGACGGGTGGTATCCTGACCTTGTGGCTGCGTGGCATGCCGTTTTCAATATCAGCTGCGGTGGGTTTGATTGCCTTGTCAGGGGTCGCGGTCTTAAACGGGCTGGTGATGGTCTCACGGATCAATCAGCTTGTCCGTGAGGGGTTAGAACCAGAGATAGCCATCTTAGAAGGGGCTTTGTCCCGTTTACGGCCAGTTTTAATGACGGCTTTGGTGGCTTCCCTGGGCTTTGTACCAATGGCAATTGCGACCGGGGCTGGGGCTGAGGTGCAAAAGCCATTGGCGACAGTCGTAATCGGTGGTCTGATAACGGCAACTGTTCTAACCCTGCTGATCTTACCGGCCATCTATAAGCGGTTTAATCTGGGAGAAGAAATAATAGAAAAAGCTGAATGAGGGTTAAAAATAACTTCAACCAGTAGTATTAAAAGATGGAATTCATACAGGATCTTATTTTGAATGTATTTTAAAAAATAATTTCGCATTTTTTTTTATGAAACCCTGTTGCACAACATTTTAGCTTACATTTGCTGAAAATAAAAACAGGTGAAGCAAATCCTCAAAAGTTTTCTCGCATCTGCGATGGCTTTACTCGTCCTTTGGGCGGGGAATGGTTATGGTGTGTTGGAACATTCCTGCGAGGAACACGGAAAACACCAACACATTCTTTCCAATTGGGTTGAAACTTCCTGTGATCACGAAGATCATCACGAACCGGAATCGTACGAACACTCTCATGCAGGTTCCGGTTTTCAGGCTTCACATTCTGATGTACAGGTAAGTTTTGTTCATTTTTATGCCGAAACTTTATCTAAAAATTCGGTTGTTTCAGCTACATTTATTCCTCTTTTTCAATCTGCATTATCTCTTTCATTTCTCTTTCAAGCGAATAGCTTTTCTTCCAAGGTTCATACCTTACCTCTACCAACGTCCGTATTCCGACGAACATTTGGGCGTTCACTTTTGGCTTGGGTACAATCATTTTTGATTTAGAATTTAGGGCAATTCATTGATAATCAATGACGATTGGTGTTCTGTATCTTCCGGAACCCATTTTCCTATTTTATCACTTACCAACTACATCATGCAAAGGAAAATCCTTTGGAGTTTGGCATGGGCATTGCTTGCCATGCCTGCGTTTGCCCAAACCATCCTCACGGCCAACGAAGCCGTATCGGCTGCCCTCAAAAATAGCCCTGCCGTGAAGGCATCGGGGTTAATAGTGCGGCAAAACGAACAATTGGTTCGCTCGGCGCGTAATATTCCTAATCCTGACCTTACGTTTGATAGTCCATCAGGGGCATTTTACACGCTCGGGGTTCAGCAAAATTTTCGATTTCCAACGGTTTATACTCAACAGGCCAAACTGCAACAACAGCAAGTGGTACTGGCTCAAAAAGAGCAGAGTATTACTGAAAATGACCTCAAATTTCGAGTGCAGGCAGCGTATTTGAATGTACAATTTGCCGACCTGTATCTTCGTCAACTGCAAGCCCAGGACAGCGTGTATGCGCAAATTTCTACGGCTGCTCAACGTAATTTTGATGCCGGTACGATTGATAAACTTGCCCTGATATTCTCTCAAACCCAAGCCGCTGACCTGCGCAATCAAGTGACAATGGCCGCGCAGGAACTGGTCGTAAGCAAAGGTCAGTTAGCCATTTTTACCAACCTATCGGTCTTTAACGTTTCACCGTTAGTAGCTGCTCCCGGTGCCGGTCTTGACGTTGATCCCACTCAAAATCCACTGATTGAGGCGGCCAAACAGGTAGAACTCATCAATCAAAAAACCATTGAGGTAGAGAAAGCCAACGCCCTGCCCGGCTTTATGGTGGGTTATTATAACCAAGGCAGTCGAGAAACCAACCTGGGGCTTCGTTGGCGGGTTGGAGTAAGTATTCCGCTGTGGGCAGGTCAATATAAAAGCCGTATTGCTGCCGCCCAAACGGGACAGGATGTAGCTCGCCAACGCACACAAGCCCAAACGCAACTGCTCTCTGCCGATTTACAGGCAGCACAGGGTGGAGCAACGAAGCTTCGGAATTCACTCAACTTCTACGAAACCGTTGCCCTTCGGCAAGCCGATGAGATCATCAGTACAGCAAAGCGTTTTTTTGAAAGCGGGCAGACAGATTATATCAATTTTCTCAGAACCACCCGCGATGCTTACGCTATCAAACTTCGCTATGCCGAAACCCTGAAAGACTACAATCAATCCATTCTGACTATCAATTATTTAACCGGAACATTATGAAAATCATAAATAACGGAGGGCGAAGGGTAAAATGGCTGCTGCTTTTTCTGCTCTCTATCCAATTCTCCCTACTCACTACTGTACAAGCCCAGCACACCCACGATGACGGTTCTACCCATGAAGACCACGACCACGATGCCGCCGAACCTGCTGCCGAGAAAATCAAAATGAAAAAATCGGAAGCGGTTTCGGAACGCTACGAATTGGTGTTGAAATACGAACATCTTCATGCCGGCGAAGCAGGAAAATTACTACTCTATATAGCTGATCCTATTACAAACCGTGCTGTCAGTGGGGCAAAAATTACGCTTAGTACCTCGTTAGACAGCAAGGCCACTTTTGCCATTAAGCCTAAAGAAGCAGGTGTTTATGAGATAACTTCCCTATTTACTAAAGAACGAACTCTTGCCCTTACTGCCAAAATTGAAGGCATTAACGGTCCTGATTTAATGATGCTCAAAGGCGTTTTAGTAGGGCATGATGAGTCTGAACACGAGCACGAAGAAGTTGTTACCGCGTGGCATCAAAACCCTTATGTATTGGCAATAGGAGGCTTATTAATAGGAATGTTACTCATGTTTTTGTTAATGAGGGTACGCAACAAAAAGCTTATGATGGTGTTGCTGGTAACAGGTTCAATTTTGCCCACAGCACAGTACCAACCGAGCTTTGCTCAACACGAAGGGCATAACCACGGTGATGAAGGCAGTAAATCGACGGCAAATCTTTCCAATGAATTCGAAGTACCTAAAGAAACACAATTTTTATTTGAGATTTTAACTCAGCCACTCAACGAAGGTGCTTTCAATGAAACGCTGCAACTTTACGGTACGGTGGTGCCAAGTTCGACAGGACAGGCAGTCGTACAAACCCCGCAAACGGGACGCTTGATCGGGCTAAATGCCAAAGTCGGTCAACGAGTCAATAAAGGTCAAACATTGGCTATGCTGGAACAAACCTTAGATGCTACAGCCCAAGTATCACTGCAAACCGAGCGTAACAGCCTTGATGCCGAGCTGTCTGCCGCTCGTAAGGAGTATGATCGCCTGAAAAAGATTGAAGACATCGCAGCCAAACGCGATATTTCGGAAGTGGAAGCGCGACTGCAAAAAGCTGAAGAGAATCTCAAAGTGTTCAATAGTATTGCCAAAGGAGGTAAAGGAAACTCCCGGATAGTCGCTCTCACCTCTCCCATTTCCGGCGTGATTGCTCCATTTAGCGTTGCTATCGGTTCAACTGTGGGCGTAGGAGAAACGATTTTTACCATTACTGACTTATCCACCGTTTACGTAGAAGCACAAGCTTTTGGTTCTGATGCCGAAAATCTTAAGTCCGGTTCAAAACTGGATGTTATCGGTACGGCAGACGGCGCTCAAAAACGCAGTGATCGAATTCGTTTACTTTCCTCAGCACAGGCTGTTAATGCCAACCAGTCACAGAAATTGCTGTTTGAGCTAAGCAATGCAGATGGGGCATTCAAAATCGGTGAATTCGTGACAGTACGTTTACAAACGGGTCAGGCAAGCAGGGCTTTGTCGCTGCCTAATGGGGCTTTAAGTCAGGTAAATGGCAAGCCCGTGGTTTTTATCAAAGAAAGCACTGAGACATTTCGCGTGGCTTACGTGGCAATCGGTAGCAACAACGGCGACCGTACTACTATTATCAAAGGCCTGGAAACGGGCGAAAAGGTCGTGATTAACTCGGCCTATCAGTTGAAAATGATGTTCATGAACCAATAAATTTCTAACACAATGAAAAAGACATTCAAATTTATCTTCGCTCTTTCCCTGTCGGTCGCTACGGCAGCATTTTTAAGTTCTTTCGGTGGTTCATCCGATAAAAAAGCGGCAACTGAACACCAAAAAGGTGACGGACACAATCAGGCAAAAGAAGGACAAGACCATGCCAAAGGTGACGACCATCATCATGGCTCCGATGAAAACTATACGACCCAATTGAAAATGGTTCCTAAAAAACCACAGGCAGGAAAAGTGACGTTGATTTCACTGACCCCTAAGTTGAAAAAAAATGAAAAGGTCGAAGTGCCGCTTGATTTGAATCATGAGAAAAAAATGCACCTGATTGCGGTCAGCGAAGATCTAAGCACCTTTCAACACTTACACCCCGAATACCAATCTTCGGGCAGCTACGATGTGAAAGCCACTTTTCCAGCCGGAGGTAATTACTTGCTTTTTGCCGACTATAAACCCTCCGAAGGTGGCGAGGTAGTCAATAAATTACCCATTACCGTAGGTGGAAAAGCGAATGCAAGTGTCTCGTATTCGTCCGAAAGATTAACTTGGACAACTAATGGAATCTCTCTTACCCTACAAACCAAAAGCGGAAAATTTGTAACGGGAAAAGAACAGCACGTTAACGGGCTTCTGACTCAAGACGGCAAGCCTGTGAAAGCCGAAACACTCGGAAATTACTTGGGCGCGAAAGCCCATGTCGTAATGATTGAAATGGCTGACAAAGACTATGTTCACGTTCATCCGGGAACCGAAAACGGCAACTTTCACCTGCATGTTACATTTGACCATCCCGGTATCTACCGTGCCTGGATACAGTTCTTGGTAAATGGTAAAGTACAGGTAGCTGATTTTGTTCTCAACGTTCTCAAAGGGGACAGCAAGCCCGGTTCACCTGAACATAAGCACTAACCGCTATGCTTGATAAATTGATTAAATTTTCGCTCCACAATCGTCTATTGATTGTGGCAGCGTCGGCATTGTTGGTGGTGTACGGGGTGTTCACAGCCACTCGCTTGCCTATCGATGTATTGCCCGATTTGAACCGACCACGGGTTACTATTTTTCTGGAGTCCAATGGATTAGCCCCCGAAGAAATCGAAACACAGGTCGTTTTGCCCGTCGAAACTGCCCTGAACGGGGCACCCGGCGTGGAAGTTGTCCGCAGTTCATCGGCAATTGGTTTGGGAATGGTGTTTGTTGAATTTGACTGGAATACTGAGATTTACAAAGCCCGTCAGTTAGTGGCTGAGAAGTTGCAAACGGTTACGTTGCCCAACGGAATTGTGCCGATTATGGGGCCAATCACTTCGGTCATGGGGCAAATCATGTACGTAGGAGTGTCGGCAGATACGACCAATCCTGCTGAACTGCGTACCCTTGCCGATTTTACCATTCGTCGAAGATTACTCAGTATCAAGGGCGTATCTCAGGTGATTCCCATTGGAGGCGACCGATTACAGTATCAGGTACAGATTTCAAGCGAAAAACTCAAACAGTTTGGCCTCTCGGTGGACGATGTGGACAAAGCACTTGGACAAACTACCCAAAACACCACAGGGAATTTTTACAACGACTACGGTACAGAAGTGCTGATAAGGAACGTGGGACGGGCCGAAACCTTAGGCGATTTGGCTCGTACGGTAATATCTAACCGAAACGGAGTCCCTGTACTGCTTTCGCAAGTCGCCGACGTGCAATTTGGAGCGGCTCTCAAACGGGGCGATGCCAGCATCAACGGTAAACCTGCCGTTATTTTGGCGATTGAGAAACAACCTAACGCAAATACTGTAGGCTTAACCGACGAAATTGAAAAAGCCTGCGCTGATTTACAGACTTCGCTTCCCAAAGACATTAAGCTGAACCCCAAAATATTTCAGCAAAAATCATTCATTACCAGCTCGTTGAACAATGTCATCGAAGCTTTGCGCGATGGTTTTATTCTGGTAATTATCGTCTTGTTTTTGTTTTTGATGAACCTCAGAACAACCATTATTACGCTTACAGCTATTCCACTTTCTCTGGTGATTACCGCTATCATTTTCAAGGCTTTTGATATTTCAATCAATACACTGACGCTCGGCGGTTTGGCCATAGCGATTGGTGAATTGGTGGACGATGCCATCGTGGACGTAGAAAATGTGTATCGAAGATTGCGGGAAAACCGCACCTTGCCTCAACCCAAACCAACGTTGCAAGTGGTTTATTCGGCCAGTTCAGAAGTGCGAAATTCGATTGTCTATGCTACGGTTATCGTAGTTTTGGTGTTCTTGCCCCTGTTTTACATGCAGGGCATTGAAGGGCGTATTTTTGCCCCGCTTGGCATAGCTTATATCACGTCTATTTTGGCTTCGCTGGTCGTTTCGCTCACGCTTACACCCGTATTATGCAGTTATTTACTGGTTGCAAAGGACAAAGCTCAAGGGGCAAAAGCCAAGAACTGGTGGCAAAGATTCATTTCTGCTGACTCCCACGAAGAAGATACAAGTCTGGTTAAATGGCTTAAAAACAAGGACGCACGGTTATTAACCTGGTCATTGGGCCATTCTAAACCCATCATCGTCGTGGCAGCAGGATTGATTGTGGTTTCGATGGGAATGATTCCTTTTTTCGGCACCGAATTTTTGCCGCCTTTCAACGAAGGCTCATTTACGGTCAATTTGGTCGCTCCACCGGGTACATCGCTTGAAGAATCCAACAAACTGGGGACACTCGCCGAAAAACTGATGCTGCAAGTACCCGAAGTGGAATACGCCAGTCGTCGTACAGGACGAGCAGAGCTGGATGAACATGTCGAACCCGTCAGCCGTTCCGAAATTGAGGTAGAAATTCGGCACGGAGCGAAGCGAGGACGAGCTGAAATTATTACCGAGTTACGTCAAAAATTAGACGTGCTGAAAGGCATTTCGGTAAGCATTGGGCAGCCCATTTCTCACCGCATTGAACACCTGCTTTCAGGAGTACAGGCCCAAATTGCGCTCAAACTCTACGGTGACGATCTCACTGAATTACGCAGTACCGCCGGAAGAATTCAGGGGCTGATGCAGGGTGTAACAGGCGTAACAGATTTGCAGATTGAACGCCAAACCATGATTCCGCAATTGCTGATTCGAGTACGGCGAGATGCCTTGCAACGCTTTGGTTTACAGGCAGGTAAGGTGGCGGAAGATCTCGAAATATTTTACAACGGTAAAGTAACGGGCAAGATTTACGACGGACAAAAATCCTTTGATATTTTGCTCCGAACTACTAACCGAGAACGGAGTAATCTCCAGGCCATTCGGAATACCCAAATCAGTACGCCCGACGGGCAATTGATTCCTCTATATCAAATTGCCGACATAGAATTGACCAATAACGTCAATCAAATCATGCACGAAAATACCCAACGCCGCATGGTAATTTCGGCCAACGTGCAAGGACGGGATTTAGGAAGTACGGTAGGAGAAATCAAAGAAAAAATCGGTAAACTGAAGATGCCGACAGGTTTTTTTGTGGTGTATTCGGGACTTATCGAAAGCCAGGAGTCGGCCACGTCGTTGATTGGTTTTTTGGCGCTCTTTTCGTTGGTCGGTATTTTCTTGGTCTTGTACAGTCACTTCAAATCCGGCCGATTAACGCTCCAAATCATGTTGAACGTGCCGTTGGCGCTCATCGGCAGTGTGGTAGCGGTGATGCTTACGGGCGGGACGTTTTCGGTAGCAACTTTGGTTGGATTTATCACGCTTACGGGTATTGCAAGTCGCAACGGGATCATGATGATTTCACACTATATCCATTTGGTAGAACATGAAGGTGAAGTATTTGGAAAACACATGATTATTCGGGGTTCGATCGAACGCCTTGTACCTGTATTAATGACGGCGTTGGTTGCCGCCCTTGCCCTTATTCCGCTCACGCTCGACCCGCAGGCGGCAGGCAAGGAGATTCTGTACCCAGTGGCGACGGTGATTCTGGGCGGATTGATTTCCAGTACATTATTGGATATTATCGTTACACCTGTGGTGTTTTATACTTTTGGCGAAAAGGCATTAAAAACCTACTTTGAGACAAAGAAGAAAAAAGAAGCGTTTTAGAATTGATACAAAAATAAAAAGACTCAAAAGAAATTTGAGTCTTTTTAAATAAATCTTTAAACGATTTCACAAAATGAAAAATGACCTTTTGAAACTATACCTACCCATCTACTTATTGCTGTACTTGGGGGTAGCCTTTGTGATTCCTACTTACAGAACTTACAGGCAAACGGGAGTCAATCCGATTACCTTCGGCAAAACTGATAATGCCCATGACTATATTGGGTTTGTAATGAAGTGGTTAATAGGGATGCTTTTCGCAGCAGTTCTATTGTTTTCTCTGGGTGAAGAATTCTATGCTTTTACCTCCCCGATCCTGTTTTTAGAAAACGAGATAATGCAGGTTATTGGCCTGATAATAATTCATTTATCATTGATTTGGATAGCCATAGCACAATACCAAATGAGCACAAGCTGGCGAATTGGTATAGATGAACAAAATAAAACGGAACTAAAAACCAAAGGTATTTTTGGCCTAAGCCGAAATCCGATTTTCCTCGGAATGATTTTGAGTGTTTTAGGCTTGTTTTTGATAACGCCCAATGCCGTCACATTTTTTTCGGCATTGACCACCTATTTCATTATTCAAATTCAGGTGAGATTAGAGGAAGATTTTTTGGCTAAAGAACACGGCTCCCTTTATGTTAATTATCGAAAATCAGTAAAAAGGTTTATTTAAAATGGAACATCAACACCAATACGATGCAGACGGTAAACAACTTTGCTGCACGCAGGAAGAAAAAATTTACACCCAGGCCGGTGCAAAAGCCTTATTAAAGAAAGGTCATACCGACGATGACGGGCACGACCACGGTCAGGAAGAACATGCCGATGAGGATGGGCATGACCATTCGGGTGGCAGCGACAGCACATTCAAAATGTTTGTGCCGGCTATTATCAGTTTAGTGTTATTGCTTGTTGCCATTGCTTTAGACAGCTACCTAAAACCCGAATGGTTCACCGGTTGGGTACGCATCGCTTGGTACGTAGTTGCTTACATACCCGTTGGATTTCCTGTATTGAAAGAAGCCGTCCAAAGCGTGGCAAAAGGCGAAGTGTTTTCGGAGTTTTTATTGATGGGCATTGCCACCATCGGGGCTTTTGCCATTGGCGAATATCCCGAAGGCGTGGCCGTGATGCTGTTTTATGCCGTTGGCGAAGTATTCCAAACATTGGCCGTAAAAAGAGCCAAAGCCAATATCAAATCCCTGCTCGACCAGCGGCCGGATGAAGTAACCATTCTGCAAAACAACGAAGCCAAAACCATTAAAGCCGACGCGGCAAAAATCGGCGATATTATCCAGTTAAAATCAGGAGAAAAGTTGGGGTTGGATGGCGAACTGATTTCTGAAACGGCCTCTTTCAATACCGCCGCACTTACGGGTGAAAGCAAGCCCGACACCAAAGCCAAAGGCGAAGTTGTACTGGCAGGCATGATCAACCTGAACACCGTGGCACAGGTAAAAGTGACCACGGCTTATACCGATAGCAAGTTGAGCAAAATTTTGGAACTGGTACAAAATGCCACTGCTCAAAAAGCCCCTACTGAACTGTTTATCAGAAAGTTTGCCAAAATATATACGCCTATTGTGGTGTTTCTGGCGGTTGCCATTTGCTTTGTGCCTTACTTTTTTGTAGCTGATTATGTGTTCAATCAATGGTTGTACAGAGCGTTAATATTCCTGGTTATTTCCTGTCCCTGTGCTTTGGTTATCAGTATTCCGTTGGGTTATTTCGGCGGCATTGGAGCGGCCAGTAAAAATGGCATTTTGTTTAAAGGCAGTAATTTTCTTGACATCATAGCAGAAATAAAAAATGTGGTCATGGACAAAACAGGCACCATGACCGAAGGCGTTTTTAAGGTGCAGGAAGTAATCATAAAGCCGGAATTTAATAAAGACGAACTACTGCAAATGGTGAATGCGTTGGAAAGCCGAAGTACCCACCCGGTGGCTACTGCCATTCATGAGTTTGTAGGAAAACCGGACAGTAATATTGAACTGAAAAATGCAGAAGAAATATCGGGGCACGGGTTAAAAGCCGATGTGAAAGGCAAAGAACTGTTGGTCGGCAATTTTAAATTGATGGATAAATTTTCCATTAAATACGATATTGATCCCAATACGATTGTTTATACAGTAATCGCCATTGCTTACGACAAAAAGTTTGTGGGTTATATCACCATTGCCGACAGCATCAAAGAAGATGCTCAGGAAACGGTTAATAAACTGAAAGCGTTAGGTGTAAAAACCACGATGCTCAGCGGCGATAAAAGTACGGTAGTAAAATTTGTAGCCGACAAACTGAACATTACCAATGCCTTCGGCGATTTATTACCCGAAGACAAAGTGAACAAGGTAAAAGAAATAAAAGCCCGCAACGAAAGCGTAGCCTTTGTGGGCGATGGTGTGAACGATGCCCCCGTAGTGGCTCTCAGCGATGTGGGCATTGCCATGGGCGGCTTGGGCAGCGATGCCACCATAGAAACTGCCGATGTCGTGATTCAGGACGATAGGCCTTCTAAAATACCGATGGCAATCAACATTGGCAAACAAACCAAAAAAATAGTGTGGCAAAATATTACCCTTGCCTTTGTGGTCAAAGGCATTGTGTTACTGTTAGGTGCGGGCGGCCTCGCCACAATGTGGGAAGCCGTTTTTGCGGATGTGGGAGTGGCTTTGTTGGCAATTCTCAATGCGGTACGAATACAGAGAATGAAGTTTTAAGCTGTAAAAATGATTGAAACGGCCAAACATTACCGCTAAATGCATTGGCAGGGAGAGTTACGGCTTGTATTCTTGGTCGAACAAGCGGTTTTATCTTCTTCTTATTTATGGCGAGTTTTTAAACAAACCTACGGTGAGTAACCCAAGGGCTGTTTATTATGCTTACGGCTCAAAACGTCAGCCTTTATTTTTTTATGTGCCTGGCCCAAGTGTATCTTGAGCGTTCCGGCTGTTAAATTTATCCATAATTTAAGTAAACCAGATGGCTAATTAGATTTATGGTTAAATAAAAATGCTATAAATAGCATTGAAATTAGTTATTTTTATGCTATAATTGTTCTTAATTTTGCAGCAAGCTTATCAAAAACTGCTCAGTCAGCTGGCAAAATCTAAATATGTACCTTCCTGATGGATGGATAAGGTCTTTTGGGGTGAATCATTCAAAGGACTAATCGTTTTGTGCCAATTCCCACTTTATGGAGGCCAATCTCTGCCTGATCCGTTTCAATGTTTGTACTACCGCTTCTTCCCGGGGTAACTCACCGAAAACCAAAGTCTTGAATGAACCTTGGTACGTAACCCTTAACTCCGGCCATACGCGGTCTAAATCACTAAAAATTAAAGCCTGTACCGGAGGGTTATATAGCCAGTCTTTATTCGTTCTGAAACTCAATTCATCGTCTTTGGCGACTTTGTACAGCATGTCATCAAATTCACTGGAATCAAAAAATTCGCTGATGTTTCGTTGCGCCAACAGCAAATGCAAATCATAGACGTGGCGTATTTTATTTTTCAAATCAATGATTGGCGTTTCGGTATACGAAAACCGAACCAGACTCATAATTTTCTCACACACGGTTCGTATCGGTGCCAGGATGGGTACTTCAAAAGGCAAAAGTCCGTATTCCTCCGCTATTCCCTCCTGTCCTTTTGCCTGCATCATCTGATACACAAAAGAATTGACTTTGCCTTTAATCAAAGGCTCAGAGGAGCCCAGCCAACTTGATTCTACGATAATCAGATCCCTCACCTGCCCAAATTCTCCGTCAAACGTTTTGGAATAAGAATGGGCTGTTTTTCGTATCATCCCTTTTTTGTTGGTAATTCCGTCCACTTCCAGTTCAGGCAAGAATTCTGAAACGGCATTACTGATCCGTTTCAGGCGTTCCTTTAATTGATTGGCGGAAAGATTGGGATCTTTCAACAGCACCAAATCAATATCTTCCGAAAATCTGCTTATATAGGAAAAACATTTAGCCAGGGCTGTACCGCCTTTAAAAACCGTAAACTCCGCCAAAGGGCTCGTAAAAATACGTTGCAGGGTAAACGTGACCCAATAATCTTTTTCCACGTAAATCTCGGGTAAATCCAAATACTCTGCCGTGATTGAGATCGCATCCGTAAACAGGTCCGGGTTTTCATGTAATTTCATTGAATGTTCCAGTTGGAGGCGGTTTTCAGCAGAGACTTATTGAATCCCAGTGCAAATTTAGTAAAAGGATTAAGGCTTTCTTTGAGTGGATTCAAATCCAACCCGCTTTGAATTTCTTCCAAAACGGCTCCCAACAATGCCCTTACCCGTGGGGGATATAACAGGGCATAGGTAATCATTTGGCGTTGCCGTTCGCTGCTCAATGCCTTTATGCGAGTTTTGAAAATGGTCAGCGCTGACCGCATATCCAGATCCGGGATCTGTTTTAGGTCCTTCATCGCATCCAGAAACCCCAGCATTTGATAATTATCTTCGGATACGTCGGCGTAGCTTTTGACGGAACTGACTTTGATAAAGCTGATTCCGCTCAAATTACGACGGGACCGACCGGCGATTTGAATATCGGATGGCACCTGGGTGGTCAGCCCCAGTTGATTATAGAGCCTTGTACCCGTGATGTAGGCTATGCGCTGCTCTTTTTGGTATAAGTAAGGTTTAAGTAACTCCGCCTCATTGGGTCGTTTTCGGCCAAAAACGGTCATTTTGGGCTTATAAAAGCGCCCTTTAGATACCCTGCTGACCAACCCTTTTTTCTGCAACCGTTCCAGCGCCTTGGCCGCCGACGCAAACTCTTCCCGGCCAATGGATAGCCGGTCATACCCAAAGATTACATCTTCAGGCATATTCTTTATCGTTTGGGCTATTTTTTCAGCGACACTTATCATTCTGCAAATATAGCATATGTGCCAAAAGATGTCAAGTTTTGTGTTTTATTTACTTGACAATATAGAATATATCAACGCTTATCCCTGTGACCACTTACCGCTTGATAAATATATGACGATTTATTTGCAGGCTTACCGGAACTCCATTACTTTCCAGCTATAATAATTTTGACTTGTTTCGCACCAGAGTTTTATCCGCCCCCAAACTATGTACAGTTGAAAAACCCTACTTCAATTACGAGATTGAAAAGTGGATGGCTAAAACATATATTTTACCAATATTTGATAAAGACTATAGGGATAAGCAGAGAGTTCCGCTTTCTGACCACACATAGCGATAGAGATACCAATAGCCGCCACCCTGTTACAGGGTGGCGGCTATTTTTTGTGTAAATTCACGTAAGCACAATCGATTTTTAGGATTTAGACCAAATATGCCGGACGGGAAATATCTTCGCCCGGCATATTATGAACTCACTTTTTTAAGCAGCCTTCTTCATCTGGCTCATTTCACGACAGGTTTGAGCGCAACGGCGGCAAATCTCAGCGCAACGTTTCATATGTTCACCCCCGATGGCTTCGCATGACTTTGCACAGGCTTCGCAAATCTCATCGCAAGCAGCACAAACCGATGCATGCAAAGATGACTGACGTGTCATAAAATCGGCTGCAGCCTGACAAATTTGGATGCAGTCGGTCATGAGCTTTACATGTTCTGGCGTGACATGCTTGCCGCCTTCATATAGACAATGGGTAAAAAGCGTTTTCTGACACTCATCACGACATTCCCAACAGGTGGTGATGCAGTTTTGATTGGTATTCATGTGATTCTCCTGGATTGCTGTGTAAATTGAACCGGTTCTCGGAAAATTCCTGAAACCTTAGTTTGGGAAACAAGAATATCTTGACTTATACCCCCAACAGGTATAACATACCCCTATGGGTATAAAGATCATATGTGTATTTTTACTGCTTTTGCTGGCTTTGCCGGTTGTGGTGCAGGCGCGCCCGGTCTCCTATTCCCAGGGATGGATGGCAATGACAACAAATGACGGTATGGAAAATTCTGCCATGCTGAGTTATTCGCCAACGGCAAAGGGTGCTTTCGGTATTCGGACTGACTACATGCGCGATGACGAAACGTTTTTAAATACCCTGACCTATAACCGCCTGCTCAAACGCTGGAATAATCCCGGGTCACAGGCCAATTTCTTTTTACTGACAGGCGTAGGGATTGGTGACGATCATGGCGATATCACTCCTGCCGGGTTTGCCGGAATCGAAGGTGATTGGGAAAGCCGCCGCTATTACGTTTCTTACGAGAACCGCTTTATCGCATCATCAGCGAATAACCAGTATTTCGACCAAAAAGCCCGGATCGGAATTGCGCCGTATATCGCCGATTATGACGGTGTGCACACATGGCTGATGTTACAAGTCCAAAACAATCCAACCAGTGAAGACAAGTTTGTCGTGACCCCACTGGTGCGTCTGTTTAACACGGAAGTGCTGACTGAGGTCGGCTACAGCAGCAACAACACATTACTTTTCAACGCCACATGGCAATTCTAATAAGGAGAAATACGATGAAAAAACAAATCATACTGATGGCAGCAATTTTTGCAATTCTTGCCGGGCCAGTGTTTGCCGAGACGATCCATGTCGGCGTTGATGGAATGGTGTGTGCATTTTGCGCTAAGGGGATCGAGAAAAGTTTTAAAAAACAGCCCGAAACCGAAAAAGTCAATGTCAGTCTGCAAGATAAGCTCGTGACCATCCAGACGAAAAAAGACACCACCATGAAGGATGATAAAATCAGAAATATTATCAAGGACGCTGGTTACGACGTGACGACGATCCATCATCAAAAATAACCGGAGGAAACGGTGAAATTCTCAAAGGCCATCCATACACTGACCCTAATGACGTCGTTCAGCACCTTGTTTTGCTGCGCTCTGCCGGCGTTGTTTGTGGCATTAGGTGCAGGTGCCGTGCTGGCCGGAATCGTATCAGACGTGCCACAGCTTGTCTGGCTGTCAGAGCATAAAATTGCCTTGTTCGGCTTTGCAGCAGTCATGCTTATAGGCTCAGGCATTATGCGCTATACCAGTCGCAATGCGCCGTGCCCGATTAATCCTGAACAAGCAAAAGCCTGTACGAAATTGCGCAAGATCAGTCTGGCGGTTTATACTGGTTCCGTGCTCATCTATCTCATAGGTTTCTTCTTCGCCTTTATCGCGCCTCGTTTGATAGGATAGATCATGGATAAAAACAATTGCTGTACTAATAATTCAACGCACCCGGACTATTCCAAGGAGATGAACCGCCTGAACCGTATCGGCGGCCAGGTTGAGGGCGTCAAGAAAATGGTGACAGAGCGTCGCTATTGTCCTGATATCCTGATCCAGTTACGAGCGATCCGTGCTGCGGTGAATGCCGTTGAAGCCAGCATCCTTGAAAGCCATCTCGACTCCTGTGTTACAGAGGCGTTTAACGCTGGAAACGATGCCGAAAAGAAACAGAAAATGGAAGAGCTGAAAGCGCTCTACCGCAAATATAACGATTGATGGAGAAAATCATGCAAGTCCACCATGCTGATGAAAAAACCAGCTACCGCCCTTTGTTGGCCGTCATAGCCATTATCTTGCTCGCAAGCGTAGCATTGCAGATCGGTAATGGCGAATTTAATTCGATGTTGCTGATGAATCAGGTTATGGGATTATTTTTCCTGATCTTCGCAATGTTCAAGCTGCTTGACCTGAACGGTTTTGCTGACGATTTCCAAATGTATGACGTCATCGCCAAGAAGTTTCGCGGTTATGGCTATGCGTATCCATTTATTGAGCTGGTTTTGGGTGTGTTATATCTAAGCGGCCAATATATGTTTTTTGCTAATATCGCGACTCTGGTTGTCATGACTGTTAGCGCAATTGGCGTCTTTTTAAGCATGAAGCGTGGCTATAAGTTTAAATGCGCTTGTCTTGGCACTGTTTTGAATATCCCGCTCAGCACGGTCAGTCTTATTGAAAACATCGGCATGGGCTTGATGGCGGCATATATGCTCCTCACTCCTATGTACTAATTACCGCCTATCAAACTTAACAAGGAGTATTGAAGTGCAAAGCTATAAATTCGGCCTTGGCGTATTGGCGCTCATCCTGATGATCTCTGCAAGTGGATACGCCTGCGACTGGGATAAAGATGGAAAACATGAAACTCATGATATGAAAGCAATGCAGCATCATGAAACCATGTCAAAGAATGCTTTTAATAATCCAATGGTGAAAATGCACAAAGACATGATGGCAGCAAAGTCGACCGGAAATTAGGACTTTCCTTCTTTGAAAAAATAATCCTGTCGATAATCATTGGCCCCATGCCGTTATTGGCTATCCAAACATCCACCTGACGGTTTCGGTCCCGTAAATCACTGCCCCAAAGGTTTGAGCGATTTTGCATTGTGAACCCGCTGCAAATACAATTGATAAAACGTGGACAGCAGCGCTAATACAGAAATAAACGACATACTTATGACTTATTAAAATAAAATGCTAAAAGCTTATAAGTGCGTCGCTCAAATAAAATAAGGATAGATCAATATGAAAATACAACTTTGCATTCTTGCTGTCCTGGCCTTTGTATCCTTTGGAGCAATTCCGGTTCTGGCAGGTCAAGACGCCTATTATACCTGCCCTATGCATTCAGAAATTCATGGCCATAAGGAGGGGGAATGTCCGATTTGTAGTATGGAACTTGTTACAGCAGATTCAACAAACCATATGATGATACATGATGGTTCAAAAAACAAAATGTCGGCAGAAAAAACTGATAATAGTATTGCTTTGCATGTTCCCGATATTATTAAACTGGAAAAAGGCAAGTTGGTGACATTGAAAGTTCAGTTGACAAAAATTCAAAACAATCAACCCATTTCTATCAATCAACTGAATGAAGTCCATACGCAACGCTTTCATGCGCTGATCATTGATCAATCTATGACGGATTATCATCATGTTCATCCGGTCCAAACAAACAAAAAAGGTGAATATAGCTTGACTTTCACACCGAAAAAATCAGACGACTATCGCATCTGGGCCGATGTGACGCCTGCGGCAACCGGTAAACAGGAATATGCCCGTGCTGACTTGAAAGCAAATCAACGCAAATCTGAAGCTGTCAGCAAAAAGCTGAATAATACGGCTGTAGTTGATGGCTTAACATTCAAAATCTCTTTTGATGCGCCCTTACAGTCAGGGCAAGTCACCATGGGGAAATTGCGCGTTGAAAAAGATGGCAAACCATTTAACCGGCTTGAACCTATTATGGGTGCTTATGCTCATATTGTTGGATTCAATGAAGATTTAAAAACTGTTGCTCATATTCACCCCATGGGTGAAGAACCAACCGTAAAGAGTCAGCGCGGCGGTCCTGACCTGGAATTCCACATTGAACCGGCCAAACCGGGGTTTACCAAAATGTTTGCGCAGATCCGGGTCAACGGCAAAGATATCTTTGCGCCATTTGGATTGCTGGTTACAGGTAAAAAATAAACCTGTCAGTAACCTTATCAGAACTAATTACCACCGAATTCAGCGCTTCTTTCTTTGAGTACATTAATTTATTTTTGAACTTTATTTAAGCATTTCTAACCTGCTGCATGTTTACACAGACTTTACAGGCTCCTGCATACTCTTGGCAATATCCTTATTGTTGTATGGTACATTCGTTACCGCAGGCTTCAATGCAGGATTGGTAAGTGTGGTAACTATTCATGACTTTTTGGATTTAAAGAGTGTGAATAGTGAATAATTACATTTTCATCAAAGAAGGGTACACCCTTAGGTAAATTTCAAATGCCATTGGGTTTTTTCCGTATAAACTATTGAGTTTTGGATCTGCTCGGTAAATGGTAAATTGGCTTCCGGCAGCTATTCTTGCTTTAGCGATGTGCCACAAATCATAATTAAAACCAATCGTAAAGGCGTTGACAGGAAATACAGCCCCCTGACCAAAATCAGATTCTTTTAAGACCAATTCTTCCGCTGATTTTTGTACATGCTCATATCGGCTGTGGATTGCCAGTCTATTCATACGCCATGAGCCTTCAAACAGAAACGCATTCTCTCCGGGATGATCTTTTGACTTGTTCATTCCCCAAAGGGCAACAGCATTAAGCCAACCGTTATCAGAAAGAGGTAGACTATAAATGGCAGAAGCCGTCGTTCGATTAATATCCTCTTCGGGATGTAATTCTTCGGGACTTTTCAACAAGCCGTGTGATATCTGTAACGCCCAATTTTTTGAGGGATTGTAAGAGAGCCTGCTACTCCAACTGTCAAAGCGAGGCTTATCAAAATCAAATCGCTTTTCATTGGGCTCTTTTCCGGTAAAAGAAGACCCTTCCAGTTTAAATTTACCCAGCCGGACTCCAAGCGTTAATACGCCGAAAGTAATATGTGTAGCATCTACCCAATGGTGAGAAAGCGGCGCATCTGGATTGTATAAGGCAGAGGGACGGTGCATAAAAGCGACCGGTCCCAAAGCCGGCTCACCGGGATAGGCTGCGTAGATAAATACATCCGTGTTTTTGGAAAAAGCGTAGGCGTAACTTACCGACAGTTCGGAAATCAAATCATGCGGATGCTGCCTATCCACCAACGGCTTGCCCTGATAAGTTTCGCCGCTTTGAAATAATAACGGATACCCCCCTCCCCCCATGACTGCTGCATCTAATGAAAACATGGTATTAAAGTGGAACAAACCGTTGTTGCCCACCTTTCTTTGACCCATAAACATCAGCCAATTAGGGGCATCAAATTTACTGTCACCTCTTGAACCTTTATTGGTAAAATCCTGATGATTGTATCGAAGAAACAGATTACTGTGCAGCATATACATCCAATTTTTGGAATGATACATCGTACCATACATCGGCGAAGCATCAGGCAACCAACCGGTTCCGGAGCCGTTACGATTCATGGGCAGATTTAAAGAGAAGGCATGGCTCATGCTGTTCATAGAATGATCTGACATATCATGGTTTTTATGCATGTCTACAGTATCATGCTTCATGGAACTGAGCTTCAATGTGTCCTTTTCGACCTGATGATGTTCATGCTGTGCGTTTGAATCCAAAGTAATGAGGCAACTGATAATATATAATACGACAATTTTTTTCATGGTGCAGAAATTTAAATGATACTAAGAATCATTTCTTAAATAATCGACAGAAACTATTGACTTCCAACGACTATAGAACTGACCTGAAATAAAACCTTTCTGAAATGACTTAATTACTGTAATCCTTGAAGTTTAGGCCAGCGATTAGTTGCTTCTATCAGCTAATAACCAAGTTTGGAATTCGGCTATTTCTTTATTTTGCTCCTTTATAATGGAAGATGACAGCGTTTTAAGTTGGGCATTTTTTCCCATCAATAAGTGCATTTGCGCCATTTCCGTTGCACTTCGATGATGTTCAATCATCAACGTAGCAAAATCGTGGTCAATGTCTCCGTTAATAATTTGTAAATCTGCCTGTTTTCCCATTTTTTCCATGCCTTCCATCATTTGCATATGAAATTCCGGATTTACAGTCTTAGGTGTATTCTGCGTCAAAAATGACTCTAATTCGGCTATTTCTTTCTTTTGGGTGTCAATAATATTCTGCGCCTTTGCCTTAATTTCACTATTGCTTCCCGAATTCAATTCCAGTTCGGCCATTTTTAAGGCTCCCTGATGGTGCATTTTCATCATAGTCGCATAATCAATGTCGGGATCCTGCGTTACTTTCATGGTGTGCATTTCTGCCATCATATTGTGCATCAAGGTCATCATTCGATTTTCATCATGTGCCTCAATGATAACCCCTTCGTTATTTGAACATGCCATTGTCAGGGCTGTCAGGAGAAAAAGTATTCCGATAAACTTGTAAGTCGCTTTCATAGCCGTACTGTTTAATGGTTGTGAATATGTATCAATAATTTATGCATTCATTTGGCCAAAATACTGTACCACACTGAATTAAATCAGTAGTTTTATGTTAGCATTGTTTCACCCCCTTCTATTTCCATTTATTTCCCCGTTATGGGGAAATACTTCTATGATTTCACCTCTTTTTTGTCTTTAGAAGCAAGTGATTTAACATTAATCTGTCCAAAAGGTCTGTCCTAATCTGAAAATTATATAAAAAGTAGCGATAAAAATGTAAGCGTTCATGTACTTACATCTTCGTACATTTGTCATTATCAAAGCGTAGCGTAATGAAACAAATCATCAGACGTGTTTTTTGTCTATACTTAGCCATTCAAGTGCTGTTCGCCAGCACGGGATTTGCTATGTATGAGCATTGGTGTTTGATGAAAGGAACAAAGACCGTCTCTTTTATCCACGAAGAAAAATGCCAGAAAGTCAGTCATAAAAAATCTGCGTGTGAAAGCAGCGTCAAGCGCGGCAAATGCTGTTCAGACAAAGTGTCATACCATAAAATTCAAACCCCCTCAGCACATGGCAGTTCGGTACATTTAGTAAGCCAACCCCTTGATTTAGTTTCTATTTTTACCCCTATTTATATCTCTTCAGCGGCTTGGATTAACCAAACCGTTTCGTTCCGCTTGCCGCATTTTTACAGTGCCGCTCCGCCACTTCATGGGCGTAGTATGCTCATTTTTGTACAATCCTTCCTTATTTGATTAGGTAAGATGCCCCTTATGGGCTGATGGCAACCTTTCGGGTTGCTTTTTGGTGTTTACTTTTTTCACCATAAATACCTAATTTATCATGTCTTCCTACCTACGTTTCTTTGAACTTATATGAAACTGTACATCAAAAACATGGTGTGCAGCCGCTGTAAAACCGTAGTTCGTCAGGAACTCGAAGCACTTGGACACCAAGTATTAACAATTGAATTAGGTGAAGTTGTCCTCGAAAAACTGGCCACAGAAGCTGAACTTGACCAAATTTCGGAGCGATTGCAGGCACACGATTTTGAGTTGTTAAGCGATAAAAAACAACAGCTTATCGAGCGAGTTAAAACCGCCATCGTTGAGTTAGTTCACCTCCAAAACGACGGGCTTCGCCGCCTGAAGCATTCTGACTATATCACCGAAAAGGTAGACCGACATTATGGGTACCTGAGTACACTTTTCTCCGAAGTAGAGAGTATTACCATTGAACAATACTTGATTAAGCAGAAATTAGAACGGGTAAAGGAACTGCTCGTTTATGATGAACTGAATCTTTCACAGATTGCCAATCTGCTCAATTACAGCAGCGTATCTCACCTTTCGGCACAATTTAAATCGAATACAGGCATGACCCCAAGTCAGTTCAGGAAAATTCGCGATAAGAAAAGAAAGCCCTTGGATGAAGTTTAATTCATCAAATAAAAATCTATAGAACATGAAACGGAACTATTTTTTAAAAACGCTTGGATTGGGAACAGCGGGAATGCTGGTCGGCGAGAGTTTGTTGTCGGGTTGTATGAACCACGATATGGCCGCTACGAGTATGGCTAATGCTCCAACCGTAGCAGAGGGAACATTTACTACGGTTTTGTCTATCCCTGAAACCATCACTTCAGGAACGGCTTTGAATGCCCGCAGCCAGAACGCAGCAATTTTGGCAGGTAAGTCAGGGCAAGTATTAGGGTACAAAAACGGCATTTTAGGACCAACTTTTCGGATACAGAGAGGAAGCACGGTTACAATTCCGTTTACCAACGGACTTTCGGAAGTCACTAATATTCACTGGCACGGCCTGCTTGTCCCTGCTGCGATGGACGGCCATCCCGACCAAATGGTTATGCCCAGTCAGTCGTTCAACTATACTTTCAAAATAGATCAGGCAGCAAATATGGCTTGGTATCATCCGCATCCCCACGAAAAAACGGGTAAGCAGGTGTTTATGGGTTTAGCAGGCATGTTTATTATCGAAAGCCCCGAAGAAAAGGAATTAAACCTTCCTTCGGGGAATTACGAATTACCCTTGGTAATTCAGGACAAACGATTGGATGCTAACGGAGCAATCATGTACAGCCCCACGCTTGAAGAAGTAATGATTGGCTATATGGGCGAAACCATCACCGTCAATGGCGTAAGTTCTCCTTTTCACCCTGTTACAACTCGAATGTATCGCATCAGAGTTTTGAATGGCTCAAATGGACGAATGTACAATTTAGCGTTGAGCAACGGGGATGCTTTCACAGTCATTGGTTCAGACGGTGGTCTACTTCCTGCACCGGAAACCGTTACGAGCTTATTACTCGCTCCGGGCGAACGGGCTGATCTGTTGGTGGATTTCAGCAAAACAGCAATAAATAGCGAAATTTTTCTGCAAAGCAATTCCTTTTCAGGAGTGAGTTCACAAGGCAGTCAAACCTTCAAAATCATGAAGTTCACAGTGAGCAAGGCCGAAACAGATACTTTCAACATGCCGACTTCACTTAATACCATAGTACCTTTTTCTGCAACTTCTACTACCAAAACTCGAACCTTCGATATAGGTATTGCTATGGACATGGCCGCCGGACATGGAGGCTCAATGGCCATGAAAGGAATGCACACTATTAATGGTAAAATATACAGCAGCGAACGCATTGATGAAACCGTTATCGTGAACAGTGCCGAAATCTGGGAATTTGATAACACCAACGGCGACGAACCTCACCCCATGCACCTACATGGTACGTTCTTTCAGGTAATCAGTCGCACCGGCGGTCGCGGCAATATTTTACCGCACGAAAAAGGGCTGAAAGATACTGTTTTGGCAATGCCGGGTGAAAAAGTGCGCATTATTGTAAAATTTGAACGTATTGGAAAATTCGTTTTCCATTGCCACAACCTCGAACACGAAGACGATGGTATGATGCTCAATTTTGAAGTGAAATAGCAGTTTTACACACATTTGATCTGAGGCTTTTCTTAACCATTTAATACGATGCTTAGCAGAATAATTCTAATACTTGTTATTGTTACTACGATCGCCCGTGGGCAACAAACCTTATTCCCCACCAAAGGCATTCAACCCGCCATTTGTGTAGGCGAAAACGAATCCATTGAAATGGTATTTGGCAAAGGCAATGCGTTCTATTACGCTTCGTCGCAAGATAAGGGCCAGTCTTTTACTTCGCCTGTCTTGGTTGATAGCTTGCCGGGACTGCATTTGGGCGTGTCAAGAGGGCCACAAATTGCCTCTTCTCGTCTTTCCACTGTGATTACTGCCATAGACAGGAAGGGCGATTTGTATGCCTATGTGCTGAATCGTAAAACGGGCAAGTGGCAAAACCGCCTTATTATCAACGATGTACCGGAAATCGCCAAAGAGGGTTTCAACGCCTTAGCGAGTGATGGTACGGGTACTTTTTTTGTGATTTGGCTTGACCTGCGGGACGACAAAAAGAATAAAATTTTTGGTGCAATTTCTACGGATGGTGGTCAAACGTGGGGCAAGAATAAACTTATCTATCATTCACCCGATTCGACAGTCTGTGAGTGTTGCCAGCCCTCCATTATTATGAAAGACAAACAGGTAGTTGTGATGTTCAGGAACTGGATTGGTGGTTCACGGGATATGTACGTAACGACTTCAAAAGATGGCGGAAATACTTTTCTACCTGCCGTAAAAATGGGCAATGGAACATGGAAATTGAATGCCTGTCCCATGGACGGTGGAGGTATCAGCCTGAACGAAAGGGGGGTATTAACCTCGGTATGGCGGCGAGAAAATCAATTATTTACTGCAAAACCGGGTGAACCCGAACAATTCCTCGCACAAGGACGAAATGCCTCCATTGCGACCGTTAACCAAAACACGTTTATCGCATGGCAGAATCAAGGTCAAATCTGGTTGAGTCAATCCAGGCAAAAAGAACCGACGAGTTTGGGTATTGGCAGGTTTCCGAGAGTTGCTGTACTCAATGAGCAACAAGCTTTTTGCGTCTGGGAAGACAATGGCATTATAAAAGGGTTGGTTTTAACTGGAAAATAGAAGCTACGGCGAACAAATTGAATAAAATAGTATGGTAGAAAAACTCATCCATTTTGCCCTCCACAACAAATTGATTGTGATAGTACTGGCGTTGGGCCTGTTCGGTTGGGGCGTGTATTCCGTCCGAACCAACCCCATTGATGCTATTCCCGACCTTTCTGAAAATCAGGTCATTGTCTTTACTGAATGGATGGGTCGCAGTCCGCAACTCATTGAAGACCAAATTACTTATCCATTGGTTTCAAACTTACAAGGAATACCCAATATCAAAAATGTACGGGGTACTTCTATGTTCGGGATGAGTTTTGTTTACGTCATTTTTGAAGACAATGTAGATGTCTATTGGGCCAGAACTCGGGTGATGGAACGACTCAATTATGCCCAACGATTACTTCCACAGGGAGTAACGCCTTCATTAGGCCCCGATGGCACAGGCGTTGGACACATTTTTTGGTATCACCTCGAAGCACCGGGGATGGACTTGGGTGAGCAACGGGCTTTACAGGATTGGTACGTCAAATTTGCCCTGCAAACTGTGAAAGGAGTAAGTGAAGTGGCTTCATTTGGAGGTTTTGGTAAACAGTACCAAATCAACATCGACCCCTACAAGCTTAATTACTTTAATGTCCCGCTGATGGATGTGTTGAATTCCATCCGTAAAAATAATAATGATGTGGGCGGTCGAAAATTTGAAATGTCAGACATGGCCTACATCGTGCGGGGTTTGGGTTACATCAAAAATGTCAAAGATATTGAAGATATACCCGTGGGCAATTATGGATCCGTTCCTGTGAGGGTACGAGATGTGGCAACCGTTCAAATGGGCGGAGAACTTCGTTTGGGCATTTTCGATGTAGATGGAGAAGGCGAAGTAGTGGGTGGTATCGTAGTGATGCGTTACGGTGAAAATGCTGATGCAGTTATCAGGGATGTAAAAATCAAAATGAAGGAGGTTGAGAAAGGACTTCCGCCAAACGTCAAATTTAAGGTTTCCTATGACCGCAGCGAGCTGATTGAAGCGGCCGTAGAGTCAGTAAAAGGAACCTTGATTGAAGAAATGATAACCGTTTCGATTGTAGTTCTCATCTTTTTGCTACACTGGCGCAGTGCCTTAATCATCCTTATACAGTTGCCTATTTCAGTGGCTATTGGCTTCATTCTACTCAATGCCTTTGGTATCTCTTCAAACATCATGTCGTTAACGGGCATTGCTTTGGCTATTGGCGTAGTGGTAGATGACGGCATCGTGATGGTTGAAAATGCGTATCGGCATCTTTCGGAAGCCCAATTGGATAAAGAAAAAAATCAAAGTATATGAGTTGGTTTAAAAACAAATTTCGGGTCTCAAAAGACCCACTTACCCCTGATGAGCGATCGGGGATTATTGAAAAATCATCGAAACAGGTAGGCCCAGGGGTGTTTTTTTCGACGATTGTGACGATTGCTTCTTTCTTACCTGTTTTTTTACTGACGGGAATGGAAGGTAAGTTGTTTTCTCCTTTGGCATGGACCAAAACATTTATCCTGCTCGTTGATGCGTTTTTGGCAATTACCCTAACGCCTATACTGATTGTTCTACTACTTCGGGGAAAATTGAAGCCCGAAAGCGCTAATCCAATCAACCGATTCCTCGAAAAAATATACACTCCTATTCTCAAATGGTGCTTAAAGTATCGCAAAACCACCATTAGTATTAACCTATTGGCGTTGATAGTCAGCATTCCAATGATGTTAAATTTAGGAACGGAATTTATGCCCCCGCTCGACGAAGGTTCGCTGCTCTTCATGCCCGTTACTCTCCCGGACGTATCTAATTCAGAAGTAAAACGCTTGCTGCAAGTCCAAGATAAATTGATAAAAACAGTCCCAGAGGTGAGCCACGTCATGGGAAAGGCGGGTCGAGCCAATACCGCCACCGACAATTCACCCATCAGTATGTTGGAAACGATAGTGTTGCTCAAACCAAAAAGTGAATGGCGGGAAGGAAAAACAAAAGATGACATCATTAATGAATTGAATGCTAAACTGCAAATCCCCGGTGTAACCAACGGCTGGACGCAACCCATTATCAATCGCATTAACATGCTTTCGACGGGAATTCGTACCGATGTTGGGTTGAAAGTGTACGGGCAAAGTTTGGATTCAATCAATCGGGTTTCGCAGATGCTCAAAAAGCAATTGGATGGCATTGACGGGATAAAAGACTTATATGTTGAACCCATTACGGGTGGTAAATACATTGATATAATAGTTAAAAAGGAAGAAATCGGGCGTTATGGATTGAGTGTTGATGACGTAAACATGATTGTAGAAAGTGCCTTGGGAGGTATGATTCTGACTACTACCGTAGAAGGCCGTCAGCGTTTTACGGTCAATGCCCGTTTTGCCCAAGACTTCCGGAACAATATTCAAGCCTTAAAACGAATGCAGGTTCAAACCGCAAACTATGGCCCAATTCCCTTGGATGCCGTTGCCGAAGTAAAAATTTCAGAAGGGCCACCCATGATTAACTCAGAAAACGCCATGCTTCGGGGTACAGTACTTTTCAATGTCAGAGATCGGGACTTAGGAAGTACGGTTGAGGAGGCAATGAAAAAATTGGAGTCTTCGGTAAAAAAACTGCCAAAAGGTTATTTTATTGAATGGAGCGGGCAGTGGGAAAACCAAATTCGAGCTAACCACACCCTTAAAATCATCCTGCCAATTGTTTTGGTTATTATCTTCTTCGTTTTGTATTTCACTTATAATTCGATGAAAGAGGCACTTATTACCATGATTACCGTACCATTTGCCCTCATTGGCGGGGTATATATGGTCTATTTCTACGGGGTCAATCTTTCGGTGGCGGTGGCGGTAGGCTTCATTGCCTTGTTCGGTATGGCTATTGAAACCGCTATGCTTATGACAATTTACCTCAATGAAGCTATGCAAAATTTGGTGTTTGCCAAAGGTAATTCAAAAGACACCATCACCAATGCGGATATTCGAGAATATGTGATTAGGGGAGCAGCCCAACGACTTCGCCCCAAACTCATGACCGTCTCCGTTTCTTTGTTTGGTCTGATTCCGATTCTGTGGGCAACGGGCGTAGGTTCAGATGTGATGCTGCCCATTACGATTCCGCTCATTGGCGGTACAATTACTTCTACAATTTATGTGCTATTGGTTACACCTGTGGTATTTGAGATAACCAAAGAGCAGGAGCTCAAACGCTACGGAAAAATTGAACTTTATGATGTTAAAGAGTAAAAAGCCATGGTTAGCAGTAGGGCTATTGCTCTATGCTTTTGTTTGCGAAGCGCAACAAAAACTGAATTTGAGCGGGATACTCAATCGAATTGAGGAAACCCACCCCGATTTGAAAATGATGGATGCCAAAGTCAAAGAACTGGATGCCTATGCCGAAGGTGCTCGAAACTGGGAAGCTCCCAAATTTGGAGCGGGATTCTTTATGACCCCGTACAACTATATGATGTGGAGTCGGGCGGGAGCATTATACCACGAAGGCATGAATCAGGGCATGGGGTCATTTATGATTCAGGGTGAACAGATGATTCCCAATCGCAAAATGCTGGATGCCGAAGAACGCTACATGAAATCCATGTCGGGTATGGAGGTCGCTCAAAAAGGTGTAATGCGGAACATGCTTTTCGCCGAAGCGAAAATGGCCTATTACCGTTGGTTAGTGTTAGAGAAGAAGAAAAATGTATTGAAAGAAAGCCAAAACCTACTCAAATACATGATTGAGTCGGCAGAGGTTCGCTATAAATACAATCAGGAGAAACTGAGTAGCATTTACAAAGCCAAAGCTGCCCTCTTAGATTTAGACCGTATGAATCTAATGTTCGACGGCGACATTCGTCAGCAAAAAGTAATGCTCAATACGCTCATGCTGCAAGACCGAGCCACTGATTTTCAGATTGATACACTTTCATTAACCTATCTATACCCAAACACTCCGTTAAATGTGGATACCAATGCCGTAGTAAACCGCAGTGATTTGAGGGTGATTGACCAAAGCCTGACCATTTCCCGCTACAAACAGGAGGTGGAATTTCAGAAACTCAAACCCATGTTTGGCGTACAGTATGGCCACATGTTCGCTTTTGGCAACCAATGGCAGTTTACACTCATGGGTATGGTCACGATTCCGTTTGCCAAGTGGTCAAGCCGACAAATCAAAGCCAATATCAAAGGGCTTGATTATCAACGACAAGCTTACAATAAACAGCGAGAGGGTTTGACCAATCAGATATTGGGGAATTTAGCCGACCGTCAGGTAATGATGCAGTCGTACCAAGCTCAAATTAGGCAGTACGAAAACGAGCAGTTTCCAGCTTTGCGCAAACGCTATCAAAGCACCTTATTAGCCTACGAACAGAATACCGACGAATTGTTTATGGTACTTGATGCGTGGATGGAACTCAAAATGGCCCGCATAAACCAGTTAGACTTATTACAGCAACTACTGCAAGCACAGATAGAATATGAAAAAGAACTGGAAAAAAGATAACTGCCTTGTTTGGCTCGTTTTCGTCATATTCCTCGGTTTATCGGGTTGTCAGTATGTCAACCAATATTTCCAAAAAGGAGAAGGTAAACCGAAAGACGCTTATGCCTGCCCCATGAAATGCGAAGGCAACAAAACATACGACAAGCCGGGTTCTTGCCCTGTTTGCGGAATGGATTTGGTAAAAGTGACTAACCACCAAACCCACGGCGATACAGCAACGGTCATGATGGGGCAGATGAAAAAAGCAGGAAAGCAATACTATTGCACCATGAAATGCGAGGGCGAAAAGACCTACGATAAACCGGGTTCTTGTCCCGTTTGCGGTATGGATTTGGTCGAGAAAAAGGAAGCTGTCTCAGCTGAAAAAGCTGTTTATACTTGCCCTATGCACCCCCAAATTCAGAAAGGCCAAGCGGGTTCCTGCCCGATTTGTGGAATGGACTTAGTAAAAAAAGGAGGTACTGCCGAGGGAGGAACTCTTTCTCCTGACGATAGTTTAGCGATTCTGGTGAAGCCCACTTATGAATATGTATTGAGTGGCGTAAAAACCACCCAACCTGAGCAACGCTCCCAAAAACTGGTGGTCAATGCGTTCGGTTTTTTGAGTTATGATGCCCGGACTTTAAACAGCATTGCCACCCGCTTTGGCGGTCGAATAGAGCGACTGTACGTGCGGTATCCGTTCCAAGCGGTGAGTAAGGGACAGAAAATCATGGACATTTACAGCCCCGAAATTGTAACAGCGCAACAAAATTTGATTTTTCTTTTACAAAACGATGCTGATAATCAAAACTTAATAGAAAGTGCCAGACAACGATTATCGCTGTTGGGCTTGACTTCTGAGCAAATCAAGACTGTTGAACAAAGCAAAAAGCCAACGATGCAATTGAGCATTTACAGCCCGTATAGTGGTGTGATTGTCGAGCGTGGCGTTGGAGGGTCAGTCCCGATGCCTTCGGGCGGGAGCAGTATGAGTAGTGGTATGGGCAGTTCCAAAACCGGCTCGGCAATTGCGCCGCCACCTACTGCTCAAAATGGAGAATTAACACTTAAAGAAGGAATGTATGTGCAAAAAGGACAGCGTTTATTAGATGTGCAAAGCACGGGTACGGTCTGGGCAATGCTTGAATTTTATCCAACTGATATACCCAAAGTAAAAGTAGGACAGTCGGTTATGATTATGTTGGAAAACAACGAAGAGAACCAATTTTTCGGCAAAGTAAACTACCTCGAACCCATGATTTCAGCCAATAATCGCAACCCACGGGCAAGGGTATATCTGAGCAATCCAAACGGGAAATTGAAAATTGGTTCACTGGTCAAAGCCTCTATTAATGCCGGCAGTCAAGCCGCTTTGTGGGTGCCGACAACCGCCTTACTTGATATGGGCAGAACCAAAACCGCATTTGTGCAGGAAAAGGGAGTGTTCCGCTCCCGTACGGTCAAAACGGGCTTACAGCAAGGTGGCTGGATTCAGGTACTGTCTGGACTTTCGAGCCAAGAAACGATTGCTGAAAACGCCCAATTCCTCATGGACAGCGAAAGTTTTGTAAAATCTAACGAACTCTCATTGCGATGAAAAGACGAGCATTTATCAATACCGCAGGTTTAATGGGGTTAACGGTACTTTGGGAATCCTGCAAACCAAAAAGCACTGAAAAAGTAGCCGATAATGTATTTTATACCTGCTCAATGGATCCGCAGGTGATGGAAAAAAAGCCCGGGACCTGCCCGATTTGCAAGATGGCTTTGACCAAGATTGTCATTGACCCCAACATGAAAAATCAGGGGTTAAGACTAAGTGACCAACAGAAACAACTGGCAAATGTGCAGGTAGAAACGGTAGCTCTGCGGCCACTCGGTGAAGAAATTACGCTGGCAGCCGTACTCACAGAAAACAAAGACAAACTATCAACCGTCACAGCTCGGATACCCGGACGCATTGAACGGCTATTGATACGCAACGTAGGTGAATTTGTGCGAGTAGGACAGCCCATTTATGAGATATACAGTGAAGAACTCTCGGCTTCACAACGGGATTTCTTGATTGCTTCGCAAAAACAGAAAGTGCTGAAAGACACAGATATCAACTTCAAACAGTTGGTTGAAGCCGCCAAGAATAAATTGTTGCTTTGGGGCATGAGCGATGCCCAAATTGCTGAATTGGAAAAGTCAGAACAACCCAACAACAAGCTGACTTTCAATAGCCAATACGCAGGTGTAGTGAGTGAGGTTCTTGCAGAGGAAGGTTCATACCTGAGCGAGGGAAGTACTGTATTGAAGCTCTCTGACCTGAGTACACTTTGGGCGGAGGCACAATTATACGTAACCGAACTGCCTTTCTTGAATCAGACGAAAGAAGCACTCGTGGATATACCCTACTATACCGACCGCATCATCAAAGGGCAGGTTAGTTTTGTTAATCCTGAGTTACAGTCTTCAAGTAAAATCGTTACGATTCGGGTGAATATCCCGAACGGTAAACGTGAGTATCAGACAGGAATGCAAGCCTATATTACTCTTAAAGGCAAGGTAAAAAATACCATTGCAGTACCCACTAACGCCCTTATTCAAGACACAAACGGCGTTACGGTCTGGTTAGAAAACGCTGATGGTGCATTTGAAAGTCGCATGGTAAGCGTAGGCATGACCAACAAAGACTATACCGAAATCACCGAGGGCCTAAAAGCAGGTGAAAGGGTAGTAGTATCAGGAGCATATTTACTCAACAGCGAATACATTTTCAAAAAAGGCAGTAATCCGATGGAGGGGCATCAAATGTAAGGCCATGAAAGAATGTTGTAAAACAGGAAATGAACCACCCCCTAAAAAGTGGAAAAAGTATCTCAGATGGATGATTATTATCATTTTAGTGGGGCTGGTTCTATTCGTAACTTTCCAGAAGTGAACCAATTTTAAAATTTTAATTAACAATCAATTTCAATCAAAATGAAAACAAACCAATTATTCCGAATCGGGGCCTTTATCGCCCTATTGTCTATTGTATCAACGTTTGGCTTTGCCCAAGCCAATTACAAACAACCCATGAGTATTGGCAAAGACGGCAAAATTACAGACAGCAAAGGCACAAGTGTAGGGCTGGTAACCAAAGACCAAATCATCAAAGACCATGAGGGACACAAAATTGCTTTTGTGGACGGAGAGGGTAACTTGATAGATGCCAAGACCAACAAAAAAATGGGCAGAATGGGAAAAGACGGAAAAAGTTATTACAACGTCAAAGGGGAATTAGAATTTACCATCAAAGACAACCCTGACGAAACTTGTGACATTGTAGATGCCAAGGGAAAAGTAATTGGAAACGTACACGATAGCTTAAAAGGTGTTGCCTGCGCTCTCCACTGTTTCCAAAACGGTATGGGTAAGAAAGCCGATGGTAGCCACATGAAACACTAAATTTTTGTATTCAACTAACTTCAAATCGCCTTCCTAAAATATACAAACGTATTTTAGGAAGGCACAAAACCTACAAAGATGAAAACCGTAATCGCAACCACCCTAATCGGTATGGCTTTGTTCTCTTCGTGCAACAACCAAACAAAAGAACAAAAAGAAGTTGCTAATGAAACTATTGCGACGACTACACCCGAAACTGCCACAGACGAAAAAGCATCCGTACAAAAATTCGTTGTTGGCTACTTGGACTTAAAAAATGCCTTGGCAAACGACAATGCAGTAGAAGCCGAATCAGCCGCAAATGCAATGATGGCCACAATGAGTGGTTTAGATGAATCTTCTTTTACAGCTAATCAAAAGAAAGTGTATGATGCCGTAAAAGAAGATGCCAGAGAGAACGTCGAACACATTGCCGAAAATGCCAAAGATATAGACCACCAACGAGAACATTTTGAGATGTTGAGTGGGGATATATACGATTTGGTCAAAGCATTTGGAAGCGAAAAGCCACTGTATAAGGATTTTTGCCCCATGTACAATAACAAAAACGGGGCGTTTTGGTTAAGCGAAACCAAAGAAATCAAAAATCCCTACATGGGTAAAGAGATGTCGTCTTGTGGAAAGATGCAAGAAGAAATAAAGTAGCCACACACGTGAAGACTTCTAAGAAAATAGTATCAGGGCTATTTATCATTTTGGTAGGAATACAGTTCATACGACCTGCCTCCAATAATGATAATCGTGTCATGGCTACCGATTTTATTAAAACCTATAAAGTGCCAGCTCAAATAGGTAGTATTCTTAGAAGGGCTTGCTATGATTGCCACAGTAACAATACTAAATACCCGTGGTATTCATACATTCAACCAATGGGTTGGCTACTAAATAAGCACATCAAAGAGGGCAAAAAGAAATTGAATTTCAGTGAGTTTGGGACTTACTCTGAAAGAAAACAAACCAGTAAGTTGAAGTCAATTAAGAACCAAATAGAGCAAAACAAAATGCCTCTGCCATCTTATACTATGGTTCATAAAAATGCCTTACTTACCTCAGAAGAAAAAAATCTAATAGTAACTTTTATAAACAACTTGACCCAATGAAAAAACCACTTATTCTCGCACTTTTGGCAGCAAGCCTTTCGGCCAATGCTCAATTAAACTTTCCCCCGGCCAGCCCCGAAGCCCACTTTACTCAACAAGTGGGGTTTGCTCGGATTACAGTTAAATACGAACGCCCTTTGGCTCGTGGACGCAAAATCATGGGCGGTTTAGTCCCCTATAACGGCGAACTCTGGCGAACAGGAGCAGGAGATTGTTCAACGATTAAATTTAGTGAAGATCTTACCATTGGTGGACAAAAAATACCCGCAGGAAACTACTCGATTTTTTCCATTCCCAGCGCTGATGAATGGACAATTGTACTGAATCGTGATACCACCATGCACGGTACAGGTGGGTATGACCAAGCCAAAGATTTGGTGCGCTTCAAGGCCAAGCCCGAAGTAACGAATCGTTTTTATGAAGCCTTTACCATTGAAATACAGGATATTGTTAAAAACAACGCCAACCTGTATTTGACTTGGGAAAATACCTCGGTGAAAATTCCGATTCAGACTACTGCCGATGAGAAAATCATGGCCGACATCAAGAAAAAAATTGTAGATGAAAAAGGCACCCGTCCTATGCTGCTGTTTCAAGCGGCTAATTATTATTATGAAAATGATAAGGATATAAACCAAGCACTTGCGTGGATTCAGCAAACCACGGCGCAAGAAGCCAAAGCTAATTTTTTGATGACCCAAGCCCGAATCCAGGTGAAAGCCGGCAAACACAGCGAGGCGATAGAATCAGCAAAAAAATCGGCAGAAGTAGCTCGGGCTGATAAAAACGAAGCCGCTGCCAAAATCGCAGAGGCGTTTATTGCTGATATGAGTAAAATGCACGGTGGAGCAATGGAGCATAAACACTAAAAACGAGCATATCTATGAGCGACACCACCTACATCCCCGCCCTACGATTCAACTGGTTGACGAAAGTATATGACCCGTTGATTCAATGGACAATGCCCGAAAAGCAATTCAAACAAGACCTCATCGAAGAAGCGGGTATCGAAACCGAATTCCACGTCCTTGATTTTGGGTGTGGAACGGCTACGCTTTCGATGATGACTAAATCGAAATACCCTTCGGCTTTTGTTACGGGTGTGGATGTAGATGCAGAAGTACTGGCAATTGCCCAGCACAAATTACGAGATTTCCCCTACCTTATTCGTCTTGATCAATATGACGGCATGAAACTGCCTTATCCCGATGAAACATTTGACCGAGTAATTTCAAGTTTGGTTTTTCATCACCTCACCCCCATTCAAAAAGCGAAAGCCTTACAAGAAATCAGACGGGTATTAAAATTTGATGGTGAGCTATATATAGCAGATTGGGGTAAAGCCGAAAATAGCTTGATGAGGGGCTTATTTTATGGCGTGCAGCTCTTGGACGGCTTCAAAACAACCCGTGACAACGTATCGGGTCTGATGCCCTCATACTTACTTGAAGCAGGTTTTTTGAGTGCTAAGGTCTTGAAAAAATACCGTACTGTGTTCGGAACATTGGAGCTATTTAGAGCGAAGAAATAAAACTATGATGACAGCTATCATTTTTCAATCTGAAATCACCTGCCCAAAGTGTGGTCATCAAAAAACAGAAACTATGCCCACTGACGCTTGTCAATACTTTTACGAGTGTGAGCAGTGTAAAACCGTTTTGAAGCCACAAAATGGTGATTGTTGCGTGTATTGCAGTTATGGCGATACGCCTTGTCCGCCTATTCAACAAAACAAAACTTGTTGCTGATGAACACCAACCTGAGCCATATCATCAGTCAATACAAGTCCGACCAAGAATCGGTGTATAACACATGGTTTATCAACAACGAAGACCGCCTGAAAGCCTTTCGCTCTATTCGGCGGGGGGGGCAGCAAATCGTGGCCGACATCAAGCAAGGTAAGTTTCCTAATGATTTCAGAGAATCTTCGCTCGAATTTGTATTGAACTGCATTACCGAACAAAAACAGGTTTTTGAGGGAGCTTCGCACCCATTTTATTGGAAGCCCAAGCTCAGGATACCTGACATATACGAAAACCAACATCATAAGAAAGTCTTTGGGCAGTTTCTGGAAAATTGCCTCAACGCTACCAAAGAAGAACAATTAATTCGGGAAATCATTCGTTTGGATGAACTCAAAATCAAAGGCTTAGGACCTTCTGTGGCTAATATTCTGTATTTTCTTCATCCCACTTTGATTCCGCCGTTCAATACGGCTATTTTGAACGGCTTCAATTATTTGTTTAAAGACAAGAAAAAATTGGGGTCCTGGTCTGAGTTCTTGAAAATGCGAGAAGTAATACTCAAAACTAATCAGGAACACCGTAACGAATTGTCCTCTGATTTGGGGGCTTTGGCTGGATTGCTTTTCGAGATTGGTACCCAAAAAATGATACTGGGTGATGATGAATATCTCTCTGCCGAAGAACGGCAGAAGCTGGAAAAACTCATTGAAAAACGCCACCGTGAAGTCCAAACTGAGCGTCAGGACGACAACCTGCATACTGAAATGCAGTACCATTTGCTGAAAATCGGTCAGGCATTGGGATACGACGCTTTTCCTGCTACAAACGACCAATCAAGAAGCTATAATGGACAGAAGTTTTCGTTCTTATGCCAAGCTGCTTTCCCGTCCATAAGGTGCGATACTGAAACCCGAAACACCATTCGATTGATTGACGTGCTTTGGTTTGAGAAAGGTACAGATAATGTACTGGCAGCTTTCGAGGTAGAAAAAAGTACCTCTATTTATTCTGGGATTCTACGTTTGAGCGATTTGTCATTTAGCATAGCCGACGGTGACGAAACGTTTTATTTAGTCGTACCAGACAATCGAGAAAAAGACGTATGTCTGCAATTAGCCCGTCCATCAGTCAAAAGCAACAACGTTCCTATCAAATACATCTTGTTTTCTGAACTTAGAAAAAACTGCGATGCCCTTTGCCGATTTGGTGACAACCACCGAATCATGGATAAAATCGCCAAAACCGTTTGTTAATTCTTTCACTTTCAATCAATTATTTTTTACAATCAAACAATTCAAAACAATGAAAAAAACGATCGTTCTCGTACTTGCATTTTTAATTTCAGGAGTAACATTTGCGCAACATGAAGGTCATGATATGAGCAAAATGAACATGGGTATTGACCCCGTTCTGACAGCTTATTACAAGGTTAAAAATGCTATGGTTGCTTCTGATTCAAAAACCGCTGCCACCGAAGCAAAAGCCCTGTCATCTGCATTGAAAAAGGCGGGCAAAATGGTGGGAGCAGATGCGGCTAAATCGGCAGATGTCATTGCCAAGTCATCAGATATAGATGCACAACGAGCACAACTTGGTACTCTAACAACTGCGGTTTATGCAGCAGCCAAGACGATGAAACCTGGCACCCCAGTTTACTACGATTTTTGTCCCATGGCCAATGACAACAAGGGTGGCTACTGGCTAAGTGAGAAGAAAGAGATTGCCAATCCGTACTTTGGTGATGCGATGCTCAAATGTGGTAAAGTCAAAGAAACGCTTTAATGAAACGAGCGGAACTGCACCGTAAAATTCGCAAGAGTCACCGCTATCTGGGGGTGGCTCTTGGCGTTCAATTCTTATTTTGGACACTGGGCGGACTGTATTTCAGTTGGTCAGATTTGGACGATGTTCATGGCGACCATCAAAAAGCCCATATCCATCCCGTCGATGGCAATGTTCAACTGGCTTCTTTGGCCGATGTCTTACAAAAACTCAAAGCCAAAGATACCATCAATTTTATTTTCGATACGCACTTGATTCAGGTTTTGGGCGAACCTGTTTATCAAATCACCTATTCCAAAGAACATGACAGAGGCAAAAAAATTCAATTAGCCAACGCCGTTTCGGGTGAATTGAGACCCGCATTGAATAAAACCGAAGCGGTTCAAGTAGCTCAACGCAATTTTACTGATGACGCAAAGGTGAAATCGGTTGAATACCTAACCACTACCAACGGGCACCACGAATACAGAGAAGAACCCTTACCAGCCTTCGCTATCACTTTCGACCACCCTTCCAATACAACAGTCTATGTAAGCACTGAATTAGGTACTGTTCAGAAGTTTAGAAACAACAAATGGCGCATCTTTGATTTTCTGTGGATGATGCACACCATGGATTACCAAACCCGAAACCACTTTGGTAACGGGTTGTTACGGGCTTTTTCAATTTTTGGGTTATTGACTATTTCCTCTGGATTTTGGCTGTTTTTTTTGAGTAGAAAAAAGAAAATTACCCCTCAAACATCTCCTTCCAATCGCTGATACCATGGAACACTCACATCATCACTCGTCCAACGATACCAATAAGAATAAAGACAATGCCAACCAAGGTGCTATAAAACCGATGGATCATTCAAAGCACGACATGAGCCACGCAGGGCATGGAAGCAATCCGAAACATGGCGAAATGGGACACGACCATTCGGCAATGATTGAAGACTTTAAGAGACGTTTCTATATAAGTTTAGCATTAACCGTTCCAATTTTGGTACTATCTGACATAATTCAACATTGGTTGGGCTTTCAGTTGGAATTCATGGGAAGAAAATACCTGCTCTTGGCACTCTCGACAGTATTGTTTGGGTATGGTGGCAAACCATTTTTAGAAGGGTGTTTGGATGAACTCAAAAGTCGTCGCCCCGGCATGATGACCCTTATTGCCATGGCCATCACCATTGCATTTGTATATAGCGTAGCAACTGTTTTCGGCTTTCAGGGCATGGATTTCTTTTGGGAATTGGCTACGTTGATTGTGATTATGCTATTGGGTCACTGGCTCGAAATGCGTTCAGTTGCCAATGCTTCCAAAGCCCTCGAACTTCTGGTGCAGATGATTCCTGCCGAAGCCCACGTGATGCACGGAGAGATGATACACGATATGCCTTTGAAAGAAGTAAAACCGGACTTTCGGATTTTGGTACGCCCCGGCGAAAAGATTCCTGTGGACGGTACGGTTTTGAAAGGAGAAAGTTACCTCAACGAGTCTATGCTTACAGGAGAATCCGCCCCCATCCTCAAACAAATCGGCACAAAAGTGATAGCAGGAGCATTAAATGGCAATGGTTCCCTCGAAATCAAAGTAGAGCAAATAGGAGAAAGTACCTATCTGGCCAAAGTTATTCAAATGGTACAGGATGCTCAAAATACCAAATCAAATACCCAAAGATTGGCAGATCGAGCCGCTTTTTGGCTCACCATGGTTGCCTTAGTGATGGGTTTCGGTACGTTGGCAATATGGCTTGTCATGGGACAGCCCTGGGCGTATGCCGTGGAGCGTATGGTTACCGTTATGGTTATTTCCTGTCCCCACGCTTTGGGCTTAGCAATTCCGTTGGTAGTGGCTATTTCTACTTCTCTTGCTGCCAAAAATGGCCTGTTAATTCGCAATCGTACTGCTTTCGAAGATGCCCGTAAGATTTCCATGCTTATTTTTGACAAAACCGGAACGCTTACCACCGGCATTTTCGGGGTTACTCGCATAGGTAGTTTTCTGCCCAATCTTAGCAACAACGATCTACTGGCAATCGCAGCCGCTTTAGAAAAAAATTCAGAACATCCTATTGCTACCGGCATCATTGCCGAAGCAAAAACCCAAAATGTATCCGTTCCCGGCGTAGAGGATTTTCAGGCAATCACGGGAAAGGGTGTTTCGGGTAAAGTTGATGGAAAAAATGTATGGGTTGTCAGCCCGGGTTATTTGCGAGAAAATAACCTCAATATTCCCGAAGAGGCTGTCGCAGATGCTTCCGAAACGGTTGTTTTTTTGTTGATTGATAACCAATTGGCAGGCTTTATTGCCTTGGCTGATCAAATCAGGGAGTCATCCGCCGAGGCTATTCAAATCTTGAAAAAGCAAGGTATAAAAACATTCATGCTGACAGGCGACAATCAAAAAGTAGCCGAAACCGTCAGCCAAAAATTAGGCATGACAGGCTATATGGCAGAAGTATTACCCCATCAAAAGTTAGAGAAAATAAAAGAACAACAGCAAAAAGGCGAGTTTGTGGCCATGACCGGCGACGGAGTAAACGATGCCCCTGCCCTTGCCCAGGCCAACGTAGGGATTGCTATCGGCTCAGGTACGGACGTAGCTGCCGAAACTGCTGACATCGTTTTAGTCAACAGTGACCCGAAAGATGTTGCTTCCTTAATTCAATTTGGACGGGCCACGCACAAAAAAATGATTCAAAACTTAATTTGGGCGACCGCGTATAATGCCATTACATTACCCTTAGCCACAGGTTTTGTGCCGGGCATTATTATCTCCCCCGCCATTGGTGCTGTATTTATGAGCTTAAGTACAATTATAGTGGCAATTAATGCACAGACGCTTAAATTCAAGAAGTGATAGGGCAGATAATAAATATAAAAATCGATCTTACGCATCATTCCAAAGTTAATTATTTCAGAATCAGGAAATAATGGAATTCCTGCAAAAATGAAACATTGCAATTGCGCTGACCTTTAAACTAATTTTCAATTAAATCAATTTCTGTAACTCAGTCTTTATCACAGCAGAATAAGCGGGTGAATCTTATATTAAGAACCAATCACAGCTTCCAGTGCTTCATCGGCATCTTTGTAGATAAACGCAGCCTGATAGCCCATAGTCGTCCTTACATCGCTGTGCCTGTATAATTTTTGCAGCATTTGAAGCGGCACCTTATCCCCGCCCACCGTTGCAAACGTATGTCGGGCAACGTGCGTGGTGAGTTTCCCCTGTATCTTGGCAATAGGGGTGATATATTTCTGTAATACTTTATTGCAGCGATTAAAGATGTCTCAATTGCAATTCTAATAGTTACTGAAACTGGGGAATGTTTACGAATAGTTTACCAAAGAAAAAGGCAGTTACAACTTTTGGTCGTAACTGCCTGATTTTGAGGTGGTGATGGACGGAATCGAACCGCCGACACAAGGATTTTCAGTCCTTTGCTCTACCGACTGAGCTACATCACCATCGTTGTCGGTACTTCCCGTGATTTGGGAGTGCAAAAATGGGAGTTTCGATTTTAAAACGCAACTATTTTCTAAAAATTTATTGCAAAAATAATTGCTTAAAACGACGGTGGAGTACTTAGTGGCTTGTTTATCAAGGGATTTAGTAGTGTATTTTTCTTGAAAATTTTTTGCGATTTATTGTAAACAGTCGACCAATTATGATCTATTGACCTATAAAATCCCGATAGGTGCTGCATTCTTCAATCACTTCGCGGGTGTATTGGGTAGTGGGATATTTGCTTTTTAAGAGCCCAAAGTAAGCACCAAGCCTTTTTTTAGACTCTGCATTCATGCGGGCCATGAAGGCGGCTTGCTCATTTTCGGAATAACCCACATTACGGCCTTCGGCAGCCTCGAACAATTTAAAGGCATTTCGTTCGCACATGGAGGCTCCAAAGGCGGCTTTGGCGGCTATTTCGGAATTTTTGGTGAGTTGAAGGGCTTTTTCAAAATAGGTCTTGGCTTGCGTAGCAGCAAAATAGTCTTCTCCTGACAAATCACGCGGTGGGTACATGTATTGGTATTCTGCACTGCTCCATTGTCGTTGGGAAAGTATCCAGCTATTTCCCCAATAGCCCGTATTGTAAGCACCGCAACCGAGTAAATAAGCGGCTTCTGCATCTCCTGCTTTCATTTTCTTTTCCAATTCCGTCATTCGCTTGGCAAAGGTGGCGGGAGTGACGGTTTCTTCCGCATTTTGGCCGTTGTCGGGGTTGATATAAAAAGGATTGCTGTCAAGGTAAGTGGCAAAGGGCTCCTGCTTCCAAGTTTGAGGGGATACTCTCCCAAAAGCCTCGGCGGCTTCGGCATAGTGATGTTGGCTGAGGTATTTTCGTCCCAATACAATGTACATGTAGTTAGCGTCAATTCCTGAGAGTTTAACTAAACGTTTGTCGAAATCCCCCAATGTGGGCTGCTGAATGTATTTCAATACTTCCTGAACGGATTCCGCCGAAGCACTGTCTTCTACGGCGTAGCGGTCGGTATTGGTGGCAAAAGCGGAGGCGTAGCCGTCGGCGTTTTGGGGGCGAGATTGCCAACTGGCTGCTGATTCTAATAAAAAGGCTTTGGCTAAATGGATTCCGCCGGCATTCTCCTGTTTTTTAGAACTGCACCCAGATAACCATCCACCCGATTTCTTATCGTCCAAGGGTTGTCCACGGTACATTTTAGCCAAGAGGCCACAGGCGCGGGTATAGGCATTGACCACGCGGAAATTGTCCGATTTTCTAAACTGTTCCAACATTCCAATCGCCTGATTTTCAAATTCAGGGGTAATCTTATCTTGTTTGGCAATCAATAACAGCATTTGCTGAATGGACATTTGCTGTTTTAGGTACGAATTTTGAGTGGAGGCCGCCTGTGCTTTGGTCAGGTAATCACCTGACTTATCGTAGTTTTTGTTCACATAAGCAATGTAAGAGGCGGCCGTATACCAAAAAGCAGGATTGCCCAGGCTTTTATTTTCGGCATTATTGGCACTGAATTCACCGAGTTGCTCAAAATACGTAGAGGACTCAGCACGGCGATTTTCAAAAGCGGCGGTATCTTCTACGTAAGGAATTTCACCGAGTGAATAATATTCATTTTTGTTGATTTCCCGGGCTGTAATGAGCTCAATGAGCTTATTTTTAGGATTGAGTTCTACAATTTTTTTCAACATGGGTAAACCATCTTCCAGCGGTTGAATGGCACAAAGGGCATAAACAGCTGCCTTCTCGGCGTCATTTTGACAATAACTCAGCGCTTTTTCCTGAAACTTGATTCCTTTGGAGCGCAGGCTCAAATCCGCTTCGCGGCGGCGAGAGGGGCAACGTTCAAAAACCAAGGCAAACTCGTAAATGGCTTTGGCGGTATCACCCAAAGATAATGTGGCTCCTGCTTTGCGCGCAAAAGCCCAATCGCTGATAAAAGTCTTGGTTTTGAGGGGTTGGATGAATGTCTCATATATTTCAAGGCAGTCTTCGGGCTGATAATTCATCATCGCTAACTTCACCGCTTGAAAAGCGTAGCGTTCTTTTAAAAATACATCTGTGGTGGTGCTCGCCAACTGCCGCGCTGTCTGAAAAGACTCCACTAAGACCAAGGAATCTTTGTAACTTTCTTCCCATGAATGAACGGCAGGTTGATAGGCTTTTTCAACAGCTTTAGCAAATTGAAGATAGCTAACGGCAGCTTTGTTGCCTTTGAGCATCAGCCGATTGGGAAGGGTATTGTTTGCAGTTTCTGTATAAAAGTAGTTGTAAGCAACGGCTTCGCTGACACCGGCATAATTGGCCCAGGCTTGGGCGTTGGTATTTTCACCCAGTTGAAGTGAATCGCTGTATTCGTCCAAATATAAAAACTGCTGGGTGTAGTGATACCGCCCGTCACCTTCCTGAACTGTAGCACTTTCAGGAAGGAAATAGCTGGTAAATTCGTTCAAATCGGCGGGGCCACTCGCACAGGCAAGTAAAATCAGAACGGCAACAGTTTTAGTGGAATGTTTGAAATACCTGTTGAAGGGAATCTTTTTCATAATAGGTAAAATTGAGCGAATCCAGATGATATAATGCAAATGTAACTTTTGTATTTTGAATTTCTTGGGCTAAAGTTTGGCCGCTTATTTTAAGGTTTTCAACGGTACTTTCTTCGATTCTGAAACGGTCTCCGCGACGGATGGAAAGTCCTCGAAAAAGCGTGTCGCGCAGGGCAATGTATTGATTGATTTGGAGCGCTTTTTTGAAGGTTTGGTTTTGTTCTAAGTCTTTGTGATTCAAATGGTTGATGAATGTAACAAACCTGCCATTACGATAAAGGATGGCCCAATTAAAGATGGGTAAAACAACATCCAAAGGCAAAGGATAGTCGGAGATATAATCTGCATAACGTCCGGCTACCGTTAAATCCAAAATAGAGTTTTGAGTACGGATATTTTTCCAGTCATCCATGTTGTAATACATCAGCATTCCGCGCTGGACGGGAGGAATGCCCGTGGTGCGATAAAACTTGATTTGATGCAATCGAATGGTGGCGGATAGACGCGTAGCAGAGGGTAGTGCTTGTTTGATTTGGGCTAATAATCGGAAGTATTTGGCGCGAGTGGAAAGGGTCCAATCGCAATCAAATTGCACCTCATCCCCAGGTGGAAAAGAAGAGGGTTGGATTAGACTTATCTTTTGTACAATTTTCGTTGCCAATTCATCCACTCCACCCCATGAAAGTTTTTCCAACGTTCGGTTGGTGATAAATACGGTGGGTACGAACTCCAAAGGAGGATTTTCTTTGAAATGAATAACTGCTTTGGGAATGGCCTGACGCGTGGCGACATCCCAATCCACGTCAAAAAATTTGATGTAGAGACGTGTTGCTCCGTATTTTTTGAGGGCTTCTTTTTCGTAATCGGAAAGTTCAAAAGTGGATTTCCAGTAATAAAAAGCCCGCGTGATTTGCTTGGGTTTTTGTGGGAGTTTTGGCGCGAAATAGCGGAGGTACCACGAATTGGCTTTGCCCAGATACTGAGCCACTACATCAAATTCTCCCCAATGATAACGGCTTAAATAATGAATAGGGTAGGGGGTGAAATCAGTGATTTTTTTATCAACAATGGCAGTGTAAGGTTGTTTGGTCAACCATCGTAAATGATGTTTTAGAGGGAGTAAACAACAAATAAACAAGAAACTCCCCATCACAATGTTGGTATAAATGCCTGTGATTTTGAGAGAGTTCAACCCCTTCCCAATACCCCAACACAGTACCAATGTAGCAGGTAAACTTGCTCGACGTGCCAAGTCGTTGAAATGCCCATAACGATATAGCGCCAGCCCCAAAAGCACAATCAGTGCAGCTAAAGCAAGCTTGAAATCTTCCTTTGAAATGGCATTTTTTTTCTTCAGAAACCACATTACAACACCCCAAAAACCGATTTCAATCATCAAAAAAGTGGCCAGCAAAACATATTCATGGGGCGTTTTCAGGAAGCTCGACCACCAACCCTGTACGTCGTGCAGCGGTACGTGTCCAGCGTAGAAAATAAGGGCAGGGAGAGAAATGAAAAGGAGTAGTGAGTAGCGAGTAGTGAGTAATGAGTAGTGAAAGTGTTGTTTTTCGCTACTGGAATTACCTGAATGATCACGCCTGAAATAATCAAAAACAATAAATGGCAATAACCCCACAGCCACCAACGGCGACCAATACAATAAGACAGTAAACAGTAAACAGTAAACAGTAAACCCTTTCCTACCTCGACACTCTAAATTCTGCACTTGACACTCATTACGACACTCCAAAAACACTCCCGTTGCCAGCCAAGCGGGAAGGGCGTGCTGGGGAGCTGCCGTAAACGATTCTACGTGACTCGGAAACATCAAACCGCCGGGCGTTTGAATTAACTCAATCGTATGGTCGTTGGTCCATAAATCAGCAAGCGTATATCCGATAGTGTGCGGAGATTTGAAGGCTTCGTATAGTAACAAAATGGCTTCGGGACTGTTGAAGAAAATAAACAAGGCCACCAATGTCCAGCCGCCCAATCGGTGGAGTAATTGAAAAAGCAGAGTCAGCCCCAACCATGTCCAACCAAAAACATAAAAGTGAACAGCACTGATACCGCCCAGCCATTTAGCGAGCAGTGCAGGAGGGAGATAATAAGCAGGATAATAGCACAAATAAGTGCCATCCGAATAGCGAACGGGCCACTCATAACGGACCAAGTTGTTGACAATCAGGTTGTGCTTAAAATAATCAAAATGTTGGGGGCGAAAGCCGCCTACGCCCGCTAAGTAGGTCCAAACGAAGGCAATTGCGAAACAAATAAGGAGCGAAGAGTAGGGTATTTTGGGAGGTGAAAGTGGTTTGCCAAAACCAACGGCTTTCCCAAAAAACGCAGCCAATGCTACCGTACAGGGCAAAGCTACCCACCAATCAAACCAACCCCACCAAAATAAGAGGAGGGGGAAAGAAATATAAACGAGTACAGCAGTCGTAGTTTTCATAAAGGCAACTTCGCAAAACTACAAAATAAGCCCTGTTTTTGCAGGTGTTTTGTTTTTGAAAACAGGTTCGTTATTTTCGTAAAAAAATAACGACTTTCATGCGTTTGCCTGTTTATTTGGATTACAATGCAACAACCCCCGTTGACCAGCGCGTGCTTACTGCGATGTTGCCTTGGTTTACGGAACAATTTGGTAATGCAGCGAGCCGCACCCATTTATACGGTTGGACAGCGGAAGAAGCCGTTGCGCAAGCGCGTAAACAGGTAGCTAAATTGCTAAATGCCAATCCTAAAGAGATTGTTTTTACGAGCGGAGCGACAGAGGCTAACAATTTGGCTATCAAAGGGGTATTTGAAAAATTGATTTATAAAGGACGCCATATTGTTACCGTAGCCACGGAGCACAAAGCTGTTTTGGATACCTGTCATCATTTAGAACAATTGGGGGCGGAAGTTACTTACTTAACACCTTCTGCTGACGGACTGATCACGCCTGAACAGCTGGCGGAGGCTCTGCGGAAAGAGACCATTTTGGTGTCGGTCATGTATGCCAACAATGAGATTGGAGTGATTCAGCCGATTCGTGAACTGGCAGCGGTTACGCATCAGGCAGGAGCCTTGTTCCATACCGACGCCACCCAAGCCGTGGGTAAATTGCCCCTTGATGTACAAATCGAGGGGATTGATTTACTGAGTCTTTCGGCGCACAAACTGTATGGGCCGAAAGGAATTGGAGCGTTGTACGTTCGGCAGGGAATTGAGGTTGTTTCGCAGATGGACGGGGGCGGTCACGAGCGAGGAAGGCGTTCGGGAACCCTCAATGTACCTGCTATTGTAGGGCTGGGAAAAGCCTGCGAATTGGCACAGAAAGAGATGAAAACCGAGTCTGAAAGACTGCGCCAACTGCGTGACCGATTGGAAAGTGCTGTTTTGGAAAACGTACCGGATACGTTCGTAAACGGGAGCGCAACTCACCGACTGTCTCATCTCACCAATATTTGTTTTGAACACATTGACGGTGAAAATCTGCTTCTCAACTTGAAAGACATCGCCGTTTCTACGGGATCGGCCTGTACGTCGGCTTCCGTTTTGCCCTCGTATGTACTTAAAACGCTTGGACTTAGCGATGATCAGGCGTATGCTTCCCTTCGTTTCAGTTTGGGCCGTTTTACGACGGACGAAGAAATCGATTTTACCATTCAGCACATTGGCGAGGTGGTGAGAAAAATGCGAATGGATGTAAGTTACTCGTAAACGGAGTCTACGCGGTTGGTCCTATCAAATCCCATAAATTGCCGTACAAATCTTCAAATACGGCCACTGTTCCATAGATTTCTTCGGAAGGCGGACGAACAAACCGTACTTCATTAGCTACCAGTTGATGATAATCGCGCCAAAAATCGTCGGTGTGTAAAAACAGAAATACCCGCCCTCCCGTTTGGTTTCCGACGCGGCTGAGTTGTTCTTCACCCACGGCTTTGGCCAGCAACAACCGGCATTCGGTTGAACCGGGCGGAGCCACCAAAACCCACCGTTTGGTCTCGCTCAAAGGGGTATCTTCCAAGAGGCGAAAGCTCAGTTTTTCGGTATAAAATTGGATGGCTTCGTCGTAATCTGTTACGACCAAGGCGATATGGGCGATTTGTTGTTTCATTAAAACCGGTTAGGTTTCTGTTTTAGAGCCGCCAATTCTGCTATTTCTCTGATGCGTTTCTGTCGAGTTTCGGGCTGTTTGGCAAGGACCAGCCGTTGTAGCATCGCTTTCCTGACCGACTTGCTTAAACTTAGAAAAAAGTCTTTAGAACCAGGTTGGGTGTTAAATTCAATTTCCAAGTCGTGGGGCAGTATCAATTCTTCTACCTCGTCTAAAATCGTCCACGAGCCGTTTTGTTTTGCGGTTTCAATACTTTCCAACCCCGCCTGTGTCATGAGTCCGGCCTCTATCAGTTGTCTGATTTTTTCTTTGTTTACTTTTGACCAAGTTCCGTTGGGTTTTCTTCGGCTGAAAAACTGTATAAAGGTTTCATTGTCAAGCGATTTACGGATACTGTCTATCCAGCCGAAACAAAGCGCTTCGTCCACGGCTTCGCTCCAGGAGATGGTGGGCACGCCGGACTTCTTTTTATAATGCACAAGCCAAACAGCTTGTTTTGAACGATGGTTTTTTTCTAACCATTGCCTCCACTGCTGTTGGCTTGTCGGGTAAAAAGTTTCTATTTCTTTTTTCTCCATTGTTTCTTATTTCATGGAAACTACGCCGAAAATTTGTTTGTCAATTCCGTAACTGTCAACAATCGTTTGGTTTGAAATTGGGTTAAAATGGCAATCAGCCTTGAAAGTCGTTTGGTATCATTGTCATTCATTGGGCCAATTTTTCAGAGGAGAGTTTTCGTAGGTGGCTATTTAGAATAAGGTCGTTGTTGTTTTTCATCAACGACGGCGGTGAATAATATCCATTTTAATTTTCACTATAAGAAATGCCTAATTTTTCAACAAAATCTTTTTCCGATGCAATTATTAGGTTCATTCTCTCAATTAGAATTTCATTGAATTTGTTATCATTATATAATTTAATCATTTTTTCATTTAAAAAATATCGCTCGCAAAACTCGTTAAAATTTTCTTTTTCAAATAAATAAGACATGTCTTTTGACTTATTGTGTTCAAATAGACGATTGTTATTTAGAGAACTTAAATACTCTGGTATTGGTATTACATTAGCATGAGTTGTGTTGCCTTTTTGTAGGAAATAAATTTTTAGAGATTCAATTTCGTTTGAATTTACTTTTTTAAATCCATTAGAATAGTTCAAAAGAAATAATACAAAAGCTTTTGATCTAACGCTTTTAGTTGAAACAGTATTTGGCAAATCTGCAATAGAAAATTTTTGGTTAGACTCATATTGAAATATTGAATTTTCTTCTTCATCTTTTACAAATCTTTTGAATTGATCAAAGGCCAATCTAATTTTACTTAACGAGATAGTAAAATAGTTTGAATATGTTGTAATCCAAAACCATTGTTTAAGCTTTTTCTTATGTCTTTCACTTGGTTCTATAACTTGACTAAAAAAATAACTTATGAAAATTAATTGTACATTATATGGTAATTGTTTTCTGTCGATAACCATCAACTCTTCAAAAAGAAATTTTACTGACTTTTCGATACTTTCAACTGTTTTGTAAGTTATCTCTTTAAAGTCTTTCTTTATTATTAAGTCTTCAAGTTTTTGGTCAAAATAAATTTTGCCATAAGATGTTTGAATACATTGAACTAAAATGTCTCTTTTAATATCTCCATAATTATAGTCTTTTAAGTCCAAAAGTAGATTTCCTAAAATTTCCCCTAAATTAAAGTCAACATCTTCGCTTGAAGTAAGCGCAGATAACATCCAGTCTTGTGAAATTCTAATTCCTTTTGAATTAACTCTTGAGAAAATATCAACGGCATCAGTTATGGTTCCGCCATAAATCTCTATTGAAGACATCGTGTAATCAATCAATGTTGAAGATAATTTTTTTGCTCTACTAATTAAAATGTTTGTTTTAATTGAGTCGTTTATGGTGCTTCTTAAATTGTCTAAATAGTCTAAAAAAGCATAAGTATCAATCAACAAATAAATAGGTATATTAGTAAGTGATTTAGATTGGGTCATATTAAAAGCCTCCTCTTCCAAATCATAAAACATACTAAACTCTTTCTTTAGTTTATTTGGATTGTATTTTAATTTTGTCTTTTCAGGGTTTGTTAAGCATCCAAATAAAGTAGATAGTCTCCGGTATCCATCAAGAATATAAAAGAAATCTATCTCTTTATTGTTTTCTATAGTATAAGGTCCAATTTCATTTTTACTTTTAAAGCTACTTAATGGCTTCCAAAGTAAGATTGAGCCAATGGGGTACTCCTTTCCTATACTATCAAATAATTCAATTTTCTCATTTGGCCCCCAAATAAAATCTCTTTGAAAAGTTGGAATTTTGAATTTACCTTCCTCAATTTCAGTCATAAATTTGATTAGACGATTTACTGCTGGCTTTACTTGTATTTGATTACTCATAGCAATTTTGATATTTTATCCAAAATGGTTTCTAACTCATTTGGGTCATTATTTTGATGTAATACTCTATTCTTTAAAGCTTCTTGGGTAATTATTGTGTGTGAAAAAATTTAGGAAACTCTGATTTGAAATTGTCAGACAATTTTATTTTATTGTTTCGTAAAATTTTATAATCTTCCTTTGAAACGCTCGCATAAAGTGCCTGAATTTCTACAGATGAACTATCTAAATTTTTAGTAAAACCTTCTTCTAAATCAAAATAATCTTTTTGTAAATTATTTAGTTTTACAATAGTTCGGTAGCAATTTAAGCGGCAATAGAGCCAAAAGCATATAGTTCTTTGATTTTCGGGTTATTTTTAGTCATCTCTTCTACATTTGGGAAGATTTGAAAAAATCTTTCTATAAGTAAC
>Ga0247844_1000489_pt1 | contig 85064 bp, 71 predicted proteins | sample LaCtaG_FD_192421 | JGI IMG/M metagenome (GOLD analysis project Ga0247844, IMG submission 192421) | Freshwater microbial communities from meromictic Lake La Cruz, Castile-La Mancha, Spain - LaCruzMarch201714.5m_1 | ecosystem: Environmental > Aquatic > Freshwater > Lake | place: Spain: Castile-La... | reverse complement strand
ATCCCATCAGGGACGGCGGCGCAAGCCGCATTCAAAGTCCGAATGTACGGGTGCAATCTTTACCTTCAAACCGTCATGAATTGAAAGCTTGGCATACCGGGAGCGTCCATGTACGGGAATCCAGGGGGCATGGATCCCCGTGTTCACGAGGATGACGGGGGAGGTCTGGGATGACGTGGGAGGTCTGGGATGACGGGCACGCCGATGGTTACCTGCTGCGCCCCGCCTTGTACTTGCCACTGCCTGCGCCCAGCACACCATCGGCCTGGGCCAGGCGGGCCATGGCCTTGGCGGCGTGGGCATGGGTGATGGCCAGTCCCAGGGCATCGGCGGCATCGGGCCCGGGCAGGCCGGGCAGGGCCAGCAGGCGGCGCACCATCTCCTGAACCTGGGTTTTGTCGGCCCGACCGTAACCCACCACCGCCTGCTTCATCTGCAAGGCGGTGTACTCGGCCACCGGCAGTTGGCGCGACACCAGCGCCGTGATGCAGGCGCCGCGCGCCTGACCTAGCAGCAGCGTGGACTGCGGGTTGACATTGACGAACACGATCTCGACCGAGGCGCAATCGGGGTGGTAGCGTGTGCTCACCTCCACCAGACCGTCAAACAGTACCTTCAGGCGTTCCGGCAGTCGGCCCTTCTCGAGGTGGGTGGTGCTGATGGTGCCGCTGGCCACGTAGGCCAGCTCGGAGCCAGTCACATCAATCACGCCAAAGCCGGTGGTGCGCAGGCCGGGGTCAATGCCAAGGATTCGCATGGTGCGTGGCCCGGTGATGCTCAGGGCAGCTGCGCGTTGGGCAGCCGCTCCGCAATGACCGCCGCACGCTCGGCCAGGTAGCCCGAGTTGGGCAGCTTCTCAAAATAACGCGGACGCGGCAGCATCACCGCAAGGCGCGCGGCCTCAAGAGCCGTCAGCTTGGCCGCCGGTTTACGGAAATAGTGTTGGGCGGCGGCCTCAGCACCAAACACGCCTTCGCCCCATTCAACGCTGTTGAGGTAGATCTCCAAAATGCGTTGCTTGCTCAGCAGGGCCTCCAGCAGCAGCGTCAGCACAAACTCTTGCCCCTTACGCAGCAGCGTGCGTTCGCCCGACAAAAACAGGTTCTTGGCCAGTTGTTGGGTGATGGTGGAACCCCCCACCACCTTGGGCGATCGCACCGCTTTGGCCGCTGGCGCATTTTTCGCAGCGCGGGCTTCGGCCTTGGCGTTTTTCTGCCAAGCTTTCTCCAACGCGTCCCAGTCCACACCATCGTGGCCGGTAAAGCCATCGTCCTCGCTGGCGATCACCGCCCGCTTGAGGTGGTCTGAAATCTGCCCATAGCCCACCCACTGCTGGCGCCACTTCAATCGGTCTTTTTCTGTCTGTATACGCCAGGCCTCCGAGCGCTGAAAGGCAGTGGACTGCGGGTCTACAACTGTCATGGCCGCGATCCGCAGCACAAAAAACAGCTGCAAGGCCAGCAGGGCCAACAGCAGCAGGGCCAGCCAACGCAGTAGGGCTGTCATGGTCTGGCCCCACCGGCAGTGAGCTGGGTTTCCAATACTTCTTCCCGGGTGAACTTGAAGCGCGACACCACCAAAATTTGGTCAGCTTTGCGTCGCATCTCCTCGTTGAATCGACCAAACGGCGCAGCAGCCCGGGCAATGGCCTCAGCGCGCCGGTCCAGTGCCCGGTTGCCTGAGCTGGTCACCACCTCGGTGCCGAGCAGGCGACCATCGTGGTTGACGGTGACGATCATGGTCAATTCGCCATACAGTTTTTGGCCGCCGAGCTGTGGAAAATTCTCAGTGCCCTTGTCCTCAATGGCCCGGCGCAGGTGGTCGTAGTAGACCGCATACACCGCCTCACGGGTGGCCGGGCTGATGTAGCGCCGTTTTGGGCGCGCGTTTTCTTCATTGATTCGCCGCTCAATCTCGGCCAACACCCGGACCAACTGGCGCCGTTTTTCCTCGCGTTGTACCTGCTCGGCGGAGCTGTCCGGCCGCGCCGGGTCGGGCGGGGGCAGCGCAGCCAGCTGCTTGCGCACCTGCGCCAGGATCAGGTTTTGCTGCTCTTGCAGGGTTTGCAGGTTGCGTTGCGCGGCTTCTTGGGCGTCGTCGCCACTCTCAGTCCGCAGCGAGGGCGGCAGCGGGCTGGTGGCACGGCCTTGTGCCGCCTCGCCACCGCCTGCCATGGTGGCCTGAGCGATCGCTTGCGCCTTTTCAGGCTTTTCTACCGTGCGCGCATTCACCAGGATCACCTCTAGCGGCGCCTCCTCGAACACCCGTTTGAAAGTTTCCGGGTCTACCAGGCGCAGCGTCAATAAGGCGGCGTGCAGCGCCAATGAGACGGCCAGCGCCAGTTGCAGGGGGCTGAACCGGCGCAGATTCACGGTGCCGGCGGATCACTCGCGCCAGGGTTCGCCGCTGTGTCTGGCTCTGCCAGGTCAACGGCGATCGCAAGCGGGCCGGCTACCTCGTTGTCGTCGTCGGACTCTTCGGCATCGGCGGCGTCATCGGGGGCAGCGTCCAGCCGCACCAGCACCGTGGCGTTGATGTCCAGGGTGACCTCATCAATCTCGCCCAGCCTTACCCGCACCCGTGCCCCACGTGGAAGACCCGCAGCCCCTAAGAGTGGCAGCACCAAGGGCAGCGTGTCGGCGCGGGCCAGGTTGTCCTTGAACAGGGTCACATCCAGCTCGGTCAGGCCCTGTTGCTGCAGGTATTTGAGCGTCCAGAAGCGCTCCATCGCGCCCTGGTAGCCGTTGTAGGCGGCATAAGCGGCATCAAAACTGGAGATGATGGCAAACAGGTCGGTATCACGCGCCTTGAACGGGGCAGCCAGTGCCGCCGTCTTGCCGTGGCGTACGCAGGCGATGATTTGCCACTGGTTCACCAGGTCGGTGTAGCGGCGCAACGGTGAGGTGCTCCAGGCATAGCTCGGCACGCCAATGCCAGCATGCGGCAGCGCCTTGGTGCCCATGCGCACCTTGACGCCGGGCAACAGCGAGGCCTGGCTGCGGTAAATGCCGGGCACGCCCAGCTCGGCCAGCCAGCCGCCCCAGGTGCTGTTGGCCAGGATCATGGCCTCGGCCACGATCAGGTCCAGCGGCGCGCCGCGCATGCGGGTGCTGATCTGCACCTGCTCGTGGCCCTGTGGTTCCTGACCGTCGTTACCCAGCAGCCGAAAGTTGTAGTCCGGCCGGTTGAAGGTCTCGGGCTTGCCGCGCACCTGTTCCCGGCCGGCTTTCAGGTGCTTAGCCAGTCTGTGCAAAAATGATAGCGAAGAACGCTTATCCGACAAGGCTTCCGGCTCGATTTCATGTATAAAACTTGGGTCCTGCAGCCAGGCCTCTGTGACCACGGCGTCCAGCTGGTCGTGCCGCAAATTGGCCACAATTGGCACCCGCTCCAGCCGGGTCTCGCTGCCACGCACTTCCAGGGTGGCTTCGTCCAGCGTCACATACAAAGACACCGCCGGGCAATCGCGCCCCTCTTGCAGGGTGTAGCTTTGCACCACCTCGTCGGGCAGCATGGTGACCTTGTAGCCCGGCATGTACACCGTGGAGAGCCGCTCGCGCCCCAGCTTGTCGATGGCACTGCCCGGCAGCACGGCCAGGCCCGGTGCCGCGATGTGAATGCCCACCGTGACCATGCCGCTGCCCAGGCCCTGCACCGACAGGGCATCATCAATCTCGGTGGTGGCCGAGTCGTCAATCGAAAAGGCCTGCGCTGCAGCCAGAGGCAGCTCGTCACGGATGGGCGGGGCCGCCAGTGCCGGAAACCCCGTGCCGCGCGGAAAGTTCTCCAGCAAAAAGCGCCGCCAGTGAAACTGGTAGGGCGAGTCGATGGCACCGGCTCTTTGCAGCAGTTCCAGCACTCCCAGCTGGGTGGCGCGCGAGGCCTCCACCACAGCCTTGTACTCTGGCGCGTTTTTGTCGGGTTTGAACAGAATTTTGTACAACTGCTCTCGCACCGGCGCTGGGCACTCGCCCTGGCTCAGCTGCTGCACCCACTGCTCAATCTGCAACACCAGTTGCTTTTTCTTCTCAATCGCCGCCAGCGCTTGCGCAATGACCTCGGCCGGGGCCTTGCGAAAGCGCCCCTTGCCGGCACGGCGGAAGTAGTGCGGCGCCTCAAACAGCCGGATCATCATGGCCACCTGTTGCTCCAGCGTGGCGTTAACTGAAAAATAGTCGCGCGCCAGGTCGGCAAAGCCAAACTCATCCTCGGGCGAGAACTCCCAGGCCAATTCCAGCTCAATCTCCTGGCTGAGCGCCTGGGCCTGCGCCAGCAAAGCGGCTGGCGCCGGTTTCTCAAACTTCAGCAAGATGTTGGCGCCCTTGACCTTGACGCGTTTGCCACTGTCGAGCTCAACCTGCGCCGAGGTGTCCGCCTCAGACAACACCCGCCCGGCCATGAATTTGCCGGTTTCTTCAAACAATAAGTACATGGCGTAGATTGTCCCTGCAAATGCTGGCGGCGGCGCGCTGACCGTCATCCTCGCCGCCCACCCCCGTCATCCCCGGCTCGACCGGGGATCCACGACACCCAAACGATCGTCATCCCCGGCTCCGACCGGGGACCCATGGCCCCTGGATTCCCGTTGTCACGGGAATGACGAATTTTTCGGCACCCCTGCCCCCCACCCCCGTCATCCCCGCCGCCCACCCCCGTCATCCCCGCCGCCCACCCCCGTCATCCCCGGCCTGACCGGGGATCCACGCCCCTGGGACGATCCCCAACGAGTAAGCATCGACACAAAAAAGCCCCGCGGCCTGGTGAGGCGCGGGGCTTGAGTGCTCAGGCCGTTCGGGCCTGTGCGGGTGAGTGCTTATCGGCGGACGAGTTTGGCTGTGCCAGATCCGTCGTTTGACACAAAGCTGGCCGAGGCTGTCCCTGCGAGGAAGTTCATAGTGCCGTTGATGGTTGAACTTGAGGCGCCTGGGCCGGTATTCGTCGCAATGAATACACCTGTTGTCGGATTGAAAGATGTAAACGCGCAAGTGGCTCCGACGGTGGCACAGGTGAGCTGGCCCGTCGCGCTAAGGGTAAACGTTTCACCAATTTTGGTCGGATCGCTATCAGGATAAGCATCCCATGTGCCCTGATATGACGCAAGGGTCAGCGCCAGAGGCGTGTCAACATTCACCGCCGGCAAGCCCAGCTTGGCCAGCAGTGCAGCCGATGCCACGCTGTTCAATCCGGCCTTGTTGCTCGCCATCGGCCGGCTCTGGTAACCGTAGTACACCTTGCCGCCGCGCTCGACAAACACCCGTGTGTAGGTCAAGGCAGATGCCAAAGCCGGCAGACCAGTAAAGCTCAGGTTGCGGGCATCGCCCACGGTCTTGATGCTGTACTTGCCAGTGCCGACCACATCGCAGTTCCGCGTGGAGCCGTTGTAGCGCTCTTTGCAACTGTAAAACGTGGCGGCGCCATTCGCGCCAAGGCCTGCTCGCAGCCGGATATTGGTGGTGTAGTAGGCCGTGGCAGTCGAATCGGTGTAGTTGGCAAGTGCAGTGCCGATGGTACCCAGGCTGACAGTCGTGTTACCCCACCCTTCATTGCGATCGCCACTGTTGAGCGAAGTGCCAATGCCATTGCTGAAGGTCCTCTTATTACCGGCGCACTTGTCTAAACCGGTGTATTTAGCGATCACCTCTTCCAGTGTGGAAGCATGTTTTTCAGTATAGGTGTTTGCACAGGAAAGTGACGTTTCAACCATTACTCGATTGTCTGAACCCGGATTGAAAGCAACTGCCGTGGTCAGGCTGGTGCCGTTCTGATAGAACCCAGCGGATTTGGCTGGGAAGGTAGCGTCACCTAACAAGGCCTTGGTGCCATCGGTCACAGTACCCAGATTGGTGTAGCCGGTCTTCACTGCGTCACCCAGCGCGTCCACCATCTTTTTGCCAGAAATGTCCAGGCTTGCCCGGCTGCTCTTTCCGGTTTCCAGGTTGTCGCAGTAGTTGTACTCGCTGTTGCCCTTGGTATCGCGAACCGAGGAGATGCTCTCAAAATTGAGCTGGCAGGCGACCCAGGTCGTACCGTTCCAGTGCAGGTCGGCCTGCCGTGCCGGGTTGCTGCCTGTATTCCAAGTCGCCACCACACCCTCCACGCTTTTGTAACGGTTGTCCACGTAGCGCACGTAGTCCTTGACTGGCGTGTTTTGCAAGAGCGTGCTCGAGTGGAAGCGCACAAAATAATTGCTCAGGTCGGTGAAGCTCAGTTCCCGGATGTTGAAGCCTGCGTTAGGCGTCGCAGCCACCACCGGCGCGCTCGATTCCTGCTGCTTGTTGACGGCAACGTTGGTGGCGACACCAGTCGAAGTCAGGCCTTTGTTTTCCGTGACGACCACTTCGGTCATTTTTGCTTTCAGTGCATCGTCCTTGTCCTTTTGGGCTTTTTCCACGGCGGCTTTTTTGGCGGTGGCATCGATCACGGCTTTGGCGTCCGTCAGCGCTTTCTCAAGCGCGGCAATCTGCGTTTGGTTCTCGGCCAGTTTGGTGATCAGATCCGGCAGCATCTCCATCAACCTGGCTTGGATGGCTTTGTCCAAGTCTGCTTTCCTAATGGTTCCGCCATCTGCGTCTTTAGTGCCCTCGGCACTTTTAACGGCTTCAGACTGCTGCTGGGTCGTCACCACCACCATGCGCGCGATGTTGGCGGCGGCTTTGTGGTCGTCCGTACTGCCTTTGCTGAAGTCTTCAAAAAGGTTGACATTGATACCGGTCTGGGCCTGGACCTGCTCTGCCGCAGCGGCACTGGTCGAACCGGTGCTGGCAACAACGTTTTGCACCAGGGTGGTCAACGGGGTGATCACCGCTGACTGGTCTTTCGGCGCCTTCATGGTGAAGGCAGTGGGTACTTTGCCGGTGTCTGCGTCAATCGCATCGGTCCCGACCACGGCGATCACGGGGTATTTGCCGGCGTCTGCCGCGTCAACCTTGAGCGTGACCTTGCCCTCTGCGTCGGTCGAACCCGTGGGTTCGCCGGCGTCGCATACGCCATTGTCGTTTTTGTCCAGGCAAACTTGGGCATTCTGGATCGGTCCGTCGATCACAGTGATGGGCACATTCACGGTCGCCGCGATCACGGGCGCCACGGGATTGCCGCTGTCAACAGCACTAGAGCCTCCGCCACCGCAGCCAAACAGGCCCAATGCGCCAACGCTGGCCATACCCAGCACCAGCCGTTTCAATTTGATGTTCATTTCTACCCTTAACAGATTGATGGATTGATGGATGCAGGCCGCCCCCATAGGCTGACTGCGAATGCGATGACTTCTAATCTTTTTGATTCGCGTCACGAGTATGCATGCCCGATATCGTGTTGACCATCCCATATTCATGGGATGTCCAGCCCCTAGTAGACCCCACCACTTGGCGCTATGCTCAGCCATGAAACAAAGGTAAGACCATGTGGCGTGTTCTGGTGGTGGAGGATGATGCTGAAATGCGCGATTTTTTCGCCGGCAGCGTGGCGCGGTGCGCGGATTTGGCGCTGGCGGGCAGTGTCGGCACGGTGGCCGAGGCCCGGGCTTGGCTGGACGACGCTTCCAACTTGGTGGATGTGCTGCTGACCGACCTGGGCCTGCCGGATGGCTCTGGCCTCGAGGTGATTCGCCATTGCGTCAGTCTGCACCCGCGTTGTGAGCCCTTGGTGATCTCGATGTTTGGCGACGAGGACAACGTGCTGACCAGCATCGAGGCCGGCGCTTTGGGCTACATCCATAAGGACGCAACGCCTGACGACATTGCGCAAACCATTTTGGACATGCGCGCCGGTGCCTCGCCCATTTCACCGATGATCGCCCGCCGGGTGCTATCGAAGTACCGTGCCGATCAGGTCAATGCGGCCAATGCCGCGTCCATCGGGGCAGAGGTGGCCGCCGATTCCGCTGGGCCGGCGCCTGATGCGGCTGGCAACGCGCCCACACGGCAGCTGTTGTCGACCCGCGAGCAGGAGGTGCTGGCGCACATTGCCCGCGGCTTTTCTTATGCCGAGATTGCCCGCTTGCAAAGCCTGAGCGTGCATACCGTGCAGTCGCACATCAAAAACCTGTACGCCAAGTTGTCAGTGCACTCCAGAAGCGAGGCGGTGTTTGAGGCCACGCGCATGGGCTTAATCTGAGGCGTCGGGTTTGATGTCTTTGCGTCACTGGTGCCATCGTTGCTGGTTGGGACTGGTTCTTTGGCTGGCCCTTATACCCCTTATGGCGCTGACGGCCCAGGCACAAGGGCCGACGTTGATATTTCAAACGGCCCAAGCTGAGATCACAGTCCAGGGTCAGACCACGCAGCGACAAGTCAGCCTGCCCTATTTGCGGGACCGTGAGCATCCGGCGCAGTCTGGATGGATGGTGTTTGAGCTACGGTTTTCCCTCGCTGCTCCCCCGCTTGAGCCCTATGGCTTAACAATTCCCAAAATCGGCAACGGCTATTTGGTCTATCTCAATGGTGTCTTGCTGGATCGCTTTGGGGATCTGACGCGCCATGATCGTGCCGATGCTAAGTTGCCAAGGCTGATCGCCGTGCCACCTGGCGTTTTGCAATCGACCAATTTGCTTCGGCTGATGGTGGGCGCCGACGTCGGACGCCAGGGCGGCTTGTCGACGGTGACGCTGGCGCCGATGGAATTGGCACGTGCCGCTTACGTGCCGTTCTGGCGTTGGCGGGTGCTGGGTATGCAGATGGTGGCCATCTTCAGCGCGCTGATTGGGCTGATTGGCCTGTTGCTGTGGTTGACGCAGCCGGCCGTGCGAGCTGATGGCACTGTCGGGCGTGATGCGGTCTACCTGTATGGCAGCCTTGCCGAATTTTGCTGGGTGTTTAGGGTCGCCGATTCGGTGTTGGAGAGCCCACCCCTGCCGCTGCCGTGGTGGAGCGTTTGGTCGGCGCTGTCTCTCTGGGGGTGGAGCAGCCTCACGGTGCTGTTTTGCATTGAGGTTGTGGGCTGGGGCAAGTCTGGCCGTCTTCCTGCCATGCGGCGCTGGCTAGGGGTGCTTGGCCTACTGGGCCTAGGCGCGGCGGTGGCGGCACGGGTTTACGGCTGGCCGCCGGCGCTGACGGTCTGGTATGGTCTGCTCGGCTTGACGTTCCTGCTGTTTTCTTTGGCTTTGGTGTGGCAGGCCTTGCAGCGCGGCGCAGGGCTCAACAGCCGGCTCTTGGCCTTCGCGATTTTGGTCAATGTGCTGATGGGTTTGATAGATCTGTATCAGCTCAGGGTGAACCCCAGCATGGACGGCCGAACCAGTTTGTACTATTCGTCCGTCCTTTTCGGCTTGATCGCGGCTTTGATCGTGCTCAGGCGATTCAGTTCGGTGAGCCGCCAGGCGCAGCATCTCATGAGCAACCTCAATAGCCTGGTGCAGCACAAAGAGCAAGCCTTGTCCATCAGCTACCAACGCTTGGAGAACATCGCACGTGAGCAAGCGCGCAGCGGCGAGCGCAGTCGGATATTGCGTGACATGCACGACGGCGTGGGCTCGCACATCAGCACGGCGATCCGGCAACTGCAGTCGGGCCGGGCCAGTGGCGACGAGGTGCTGCAGACCCTGCGCGACTCACTCGACCAGCTCAAACTCTCGATTGATGCGATGCACCTGCCGCCCGGCGACATCACCGCGCTGCTTGCCAACTTGCGCTACCGGCTGGAGCCACGACTGAAGGCCTGTGGGATTGAGCTGGAGTGGGCAGTGGATGAGTTGGAGCCTGTGGCTGGCTTGGATGCAGGCGCCATGCGCCAACTGCAGTTCATGCTGTTCGAGGCCATCTCCAACGTGATGCAGCACGCCCAGGCCAGCCAGCTGCGCATCGAGGCCCAGCAGACCGCGCAGGGTGTGTGCATAGGTTTTGTAGACAACGGCTCAGGTTTTGATGCGGACTGGGCCAGCAAGCAGGCTCTCAAGGCGCTACGCGCGAGGGCGCAGGCCACCGGTCTACAGTGCACCATGCTCAGCCAGCCGGGTCGTACTGTGTTTGAGATTGCTGCGGGACGTGCCGTGCTTTCGGCCTCTATTGTTTGAACAGTTAGCTGTTGTCATGCCTGTTTTTCCATATCCCCTGATGGTGCGTGCCTGTTTACGCTGCTGTTGGCTTGTACTGTGGCTTTGGCTGCCGATAAACCAAGCCGGCGCAGAGGTCTTGACGCTGACGCAAGCAGAGGTCATGTTGCCTGGTCTGCCGGCGTCGGCCCCCGCCCCGGTCAATCTGCCGTACCAGTGGGATCGCCATCACCGGGGCGCAGCGGGGGAGGCGCATTTTCAGATTCCGTTCTCCCTTGCGGCAGTGCCTTCAGAGCCCTATGGCCTGTACATTCCGAGACTGGGCAACGCCTATGCGATCTGGCTGAACGGTGCTCTGCTGGAACAGAATGGCGACCTCAGTCAGGGCAACGGCTCAGACTTTGCCAAGGCCCCGCGGTACCTGGTGCTAACACCGTACCTGCTCAGCCAGCATAACCTGCTTCAAATTCATATCCGGGCCGACGCGGGCCGCCGTGGGGGACTCGCGCCGCCAGTGCTGGGGCCACATGAAGAGGTTTACCCGCGCTACCTTCAGGATCATCGTAGCCGCATCACGGGCTCGTTCCTGGTGGCGGTGTTTGGCCTGCTGGTTGGCCTAGTGGCCTTGGCACTTTGGGCCACACAAATGGAGGTCATTGATCGCCGGCGTCGCCAGCGCGATCCCCTGTACCTTTATGCCGCAGTCGCGGAGTTGTGTTGGGCGGTTAGCGTGAGCGACGTTTTCATTGAAGCGCCCCCCGTGCCTTGGCCTTGGTGGGGTATGGTGATCCTTTGGGCAACTTCCTTGTGGATTTTGGTCATGACATTGACTTTTGCAGAGCTTGCCGGATGGCGTCGTCAGCCGGTGGCCATTTTCTTTCGATGGTGGCTTGCGGTGTTGGGTTTTGCTGGTCTCGCGGTTGGCATTGCGGTCTTCAATTTTGGATCCACTAGCGGGCTAACTTGGCTGTATGTTGCGTCGACTTTGACTACGCTGATACTCGCGCCTCTGTTTATATGGTCGGCAGTTCAGCGAGGCTCCTTTCCTCATCGCATCATGGCCGGGGCTATGTCGGTGAACGTGTTGGTTGGAACTTATGACGCGATCGCGTTCATTCAAGATGCGTACCGCACCCCCTACCTGCGTTATAGCTCGGTGCTATTTGGGGTTAGCCTAGCATTCATCGTAATGTACCGATTCCGAACTGCGAGTCAGCAAGTGGTGGAACTCAATGCCAACCTGGCGCGTCAGGTCGCTCAAAAAGAAACCGAGCTTGCCGCCAGTTACCAGCGCCTGGCGCAGGGCGTACAAGAGCAAGCGCGCAGCGGCGAGCGCAGCCAGACATTGCGTGACATGCACGACGGCGTGGGCTCGCACATCAGCACCGCGATCCGGCAACTGCAGTCGGGCCGGGCCAGTGGCGACGAGGTGCTGCAAACCCTGCGCGACTCGCTGGACCAGCTCAAGCTGTCGATCGACGCGATAAATCTGCCGCCGGGAGACATCACCGCGCTGCTGGCCAACTTGCGCTACCGGCTGGAGCCACGCCTGCGGGCCTGCGGCATTGAACTGGACTGGGCGGTCGATGCGCTGGAGCCTGTGGCCGGCTTGGATTCAGGCGCCATGCGCCAACTGCAGTTCATGCTGTTCGAGGCCATCTCCAACGTGATGCAGCACGCCCGCGCCAGCCAGTTGCGCATCGAGGCCCAGCAGACCGCGCAGGGGGCACGCATTGGCGTGGTGGACAACGGTTGCGGCTTTGATGTGGGTGAGGTGGCGCGTCGGGGCCTGCGGCTGATGCAGGAGCGGGCGCAGGCGATTGGCGCGCAGTTGCAAATTCACAGCCAGCCGGGGCGCAGCGCTGTCGAACTGCACTTGGGGTGACGATAATCCAGCATGGCCGTCACATTTCAGTCCGTGCCCCTGTGGCGTCGGATCACCCCTTGGTTCCGTGGTTTTGACGGCCCACTGGCCTTTGTCGTTTTTTTGCTGGCCTGTGCTGGCCTGCTGACCATGTACTCCTCGGGCTTCGACCACGGCTCGCGCTTTGAGGACCACGCCCGCAATATGCTGATTGCTGGCGGCATCATGTTTGTGATGGCGCAGGTGCCGCCGCAGCGCCTGATGGCCTTTGCGGTGCCCTTGTACCTCGTCGGTGTGGCGCTGCTGGTGGCGGTGGCTGTATTTGGGGTGACCAAAAAAGGTGCCCGCCGTTGGCTTAACCTGGGGGTGGTCATCCAGCCCAGTGAAATCTTGAAGATCGCCATGCCCTTGATGCTGGCTTGGTGGTTCCAGAAACGCGAAGGTCAGTTGCGCCCGCTCGACTTTCTTGTCGCTGCCGTTTTGCTGGCCGTGCCGGTGGGGCTGATCATGACGCAGCCTGACCTGGGCACGGCGCTGTTGGTGCTCGCGGCTGGTGTGTCGGTCATTTTCTTCGCGGGTTTGAGCTGGCGCCTGGTCATTCCCCCGGTGGTGCTGGGGCTGGTGGCTGTCACGCTGCTGGTGATTTTTGAGCCCCAGTTGTGCGCTGACGGCGTCAGTTGGCCCGGCCTGCGCGACTACCAGCAGCAACGCGTCTGCACTCTGCTCGATCCTGGGCGGGACCCCCTGGGCCGGGGCTTTCACATTATTCAGGGCATGATCGCCATCGGCTCGGGTGGCTTTTGGGGCAGGGGTTTCATGCGGGGCACGCAAACCCACCTGGAGTTCATCCCGGAACGCACCACTGACTTCATTTTTGCCGCGTTTTCAGAAGAGTTCGGCCTGTTGGGGAACTTGTTCCTGGTCCTGGCTTTCGGCTTTCTGGTGCTGCGCGCATTGAGCATCGCGCTGGAAGCGCCCACCGTGTTCGCCCGCTTGCTGGCTGGTGCCCTGGCCATGATTTTCTTCTTCTATGCCTTTGTCAACATGGGCATGGTGAGTGGGATTCTGCCGGTGGTAGGGGTGCCGCTGCCCTTTATCAGCTACGGGGGCACTGCCATGGTCACCCTGGGGCTGGCCTTGGGCATGCTGATGTCGATAGCCAAATCCAAGCGCCTGGTGCAGTCATGACCGAAGCGGCGGCATCTTTTCCAGTCAGCGTGGTGGGGGTAGGCAATATGGGCGGCGCCATGGCCCAGCGCCTGCTGGGCCTGGGGTGGCCGGTTCGGGTTTGCGATGTACGACCCGAGCGGCTGCAAGCTTTGGCATCATTTGGGGCTGTAGGCCACGTCCTGCCTGATGTTGTTGCTATCAATTCAGTAGTGTCTATCGTGGCGGTGGTGGATGCGGTGCAAACCGAGTCCGTGCTGTTCGGGCCGCACGGGCTGGCCAGCGCCATGCCGCTGGGTGGCGTGGTGATGCTGTGCCCGACGCTGGCGCCTGAGGATGTTGAGAGATTTGCTCAGCGGCTGGTTCCCTTCGGCCTGCACACGGTCGACGCGCCGATGTCCGGCGGCCCGGTGCGCGCGCTGGATGGCAGCATGAGCCTGATGGTGGCCTGTGCCCGCAATGTGTTTGAGCGGCATCAGGCCCTGTTTGACGCCTTGTCGAGCCGGGTGTTCCGCATCAGCGAGCGGGTCGGTGACGGCGCCCGCACCAAGCTGGTCAACAACCTGGCCGCCGCCATCAACCTTGTGGCCGCGGCCGAGGTGCTGGTGCTGGCGCAAAAAATGGGGCTTGATCTGTCTCGCACGCTGGACGTGATCGAGCAGTCCAGTGGGCAAAGCTGGATCGGCTCCGACCGCATGCGCCGCGCCATCGCCGGCGACTACGCGCCGCGCGCCCACCTGACGCTGCTGGAAAAAGACACCCGGCTGGCGCTAGAGGCGGCGCAGGCGGTGGGTTTTGTCGGGCCACTGGGCGCCAGCGCGCGCGATGTCTTTGCCCACGCCAGCGCCGCCGGGCTAGACGCGCTCGATGATGCCGCCCTGTTTGACTGGCTGGGACGCAGCCGTGGCTGAGTGCAGGGCCTTTGAGCTGGACGGCCTTGGCTGAGCCGGGCGGCCCTAGAATGAAGCCATGATTTCACGCGAACCTACCCTCGAACGCTTGGCCATTGCCAAGTCCCTGCTGCTCACGCCCTTCGGGCTGGACGAATCGCACCTGTTGCGTGCCCTGGCCGAGATCAAGGCGCACCGGGTGGACGAGGCGGACCTGTACTTTCAGTACACCCGAAGTGAAGGCTGGAGTCTGGAGGAGGGCATTGTCAAGACCGGCTCATTCAGTATCGACCAAGGGGTCGGGGTGCGGGCCGTCAGCGGTGAAAAGACCGCCTTTGCTTACTCGGATGATATTTCCGAGGCCTCATTGTTGGACGCCGCCCGCACCGTGCGCTCTATCGCCACTCAGGCGCAGGGTGCCAGGGTCAAGGCCGGCAAGCGCCGAATCGCTGAGGCCCGCTCGCTCTACCGTGATCTGGACCCAATCGCCAGCCTGGACAGCACCGCCAAGGTGGCGCTGCTGGGGCGGGTTGAGCAACTCGCGCGGGGCAAAGACCCGCGCGTAGTCCAGGTGATGGCCGGCCTGGCCAGCGAGTACGACGTGGTCCTGGTGGCCCGCGCCGATGGCACGCTGGCCGCTGACGTGCGCCCGCTGGTGCGCCTGTCGGTGACGGTGATTGCCGAGCAAAAAGGCCGGCGCGAGATGGGTTCGGCCGGCGGCGGCGGCCGCTTTGGCCTGGCTTATTTTGACGACGCCTGCATCGGCCGCTATGTCGACGAAGCGGTGCAAGCGGCACTGACCAACCTGGTGGCACGGCCGGCGCCAGCCGGCGAGATGACCGTGGTGCTTGGGCCAGGCTGGCCCGGCATCTTGTTGCACGAGGCCATTGGCCATGGCCTTGAGGGCGACTTCAACCGCAAGGGCTCCAGTGCCTTCAGCGGCCGCATCGGCCAGCGCGTGGCGGCCAGAGGTGTCACCGTGCTGGACGACGGCACGCTGGCCGACCGGCGCGGCTCGCTCAATGTCGACGACGAGGGCAACGCCAGCCAGCGCAATGTGTTGATCGAAGACGGCATCCTCAAGGGCTACATCCAGGACAGCATGAACGCGCGCCTGATGGGCGTGGCGCCCACCGGCAACGGGCGGCGCGAAAGCTACGCCCATGTGCCGATGCCGCGCATGACCAACACCTACATGCTGGCCGGCGGCAAGCCGCCACAGGAGATCGTGGCCAGCATCAAGAAAGGCCTGTACGCCACCAATTTCGGCGGCGGGCAGGTGGACATCACCTCTGGCAAGTTTGTGTTTTCAGCCAGCGAAGCCTACTGGGTTGAAAACGGCAAGATCCTTTACCCGGTCAAGGGCGCGACCCTGGTCGGCAGCGGGCCGGAGTGCCTCAAGCGCGTGTCCATGATCGGCAACGACATGAAGCTCGACAGCGGCGTCGGCACCTGCGGCAAGGAAGGCCAAAGCGTGCCAGTGGGCGTGGGCCAGCCGACGCTGCGCATTGACGGGTTGACTGTGGGCGGCACGGCCTAAGGTTGCGCCAGCTGCTGTGCTACATTTGCCTTCATGAATTTCGTTTCGTTTTACTTTAGCTACTTTTGGTTCTCCAGCGCCCCCGGCGGTAGAGAGTTCTGAACGTCCCTGACCCAAACGTCCCGATCTTCCAGAAACCGCCGGCAGCCCCGGCGGTTTTTTTATGTGTTGTTGTCTTGCCCACTGAACGAATAAGGAGTCCGCCATGAAGCCCGAAGCCACCGTCGCCAGCCCTGAGGCCTGGTATGCCAAAGCCGTCGCTCACCCGATTGACCGCACTGGTCAGACCGACGACCAACGCATCAAGGACATCACCGTGCTACCGCCACCCGAACACCTGATCCGCTTCTTCCCGATCCATGGCACGGCCATCGAGTCCTTGATCAGTAGCACCCGACAGCGTATCCACGACATCATGGCCGGCGCCGACGACCGCCTTCTGGTGGTGATCGGCCCCTGCTCCATCCATGACCCGGCGGCGGCGCTGGAGTATGCGCGCCGCCTGCTGGCCCAGCGCCACCACTATGCCGACACGCTGGAAATCGTGATGCGGGTCTATTTTGAGAAGCCGCGCACCACGGTGGGCTGGAAGGGCCTGATCAACGACCCCTACCTGGACGAAACCTTTCGCATCGATGAGGGCCTGCGCATCGCGCGCCAGCTGCTGATTGACATCAACCGGCTCGGCCTGCCGGCCGGCAGCGAGTTTCTGGACGTGATCTCGCCGCAGTACCTGGGCGACCTGATCTCGTGGGGTGCGATTGGCGCACGCACCACCGAGAGCCAGGTGCACCGCGAACTGGCCTCGGGCCTGTCGGCGCCGATCGGCTTCAAGAATGGCACCGACGGCAACATCAAGATCGCTACTGACGCCATCCAGGCGGCCGCCGGTGGCCACCACTTTTTGTCGGTGCACAAGAACGGCCAGGTGGCGATCGTGCAAACCCATGGCAACCGCGATTGCCATGTCATCCTGCGCGGCGGCAAGGCGCCCAATTACGACGCGGCCAGCGTGGCCGCCGCCTGCGCCGATTTGCACAAAGCCAAGCTGCCGCCGACGCTAATGGTGGACTGCAGCCACGCCAACAGCAGCAAGCAACACCAAAAGCAGCTCGACGTGGCACGCGACATCGCCGGCCAGCTCGCAGCCGGCTCGCGCAGCGTGTTTGGCGTGATGGTGGAAAGCCACCTGCAGGCTGGGGCGCAGAAATTCACGCCGGGCCAGGACGACGCCGCTGCGCTGGCCTATGGCCAGAGCATCACCGACGCCTGCCTGGGCTGGGACGATTCGCTGCAGGTGCTGTCGGTCTTGTCCGAGGCTGTCAAAGCGCGTCGCGCGCGCAGCTGAGTCTGGGCCCAGCCTGGGTTCAGCGTGGTCCGGATTGATCAAATCCGGCCGCAGGCCCCGTGGCTAAAGGGGTGTTAGCTACTTTTGTTGTAGCGCATCCAACAGTTTGCGGTGCACGCCACCGAAACCGCCGTTGCTCATGCACAGGATGTGGTCGCCCGCTTGGGCGACCGCCACTACTGCGGCCACCAGTGCGTCCACCGTGTCCGCCACCGCGGCGCGCTGGCCCATGGGCGCCAGCGCGCTGCGCGCATCCCAGTCCAGCCCGCCGGTGTGGCAGAACGCCAGATCGGCCGCCTCTAGGCTCCAGGGCAGCTGGGCCTTCATGGCGCCGAGCTTCATGGTGTTGCTGCGCGGCTCGAACACCGCCAGAATGCGGGCGCCGGGGGCCAGACGGCGGCGCAAGCCGTCCAGCGTGGTGCGTATGGCGGTGGGGTGATGCGCAAAGTCGTCATATACCGTGATGTCACCCCCAGCGCAGGCCACCCGGCCGTACACCTCCATGCGCCGTTTCACGTTTTGAAAGCTGGCCAGGGCCCGAGCCGCCTCAGCGACTGGTACCCCCACATGCTCGGCCGCGGCAATGGCGGCCAAGGCGTTGAGCTGGTTGTGCACCCCGCCGAGCGACCACTGCACCTGCCCGGCCTCGCGGCCCTGCAGCAGCACCCGGAAATCGTGCGGCTCACCCTCGGCGGTGATATCGCTGACCGCAGCGCCAAAGCTGCGCACCTCGCTCCAGCAGCCCATGTGCAGCACGCGGCTCAGGCTCTCCTCCAGGCCGTTGACCACCAAGCGGCCGGCGCCATGCGGTCCGGTGCCGGGCACGGTGCGCACCAGGTGGTGAAACTGGCGCTCAATGGCCGCCAAGTTGTCAAAAATGTCGGCGTGGTCAAACTCCAGATTGTTCAGCACGGCGGTGCGGGGCCGGTAGTGCACAAACTTGCTGCGCTTGTCAAAAAAGGCCGTGTCGTACTCGTCGGCCTCAATCACGAACAGGGGTCTGGTGTTGGCCGCCGCCACTTGCGGGCTGGCGGCGTCGGCGTGTCCACCCAGGCGGGCGGAAACGCCGAAATTCATCGGCACACCGCCAACCAGAAATCCGGGTGCCCGTCCGGCCTGTTCCAGTATCCAGGCCACCATAGCAGTCGTGGTGGTCTTACCGTGGGTGCCGGCGACGGCAATCACATGACGCCCTTGCAGCACGTGTTCGGCCAGCCACTGCGGGCCGCTGGTATACGGCAAACCCGCGTCCAAAATTGCTTCCATCAAGGGAAACTTGGGCTGGCCATCAGGCCGGTGCACACGGCTCACCACATTGCCGACCACAAACAGGTCTGGCCGCAGGGCCAGTTGCTCGGCGCCAAAACCCTCGATCAGCTCAATGCCCAGGGCGCGCAGCTGGTCGCTCATGGGCGGGTAGACACCGGTGTCACACCCCGTGACCCGGTGACCGGCTTCTCGCGCCAACGCGGCCAGCCCGCCCATGAAGGTGCCACAAATACCGAGAATATGAATGTGCATGGCCAGATTTTAGGTGGGGCCGACTGCAGGCAAAATGGCAGGTCATGCAATCCTTGAAGTTAGAAATATCTGCGGTGGCGGCCAGGCTGGTGGTGGAGGAGGGGCTTGACTACGGCGCGGCCAAGCACCGGGCGGTCAAGCAGATGGGTTTACCAACCCGCACTGCCCTGCCCGACAACGACGAGCTCGAAGATGCGGTCACGGCCTATATTGCCGCGTTCTGCCCGGAGAGCCAGGCGAAAGAGCTGCGCGCACTGCGTGCGCTGGCACTGACCTGGATGACGCGCATGGCGCCCTTTTCACCGTATTTGGGCGGTGCCGTCTGGCGCGGCACGGCGACGCATTGGAGCGACATTTACATTCAGTTGTTTTGTGAAGACAGCAAATCTGCCGAAATCTTCCTGATTGACCATCAAGTCCGCTATGTACCGCGGACCATCACGGGCTTTCACGGGGGACCTGTTGACGCGTTGAGCGTGCATGCCTTCTGCCCGGGCCTGCACGAAGAGGTGGGGGTTCATTTGATGATCTACGACCGTGACGACGTGCGCGGCGCCCTCAGGCCTGACGCCAAAGGGCGCGTGCCGCGCGGCGACCTGGCGGCGGTGCGCGCTTTGTTGCATGATCTGCCCCATGACTGAGACTGAACGCCCCGCGTCAACCACTGCCCCGATGGGGGCAAGCCCCCGAGTTTCCCCCCGCCGGCGATGGCTGCTCGGCAGCCTGGGTGGTGCCGCTGTGCTGGCTGGCGCAGGACTGGCCGGGTGGCGCGAGCTGACCTCTGAAGTCCAGCCCGCACCTAGTTCGCCAGAACAACCGGCGGCGGCTGGTTTATGGTCTTTGTCGTTTGCAAGCCCGCAGGGGGGCACGCTGTCGCTGGCGGCGTGGCGTGGCCGTCCCTTGCTGCTCAATTTCTGGGCCACCTGGTGTCCACCCTGTATTGAAGAGTTGCCGCTGCTGGATCGGTTCTATCAAGAAAACTCTGCTAACGGCTGGCAAGTGCTGGGCATCGCCGTCGATCAGCTGGATCCGGTGCAGCGGTTTTTAAGCCGCTCGCCCCTGACTTTCCCGGTGGTTTTGGCTGGTTTCGCAGGCATGGAATTGAGCAAAAGCCTGGGAAATATGAGTGGTGGTCTGCCGTTTACCGTGGTGCTGGGCCAGGATGGCGTCGTCGCGCACCGTAAAATGGGGAAAGTGACAGCCAGCGATCTATCCGCCTGGCAACGCCTTCGCTGAGGCGGGCGCTGATCGCCCCGGCTGGGTGGCGAGCCTGTAAACTCCGCATACTTATAAGACATTTACCAAAATTAGGGTAAATTAGACAATCTTTAATTAAAAATCGTTGGAGATCCGATGGACTTAAGAAAACTCAAGACCCTGATCGACCTCGTGTCAGAGTCAAACGTCTCCGAGCTTGAGATCACAGAGCCCGAAGGTAAGGTGCGCATAGTCAAAGGTGGGGGTGCCATGGTTCAGTATGTGGCGCAACAGCACTCGCCAGCCATGCTGGTCCCAGCGATGCCAGCGATGCCAGCGGCACCTGAGGCCGTGCCTGACGTGGCACCCGCCGGGCACACCGTAAAGTCGCCGATGGTTGGCACGTTTTACCGCTCGGCTTCGCCGGGTGCCAAATCATTCGTTGCGGTGGGTGACACCATCAAGGCCGGCGAAACCCTCTGCATCATCGAAGCCATGAAAATCCTCAATGAAATTGAGGCTGATGTTTCTGGCACGGTGGCACAGATTTTGTGCGAAAACGGGCAGGCCGTGGAATACGGTCAGCCCTTGTTTGTGCTCGTGTGATCCGTAGTTGCCCAGTCCATGTTTAAGAAAATTCTTGTCGCAAATCGGGGTGAAATCGCCCTTCGCATCCAGCGCGCCTGTCAGGAGCTCGGCATCAAGGCCGTCATGGTCTACTCCGAGGCCGATCGTGAGGCCAAGTATGTCAAGCTGGCCGAAGAAGCTGTTTGTATCGGGCCAGCGCCCTCGGCTCTGAGCTACCTCAACATGCCGGCCATCATTTCGGCGGCCGAGGTCACCGACGCTGAAGCCATTCACCCGGGTTACGGTTTCCTGAGTGAGAACGCTGATTTCGCCGAGCGGGTTGAGAAGAGTGGCTTCCAGTTCATTGGTCCCACGCCTGAATCGATCCGGATCATGGGCGATAAGGTCTCTGCCAAGCAGGCCATGATCAAAGCTGGCGTGCCTTGTGTGCCGGGTTCAGAGGGTGAATTGCCGGATGATCCGGTTCAGATTCGCCGTATTGCACGCGCGGTGGGCTACCCGGTCATCATCAAGGCCGCAGGCGGCGGCGGTGGGCGTGGCATGCGGGTCGTACACACGGAGGCGGCCTTGATCAACGCCGTGGCCATGACCAAGGCCGAGGCCCAGAGTGCCTTTGGCAATCCCTCGGTGTACATGGAAAAGTTTCTCCAGAACCCAAGGCACATCGAAATCCAGATTCTGGCTGATAAGCATAAAAATGCGGTTTATCTGGGCGAGCGGGATTGCTCCATGCAGCGCCGGCACCAAAAGATCATCGAGGAAGCACCAGCCCCTGGCGTACCACGCAAACTGATCGAGCGCGTGGGTGAGCGCTGCGTTGCAGCCTGCAAGAAAATCGGTTATCGGGGCGCCGGCACCTTTGAGTTCCTCTATGAAGACGGAGAGTTTTATTTCATTGAGATGAACACGCGGGTGCAGGTAGAGCACCCGGTCACGGAAATGACGACCGGTATTGACATTGTGCGGACCCAGATCATGGTGGCTGCCGGTGAAAGGCTACCGTTTACCCAGCGGCAGATCGAGATCCGCGGGCATGCCATCGAATGTCGCGTGAACGCGGAAGATCCGTACAAATTTGTGCCGTCGCCGGGTCGCATTACGATGTGGCACGCCCCCGGTGGCCCGGGCGTGAGGGTCGACTCCCACATTTACACCAATTATTTCGTTCCGCCCAATTACGACTCCATGGTGGGAAAAATCGTTGTGCACGGCGACACGCGTGAACAGGCTCTGGCACGTATGCGTACCGCCTTGGGCGAGACCGTGGTGGAGGGCATCAACACCAATATTCCGCTGCATCGGGAACTGATGGTGGATGCTAAGTTCATGAGTGGGGGCACCAATATCCATTACCTTGAAGAGTGGCTGGGCCACCGCACGCGCTGAGTGGGTTCGAACGTGTTCGAGTTGATGCTGATCTGCCCACAGCCCCTCGTGGAGCAAGTCAGTGAAGCACTGGATGCCCTTGATGCACTGAGCGTCAGCGTCGAAGATGCTGATGCGCAAACGGACGCTGAGCAGGCGCTGTTTGGTGAGCCTGGCATGCTGCCACCTAAGGACGGCTGGCAGCGCTCGCGGATCAGCGCCTTGTTCTCGTCCAAAGCCCTGGCTGAAGACGCGCAAGCTTTGTTGCTTGCCCAGGATTTCTCCTTCGGATGCCAGGTGCTTGGGGTAAAGGCTGTGCCAGAACAGGATTGGGTAAGCTTGACTCAGTCGCAATTTGCCCCAGTTGAGATCACGCCAGAATTCTGGATCGTGCCGACCTGGCATGAGCCGCCAAGCCAAGCGCGCATTGTGATCCGACTGGATCCGGGCATGGCTTTCGGCACGGGGACGCACCCCACCACCCGCATGTGCCTGCGCTGGATTGCCAGGCTAGATCGGTCGGGAAGGGCTGGACTTGGCAGAGTACTGGATTACGGGTGCGGTTCGGGGATCCTCGCCATCGGGGCAGCCAAATTTGGGGCAGTGGACATTGACGCCATTGACTTAGATCGCGCTGCCATTGAGGCTACCTTGCTTAACGCTTCGGCGAATCAGGCCACCATCAAGGCCGGATTGCCGGAAACGGCTACAGGCTGCTATAAGACCGTACTGGCCAATATTCTGGCTACGCCACTCAAGGTCTTGGCGCCCTTGCTCTGGTCGCGCGTTGCAGCCTCCGGGAGCTTGGTTCTGGCTGGCATTCTGGAGCGTCAGCAACAGGAGTTGATCGACGCCTACGCGCCCTTTTGTCAGTTAGAAGTGACAGATCGGGAAGACGGATGGATCCTGATGACCGCCAGCCGTTAACTCCGGACCGGGTGGGCGAAGAGCCGACGTCGCCATTGCTCGTGCAGAGCGCGTTGCCTGCAGGTGAGGTGTCGTTTTTACAGCCTGCGCCGCTTGCTCAGCAGGACGGCAACCCAGTCATTTTGGCCGCTTTGGCCTCCCTCACGTTGGCCCTTCTGTTGGTATTCTTACTGCAAATAGTGGTCCATGAGCGGGATCAACTCGCCGCCAGCTACCCGCGCCTGACCGGACCGCTCGAACGTTTGTGCGAACCCCTAAACTGCAGCGTCAAGGCGCTGCGAAAGATCGAGGCCCTTGTGATTGACAGTTCATCGTTCACGCGCTTGGGGGGAGATGTTTTTCAACTGTCTGTTGCGTTAAAAAATACGGCCGGCTTGAGCCTGGCGATGCCTTCGATCGAATTGACCCTAACTGATGCGCAAGATCAGGCACTGGTGCGGCGCGTCTTGGAGCCCCAAGATTTGCTAGCCAGCGCCGAGGCGATTGAGGCTGGTGCAGATTGGTCGTCCTCTGTGGAAGTCGTGCTGGCAAGTCCGGTCGCAATCGCGGTCAATGGCTACCGATTGGTTGCCTTTTACCCGTGATACACGGACTTTGGAGTCTGGCCATAAAAAAGCCCGACACTGTGAAGTGTCGGGCTTTGAGCTGACCCAAGAACTGGCTCAGGGCTTGCTGGCTGTGGGAAACGGCCAAGCAGCCTGTGGGTTGAGCGTGGTCTGAGCGGCTGGAGCAGCTGGAGCGGCAGGAGCAGGCGATGCCTTCGCAGCGGGTGCTTTCGCGGCTTTCTTGGCGGCCGGCTTCTTGGCTGCTTTCTTTGCTGCGGGCTTCTTCGCTACGGCCGCTTTTTTGGCGACGGCAGCTTTCTTGGCGGGAGCCTTTTTTGCAGCCGCTTTCTTTGCTGCGACGGCTTTCTTCGCCGGTGCCGCCTTCTTCGCCGCTACAGCTTTTTTAGCAGGCGCTGCCTTTTTGGCCGGTGCTGCTTTCTTGGCCGCTACAGCCTTTTTAGCAGGTGCTGCCTTTTTGGCCGGTGCAGCTTTTTTCACTGCTGTGGTCTTGGCCGGTGCGGCCTTTTTCGCTGGTGCAGCCTTCTTGGCGGGAGCGGCTTTTTTCGCAGCCGGTGTTTTTGCAGTTGCCATCATTTTCTCCTTCGTCGGATTGCAAAGAGCACTTCATGCAAGTTGGAATGCATAAAGCGATTCATGTTGTTGGGGTCTATCCCAGCATCATGAACTCGGGGACACAAACGCAAGAAGCTCTGACATGAGCTTTCTTGCGACTGTGAAATTCTTGGTGTCATGTTGAAGCGCCTATTCCCAGGACAGTGCACCGCCGGACTGGTATTCAATGACCCGAGTTTCAAAAAAATTCCGTTCTTTCTTCAGGTCAATCATCTCGCTCATCCAGGGGAAGGGATTCTCTTCATTGGGGAACAGAGGCTCAAGCCCGATCTGTGTGGCGCGCCGGTTGGCGATATAGCGCAGATAGCCCTTAAACATGGATGCATTCAGCCCCAGCACGCCCCTAGGCATGGTGTCCTCGGCATACCGGTATTCAAGTTCTACTGCTTTTTCAAATAAGGCACGAATCTCCAGCTTGAATTCAGCGGTCCACAGTTGCGGGTTCTCTAGCTTGAGCTGATTGATCAGATCGATACCAAAATTGCAGTGCATGGATTCGTCACGCAAAATGTACTGGTATTGCTCTGCAGCGCCTGTCATTTTGTTCTGTCGGCCCAGCGCCAGGATCTGGGTAAAGCCAACGTAAAAGAACAAGCCTTCCATCAAGCAAGCAAACACGATCAGTGACTTCAGGAGTGTCTGATCAGTCTCTGGTGTACCGGTCTTGAACTCTGGGTTCATGATGGCCTGAATAAAGGGAATCAGAAATTCGTCTTTGTCACGAATCGACTGCACTTCGTTGTAGGCGTTGAAGATCTCGCTCTCGTCCAGACCGAGCGACTCGACGATGTACTGGTAAGCGTGGGTGTGAATCGCCTCTTCAAAAGCCTGCCGTAACAAGAATTGGCGGCACTCAGGGGCCGTGATGTGGCGATAAGTGCCCAGCACGATGTTGTTGGCAGCCAGTGAATCTGCAGTCACAAAAAAACCGAGATTTCGTTTGATGATCCGCCGCTCATCTTCGGTAAGCCCGTTGGGATCCTTCCACAAGGCAATGTCCCGGGTCATGTTGACTTCTTGCGGCATCCAGTGATTCGCACAGCTTGATAAGTATTTTTCCCAAGCCCATTTGTACTTGAAGGGAACCAACTGGTTGACGTCGGTCTGACCGTTGATGATGCGCTTGTCTGCCGCGTTCACACGTCGCGGGCTGCCAGTGCTTATGGTTGCTGCAGCTCGGCTAGCCACCGCGGGCACTGGTGCGCCATCATGAAGCACTTGCAGTGCCGGGCGACTGGCGGCCGTCACACCAGCCTGAACCCCGGTTGGGCCCTCAGGCTGAGGCATTCGCGGCGTTGGTTTTACTTCTTCGTCCCAGGTCAACATAAATAGTCCAATCCTCGAATTATGAAATGAGTGAATTGAATATGAAAGGATTCATTCACATCATGGCGTGTCTGATAGCAATGTGTTGTGTGACAGCCGCGCAATCGCGCCAGAGGGGCTGCGTCGATCATTACTGGCATGACTCGCAGGTGGGGTCATCGACCCCGCAAAATTTGATGTCGGTCGCCGGACCGGCTGCCATCTGCAATTTTGCCGCAGCTGCGGCCGTATCTAGGGCACTCATGGCCGTCGTACCACCGGACTCCTGCCCGGAGGATACGGCGTTCATCCGGCCAGCAGATACGGTGGATTTTTCGGCGTGCGTGGCCGACATAGTGCGCAGGTAGTAGGTGGTTTTCAAGCCACGAATCCAGGCAAGCTTGTAAGTGTCGTCAAGTTTTTTGCCTGATGCACCGGCCATGTAGATGTTGAGCGACTGCGCTTGGTCGAGCCATTTTTGCCGGCGTGCCGCAGCTTCCACAAGCCAGGTCGTTTCAACTTCAAAGGCCGTGGCGTAGAGGGCTTTGATTTCTGCCGGCACACGGTCAATAGGCGCCAGCGAGCCGTCAAAATGTTTCAGGTCCATGACCATCACGTCGTCCCACAGGCCCAGACGTTTTAAATCGCGGACCAGATAGCCGTTGATGATGGTGAATTCACCTGACAGATTGGATTTAACGGACAGATTCCCGAAGCAGGGTTCAATTGACGCATCCACGCCAATGATGTTGGAAATGGTGGCAGTCGGCGCGATGGCAGTGCAATTCGAATTGCGCATGCCATCTACGGCAATTTTGGCCCGCAGCGCGTCCCAGTCAAGCTGACTTGAGCGATCGACCTCCACGTAACCACCGCGTTGCTCCGCCAGCATGTCGAGGGTGTCGATCGGCATGATGCCTTTGTCCCACAGGGAGCCCTTGTAGCTGGAATAGCGGCCTCGTTCGCGAGCCAACTCGGTAGAGGCCCAGTACGCGTAGTAACAGATGGCTTCCATTGACTGGTCGGCGAAGGCTACGGCCGCCTCGCTGGCGTAGGGGATCCGCAGTTCGTAAAGACTGTCTTGAAAGGCCATAACACCCAGCCCGACTGGCCGGTGGCGCATATTGGAATCACGTGCCTTCTTGACGGCGTAGTAGTTGATGTCGATGACGTTATCGAGCATGCGCATGGCCGTCGTGATCGTCGTCCGCAGTTTCGCGTGATCGAGGACGCCGTCTTTCAAGTGTTGCAGCAAGTTGACCGAGCCGAGGTTACATACTGCTGTTTCGGTATCGCTGGTGTTGAGCGTGATTTCAGTGCACAGGTTACTGGAGTGAACCACGCCGGCGTGTTGCTGCGGTGAGCGCACGTTGCAGGCATCCTTGAAAGTGATCCAGGGGTGGCCGGTTTCAAACAGCATGGTCAGCATCTTGCGCCACAGGTCCGCCGCAGGCAAGGTGCGTGATGGTTTGATTTCACCGCGTGCTGCCTTTTCTTCATAGGCGACGTAGGCCTTCTCAAACGCCAAGCCAAATTTGTCGTGAAGGTCGGGCACATTATTGGGTGAAAAGAGTGTCCATTGGCCTTTTTCCATGACTCGCCGCATGAACAGATCAGGGATCCAGTTCGCGGTGTTCATGTCATGTGTCCGCCGCCGGTCGTCGCCAGTATTCTTGCGCAACTCTAGGAACTCTTCGATATCGAGATGCCAGGTCTCCAGGTAGGTGCATACCGCGCCTTTACGCTTGCCGCCCTGATTGACGGCGACGGCTGTGTCGTTGACGACCTTCAGAAAGGGCACCACCCCTTGTGACTCTCCGTTCGTTCCTTTGATGTGCGAACCCAGCGCACGCACCCGAGTCCAGTCATTGCCAAGGCCGCCCGCAAACTTGGACAGCAGGGCGTTTTCCTTAATGGATTCGTAAATGCCATCGAGGTCATCAGGCACAGTGGTGAGGTAGCAACTCGACAGTTGTGAGCGCAATGTACCGCTGTTGAACAGCGTTGGTGTGCTGGACATGAAGTCGAATGAGGACAGGATCTCATAAAACTCGATGGCACGGGCTTCCCGATCAATCTCATTGAGTGATAAGCCCATGGCCACACGCATAAAAAATGCCTGGGGCAATTCAATCCGGCTCTTGCCTACATGGAGGAAATAACGGTCGTACAGCGTTTGCAGTCCGAGGTAATCAAATTTCAGATCGCGATCCGCTTTAAGGGCAGCGCCTAGTCGCGCCAAGTCAAACTGGAGCAGTTTTTCATCCAGCAGTTCATTGGCTACGCCCTTTTTGATGAAGCCGGGAAAATACTCGACATACGCTTGCGCCATGCCAGAGGGGTCAACATCCTTGCCCAGCACTTCTTTGGCGATGGTGTGGAACAACAACCGGGCTGTGGCGTAGGTGTAGTCAGGGTCTTTTTCAATCAAGGTCCGCGCAGCCAGCACTGAGGCCTTGTAGACCTCGTCCATCGGGACGCCGTCATACAGGTTACGCAGCGTTTCGGCGAAGATAGGGCCCGGCTTCACGTCTGCGCCTAAACCAGCGCAGGCTGCGTGGATCAGGTCGCTCAGCCGATCCATATCCAGCACGATGCGTTCGCCGTTGTCTATGGCATGCAGTTTGGGCAACTGGGGCGCTGACAGTGCCGAATTTTTGGCGCGTTCTTGGGTGCGCTTTTCACGGTACAGGACATAGGCACGTGCGGCTTCGTGGTGGCCACCACGCATCAAACCCAACTCAACGTGGTCCTGCACATCTTCGATGTGAAATGTGCCACCGCCAGGGCGTGAACGCATCAGGGCTCGGATCACCGCTTGGGTGAGTTCGTCCACCATCTCGCGCACGCTGGAGGAGGCAGCACCTTGCGTGCCATGAACTGCCAAAAAGGCTTTCATCATGGCCACGGCGATCTTGTTGGGTTCGAACGGCACCACTGCGCCATTGCGACGAATGATCTGATACTGGCTGAGCATATGTGGGGCGAGTTGCGCGGTCTCTTGTGACCCTTGGGGTGCATGAATCCCTGTGCGCAGGGTCATTGATGTGTCGAATGCAGGCTGCATTTTTTCCTCGTATGGGGCTTGGTTATATCGATTTCGGCGCACTGAGCGGCTGCTATTCAACTGCACTGCGATTCAGAGGCTCCCGATCAGCACACACTATATATGGGGTCTGAGGGGAATACAAGGCACTACAGGTAGTGTTTTGACAAGAATTGGTCTGATCGCGACATTCGCTACTTTTCTCCGCCCTTGGACCGAACCGATCGAGGTGTCTGGCCTCGCCAATCAAGCGTTTAGGGCGAGCGCGTGCGCACTGGCAGAACTTGGGGACCACAGCTCAACGCCTGCTGCAGCCGGGCCCAGTCGAAGCCAGCGCCGGGGTCGAGCTTGCGACCGGGTGCCACGTCCTCGTGACCAGCAATATGTTGGATCGGGAAGCCTTGCAGCAAGGCCGCACCCAGGCAGGCAAGTGTCTCGTATTGAGCAGCAGCAAAGTGCTCGCCTTCGAGCCCTTCGAGCTCAATGCCGATCGAGTCGTCGTTGCAGTTGGCACGGCCGCGGTAGTGCGAGACGCCGGCGTGCCAGGCGCGGTCTTCACAACTGACAAATTGCCAAAGCTCGCCGGTGCGCTGAATATAGAAGTGACTGGAGACCTGAATGCCTTCGATGGTTTTGTAGTAGGGGTGCTCGTCCCAGCCAAGCCGGTTGGTAAAGAGGCGCTGCACCGCATCGCCGCCGTAGTCACCAGGGGGGAGGCTGATTGAGTGCAGGACAATCAGATCAACCCGAGTAGCGAATGGCCTTTGGCCATAGTTTGGCGACGGCAGATGTCGGGCGAACCGGTACCATCCACCGCGCCACAGGGCTGTGGGTTTTGATTGTGCTGGCGGTGCGCAGTCAGTTGACGTCATACGAGTGGTCCGTGTTGACTGGTAAATCGATAGTCAGGGGCGTGATTGGATCGCCAATTTGTTGCAAGCTTAAGCCAGGTCGAGCCGCTGCCGTGGTCCGGACAATTGTCCAGTGCCTGCACATTCCCTGGCCGGGTTTCAGCGCACAGTGTGGCCGGAAGGTCAGGCGGCAATTTAGAGCTCGCCGAAATCTGCCGGATTGGACTTCGGCTGCTGGCTTCTGGTGGGGCGCACTCGAGCTGCCGACGTCAAGCGCATGTGGGTGGTAGTGAGGTAAACGGCCTGCCCTTGAAGGAAGTGCAATCTGATCGACAAGTGCACGGTGGGCATGGGCACACCAGGTACCACAAATGGCAGCGCCCGGAAAATAGATAGACCGAGGCCGCTGGCCCTTCGCTCCAAACGAACCGGCAGGCCCTTGCGCTGTCGTCGGTGGTGGTCGATACCTGAATCCCTAGGCAGGGGTGATCACGAAAAGGTGCAAAACCCGCCCCAGGGACAGTCTGCGCTCGTTGAGCTCTGAGCCAAGTACAAACTGAGGTTGCTCGAATTCGATAACACTGGCCCGGCCAGCATTCAGGGCTCCGCGAGGTGTTGGTGCTCCGCGCTGCAGTAGGGGCCGAGGCGGCCCTGCTGCGCCTCTGCCGCTGGCAAATGAACCGCGCAATGCAAGCAGCGCACCATGTCGGCCTGCGGCGCAACAGGTGCCTCTCGCTTGGCCTTGCCTCGAGTGCTGGCGCGGCGACCCAAACGCCATAACCACGCGCCCAGAAGCACCGCGCCGATCAGAAGCGCCAGCTTCATGGTGTCCGCACCAGGAACACCTCCATCACAAAGCGTGAGCCGACGTAGGCCAGCAGAAGCAAGCCCGAGCCCAGGTACAACATCCGTACCGCGCGCTTGCCACGCCAGCCAAAGCGGGCTCTGCCAAACAACAGCGTGGCAAAGGTCAGCCAGGCAAGGACCGAGAAGGCCGTTTTGTGGTCCCATTTGAGGGGGGCCTTGACGCCATAGAGTTTGCCGCCAAAGAGGATGCCCAGCACAAGCGTGGCGGACAGCAGCAGAAAGCCGGCTTTGATGAAGCGGAAGGTGAGGCGCTCGATGGTCAGCAGGGGGACCCCTGAGTGAGAGTCCTGTCCCAGCCGGATACGCTCTTCGGTACGGGTCATGAACCAGGCGTGCGCCACGGCTGTCGCAAACAGACCGTAGGAGGCAATGCCCAGCGCCCAGTGGACTGGCAACCAGGGTGATGAGTTGGGGAGCAGTGCACTGCCCGGGAACACCATGACCAGCACCACGGCAGCCACGCCCAGTGCCGAAAGGGGCCACCGCATCTCAAGCATTGGAAACAAGTAGCTCTCGACCGCATACACCAGCGTCACCAGCCAGACGGTGACTGACAGGGCTGGCGCAAATCCGAAGTAAATCGGCTCGCCGGTCAAGCTGACCAGCAGCAAGGCACCATGGAGCAACCACCCCAGCCATAGGGCGGATCGCGCAGACCGTGAACTCAGCTTTGGCAAGGCCAGTGCCGACACCGCATAGGCCACCACGGCACTGAGCGCCAAGCTCAGGCTAAGGGTTGACGCACTGGCTAAAATCATTCCTACAGTTTAACGTTTTGTCTCCCGCCATTCTCATGTGGCGATCAACTTTGGTGCCGTTCAGCGGCAAACCTGCATGGCATCCTCCCTCACCGACAAACTCTCGCGCCTCGTCAAGGAAATGCGGGGTCAGGCTCGTATCACCGAGTCGAACGTCACCGACATGTTGAGGGAGGTCCGCATGGCCCTGCTCGAGGCCGACGTGGCCTTGCCGGTGGTGCGTGATTTCATTGCCCGGGTCAAGGACAAGGCGCTGGGGCAGGAAGTGCTGGGTTCCTTGTCGCCGGGGCAGGCGCTGGTCGGCATCGTCAACCAGGAGCTGGCGGCCACCATGGGCGACGGTATCAGCGACATCAACTTGGCGGCGCAGCCGCCAGCGGTGATCCTGATGGCCGGCCTGCAGGGCGCTGGCAAGACCACTACCACGGCCAAGCTGGCCAAACACCTGATCGAAAAGCGGCGCAAGAAAGTGCTGACGGTGTCGGGCGACGTGTACCGGCCGGCCGCAATTGAACAACTGAAGACGGTGACGGCGCAAGCTGGGGCCGAATGGTTTCCCAGCACGCCTGACCAGAAGCCGGTGGCCATCGGCCTAGCGGCGCTGGACTATGCACGCAAACATTTCTTTGATGTGTTGCTGGTGGACACGGCCGGCCGCCTGGCCATTGACGAGGCCTTGATGCTGGAAATCAAGGCCCTGCACGCCGCGCTGAACCCAGTGGAGACCCTGTTTGTGGTGGATGCGATGCAGGGCCAGGATGCGGTCAATACCGCAAGGGCTTTCAAGGAGGCGCTGCCCTTAACGGGCATCATCCTGACCAAGACCGACGGCGATTCACGCGGTGGCGCCGCCTTGTCGGTGCGGCAAGTCACCGGGGCGCCGATCAAGTTTGCTGGCACCAGCGAAAAAATCGATGGTTTGGAGGTGTTTGATGCCCAGCGCCATGCCGGGCGCATCTTGGGCATGGGCGATATTCTGGCCCTGGTCGAGCAGGTCACCGCCGGGGTCGATATGGCGGCGGCGCAAAAGCTGGCTGCCAAGGTCAAGAGTGGCGCCAGTTTTGATCTGAATGACTTTCTGGGTCAAATTCAGCAGATGAAGCAGATGGGCGGACTCTCGAGCCTGATGGACAAGTTACCGGCGGCGATGGCTGCCAAGGCGGGCCAGGTCGACATGGTGCGTGCCGAAAAAGACATCAAGCGCAAGGAGGGCATCATTCACAGCATGACGCCGCTGGAGCGCAGCAAGCCCGACCTCATCAAGGCCACGCGCAAACGCCGAATCGCCACCGGTGCCGGCGTTCAGGTCCAGGATGTCAACCGCATGCTCAAGGAATTCGAGCAGATGCAGGACATGATGAAAAAAATGAAGGGCGGCGGGATGATGAAGATGATGAAGCGAATGGGGGGCATGAAGGGCATGCCCCGGATGCCGTTCTAGACGCGTGATTTTTTTGAAGAAAATCGGGCTCTAGCCCCCGCCACATATAGATTGTTTGCTATTGAAATTGAATCGCTTGCATTTAATCTGACTGCTGAATAGCGGCCATTGATTCATGAGTCAGTACCTCGCCGCGCAAGGTGTAGCTGCGGGTCTCGGTGATCCGCACGTCGACCAATTGCCCAATCAGCCGTGGCTGGCCGACAAAATTGACCACCCGATTGCATTCGGTGCGGCCCATCAGCTCCGTGGCGTCGCGCTTGGAGGCACCTTCCACCAAGATGCGCTGCACCGTGCCCAGCCGGCTGTCGCTGATACGCCGGATGCTGGCGTTGATTACCCCCTGCAGGTGCTGCAAGCGGCGCAGCTTGACCTCGTGCGGGGTGTCATCAGCCAGGTTGGCGGCCGGGGTACCGGGACGTGGGCTGAAGATAAAGCTGAAGGAATTGTCAAAGCCGATGTCGTCAATCAGCTTCATCATCTTGTTGAAGTCGTCCTCGGTCTCGCCGGGGAAGCCGACGATGAAGTCACTGCTGAGCGCCATGTCAGGCCGGATGGCGCGCAGTTTGCGCACCGTGCTTTTGTACTCCATGGCGGTGTAGCCGCGCTTCATCGCCATCAGGATACGGTCTGAGCCATGTTGCACCGGCAGATGCAGGTGGCTGACCAGCTTGGGCAGTTTGTCATAGGCGGCAATCAGCGCCGGCGTGAACTCATTGGGGTGACTGGTGGTGTAACGGAGCCGCTCGATGCCAGGAATGTCGGACACGTAAGCCAGCAGGGTGGCAAAGTCTGCCGTCTCGCCGCTGCCACCCATGGGCGCGCGCCAGGCATTGACGTTCTGGCCCAGCAGCGTCACTTCTTTAACCCCCTGATCAGCCAGGCCCGCGACTTCCACCAGCACGTCCTCAAACGGGCGAGACACCTCTTCGCCACGGGTGTAGGGCACCACGCAGTAGCTGCAGTATTTGGAGCAGCCCTCCATGATGCTGACGAAGGCGGTGGCACCCTCCACCCGCGCCGCCGGCAGATGGTCGAATTTCTCAATCTCAGGGAAACTGATGTCCACCTGCGACTGGTTCAGGCGCTGGCGCTCGGCCAACAATTGCGGCAGCCGGTGCAGCGTTTGCGGGCCGAACACCACATCCACATAGGGCGCCCGCGCGATGATAGCGGCCCCCTCCTGGCTGGCGACACAACCGCCAACGCCAATCAGCACGCCCTTTTTCTTCAAATGCTTGACCCGGCCGAGATCGGAAAACACCTTTTCCTGCGCTTTTTCCCGCACCGAGCAGGTGTTGAACAGGATCAGGTCGGCATCATCGACGTTGTCGGTCGGCTCATAGCCCTGCGCCGCATGCAAGACATCGGCCATTTTGTCCGAGTCGTACTCGTTCATTTGGCAGCCGAAGGTTTTAATGAAGACTTTTTTACTCATGGCAGGAGAATCCGGTACGCCGCGCCGCGCGGCATGGGAGGGTCCGTTAGCGCATCTGGATCCGCATGCGGTCGCGGTCAGCCCAAAGATCAGCCAGTCCGGCGCGATCGTAATCGGTCACATCAGTGGTCAGGCCATGACGCACTTGTGGCACAAAGCCATAGCCCGGCGTCAGGTAATTATCGGTAGCGCCAACCTTGGTTTCCAGCCCGGTTCGCCAGCGGTCCCTGCCACGCACCGTCAAAGGCCCCAGTTCCAGCGCCTTCTGAGGCCCCAATGGCACCGAGACTTCAAAGCCGGCAAAACTGGTTTTGGGCATTGTCCCCGTGTCTTCCCGGCCGGATTGACGGTAGAAAAGTTTGAACATGGCATCGCCGAACAGATGCGCAGAGGTCAAACGCCAGCCACGGTCCTGGTTGTGGAACTGCCCGGCTGTCAGATCCATCTGCCACCGTCCGGGCATCAGGCTGTACCGGACCGCCCCAATCACTGACTGTTGAGCGGGTGCCGTTGGCGTATCGATGTTGCCGTACAGACCCGACATGGCGTGGGCGCGCCAGCGGCCGTCAGTGGACAACCAGACAGCGTCCAACTGGCCGCCACGCTCGGTCGGGTTAAGGAAACCCAGGGAGGCCTGCGCTGACAGGGGTCCCAAAGGTGCCCAATAACTCACAAACGCCTGCTCCATTTGGGTCTTCTTGTGACGTTGGTCACCGAAAATGCGGCCTTCATCAAAGCTGCCGGTGTTGAAAACCGGTGTGGATGCGGTGCCCTGAACCGTCAAGCCTTTGGCCAAGGGGACCTCTCCCCCCACTTCGAGGGCGCTGGAATAGTCAAACAGGCCGTATTCGGTACCCACGGTCATGCGCAAGTTCAGGCCAATTTCCAACTGGGGTCGAAACCACTGGCTGTTGCTAACAGGGGTGTCTGGCCTTGGGACGAAAACGGCATTGACCGGCAGCAACTGGATGGCCTGACCCTGTGCACACTGGTCGCTGCCATTTCTAAAGGCAGTGGCGCAAGCCAGATTGGTTCGGAGCTGCAAGACCGGTTGGCCGCGTTGCGTGAGGGTCAAGGCCAACTCATTAGACGGCAGTGTTCCGGGTGCATTGCCGCCATGAGATGCCGCATAGCTTAGCCAGGCCTTGAGCGCCTGGCCAACCGCCACCAGGCGGCTGTGGCGCCAGGCCACGGGCTCCAATTGGACTGCCAGCATCGGCGCACCATTGTCGCCAGTGATGGCAGCCACCCGCACGTGTTGGAAGCCTGCCTGCGCGAAGGCCTGTGCCAATGCCGATAGCGGAGCTTGCCCCGACGCGCTGGCTGAGGCGGCTTGAGCCGCTGCGCTTGCGCTGCTGGCCGTTACCGCCGAAACCACTGGCACGGCCGATACCACCGGTATCGCCGGTACAGTTGAGCCAACAGGCAGCGAAGCGACCAAGGGCGGTGGGTATTGTTTCAAGGTGGCGTTGCGGGCGCGGTCAAGGTGCAGCACCAGGGCTGCTGACAGCTGGTTGCTTTGCTGCCCGCTGTGGTCGGTCAGTTTGCGGCTGTAGCCCACCGTCAGGTCGGCGTCGCCTGAAACGGGGTAGACATAGGCCAGGCCAGCACGTAATTCTTGGGTGTCGGCCTCCAGCTGCGCACTGAGGCGGTCGGTCAGGCGCAGCACCGAGTTGGCAAAAACGCCATTCAAAAGTGCCGTGGGCGTATACCTTTTGGCGTAGCCTAGGGACACATCAAATGGGCCCAGGTCAGAGGTGGCCACCACGTAGGTGCTGCGGTAGTTGGTGGCAGCACCGCCAAAATCGGTGAAGCCGCCTGCCAGGCGGGTGTTGCCCGGTAACACCCAAGGCAGTTGATATTTGGCGGAGATTGACAGGTCGCGCTCACCAGCCGGACATCCTTCGTACATATTGCACCAGACGTCGCCCGAAAAGCTGAGACGTGCGAAAGCTTCCAGGCCCGGCAGCAAGCCCACGCCACCGGTGACCACACCAAAGTGACCGATACCCGGCAATGGGTTCGCGATATCGGGAATCGAGTTGCTATAGGCAGCCGCGAAAGACCCAAATGGCAGTACCGTCGCCACCGGGGTGTTGATGGCGCCTAAGTAACCGCCGGGTGCTACCGTGCCGGTGAAGGTCTGCGGGTCAGCGCCAGCCGCCAGCAGCGGGCTCAAAGCGCAGAAACCAGAGAGCAGCTGTTGTGCCCAAAGCGTTGGTTTGAAGGTCAATAGGGCGCGCATGAAGGGTGTGCCAAGCTAGGGCGATATTCAGTGAGACCAAAAATGAAAGGCCCGTCAGCAGACGGGCCTTGTCAGCCAAACGCAGCCCAGTCAGTGCTGGGCCAGGCATCTGTTAGCCACCCGTGCCCACAGAGCCGGTGCCAGTGCCAGTCGGTTTCTGCACTGCACCAGGGACAGCATTTCCGGTGACTGCGGTCGCAACAGTTTTGGCTTCCACCAATTTAGCAGCAAATTCAGGAGTGTTTGACGGGGGAACAGACACCACAACATCGATCGACAGCTTGGCCTCAGCTGCTTGGAGGGCTGTATTGACGGTGCCCACGACCGCTGATGCGGTGCCGGTTGCGACAAGGCCGGTTGAAGAGTTAACCGCAGTGGCCAGGGCCACAGCCTGGGCTGCGGGGGTGGTGGTGCTGGTCCTGGCCATTTCTGCCAAGATCTTACCCGTGACAGACCCAGTTCCGGTAGCTCCTGTGATCACGCCGGTAGCGTTGTTCCAATTTGCTGCAGTAGCCGCGATTGGTGCTTCGGTGATGTTGGTTGCTACCGGCAAGCCCAGTGCCAGATTGGTTTTGGCAATCCCTTCGACTGCAACTGCACTGGTCACGGGTTTTGCCGTGAGCACAGTGTCGGCCGTCACGCCAGCAAAGGCAGCGGCCATGTTGGTCAGTGCCGTCACGCCCACGGCTTGTCCGCTGGCAACAGACGGCACCACCGCCATCAGTGTCACGATTGGCTCAGCAGCTGTTAGTGGCGCGGTGTTTGCACCGGTTTTTTCATTGAAGTAGAAAGAGCCCACGCCCATCACAGTCTTAATGACGATGGGTTCCCCGGCGGTGTAGCCACTCAAAGTGACATTGACCTTACCATCCGCCCCGGTAACTCCCCGGCCGATCAATCCGCCGCCAGCGTTATAGACCAAAACTGTTGCACCGAACGCCGCACCCAGAGCCGGCGTGACCAACAGGGTCGTGGAGCTGCTTGACGTGGTACCGCCGCAACCAGCCAGAGTAATGGCCGCAGCCGAGATGACCGTCAGGGCAAGCCTGCGGTGAAAAGAAAAATTGAACATTGGTGAACCCCCATTGATTTAGTTAACAAAAAAATAACAACTAAAACACTATAACTTAATTCAACGACAACTCAAGCAGGTTGGAGGTGGAGGTCAGCAATCTTTTACCTTGTTTCGGTGGTGTGGGTAAGTTGCGCTGCTGTTGCCATTTTTGCGACCTTGCGAACGGTGTTGGGCTTAAAAAAAACGGCTATTGGTGGGACATCCAGTTACAACAGTCTGAGGTCGCGCGCCTCCGCCCCGGGGAATACGCCGGCCAGTTGCGTCGGGCTCAGGCCGAACTGGCGTGCCAGCAGGCCGCCCAGCAGGCTGCGGTATTCATTGAGAACAGGGTAGTCGCGGTTCTGGAACAGGTTGGCGGGCGTGACCACCATCTGCTCGCCAGCCACCTGGCCGCCGAGCAGTCCGCCGCCCAGCACCCAGTAGACGCTGCCGTGGCCATGGTCGGTGCCGTTGTTACCGTTTTGCCGGAAGGTGCGGCCAAATTCGCTGACCACCACCACGGTGGTCTCGCGCCAGCGGGTGCCCATTTCTTGCGCGTAGGCGACCAGACCCCGGCCCAGCTCTTCAAGGCGGCTGGCCAACTGGCCGCTGGCGCCGCCCTGGCCGACGTGGGTGTCCCAGCCGCCGACATCCACAAAACCCAGGTTGTAACGCGCCTTCATCAGTTTGGCGATGCGCCGAGCCTCCAACTCGAAGCCCCGGGCGCTGATGGCGTTCCGGCTGGCCGCGTCCATCTCTGCGGCCATTTCGCGCACCACCTCGTCGCGCACGGTGAAGCCCTGGTTGACCGAACCTGACAATTCGGTGCCTTGGTACATCGCGCTGATGATGCTGCTCTGACGCGCGTCCACCGCTGGCTTTGTCACTGCGCGCAGCGCGGTGTTGGGCACCTGGACCTCCCCCTGCATCACCAGCGGCAGCCGGTCGGTGAAGGCCATGGCACCGGCGCCCTTGAGCGTTGCCGCCAGCCGGTTCAGAAAGCCCGAGCGGTAGTTGCGGCTGCCCTCCGGCGCCTGGCCGAGTTCGATGCTGTCCTGCGTCTCAAAATGGCTGCGTGTGAGGTCGTGCGTACCGGCAAATGGAACAAAAGCCGCCTGCCCCTGCTGGAACAGCGGATACACGCTGTCACGCAGTGCCGGGTGCAGGCCCCAGTCGGCGTTGATTGGCAAGGCCGAGTTGGCCTCCTTGCTGGGCCGAGCGATGGCAATGGTGGGCCGCACCTCGTAGTAAAAACTGCTGCTCACTGGAACCAGCAGGTTGGCGGCGTCGTAGCCGCCGCGTAAAAACACCACCAGAAAGCAGGGTTGGCTAGGGCCTGCGGCCCAGAGCTGGCCGGCGCTCAGGGCGAGGCTGGTGCCGGCCAGAGATTGCATCAGTTGACGGCGTTGCATAGGGGCTCCTTCAGGCGCGTCAGCGCCGCATCAGTTCAGGGGAGGACAGCAAAAAGGTGGCCCACTCCTGGGGCGAGCCGGCTTGTGCCAAGGCCGCCCGGGTGCTGTTGCCCAGGCTGTGCTGCAGGGCCTGGTAGTAAAGCGCGTTGGCCAGCTGCGGAAAAGCCGGCACCTCTTGCGGCGTCGGGCCCTCGCTGCGGAACAGGCCGGCACTGCCCGAGGCGATGGCGCGGGCCACTTCAAAGCGCACCGTCATCTGGCCCGGGCTGGCCCAGGCGCTTTCATCCGAAGGCCAGCCGTCAGGCGTCTGGCGGCCGTACAAGGGCTGGCCCAGCCGGTTGAGCCAGTTCAGTACCGGCCCGGTGTTAAGAATCACTCGCTCGTCATAAGCCAGGCGTATTGCTGACATCACATAGCGCATCGGGTCCTTGAACTTTTGGTCCGCGCCCTGCGCAAATTCTGGCGAGCTCAGCAGGATGCGTAGCGTCACGGCGATGTCGCCATCCGACGCCTTGAAGGCTTGCGCCATGCGATCCACCAGCGCCGGCGGCGGGTTGTCGGCCAGCCAGTACTGGGCCAGCTTGCGGCTGACAAAGCGGGCAGTGGCGGGGTGGCGGGCAAGCCGGTCCAGGGCCTCGTTCAATTCGGCCAGGCCGCGTTGTTGCAGGGGTTGGCCCAGCAGGGTTTTGGGAGTGAAATCATGCCGGCCGGGGTGAAATTCAAAGACGCCACTGCGCACATAGTAGCCCTGCAGTTCGCGCCTGCCCACTGGGGTGTCGGTGATGGTCAGGTTGATACCGGCGCCAGTCAATACCCGGGCAAGTTCCTGCACGTCTTTCTGGGTGTACGGCCCATCCACACCCAGGGTGTGCAGCTCCATGAGCTCGCGCGCCAGATTTTCGTTGACGCGGTTGACCGCGTTTTGCTCGTTGTCCAGGTAGCGCAGCATGGCCGGATGCAGGGCCGCCGCGCCCAGTAGCTCACGAAAGCGCCCGAGCGCATGCGGTCGAATCGCTGTCTCTTCATAGTCACCCACCATGGCGCGCAGGTTGGCCTTGTTCTGGAACACGCTGAAATGGTTCAGCCAGAACCAGGTCATCTGCTCCTGCAACTGGTTCGGTGAGTAGAGCGCCCGCAACACGTGGCGCGAGGCGGCCTCACGGGCGAGCCGGTTGAGCTCCTGCTGGTAGGCCTGCTGGGCGGCTTTTTTGTCGTTGTCGTTCTTGAGCGCGTCGGCATCGCGGCGGCGTTGCTCCAGCTCGATCATCAGGGCGGGGAAGGGCTTTTGACTCAGGGTTAGGACGGCAATCTGGCTTTGCACTGCCGCTGGCAGCGTAGCCGGGCCGGGCACCAGCTGCTGGGCCAGCAGGGTGTTGGCGTCCTGGCCGGCGGCCTGTGCCAGCGCCGAACTGCTGGCGCCCCAGGTCAGGCGGTTAAGCCAGTGGTAACGCAAGAGGTCGGAGGACTGCGCGGAGTTGTTGGCGGCTGCGAGCGCGGCAGGCGAGGGCTTGACGGTCGTGGGAGCGGGTGCGCCTTGGGGTGCCGTCGCGGTTGGGGTGGTACTTGTCGGTGGCGCAGCGCAAGCCGCCAACAACAGAGCAAGGCCCCAGCTGCTGGCCCTGCTGCTGATGAACGGGCGCGTTGCGGACATGGTCGGATTATGGCGAAGCCGGATAATCTATGTCTAACCTGCACACCTCAACCGCCATGACCGTACCTGCCACCGCCGCCCGCCCCGCCACCGAACCACGGCTGACCAGCCTGTCGCACGGCGGTGGCTGTGGCTGCAAGATCGCGCCGGGTGTGCTGTCAGACATTTTGAAGGGCATGAGCGCCATGCCCATTCCCCCTGAGCTGTTGGTGGGCATCGAGACCTCGGACGACGCGGCGGTCTACCAGCTCAATGACGAACAGGCGCTGATTGCCACCACCGATTTCTTCATGCCCATCGTCGACGACCCGTTCGACTTTGGCCGCATTGCTGCCACCAACGCGATTTCTGACGTCTACGCCATGGGCGGGCGGCCGATTCTGGCGCTGGCGCTGGTGGGGATGCCGATCAACGTGCTGTCCACTGCCACCATCGGCCGCATCTTGGAGGGTGGCGCCTCGGTCTGCCGCGCCGCCGGCATTCCGATCGCGGGTGGCCACACCATCGACTCGGTGGAGCCGATCTATGGCCTGGTAGCGCTGGGCTTGGTGCACCCGAAACGCGTCAAGCGCAATGCTGACGCCCGCGTGGGCGACCGGCTGGTGCTGGGCAAGCCGCTGGGCGTGGGCATTTTGTCGGCGGCACTGAAGAAAGAAAAACTCGACGCCGCCGGCTATTCGCAAATGCTGGCGGTAACCACCCGGCTGAACACGCCGGGCCCCGATCTGGCCGCATTGGAAGGCGTGCACGCCATGACCGACGTCACCGGTTTCGGCCTGGCCGGCCACGCCTTGGAGATGGCGCGAGGCGCGGGCTGCACGGTGGCCATTGACTGGGCCCGTGTGCCGCTGCTGGCCGGCGTACGGAATCTGGCGGCGCAGGGCATGGTCACCGGCGCCTCGGGTCGCAACTGGGCTGGTTATGGCGAGCAGGTTGAATCGCCAGCTGGTTTTGACCCTGTAGACCAGGCCCTGCTGAGTGACCCACAAACCAGCGGTGGCCTGTTGGTCGCCTGCGCGCCAGAGGCGGTGCCGCAAGTGCTGGCGTTGTTCGCGCAGCACGGCTTTGACGCGGCCGCCGAAATTGGCGAAATCACGCGGGGCGGGCCTGGCGCGGCCTTGCGGCTGCGCCAGGTCTGAGCCGGCTTAAACGCCGATTACGCCGCCGTCGTCGCGTGTAATGACCAGCGTGGCAGACCGTGGCCGGCCGGTCGGGCCATAGCCCTGGTTACCGGGCCACTGACTTTGCAACTTGAAGCCACTGGTTGTGCCGAAAGCAGGCGTGTCCTCACCCGGGTGCTGGATGTTGACGAACAGGGTCTTGCCGTCTTCGGTTTCGGTGATGCCAGTGACCTCGGCACCCTTGGGCGCCACCAAGAAGCGCCGCAGCTTGGCTTCGCCCAGGGCCGCACCGATGAAGGTGTCCTGCGTGCCAGTCACCGTGGCGCCGTTAGCCGTGAGGCTGTTTTTCACCGTGATCCGGCCACCATCGCCAACCTGCCCTGGCACGGCGGCCAGCAGCATGCAGTTGGTCTCGTCGGTGATCGCGCCGTCGTCGGTCTGGATCCAGCAGATGCCGCTGGCCCGGCTGAACCACAGGCCGTCAGGCGAGGAGAACGCGTTCTTGGCAGTCAAGCCAGACAGGTTGGCGTCGCCGGCATCTTCTTCGGCCCCAAACACAAAAATGTCCCAGGCAAAGCCCGCCGCCGTGGACAAGCTGCCCTGCTCGCGAAAGCGGATCACATGGCCATTGGGGTTGCCAGAGCCCTTTTTGCCGTCAAGGTCGTTGTAGGCGCGCGGGTTGGCGGCGTCTACCTTGGTCGGCGTGCGGTTGGCAGCGCTGTTGTTGGTCAGGGCAAAGTAGATCTCGCCATTGTTGTGGTTGACCGCACCCCATTCCGGGCGGTCCATCCGGGTGGCACCCACGGCGTCTGCGGCCAACCGGACATTGACCAACACGTCGGCTTGGTTGGCAAAGCGGTAGGCGGGATAGCCCGAGATCTTCGGGTCGTTCACGGTCAATTCAATCCATTGACCGCTGCCGTTAGCGTCGAAACGAGCCGCATACAGACGTCCCTCGTCAAGGTATTTGTCGCCAGCAGCCATGCCGCCGCCGATATCGGCATTGCTCCAAACGGCTGTAGAGACGAACTTATAGATGTACTCGTTGCGCGAGTCGCAGCCCATGTAGAACGCCAGCGGTGCGCCTTCTTTAGGCAGGCCGCACACCGCCGCCTCGTGGGCGAAGCGGCCCATACCAACCCGCTTGGCGGGCACTGAGGTTGGGTTGAGCGGGTCAATTTCCAGGTTGTAGCCAAAGGTGTTGGGCTCATTGCGGAAGTCTTGGCTGGCCGAGGCGCCAGTGGCGGCGATGTTCCAGCGCGTGAAGCGGTTGTCAGTGGCGGACACGGTGTGCCAGCCCTGGCTGCGCTCAGACTTTTTACCTGCAGCCGAAGCGGCATCGATCACGCCATAGCGTTTGCGTGAGCTGACGGTTTTGCCGTCAAGCGGCTGGGCACCGGCGGGCATGCCGAAGTACTGGGACCAGTTTTCTTCGCAGGCCAGGTAGGTGCCCCAAGGGGTCTTGCCATGGCCACAGTTATTCAGGGTGCCACGGCTGGTGGCGCCGCTGGGGTCGAAGCGGGTCACCATCATGGCCCGGATGTCGGCCATTTGGGCGGCCGGGCCGCTGATGCGGGCGGGGGTCTGCGGTGTGATGCGGCGGTTCAGCGCCGAGTCCACTTTGTAGGTCCACTGCTTGCCGGACTTGACCAGTTCTACGATCGAGACGCCGTGGAGGTTGATTTCCTTGAGCACTTCCAGCTCGGGCCGGCTGCCCAGGTCCCAGTCGCCAAACTGGCTGAACTTGCGCCCGGTGACGCCGTTGGAGGTCTGGCCGGCTGGGTGCAGCAGGTGAGACTCGGCCGAACTTTCATGGTTGACGCTGAGGACGGCCCGGCCTGTGTCACGGTCGGAGTATTTGCCGGCGCTATCTACATAATAGATGTCCATGCCGTCGTGCTGATCACCGATGCGCTCGGACCAGTCGTCCTTCTCGGTGCCTTGGTTGCTGAAGCTCGGTACCCGTTTGTTGATCGGGTCGCCGCCGGCGTGCAGCACGGTGAAGCTGTAGCCTGGTGGCAGTACCACCTGGTCGAGCACGCTTTTGTCGAGGGATGGGAAGCCTAGCGCGCTGACTTTGCCGGGGGCGCTTGGCATGGCCAGACTGGCGCAGCCAGGCAGCATGGCCGAGGCCGACAGGGCTGCCAAGCCGAAACCGCCGCGGAGCAGACGGCGGCGCGCCGGGTTGGCCAGGGACTGTTCCAGCACCTGCTGGAAATGGGTGTTGGTCGTGGGGTTGCAGTTGTCGTCGTCGAAAGTGGCTGACATGGGGGTAGCTCCGTGGTGGGTTTGACGCTGTCAAAAGGGCAGGCGCCGCGTGGCTTTAGGGCCGGCAACACTAGGTTGACGAATGCTATTTGAGTCGACCTGTAAGACAAATTTGTGACAAATCCACCGAGATCCGCAGGGCTTTGAGATACTTCGGCCAGGGAGCTTGATGTTGGCGGCTGGCAGTACCGGCCGTGCTGGGAGATCTTATGTCCATGGTGTTTCAGAAACAACGCAATGTGCTGGTGCCCATGCGCGACGGCGTTCAGCTGGCGGCCGACATCTTGCGCCCGGCGGCTGACAGCCGTGTACCGGCCCTGCTTAATTTTGGCCCGTACCACAAGGACGGACGGGGTGGTCGGCTGGCGGTGGACAGCGTGCACCGGCATTTTGCTGCGCTGGGCTACGCCGGCGTCAGTGCCGATCTGCGCGGCTTGGGTAATTCAGGCGGCGTAAGCCCCGGCGCCTTTCACGCCGACGAGGCGCTGGACGGCCATGACCTGGTGGAGTGGATCGCGGCTCAACCCTGGTGCGACGGTAACGTGGGTATGTGGGGGGTGTCTTATCCCGGCATCACGGCGCTGGCCACTGCGGCCACCCGCCCGCCACACCTGAAGGCTATCGTGCCCATTCATGCCAGCGCGGACCTGTACCGCGGTGTAGTAGGCCTGGGCGGTACCGCCAGCGGTTTCTGGATGCGGGCCGACTGGGGGCCCCGTATGGCAGCCTATAACCTGATGCCGCCCCAGTGGCAAGACCCGAAGGGGCGCTGGGCCAAGGTGTGGGCCGAGCACCTGGCCGGCAATACGCCCTGGCTGGAAGCGTTTACGGCGCATCCTGATGACGACGATTTTTGGCGCTCACGCCGCGTTGATGTGACGCGCATCGAGTGTCCCACCTTCAACATCTGCGGCTGGCGTGACCTCTACGCCGACTGCACGCCACTTGACCATGAACTCATCCGTGCGCCTAAAAAGCTGATGATGGGCCCCTGGAAGCACGAGTTCCCTGACACGGCGAAGGAAGCACCCGCGGCGGGCCTGTGGGAGATGCAGCTTTGGTTTGACCGCTGGCTCAAAGGCGTGGGCATTGGCGGGCTGCATGGCTCGGTGCAGGCGCCTGCCGTCAGCCTGTATGTGCAGGGCCGGCTTGGCCACTGGCGTGCAGAGGCGGCCTGGCCGCCGGCCGGCACAAGCCTCCAGACCTGGTACCCGGGCGACGCTGGCGCCCTGAGCCCGCAGGTACCGGCATCAGCCCAGACCGATTACGCCTACGACCCGACGGTGGGCATGCACTCGCTGGCCTGGGACCCCTGGACCACCGCGCTGGACCCGAGCTTGCCGCGTGACCATTCGGCCGACGACGCTCGCTCGCTGTGCTTTACGACCGAGCCGCTGACCGAACCGTTGCAAGTCATGGGTGCGCCGGCGGCCCGCCTGCGCCTGCTGGCCAGTGCGCTGCCCTTGAACGTGGTGCTCAAACTCTCGGCAGTGGCAGCCAATGGCGCCTCGACCCTGATCACCACCGGTTGGCTCAAGCTTGATGGGGTGACCGTGGCGGGTGAGCAGACCACGGTGCCGGTGGCGTTACGCACCACGGCCTACCGTCTTGAAGCCGGCGAGCGGCTGCGGCTGTCGGTGGCCTGTGCCGACTTTCCGCGGATCTGGCCCACGCCCGTGCCGGCCAGTTTGCGTTTATTCCAAGGTGAGCAGACAGCCTTAACCCTGCCGGTACAGGCGGTGGATGTGGCCAGTGGCGATGCTGCGCCTAAGTGGGGCCCACTGCAGGCCAGTGCACTGGCGTCGGCCAACGATCTCGGCGGTGCGCAGAGCTGGAACACCAGCCGCGATTTGATGACCGACACGGTGCGGCTGCAGGCGACCCGCCATGAGCGCATCCGGGTTGACGGCGCGAGCGAGCTGGTCATCGACCACGCCTATGGCGCGGCGGTCAGCGCGGCACGTCCGGATCTGGCCGCCATGCAATCCACCACCACGGCGCGTTTTGTGCAGGCCGCTGGATGCACCGAGTTGGTGGCACGCACGGTGTCCACGGCCGAGCAGACCCGTCTGCAGGTGATGGTCACGCGTGATGGTCAGCCCTGGTGGTCGGGCAGCTGGTAGCGCCGGATGAAGCCTCGGTCGATGCGGTCTTTGAGCCACCTGGCCCAGCGGCCCTGCGCGGACAAGGGGCCCCAGCTGGCAATCGCCTCATGGTTGCCGCATGACAGCAGGTTCAGGGTCTGCGCGGGTGGTTGGTGTGCCTTGAGGGGCTGGCCCGACAGGGCTGCATTGAGGTTGTTGGCCAGCGCGGCACCAGCCCGCACCGCGTAAACGCCGCTGCGGGCGATAGGGCGGTCGACCCGGCTGCTGACGTCGCCAGCGGCGAACACATGGGGGTGGCTGGTGGAGCGCAGGCAGGCATCCACCGCAATAAAGCCTTGCGCATCCACCGAAAGCCCGCTGCTCTGCAGCCAGGCCGGGGCCTGCGCGCCAGTGGCAATCAGCGGCACATCGCAAGCCAAACGGGCGCCGCTGGCCAGTAGCACTTCGCCTACTGTAAAGCTGCTGGCGGAATCCGGGAGCACCGTGATCCGGCGATTTTTGAGGGCCTGCCTGACCCGGGCTTGTACGGCTGCCGGGTAATTGGCGGCCAAGGCGCCGCCGGCCAAAAGCGTCACGGCGGCGCCGGGCAGCCGGTGGCGCACCGCCATGGCCAGCTCAATGCCAGCCGCGCCGCCGCCGACCACCGCCAGCCGCAGCGCCCGGGTTTGCGCCAGTGCGACCACCCGTGGCCACAGGGCGCCAAAGGCTTCGATGGGCCGCACAAACAGGCCGTGCTCGCGCACGCCGGGCATCTGCTCCGCCAACCGCTGCCGGTCTTGTACCGAACCGGTGTTGACTGAGAGCCAGTCGAAGTCGAGTACCGTGCCATCGTCCAGCGTCACCCGGTTGTGGGTAGCGTCCAAGGCACTCACGCTGTGCGGCAGCCAGCGCACCGGCGTGCCAGTGAGCAATGGCTCCAGCGCGATGACGCATTGCTCCAGCGCGTAATGACCGGCCACATAGCCGGGCACCATGCCAGAGTACAACTGGCGCGGGTGCGGCGTTATCAGGGTGATCTTGGGCGGCAGCGCGCCATGGCGAATCAGCTCTGCGTAGCGTTTAAGCACTTGCACATGGGCGTGGCCGGCGCCAAGCAGGACCAGGTGTTTCATGGGTCAGGGGTTCCAGCGCAGTTGGGTCAGGTAGGCCAGGCTTTGGCCGCCGGTATTGTCGCTGTCGGCGCCTACCGCCACCGCGATCACCGCCGGGGTGCTGCGACTCTCTTGGCCGAACAGGCGGTCAAAGTCTTCGGCCACGTTGCGGCGCTGGGTCACCCACTGGCCGCTGGGGCTTGCGGGGCCGTCCAGCACCAGGTAGCGCACTCGGGCCGAATAGGGGTTGGCGCCAGCACTGCCGGCTGGGTAGCGGCTGTCCCACAGGTAGCACAGGGTGGCGGCCGGCAGTGGCTGCCCGGTCACCGCGCGCGCCAGTTGTAGGGCGGCGCGCTGGCCGAAAGGGATGTCGGCCAGCGGCTGGTCAAACATCACACAGACCTTGAGCGCCGCGTCGTCTCCGGGCTTGGTGGCGATGTCGGCCTGAGGCAGGCCGCGTTCGAGCCGCCAGCGCCAGCTCAAGTGACGCGGTGCTGGCCCGGCCCAGGCGTGGCTGATCACGCCATAGGACGCGTTGGTGCTCAGTTCCAGCACGGTGTCGCCGGCCAGTGGCACCAGGCTGAAGCGGCTGCGTGGCACAGCTTTGTCTGCCGGCAGGCCGCTGACCACCCAGGTCGGGTGCAGCGCGACCCCGGCGGCGGCATCAAACGGCGCTAAATTTTGAGAAAAAGCAGCGCCAGGCCACGTGCTTATTAGGGTTGTAGCTATGAAATAAATAGCAAATCGGTATCGGAACAAAGTGATGCGCATGGTTAGCCCCGGCGCCAGTCGTGGTAGCGGCGCACCCAGGCCAGCAGCCGCTCTGGGGCATGGGCACGCTTCCAGGCGCCGGCGGCGTATTTGTTGGCCTCGGCCAATGTGGGGTAAGGGTGGATGGTGCCCAAAATTTTATTCAGCCCCAGCCCCTGCTGCATGGCCAGCACGTACTCGGCCAGCAACTCGCCGGCCTGGCTGCCGACGATGGTCACGCCCAGAATACGGTCTTGCCCGGGCACGGTCAGCACCTTGACGAAACCCTCGGTGTCACCCTCGGCGATGGCGCGGTCCAGGTCGTCGAGCGGGTAGCGGGTGATCTCATGGGCGATGCCCTGGGCGCGGGCCTCCTGCTCGTTCAGGCCGACGCGGGCCACCTCGGGCTCAGTAAAGGTGACGGCGGGCAGGGCCCGGTAGTCGGCCTTGAAGCGCCGGAACTGGCCAAACAAGGCATTGACGGTGGCGTACCAGGCCTGGTGCGCCGCGGCGTGTGTGAGTTGGTAGGGCCCGGCCACATCGCCAACGGCATAGATATTGGGGTACAGGGTTTGCAGGTAGGCGTTGGTGTCGATGGTGCGGCCGGTGGGTATGCCCAGGGCCTCCAGGCCATAGCCGTCCAGCCGGGCCACCCGGCCCACGGCGCACAGCAGTTCGTCAAAGGGCAGGGCAGTCTCTTGCCCATCCTGACTCACGACCAGGGTCTTCACCAGGGTCTTGACCGGTCCGTCGGCCCCGGCTGCAGTTTCACAGCGCAAGGCCGTGTGGCCGGTTAGCAACCGCACGCCCTCGGCCCGCAGCGCGGCCGCAACCAGGGCAGCCACCTCATCGTCTTCACGCAGCAGCAGGCGCGGCGCCTGCTCCACCAGAGTCACCTGTGAGCCGAGCCGGGCAAAGCTTTGCGCCAACTCGCAGCCGATGGGCCCGCCGCCCAGCACCAGCAGCCGCTGTGGTGCGGTCGCCAGGGTGCCAAAACGCGCCCACAGGGTGTCACTGGTCACATAGCCAGCCTCGGCCAGACCTGGCAGGGGCGGTACCAGTGGCCGGGCGCCAGCGGCAATCACGATGCTGCGGGCGCTCAGCCGCTGCAAGCTACCGTCGGGGTGCCTGATCTCGACCGTCCAGGGGTTGCACAGGGTGGCGTGGCCCTGCACCACCTCCACGCCCAGGCTGGTGTAGCGGGCCACGCTGTCATGCGGCGCAATGGCGGCGATCACGCTCTGGATGCGCTGCATCACGGCCGGGAAGTCGACCACCGGCGCCACGCTCTGCAGGCCAAAGCGGCCGGCACCGCGCATCTGCTGCGCCACCCGGGCGCTTTTGATCAAGGCCTTGCTGGGCACACAGCCGTAGTTCAGGCAGTCGCCGCCCATGACCTTGGCCTCCACCAGCGTCACCCGAGCCTTAACGGCCGCTGCAATGTAGGCCGAGACCAGCCCGCCGGCGCCGGCGCCAATGACGATCAGGTTGCGGTCAAAGCGCCGGGGCCGCTGGCCACGCCAGCGTGCATACACCCGGCGCCGCTGCAGGGCCAGCATGACTGCCTTGGCCATCAAGGGGAACAGGCCCAGCAGGGCCAGCGCGCCGAGCAAGCCTGGGCTGGCGACATCGCGCAGGGAACTGATGCTGGCGAGTTCGGTGCCGGCGTTGACGTAGACCGCCGTGCCGGCCACCATGCCGAGCTGGCTGACCCAGTAAAAGGTCCAGGGGCGCAGGCGGGTCAGACCCATGGCAAGGTTGATGACAAAAAACGGCACCACCGGAATCAGGCGCAGGCTGAACAGATACAGGGCGCCATCGCGCGCCAGCCCTTGGTTGATGCCGGCCAACCGGGCGCCAAACCGGGCTTGCACGCTGTCGCGCAGCACAAAGCGGGCCGCCAGAAAGGACACGGTGGCGCCCAGGGTGGAGGCAAACGACACCAACAGCAGGCCCCACCCCAAGCCGAAGATGCCGCCGCCCGCCAGCGTCAGGATGGCGGCGCCGGGCAGCGACAGCGAGGCCACTGCCACATAAAGCGCAAAGTAGGTGCCGCGTACCGCCCAGGGTGCCTCGGCATACAACGCGCTGAGCCCGGCCTGGCTGGCCTTCAGGTAGGCCAGGCTGAAAAAGCGGCCTAGGTCCAGCGCCACAAAGCCGGCCAGCGCCAGCAACACTGCGGCCAGCACCAGTAACCGGCTGCGTGTCATGACAAGGCCCTCCAACCCCACCAGATGCGGGTGGCGATGGTGATGGCGCACAGGCTGGCAAAGCCATAAGCCAGCGCCGCAAAGTGTTGTGGCCACAGGCACATGGCGGCAAAGCAGGCCAGCGTCTCGGTGGCTTCGGTCAGACCGCCCAGAAAGTAAAAGGATTTGTTTGGGTAGGCGGTGCTGCTCAGGCCGCGCTTGGCGGCCAGCACCGCAAAGGCCAGAAAGCTGGCGCTGGTGCCCATGAAGGCGGCCAGCAGCACCGCCGCCGGCAGCGCGTTTCGTGGCGGATCGGCCAGGGCAAAGGCCAGGGGGATGCTGGCGTAAAACAGGAAGTCCAGCGCGATGTCCAGAAAACCCCCGGCATCCGTGGGTTGGCCCTGACGCGCGACTGCGCCGTCCAGTGCATCCAAAATTCTTGAGCCAAATATGGCTACGGCCCCCGCCAGGTATAGATTGTTAGCTATCAAAACAGCAGCAACTACGCCCAGAGCGAAGCCGGCCAGTGTGACACTGTTGGCCGACAGGCCCCAGCGCGCCAGTTGTCGGCCAGCGGCGGTGACCGGGCGGCGGATCAGGGCGGTGGCGTAGGGGTCAAGCATGGGGCGGTGGGCAGGGCAGCCCATGTTAGCGCAGGGCGCACAGTTAACCGGCGCTCATGGCGAAGGCGGCAAATGCGTGAGGTGCGCCGGGTCGGCTATGTCGGCCAAATCATGGGTCACCAGCAGCGCCGGGATCTGGCGGCTGCGCACCAGCCCAAACACCAGCGCCCGCATGCGTTCGCGCAGCGCCATGTCGAGCCGGGCGAAGGGCTCATCGAGCAGCAGCGCCAGCGGCTGGGCCAGCAGGGCGCGAGCCAGCGCCACCCGGGCTCGTTGGCCGCCTGAGAGCGTGGCCGGGTCGGCATTGGCAAAGGCGTCCATTTCCACGTCGGCCAGGGCCTGCCGCACCTGGGCTTGGCGTTGGGCCGCCCGGCCACTGGGCACGGCAAACAGCAGGTTGTCGCCAACCGTCATGTGAGGAAACAGCAAGTCGTCCTGGAACAGGATGCCGACCCGGCGTGCATGCGCTGGCAGCGTGTCGATGCGCTGCCCGTTCAGGTGCACCAGGCCGTCAAACTGCAGGCCCTCGGGCAGGGTACCGCAGAGGGCTGCGAGCAGGCTCGACTTGCCCGAGCCGCTGGGCCCCATGAGGGTGTGCACGCAGCCCGGCGCCACACCCAAGCGCAAGGCGCGCAGCAACACGCGCTGTGGTGTGCGCAGGCTGTGGAGATCAAGGGTCAGGGTCATACCAGGCAGGACTGTACAGGCAGGGTCAGCCATCAAAAGCGCCGTGCCCGGCCCAGCCAGGCCGCCAGCGCGAACATCAGCACGGGAAGCAGCCACTGCAGGCCGGCGTAGGCGGCGGTGAGTGAGCGCTGACCACCCGAGGCCAGCGTGACTGCTTCTGTGCTGACCGTGTTGAAGCGGCCCGCCCCCACGTAGAGCGTGGGCAGGTACTGCGCCACGCTGACGGCAAAACCCACCGCCAGGCTGGCGGCCAGGGCAGCGCGCAGCAGCGGCCATTTGACCTGCCATAAAAAGGCCCAGCGGCTGCGGCCCAGCGTGGCGGCCAGCTGCGCCAGCCGGGCATCGAAGCCGGTGTACGGCCCCTGCAGGGCCAGCAGCACATAGGGCAGGCAGGCCAGCGTGTGCGCCAGCCATAGGCCGCTGGCCTGGCCGTCCAGCCCCCAGGCCAGGGCAAGTTGGTGCAGCCCTAGCACCCACAGCACGCCGGGCAGCGCCAGGGGCAGGTAGAGCAGTGCCTGGGCCCGCCGATGCCAGCTGTGCGGCGCCAGCTCCAGCCAGGCTACTGCCCACAGCAGTGCGCTCAGGCTGCTGGCCAGCGCCAGCCCGGTGGTGGCCCAAAGCGTGCTGCTACTTGCCAGCACCGATCGCCAGGCGGCCAGGCTCCAGACTTCGGGCAAAAGCTGCGGGAACAGCCAACTGCCGGTGAAGCTGCCCAAGCCCAGTGCCAGACCCACGGCCAGGTAAATGCCCGGCAGCAGGGCCAGGGGGTGCTGGGTGGTGGCCCTGAGGGTAATGGTCGTGATGGTCGTGATGGACTTTGTGGTGCCGGGCGAGTGCTGGGCGGCTGCGCGCATCGCGTCGGGGCCGCGTGTCTGGCGACGGCGCCACAGGGGGCTGCGCGTGCTGCCCCAGGCCAGCGCGGCCGCCAGCGCCAAGGCGCCCGCCAGCAGCCACGCCCCGGCCGCACCCTGCGCATTGGTGGCCGGGTCAGCATCCTGCAGCCACTGCCAGGCCAGCACGGCCAGCGTGGGAGGCGCGCCAGGCCCGATCACCAGCGCCACATCCACCACCGTCAGGTTGTAGGCCAGCACTGCGAGCAGTGGTCCCAAGAGCCGGGGCCAGAGCTGAGGCCAGGCCACGCGCCACCAGGCGCTGCGGACGCTGTAGCCCAGGGTCTGCGCCAGCCGCAGTTGCTGCTGCAATTGCAGACCCACCTCGGGCCGTTGCAACTGGGCCAGCGCGGCCCACAGCAAAAACGGCGTCTCTTTGAGCACCAGCACCGCCACCAGGCCCAGGCCCCAGGGGTCTTGCGTGGTGGCCCAGGGCGGCGGCGCGCTGAAGCCGGTGGCCCAAGGGGACAGCAGCCGCAGCAGCCATCCACTGGGCGCCAGCAGGGCCACCAGCCCGATCGCCAGGGCCGCATGCGGCAGCGCCAACAGCGGCGCCAGCCCGCGCGCCAGCTTCGTCCCCACAGCCGCACCGGGCAGCGGACTGAAAATGCGGCAAAGCATCCAGGCCGCCACTGCCGTGCTCAGGGTGCTCGCCAGTAGCCCGGTCCACAGGCTCATCGCCAGCGCGAGCAGGGTCTGCGGGTCATTCAGTAGCGCCTTCCAGCCGGTCGGGTCCAGCCCGGCTTGGACTGCTGCCAACAGGCTCCAGCCCAGGGGCAGGGCGGCTAGGGTGAGCAGCATCAATGGGAAGGGTGGGGCGGGCATGGCGGGCCAAAGTATGGCAGTTGTCAGTGTGGCATGGGCGCCTGGGGTGACCTGCTACATTGCCGGGTGCGCTCCAGGCCTGCGTTTGCCCGGAGGAACCCAACATGACTTTCACGTCTCCCTCCCCCATCTCGTCCCGTCTGGACAGCGCCCGGCTCGGGCTGCTCTACTTTTTCGCGCTGTCGGCCAGCCTGGGCACGGCCGTATCGGCCATAGGCCGCCTGCTGTTGTATTTGGCCGCGCTGGTTTATCTGGTGGGCCGTGCCAGAGGACGCGGCCGGGCTCCGGGCACGGGTTTGCCACCGGCCTTGAGCTGGGCGGTCTTACTTGCCTTGGCCTACATGGCGCTGTCAGTGCTGTGGTCGGCGGTGGCGCCGGTTGAGGCTCTGTGGTCCTGGAGCCGGCATGCCCGGATCTTGACTATTCTGGTCCTGCTGTGTCTGATCACCAGCCCGATCGAGGCCCGCGCCGTGCTGCGGGTGTTTATTTGGGGGCAATTGTTTGTGGTGCTCAGCGCCTGGATGCTGGTGTTCAAGCTGCCAGTGCCCTGGGCCACCGGCATCTGGCAGGGTAGCTATGCGGTCTTCAGCTCTTATCTGGAACAGGGCATATCGCAGGCGGTGCTGGTGGCCTTGCTCTGGTTCTGGCGCGATCAGGTTTTCGGGCCCCGGGGGCGCTGGCTGGCCGTGGCTTGCGCATTGGCTACAGCGGTACTGACCATCGGTCTGATGCCGGGGCGCAGCGGTCACCTCGTGTTATTGGGTGTGCTGACCTTTGCTTTTTTTCACCAGCTGCCGCGGCGCTTTGTCTGGGCGGCGCTGCTGGTGCCCGCGCTATCGGTGGCACTGGTGTTCCAGTTCTCCGCGCCATTCCAAGAGCGCATGAATTTGTTGATCTCGGAAGTTGCCTTGCACCGCCAGGGCAGCACGCAAGACACATCGTCAGGCACCCGGCTCGAGTATTGGCGCGCGTCGCTGCAGGCCGTCGCCGAGCAGCCGCTAATTGGTCACGGCGCTGGCAGCTGGAACCAGAACTACCTTCGGCTCAAAGGACCGCAGGCCTCGCCGCTGAACGACACCGTGTCCGACCCGCACCAAATGTTTTTGTTGTGGGCGGTTGAAGGCGGCTTGCTAGGGATGGCCCTGCTGTGCGCGGTCTTGGCTGCTTTGTGGCGACAAGGCAGTTCGCTGGCTGCTCCTGATGCCCATGCCCTCCAGGCGATGCTGCTGGCCCTGGTGATTTCCGGCCTGTTCAATTCCATGATTTACGGCATCGGTATAGGCGACTTCTTTTGCATCGGCTTGGGTATTCTGGCCGCCTTGGGGCGCCACCCGGGTCAGGCGCCGATGGCCGCCCCAGCATGGGCCAGCCCGGCCGCCACCCCGCCAAAGCGGTTGCCTTCGACCAAGGTGGCCTGGGGCATGGCCAGGCGCAGGGCGTCGACCAGCGGGCGCAGTGCGGATGAGCCACCGGTCATGTAAACCGCATCCACGCTGGTTTGGCCAGCCGCGCGGACGCAGGCTTGGGCGCACTGCACCACCTGCGCCACTGAGGACTGCAGCGCCTCTTGCAGGCGCCCGGCGTCTAGGCTGGCGCTCAGCCCATCGCCCAAAAAATCTAAGGTGATCGGCGCCGTTTGGCCGGACTCGGAGCAGGCAATTTTGGCGCTCTCCACCGCCGACAGCAGGCGGTGGCCATGTTGCCCCTCCAGCACCTGCATCAGGCGCTGGTGCAGCACTGGGTCGACGTAGCTGGGGCGCAGCTCCCGGGCAAAGTGCAGGGCGCGCCGGGTGTAGGCTTGGTGGATCAGGTGCCAGGTGGCCAGGTCAAAGAACACGCTGTTGGGCACCGGTCGGCCGCCCGTGCCCTGGTGCTTGTAGCCCAGCAGCGGCATCACGGCGGCCAGATCCAGCAGGCGGTCAAAGTCGGTGCCGCCCAGGTGGATGCCGGTGGTGGCCAGGATGTCGGCGCGCCGGTCGCGCAGGTGGCTGCGCGCCGGGTTTAGGCGGATTACGGTGAAGTCCGAGGTGCCGCCGCCGATGTCCACCACCAGTGCCGTGATTTCGCCGTTCACCCGTTGTTCGTAGTCGAGTGCGGCGGCAATCGGTTCGAGCTGGCTGTCGATACGGCTGAAGCCGGCATCACGAGCGGCACTCTCCAGTGTGGTCTGAGCCTGCGCGTCACGTTGGCCATCGTCGTCGACGAAATGCACCGGGCGCCCCAGCACCGCGTGCGTCAGCGGCTGGCCGGTGCAGGCTTCGCAGCGGCGCTTGAGTTCCTTGAAAAACAACACAAGGATGTCGTAGAAGCGCAGGCTTTGACCGTTGACGGCGGTGTACTCGTCCATCAGCCGGCTGCCCAGCAGGCTCTTGAGCGAGCGCAGCAGTCTGCCCTCGGTGCCGGCCAGGTAGGCTTGCATCGCCTCACTGCCGTACAGCACGCTCTGTGTTTCGTTGGCAAAAAACAGGGCAGTCGGCATGTCGGCGCGGCCCTCACCCAGCGGCACGACCTGCAGCCTGCCGTCTGCATCGATCAGCGCGGCGGCCGAGTTGGAGGTGCCGAAGTCTATGCCCAGCACCAAGGGCTGGTCGGTGAGGTCTGCGTGGCGCACCGGGCGCTCCATCACCTGGCTCAAGCGGCGGGACCCAGGACCAGGGCCAGAAAGGCCGAGATGTCAGAAATCTCTTGCGGGTGCAGGCTGTGCGGCATCGGGTAGCTGTGCCACGCCACCGGCTGACCCAATGCGACCAGTGCATCGCGTGAGTCCTCGCCGCGGGCAATCACCACCACCGGGTCTTGGGTGCCGTGCGCCATGAAGACCGGCGTTTGGGCGTTGGCCGGGTTTCGCTCGGCGGTGAGCCGATCGGCCAGCGGCAAGTAGCCCGACAGCGCCATGATGCCGGCCAATTGTTGTGGCAGGCGAATGCCCGTGTGCAGGGCCATGGCGCAACCCTGGCTGAAGCCGGCCAGCACAATGCGCCCGGCCGGTATGCCGCGCGCCACTTCATGCGCGATCAAGGCCACGATGGCGCGCTCCGAGGCCTGGATGCCGGCGGCGTCCTGTTGGCTGACCAGGTTCGGGCCGAGGATGTCGTACCAGGCCGGCATCATGTAGCCGCCATTGACTGTGACCGGCATGCTGGGTGCGTGCGGAAACACAAAACGTATTGGCGGGCAGCCGGACAGATCGAGTTCGGGCACCAGGCCGGCAAAATCATGGCCGTCGGCGCCCAGACCGTGCAGCCAGATCACTGCAGCGGTGGGGTGCGGTGCTGTTTCGAGTTCGACGCGGGGTAGCAAAGGGTTCATGGTGAGCGGTTTTTATTGGGTATAACGTTTGAGCCATTCCCGCTCCAGCGGCTCCACCCAGCTGCCGTGCGGCTCGGGCAGCGCAGGGGCGCTGCCCGACACCTGGCCAGGTAGGGGTTTAGCAGCAAAGCGGGCGAGGTCGGCCGGGCTCAGTCGCTCCAAGGCCAGCACAGTGGGGTCGCCCCACACCGCGATATCGGCTTTGCGCGCCTGCGCCTCGGGGCTGAGTAGAAAATTAGCCACCACCTGCGCCGCGTCGCTGGCGCTGGCGTTGATGGGGATCGCAACAAAGTGGGTGTTGCCAATGGTCCCGCTCTCAAACTGATAGCTGACAATGCTGGCCGGCAGACGCTTGGCGGCGATTTCATTGGCGGCATCGTTGGGGTTGAAGGTCAGCGCCAGCAGCAGGTCGCCATCGGCCAGCATCTGTCGCATGGCCTCGGCGTTTTGCGGAAACTGCCGCCCTGAGCGCCACAGCTGCGGATGCAGCGCGTCCAAGGTGCGCCACAGCGGCGCAGTGGCCTGCGCAAAGGCCGTCGGCGTGACCGGGCGGTACAGCGCACTGCGCTCGGTGTTCAGGTCCAGCAGCAATTGCTTAAGAAAGGTGGTGCCGTGGAAGTTGGGCGGGCGCGGGTAGGTGAGGCGGCCGGGGTTGGCCTTGGCAAAGGTCAGCATCGCGTCCAGGCTGCGCGGCGGCTCGGGTGTGCGCCGGCTGTCCGCCATGAAGGTCAGCTGGGCCATACCCCAGGGGGCCTCCAGCCCGTCCACCGGCTCAGAAAAATCCAGGCGGGTGGTGGGCTTGCCTTGCACGTCAACCAGCGCGTAGCCGGGCAGGCCTTCAGCAAAGGGACCAAACAGCAGGCCCTCGCGCTTCATGGCCAGGAAGTTCTCACCGTTGATCCACACCAGGTCCACGCTGCCACGGGTCTTGCCGGCGGCTTTTTCGGCCCGGACCCGTTTGACCATGTCAGCGGCATCACTGATCTTGACGTGCTCCAGCCGCACCCCATGACGCTGCTGTACCTCGCCCGCCACCCACTGGATATAGCGGTTGATCGCCTCCGAGCCGCCCCAGGCGTTGAAGTACACCGTCTGGCCACGTGCGCGGGCTTCGATTGCCGACCAGGCCGGGTTGGCCTGGGCCCAGGCTGGGGCGCTCAGGCCTGCAGCTGACGACCCCAGGAGGGCTAGCGCGGCACGGCGCGTCGGCAGGCATGGATCCCCGCTTTCGCGAGGATGACGAGGGCTGAGTTGCCCGTCATTACCGCGCAGGCGTGAACCGTCATTCCCGCGAAAGCGGGAATCCAGGTTGATTGAGTTTTGACTGAGGTGAGGGATGTTCATGACAGCAGGGCCTGTGCAAATTCGCGGGCATTGAATGTTTCGAGGTCTTCGAGCTGCTCGCCGACGCCGATAAAGTAGACCGGGATCGGCCGCTCCCGCGCAATTGCAGCCAGCACGCCACCCTTGGCGGTGCCATCCAGTTTGGTCACGATCAGGCCGGTCAGTTGCAGCGCATCATCAAAGGCGCGCACTTGCGCCAGCGCATTCTGCCCGGTGTTGCCGTCGATCACCAGCAGGGCCTCGTGCGGTGCGCTGGCGTCGGCCTTCTGGATCACGCGTTTGATTTTTTTCAGCTCTTCCATCAGGTGCAGCTGTGTGGGCAGGCGCCCGGCGGTGTCGACCAGCACCACGTCGCGGCCCCGTGCCCGACCGGCGCTGACCGCATCAAAGCTCACCGCTGCCGGGTCGCCACCCTGCTGGCTGATGATCTCTACCGTGTTGCGCTCGGCCCAGGCGCCCAACTGCTCGCGTGCGGCAGCGCGGAAGGTGTCGGCAGCAGCCAGCAGCACGCTGGCACCCTCCAGTGCCAGGTGGTGGGTCAGTTTGCCGATCGACGTGGTCTTGCCGGCGCCGTTGACTCCCGCGACCATGATCACGGTGGGCTTGTGCTGACCAATCAGCAGCCGCTTCTCGAGGGGCGCCAACAGCGCCGTGAGCGACTCGACCAGCAGCGCCTTGACCGCAGCCGGCTCAGTGACGCGCGCTTCCTTGACCCGGCGCTTCAGGTCACTCAGCAAAAACTCGGTGGCCTTGACGCCGGTGTCGGCCATCAGCAGCGCGGACTCCAGGTCTTCGTAAAGGGCATCGTCAATGCGGGTGCCGGTGAAGACGCTGGCCAGGGCGCTGCCCGTCTTGCGCAGGCCCAGGCTGAGCTTGCGCAACCACGAGCTGCGCTCGGCGGGTAAAACCGGGTTGACCACGGCCAAGTCACTGGCGGGTGCGTCGGTGACCGGCCGTTGCGGGCTTGGACGACTGGTCCGGGCGGTACTCTCACCCGGTGGAGGGGATTTCTTTTTGAAAAAACTGAACATTAGGCGCTGCTTAGAATCACAGCATTCTATGAAACCTAACTCCTTTCGCCTGGCCGGCGCTCGCGCTCTGGTAGCTTGCCTTCTGTGCTGCCCACTGCTGATAGGGACGGTTCAAGCCCAGGCCGTCCCCCAAGCGACTCAGTTCACCCTGGCCAACGGCCTCACGGTGATTGTCAAACCCGACCGGCGCGCTCCGACGGCGGTGCACATGCTCTGGCTGCGGGTGGGCTCCATGGACGAGGTGGACGGCACCTCCGGCGTGGCCCATGTGCTAGAGCACATGCTGTTCAAGGGTTCGGCCGAGCTCAAGGCCGGTGAATTCTCTCGCCGCGTGGCTGCACTGGGCGGGCGCGAGAACGCCTTCACCGGCAAAGACTACACAGGCTACTACCAGCAGATTCCGGCCAACCGCCTGGCCGACGTGATGCGGCTGGAGGCCGACCGATTTGCCAATAACCAGTGGGCCGATAGCGAGTTCACCAAGGAGATTGAGGTGGTCAAGGAGGAGCGCCGCCTGCGCACCGAGGACAGTCCGCGCGCCATGATGAGCGAGGCGCTCGCGGCGTCGGTGTTCCTAGCATCCCCCTACCGTCGTCCGATTGTCGGCTGGATGAGCGACCTCGACGCCATGACGGCCGCTGACGTGCGTGAGTTTTACCAACGCTGGTACGTGCCAGCCAATGCGGCGGTGGTGGTGGCCGGCGATGTCGATGTGGCCCAGGTCCGCCAGTTGGCAGAGCAATATTACGGCGTGATCCCGGCCCGTACCGTGCCAGTCCGCAAGCCCCGTATTGAGCCCGTGCAGACGGGATTGCGCCGGCTCGAACACAGGGCGCCAGCTGAGCAAGCCCGGGTCACACTGGCCTTCAAGGTGCCTGGCCTGGTTGGGCTGGACGCGACCGCAGGTGCAGCATCTGATGACGCATTGGCGCTCACGGTGCTGTCTGCCGTTCTGGATGGTTACAGCGGCGCCCGTCTGGACCGCAGCCTGACGCAGGGCGCACAACGCCTGGCCGACAACGCCTGGGCTTACAACGGTCTGTGGGGCCGTGGGCCGCAGCTGTTCTCTCTGGGTGCCACGCCGGCACCGGGCAAGAGCGTGGCTGAGGTGGAAGCAGCGCTGCGTTCGCAGGTCGAACGAATTGCCCGCGAAGGGGTGACCGAGGCCGAGCTTGCCCGCGTCAAGACCCAATGGGTGGCGGCCCAGGTGTACAAGCTGGATTCGGTTTTTAACCAGGCGCGCGAACTGGGAAGCCAATGGGTGCAGGGTTTGCCACTGGACGCGGGTGACCGGCTCATTGAGCGTTTGCGCGGCGTGAGCGCGACCCAGGTGCAGGGAGTGGCCGCCCGCTATTTTGGTGACGACCAGCTCACTGTGGCCGTGTTGCGGCCTCAACCGCCGGACCCAAACCGCAAGGCGCGTGTGCCCGCGGTGGGTTTGCGCCACTGACCCGCAGGGCCTCAAGATTCCATGAATACTCCTAAAAATAGAGCTATAAAACCAATACTGGCGTGTGCTGGAATGGTTTTTTGCATGGCATCGGCAGTTGCTGGCATTCCCATTGAGCGCTGGGTGCAGGCCACAGGGGCCGAGGTTTACCTGGTGCCTAGCCCGGCGATCCCTATGCTCGATGTGCAGATCGATTTCGACGCCGGCAGCCGTCGTGACCCGCCTGCGCAGGCCGGCCTGGCTGGCATCATGGCAGCCATGAGCGCCAAAGGCGTGCTGGCCGGCGGCCCGACCGAGCCGGCGCTTGATGAAAACGCCTTGAGCGAGGCCTGGGCCGATCTGGGCGCCTCGTTTGGTGCCGGCGCCGGCGCCGATCGGTTCAGCTTTTCCTTGCGAACCTTAAGCTACCCCGACCTGCTGGCGCGCGCAGCGGCGCTGGCCGCCCGCCAACTGGGGCAGCCGACCTTTCCCGATGCCGTTTGGCAAAGTGAGCGCGAGCGGCTGAAGGCATCGCTGCGCGAGGCCAATACCCGGCCTGCCACCCTGGCCGCGCGTGCGTTCAGCCGTGCGGTCTATGGCAGCCACCCCTATGGCCAGGAAATGACCGAGGGCACTCTGGGGGCGATCAGTGTGGCCGATATGCAAGGCCTGCAGCGCACCCTGCTGCCCTGCCGGGCCCGCGTCACGCTGGTGGGTGCCGTGACCCGGCCGCAGGCCGATGCCTTGGTGCTAGCCCTGCTGGCTCGCCTGCCGTCGGGCCCACCAGGTGCCTGCCCGCCACTCGCCCCACTGCCCGATGTGGCGGCGCTGGCCCAGCCTTCCGAGCAACGCATTGCCTTTGATTCTGCCCAAGCCCAGGTGTTGTTTGGCCAACCCGGCGTGACCCGCGCCGATCCTGATTATTTCGCCCTGACGGTGGGCAACTATGTCTTGGGAGGCGGCGGTTTTGTGTCCCGCCTGACCAACGAGGTCCGTGAAAAGCGCGGCCTGACCTACAACGTCTACAGCTACTTCGCGCCCGGGCTACACGCGGGGGCCTTCACCGTGGGGTTGCAGACCCGTCCGGACCAGGCGGCCGCGGCATTGCAACTGGCGCGTGATGTGGTGGCGCGCTTTGTTGCCGAGGGTCCGACCGAGGCCGAACTGCGTGCCGCCAAGGACAACTTGGTGGGCGGTTTTGCGCTTCGCATCGACACCAACCGCAAACTGCTCGACAACGTGGCCAATATTGCCGCACACCGGCTGCCGCTGGACTACCTCGACACCTGGACCCAGCAGGTTGAACAGGTCACCGTGGCTCAGGTGCAGGCGGCGTTTGGGCGCAAGCTGCAGCCAGCCACCATGGCCACCGTGGTGCTGGGTGCCACCGGTCCGACGGTGGCGCCTTGAGGGCTTACGTCCCGCAGACGTCCCACTGCCGGCGAACCACTCGCTTTGCCGGTGTCTGAGCGCACCCCCCGAGTGCCTGCCGAGGTCCGAATCATCGGCGGCCAGTGGAAGCGCACCCGCTTGCCCGTGGCCAATGTGCCCGGGCTGCGCCCCACGCCGGACCGCGTGCGCGAAACCCTGTTCAACTGGCTCGGGCAGGACCTGAATGGGTGGCGCTGCATCGACGCTTTTGCCGGTACGGGTGCCCTGGGCCTGGAAGCCGCCTCGCGCGGCGCCAGTGAGGTCCGTCTGATCGAGCAGGACAGCGCTCTGGTGGCGCAGCTGGCGCGACTGCAGGCGCGCCTGCAGGCTGCTGCGGTGCGGGTCGAGCGGGCGGACGGCATGTCTGCGCTCAAACGCCTGGGGGCTGCCAGCATGGACCTGGTGCTACTTGATCCTCCGTTTGACTCAACCCTGCTGGCGCAGGCCCTGCCCGAGGCCGTGCGGGTCCTGGCGCCGCAGGGCTTTGTTTACCTAGAGGCGCCAAGGCGCTGGTTGGATGACGAGTTGGCTGCGCTTGGCCTCGCCGTCTACCGCCACCTGAAGGCCGGCGCGGTGCACGCGCATTTGTTGCAGCTGCTTGAACCGGTCGCCTGACGCTGCATAATCCGGCGAATTGGTGCTCCACCATAGGACAACCCCCATGACCACCCCGTCAAACGACCAGAGCACTGCCGTGGCTCAGGATGTGATTGCCGTGTACCCCGGTACTTTCGATCCCATCACACTCGGCCATGAGGATGTGGTGCGGCGTGCCACTCAGCTGTTTTCGCGGGTCATCGTGGCGGTGGCGGCGGGGCACCACAAGAAGGCCTTGTTTTCATTGGAAGAACGCATTGCCATGGCCCAGGATGCGGTGAAAGACTACCCCCAAGTCGAAGTGGCGAGTTTCTCCGGCCTGATGAGAGACTTTGTTGTGGCGCGGGGCGCTAAAGCCATGGTGCGTGGCCTGCGCGCGGTGACCGACTTTGACTATGAGTTTCAGCTTGCCGGCATGAACCGCAGTCTGATGCCGGATGTGGAAACCGTGTTCCTGACGCCGAGTGATAAATACCAGTTCATATCCAGCACCTTTGTGCGCGAAATTGCCACGCTCGGGGGCGAGGTGGACAAGTTTGTCTCCGCGGCGGTCAACCAGCGGCTGATGGCCAAAGTGCGCAGCCAGGCCGCCAGTTGAGCGGCGGCGCTGCCAGCCCGTAAGTTTCCCTTAGACCGCGGGTATGACCGGCGTCAGCCAGTTCAATAGCTGCGCATTGACCGCATCAGGCTGCTCCATCGTCAGCATGTGGCCGCACCGCGGCAGCAGCGCCAGCTCGGCACCCGGTATCGCCGCTGCAAGTTCGTGTGACCGCTCGACAGGTGTTAGCTGGTCATTCTCGCCGCACAGCACCAGCACCGGGCAGCGCAGGCGCCCAATGTGGGCCAGTGCGTCAGGCCGACCGATCACGGCCCGGTTCTGAGTCACCAGTTGCGCCGCACCCGCACGGTGAATCATGGCCAGGTAGGCCTGATGTAACGATGCGTCTTCAGCACGCGTGACGTCAAAGGCAAAGGAAAGGTTGGCTTGCAAAACCTCGGCCATGCGTCCCTGCTCAAACAGCAGGATGGCGGCCTCGCGCAGTGCCCGCGTGGCAGCGTCTTCTGGCCTTGCACTGGTGCCCAGCAACGCCAGCCCACGGATGCGCGCAGGCGCCTGCCGCGCGACTTCCATGGCCAGCATGCCGCCCATGGATGCGCCACACAGCACCAAGTCGCCAGGCTGTTCAGCCAACAGCGTGCTGGCCATCGTTTCGAGCGTGGCGCAGCGGGCGTGCACATCGGTCACGCTGGCCACCACATGCGCGGGCAGTGCCGCCAGCTGCGGCTGCCACAGGACGGCGTCGCAAGCCAGCCCGGGCAGCAGAATCAGTCGTGGTGTGGTGATACGCAGGGTCATGATGGATTGGGCGCAGAGCGTATCAATTGACCGTGTTCAAGTTGCCAGGGTACGTTGGGCCCCGAGAAGCCCTAAGCGTTGCAGCAGATCGTCTGCCTGCCGCGCGAGCCGTAGCGACTCGGGCTGGGCGTTGGCGCGTTGCTGCAATATGTTTTGCGCGCCCACCCACTGGCCGCTGCGTACCAGCGCATCCAGGTGAATTTGTTCAAACAGGTCGCGCTGGGCGTGGCTGCCGCCCACCTCCAGCATTCGGGGCAGGGCGCTGCCCAGGTGGCGTACCGCGTTGGCGTGATCGCCGCGGGCGTGGGCCATCAGGCCGTGGGCTGCGGGCAGCGCCACCTCGCGCCAGACGGCGGCGGTCTCGGGCCGCTGTGCATGCGTGTCGATCGCGGCCAGGTGTGAGTCGGCCTGAGGCCGCCCGGCCCGGGCCAGGCCATAGAGGTATTGCAAGTCCAAAAAAGGCAGCACCAAGTCCACGCCGCGCTTTGCCAGGTGGTCTGCCAGGCCTTGCCAGCGCTGGCCCACATCGACGCCGGCCAGTTCCAGCCGCGCCAGTAGCGAGACCGCACCGATCTGGTCCTGGGAGTAGTCGCAAGCGACACCCCAGACCCGCTGGTCGTACAGCGCCAGTACCTCGTCGGCGCGGTCAAACTCCATCGCGAACAAGGCGGTGTGCCACCAGTTGTGGGTGAGCATGAAGGAGTTGAGTCCGGTCCAGGTCGGGCTGACCGCGCGCATGAAGTCGAGCCCCTCCTGCAGTCGGCCCTGGGTCAGCAGCACATGGGCCAATGCGTGGTGTGCCCAGGGCTCTTTGTGGCGAAGCGCGATGGCGTGGCGCGCCGCGGCTTCGGCCTGCGGCAGCAGGTGGCACTGCTCCCAGGCGAAGGCCGCCATACCGTGCATGTAGGGCACATCAGAACTGGCTGGCAGGGCCTGCAGTGCCAGGCGCAGCATGGCGGGCGAGTTACCGGCATTGAACAGGTGGTACTGGCCGAGCTTGACCGAAGCCAGGTCGCGCGGGCAATCGCGCGCCTGTTCCTCGTGTAGGGCGATTGCTCGGGGCAGGTCGCCCGCGGCCCAGGCCGCTACCGCTGTCACGAAGCGCCGCTCCCTGGTGCTCACTGCCACGTCGGCCAGGCCCGCCTGAGCGCGTGCGACATACGGTGCGGCATGGGCTGCTGCCTGGCCCGATTCGGCAAACATATGCAGCGCGGCGCAGCAGGCCTGCACCAGCGGGCTGGCGTCGGTCTCGGCCACTAGCAGGATGTTGACCACCCGTGCTTCACAGGCGATGAAGCCCTCGACGAAGTCGTTGACGGCACCCAGGCTGCCGGCTTCACGCAGCGTGACCGGGTTGCCCAGGCTGTCGGTGATCACGGCCGCGGCCCGCTAGCCTGGCGGCACCGGCCAGGGCCGCTGTGGCCCACGCATTTGCTCAAAAGCGTGCGAGAGTTGCAACACGCCCAGGTCATCAAAGCGCTGGCCTGCGATCTGCAGCCCGATGGGTAATCCGCCCGAGGTGTAGCCGCAGTTGACCGACGAAGCGGGCTGCTCCGACATATTGAAGGGCACGGTGAAGGCGATGTGCTCTAGGGGTCGGTCGAAATCATTGGTGGGCGAGGGCAGCTCGGCCGCAAAGGCCGGCATGGGCGAGGTGGGCGACAGCACGTAGTCATAGCCCAAGCAGGCTTTTACTGTGGCCAAACGGGTGGTATGGAACTGGCTGAAGGCGGCAAAGGCCTGGGCGCCATTCAACCCGGCGCCGCTGTCTGCCCAGTCGCGGATATAGGGCAGCACCACGGCTTTTTTGGCAGGCGGCAGGGCTGCCAGGTCCAGGTGCGAGCGCAACCGCCAGGCATGGTCCATGCCACTGAGCATGGCCGGGGTCAAAAAGGGTGCCATGGGCTCAACAATGGCACCCGCCTGCTCAAACAGCCGCGCGGCAGCTTCAATAGCGGCGCGCACCTGAGGCTCCACCGGCAGGCCACAACCGGCATCCATCAGTAGCCCAATCCGCAGGCCGCGCAGGCGGTCACTGCCCCGGTCAAACTGGTTCCAGACGATGGGCTGGTAGGGCAGGCTCATGCTGTCGCGCGCATCGGGCAGGCTCAGCACCTGCATCATCAGGGCCGCATCGGCCACGGTGCGGGTCATGGGGCCGGCGGCACGCCCGGTGTAGGGTGGGTCGATCGGGATGCGGCCCAGACTGGGCTTGAGGCTGAAGATGCCGCACCAACCTGCTGGCAGCCGCAACGAGCCGCCGATGTCGGTGCCCACATGCAGCGGGCCATAGCCGGCCGCTGCGGCAGCACCGGCGCCGGCACTGCTACCGCCCGGGGTCTTGTTCAAGTCCCAGGGGTTACGCGCCAACGCATGAAAGGTGGACAGGCCGGAGGACAGCATGCCGTAGTCGGGCATGGTGGTCTTGCACACCAGGACTGCGCCCGTTTCTTTAAGCCTGGCCGAAGGCGGGGCGTCCGCAGCAGCCGGTGTCAGATCGGTGGCGGCAGTGCCCAGCGGCACCGGGTCGCCCGCTGTGGCGATGTTGTCCTTGATGGTGACCGGCACGCCGTCCAGGGGGCCCAGCGGCTCGCCACGCTGCCAGCGGGCCTCGCTGGTCCGAGCTTGCGCTAGGGCCAGTTCGGGCCGCAGGAGGTAGCTTGCATGCAAGTGCGGCTCCCAGCGCGCGATGTGGTCCAGCACCGACTGCGCCACCTCCACCGGTGACAGTGTGCCCGCGCGGTAGCCAGCCAGCAGCGCGTGGGCACCCAGGTCGTGCAGGGCAGGGCTTGTCATGGGCTCGGGGCTCAAGCCTTGGCCATCAGGACCACGACAGGGCCGACAGGTCGTTCACAAATATCGGCATGTCTTTCCACAAGCCCTTCAGGCCCTTGTGTGCCACGGTGATCCATTGCGGTTGGTACAGGTAGCCGTGCACCGCCTCATTGGCCAGCATGCGCTGGGCGTCACCCAGCAACTTGGCCCGGTCAGCCGCGCGCGGTGCGTTCTGGAGCTTGTCGAACAGTTCGGTGAATTTCGGTGACTCATAGCCCCAGTAGTAGCCTGGCTTGGCGTAGTTGCCCAGGTCAAAGGGCTCCACGTGGGAGATGATGGTTAGGTCGTAGTTCTTGTTGGTGAATGTGCCACTCAGCCACTGTGCCCACTCCACGTTTTCGATCTTGGCCACGATGCCGATCTTGGCCAGCTGGGCCGCAATCACTTCGCCGCCCTGGCGTGCGTAGGGCACGGGCGGCAGCACCAGGCTCAATGTCAGCGGGGTCTTGACACCCGCCTCAGCCAGCAGGGCCTTGGCCTTGTCGACGTTGAACGGGTTGATGCCAGTGGTGTCCACATAGCCGAAGGCGCCTGGTACGTAATGGCTGCCAATCGGGGCACCATAGCCGTCGGCAGCGCCTTCGATCACAGCCTTGCGGTCAATGGCCGCGCAGATGGCGCGGCGCACCCGAACATCGTCCAGCGGTTTCTTTTTGTTGTTGATGGCCAGGATGGTTTTGGCGCGCGACCCACTCACCACCACCTGGAATTTGGCATTGCCCTTGAACTGAGGCACGCTGCGAGGCGTCACACGAACAAATGCGTCCACGTCGCCCGCCAGCAAGGCGGCCACCTGGGCCGCCGAGTCGCTGATGAAGCGGAAGGTCACTTTCTTCATCTTGATCGCGGCGGCGTTGCGGTAGGCGTCCCACTTGGTCAATGTGACCGACGACCCCTTGGCCCAGGCCGAGAGCTGGTAGGGACCGGTGCCGACCGGTCTGGTGGCGTTGGTGTCGGCGCTCTTGGGTTCGACAATGATGGCGGTGGCCTGACCCATCAGGAACAGAAAATCCGGGTCAAGTTGTTTGTTCAGGATCACCACCGTGTAGTCGTCGATCACGGCCACGCGGTCCATCATGGCGAAGGTGCGCTTGTCTTTATTGGTGCTTTTTTCGCCGCCAGCCCGCTCAAACGAGAACTTGACCGCATTGGCATTGAAGGGCTCGCCATTCTGGAACTTGACGCCCTTGCGCAGGTTGAACGTATATGTTTTGAGGTCAGGTGACACCTCCCATTTTTCAGCCAACAGCGGCGACACGGTGCCGTCGCTGTTGATCTTGGTCAAGGTCTCGAAGATGTTGTATTGCACGATCTCGGCGATGGCCGAAGCCGCGCCGGCGGTCGGGTCGAGCCCCGGTGGCTCCAGGGTCATGGCCAGAACCACGGCGTCTTTTTTGGCTTGGGCCGTGGCGGCCAGTGGCAGGGTGGCCAGCGAGGCGCCAGAGGCGGCGGTGGCAATCAGGTGACGACGATTGATCATGGTGCGTATCTCCAATAAAAAAGGGTGAAGGCCAATTTGTTCCGTGTCAGGCTTCGAACCATACCACTAGTTTGACGGTGCGGACCCGGCTGGCGCCAGGTCCAGATGGCAGGCCACCAAGTGGCCATTGGCCAAGGCGCGCAGCTCGGGCCGGCTGTTGTCACACACCGCCTTGGCCTGCGGACAACGTGCGGCGTAGGGGCAAGCGCCGGTTGGCACGGTGCGGGGGGTCAGCACCACGCCACGCGGGCGGCGGCCCGCCTGCGGCGCAAGCCGGGGTACCGCCGCCAGCAAGGCCCGGGTGTAGGGGTGGGCTGCTGCCTTGAACAGCGTCTCTGGCGCGCCCTGCTCGACGATGCGGCCCTGGTAAATCACCGCCACCTCGTCGCACAGGTGGTTGACCACCGCCAGGTCGTGGCTGATGAGCAGGTAGGTCACACCAAACTGCTGCGCCAGGTCTTGCATCAGGTTCAGCACCTGGGCTTGCACCGACACATCCAGCGCACTGACCGGTTCGTCCGCCACGATCAGTCTTGGTCGGGTGATCAGGGCCCGCGCGATGGCCGCCCGTTGGCGCTGGCCGCCGGAAAATTCATGCGGGTATTTGTCCAGATCGTTGCGGCGCAGCCCTACAGCGGCCAGTACCTCGGCCGCTTGTTCGCGCATGGCTGCGGCGGTCTGCTGGCCTAGCACGGCCAGTGGCTCACCCACAATGCGGGCCACAGTCTGGCGTGGGTCGAGCGAGCCATAGGGGTCCTGGAAGACCATCTGGAAATCGCGCCGGGCGTGGCGCAAGTCAGCGGGGCTCAAAGCGTTCAAGTCCCGACCCAGTACGCTGACCAGGCCCGAACTGGGGGGCTCCAGCCCCATTGCCAGCCGCGCCAGTGTGGATTTGCCCGAGCCGGATTCGCCCACAACGCCCAGGCTGCGGCCGCTTTGCAGCTGCAGGCTGACGCCCCGCAGCGCGTGCACCAGCGCCGGCTTTTGCCACAGCCGCTCGCGCGGCAGCGGGTACTGGCGCGTCACATCCACAAGCTGCAGCAGGGGGGCGTTCATCGGGGGGCTCCGGTGGCACCGGCGTCCAGGCGCAGGCAATGGGCGACATGATCGGGTGCTAGCGTGTGCACCGTCGGCTGGGTCTCTGCGCATTCGGGTCCGGCCTGCGGGCAGCGACCGGCAAAGGGGCAACCCGGTGCCAGGTCGGCCAATTCGGGCACGCTGCCCTCGATGGTGCTCAGGCGGGTGCCGCGCGGTGCGCCCAACTGCGGCCGCGCGCCAAACAGGCCGCGCGTGTAGGGGTGGCGCATGCCGGCAAACACTGTGGCGGTAGGCCCGCTTTCCATGACTTGGCCGCCGTACATCACCATCATGTGCGCCACGTTTTCGGCAATCACGCCCAGGTCGTGAGAAATCAGCAATAAGGCCATACCGCGCTCCTGCACCAGGTCAGCGATCAGGTCCAGGATCTGGCCCTGGATGGTCACATCCAGCGCCGTGGTTGGCTCGTCGGCAATCAGCAAATCGGGCCCGCAGGCCAGGGCCATGGCAATCGTGATGCGCTGCCGCTGGCCGCCGGAAAACTGGTGCGGATAAGCGTCCGCCCGGCGTGCGGCGTCGGCAATACCAACCCGCTCCAGCAAGGCGATGGCCTGTTGTCGCGCTGCGCGCGCCGTGGCGCCGCGGTGCAGCATCAGCGGCTCGGCCACCTGGTGTCCAATGGTGTGGACCGGGTTCAGCGCCGTCATTGGCTCCTGAAAAATCATGCCGATGCGGTTGCCGCGCAGGCGTCGCATGGCTGCGTCGGGCAGGCCCACCAGGTCCTGGCCGTCAAAGGCGATGCTGCCAGAGGTGAGCGCCCGCTCAGGCAGCAAACCCATCAGGGCCATGGCGGTGATCGACTTGCCGCAGCCTGATTCGCCAATCAGGCCCAACGTCTGGCCTTTTTCCAGGCTGAAGCTGAGATCACGCACGGCCTTGGCCGGGCCACGCTGCGTTTGCAACTGCACACTCAGGTTGTGGACGTCGAGCAGGGCCATTCAGCGCTTTCGGGCCAGCCGGGGGTCCAGCACATCGCGTAGGCCGTCGCCGAGCAGGTTCAGCCCTAGCACGGCCAGCGCGATCGCCAGGCCGGGAAACACCGCCAGCAGCGGCGCCTGGAACAGCAGGGTCTGCGCCTCAGCCAGCATCCGGCCCCAGGACGGCTGCGGCGGCTGGGTGCCAAGGCCCAGGTAGGACAGCGCAGCTTCTGCCAAGATGGCCAGTGCAAACTGGATGGTGGCCTGCACGATCAGCACCGACAGCATGTTGGGCAGCACGTGGTCGAGCGTGATGCGCCATGGCCCCTTGCCGCAGGCCCGCGCCGCCAGCACATACTCGCGTGACCAGATGGAGCGGGCCGAGGCCCGGGTGATGCGTGCGAAGGTGGGGATGTTGAAGATCCCGATGGCGATGATGGCGTTGACGATACCCGCGCCGAACACCGCCGTCAACATGATGGCCGACAAAATCGCCGGGAAGGCAAAGGTAAAGTCGGCCAGCCGCATGATCAGTTCCTCGAGCCAGCCGCCGCGCGCGGCCGCCAGCAGGCCCAGCGCGGTGCCTATGGCCAGGCCGATGCTGACCGCGATCAGGCCGACCAGGATCGAGTTGCGCGCGCCCACCAGCAGCAGGGAGGCGACATCCCGTCCAAAGGGGTCGGTGCCCAGCCAGTGCAGGCTGCCTGGCGGCTGCAACTTGGCCGCCATGTCCACCTCGTAGGGCGACCAGGGCGTCCAGACCAGTGACAGACTGGCTGCCAGCAGCAGCAACAGCGTCAGCACCCCGCCGATCAGGAAGCTGCGATGCGCCATGGCGCGACGGGCCAAGCCGGGCGGATTCATATGTCGCTGGCTTTCACGCGCGGGTCGATCACCGCATACAGCACGTCCACCACAAAGTTCACCACGATCACCATGGTGGCCAGCAGCATCACGCAGTTGCGAACCACGATCAGGTCGCGGTTGGAGATGGACTGGAAGATCAGCCTGCCCAGCCCAGGCAGGTAAAACACGTTTTCCACCACGATGGTACCGGCCAGCAGGTTGGCAAATTGCAGGCCCATCACCGTCACCACCGGAATCATGGCATTGCGCAGCACATGGCGCCAGAGCGTGGCGCGCTGCGACAGGCCTTTGGCGCGGGCGGTGCGCACGAAATCTTCCCGCAGCACCTCCAGCACCGCCGAGCGCGTGATGCGCGCCAGAATCGCGGCCTGAACCACGGCCAGCGACAGCGCGGGCAGCAGCAACGCCTTGAGTGCCTCTGCCACCCCTTCATCCCAGCCCGGGAAACCGCCCGCCGAAAACCATTGCAAGTGCACCGAGAACAACAAAATCAGCAGGATGGCAAACCAGAAGTTGGGCACCGCAATGCCAATCTGGGTCAGCCCCATCAGGCCCACGTCGCCCAGCCGGTTGTGGCGTGAAGCTGCGTACACCCCCACCACCAGCGCCAGCACGGTGGTCAGCGCCATGGCCATCACGGCCAGCGGCACAGTCAACGCAAGCCGCTCCAAAACCAGTTCAAGCACCGGGCTGCTGTAGGCGTAGCTGGTACCTAACTCGCCCACCAGCATGCCGCTGACCCACTGCCAGTAGCGCTGCATCGGTGGCAGGTCCAGCCCCAGCTTGACGGCCAGCGCCTGCACGGCTTCGGGCGCAGCATCCGGCCCCATCAGCATCTGGGCAGCATTGCCCGGCAGGATTTCAAGCACCAGAAAGACCACCACTGAAGCGCCGGCCAGGGTGGCCAGCAGCGTCAGCAGACGCTTTAGCAGGAACAGGCTCATGGTGCAGCCAAAGCGCGGATAATTCGGACCATGTGTACAGGCAATGTTGTGAGGTTGACCGAGGTGGATGGTAAGCCATGGCTTTGATCATCACTGACGAGTGCATCAACTGCGACGTCTGCGAGCCCGAGTGCCCGAACGATGCCATCTTTTTGGGGCCCGAAATCTACGAGATCGACCCCCACAAGTGCACCGAGTGCGCCGGTCATTTTGATGAGCCCCAATGCGTGCAGGTCTGCCCGGTGGCCTGCATTCCGATCAACCCACAGTTTGTGGAAGATCGGGAAACGCTCTGGCAAAAATACCGCCGATTGCAGGCCCGTACCGACAAGCCTGGCGCAAACTGAGCCGGCATCGTCCAGGTTGCCCGCTCAGGGCTTGCCGTCATCTTTGGCAACTGCCGCTTTTTTTGGCTCTGACTTTTTCTTCTTGACGGGCTGATCAGAGGGCACTTGCGCCTTGAAGTCGCCCTCAGCCTTGGCTTTCGATTTTTTGGCAGCCGTTTTTGGTGGCACGCTGTCTGCGGGCAGAGGTGCGGCGGCCGATGCTGCCTTGGCCGGTTTTTTTGAGCCCGTCAGCGCTTGTTGCTCAGCTTTCTCTTTCTTCAACCGGGATTGTTCCAGGGCATCGGCTGCCTTTGCGTTGCGCTGGCTGGCCTGGTCGGCAGCCTTCTTTTGTTCGTTGGTTCTGGTATCTGCCGCATCCACCAACGTTCCGCCTGGACAGGGTTGCTGGCTGTAGGTGTTGCCGCACTTATAGACATTTTGGCCCCAAGCCCCCGTACCTATTGAGTTTATAGCTATTAAAAAAATAGCAATTAACGTGCGATTCTGCATCTGGGTCTCCCTGTGTTGTGCTTGTTTTCACCGCTGATTTCAGGCCTGCGACGGCTCAGGTCGGGCCGGTTTGGGCCGTGGCGGCTTGCTGGTGTGCACCAGCAAAGTCGCCTTGGCCATGTCGCCTGCCCAGAGTGCCGGCCAGGCCGTCAAGGCGCGGGCAATGGTTTGCTCAACCGCAATGCGGTGGTCCAGCGACGGTTTTTTCAGTACCCAGTCCACCACCTCGGCGCGGTCCCCTGGGTGTCCAACGCCCAGGCGCAACCGCCAGTAGTCGCCGGTGCCAAGTTGCGCGTGGATGTCACGCAAGCCGTTGTGGCCGGCGTGGCTGCCGCCAAACTTGAGCTTGGCCTCGCCCGGGACCACGTCAAGCTCGTCATGGGCCACCAAAATATCTGCGGGCGCGATCTTGTAAAAGCGTGCCAGGGCCGCGACGGAGCGACCGCTCAGATTCATGAAGGCCTGCGGCTTGAGCAAGAACAGCGGCCTGTCCCCAACGGTCGTGCGTGCCACCAGGGCCTGATAGCCTTTGTCAAAGGCCCAGGGCGCCTTAAGCTGTAGCGCCAAAGCGTCAACAAACCAAAAGCCGGCGTTGTGCCGGGTCTGTTCATAAGCCGGGCCGGGGTTGCCCAGGCCCACCATCAAGCTGATCATGCGGTGATTATCAGATGAACGCGGCGTGTGGGTCTGCAGGTTTGAAGCCGATTACTCTCAGAAAACAAAACAGCCCACACTGGGTGGGCTGTGAGTCCTAGGCGCTGCCTTGGGTGGCCGCGCTGGTAGGCGTACCTTGCGGCTTACTTCTTGGCAGCCGTTTTGGCTGCGGGCGTTTTGGCTGCAGGTGTTTTGGCCGCAGGGGCCTTGGCAGCCGGTTTGCCGGCAGCCTTGGCGGCGGGCGCCGCAGCTGCGTCGGCAGCGGGCACCTCTGCGCCGGCCACAGCCACCACTGAGACCAGCACCGGGTTATTTTTGCCGCGTGTGACCGCCGTGACGCCTTTGGGCATCGTCACGTCGGCCAGGTGCAAAGATGAACCTTTCTTCAGGCCGCTCAGATCAACCGCGATGAATTCGGGCAGGTCGGCGGGCAGGCACAGCACCTCTATCTCGGTGATCACATGGTTGGCAATGCATCCGTCGGTCTTGACCGCCGGTGAATTTTCGTCACCGCTGAAGTGCAGTGGTACCTTCATGTGCAATTTGGTGTTGGCATCCACGCGCTGGAAGTCAATGTGCAGCACCAACTGCTTGAACGGGTGCATTTGTACGTCGCGCAGCAGAACCTGGTGGTTGCTGCCGGCAATATCCATCTCCAGCACCGATGAATGGAACGCTTCCTTTTTCAGGGCGTGCCACAGGGCGTTGTGATCGAGCTCGATCATTTTGGGTTCGGCGGCACCGCCGTAAACGATGCCGGGCGTGCGACCCGTGATGCGGAGACGGCGGCTCGCACCCGTACCCTGCTTGGCGCGCTCAAAAGCGACTAATTTCATAATTTACTCCTGGAGGAGCCCACCGCGACCAGTGCGACTCCGGTTAAAAAAAGCCCACGGCAACTCAAGTGCGCCGCGAGCCCGCTTTGGTCTGGATCAGAAAAGATTTTCCTGGTCCGAGAACAAACTCATGACGGATTCACCTTTCGCAATACGCTGAATGGTTTCCGCAAACAAGGGGGCAACGCTCAGTTGCCGGATTTTCCGACAGGCGGCAGCCGCTTCGGTGAGGGGAATGGTGTTGGTGACCACCACCTCGTCCAAGACATCACCGCTGTTAATCCGCTCAATGGCCGGCCCGGAGAAAATCGGGTGGGTGCAATAGGCATAGACCTTCTTCGCGCCACGCGCCTTCAGGATCTCCGCCGCCTTGACCAAGGTACCAGCGGTGTCAATCATGTCGTCCATGATGACGCAATTACGGCCTTCGACCTCGCCAATCACATGCATCACCTCGCTGACATTGGCTTTGGGCCGGCGCTTGTCAATGATGGCAAGGTCACAGTGCAACTGTTTGGCCAAGGCGCGCGCGCGCACCACGCCGCCGACGTCTGGCGAGACGACGATGAGGTCGTCGTAGTTCTTCTGTCGTAAATCGCCCAGCAGCACCGGCGAGGCGTAGATGTTGTCCACCGGAATATCAAAAAAGCCCTGGATCTGGTCCGCATGCAGGTCCATGGTCAGTACGCGCGCGACGCCGACGGCCTGCAGCATGTTGGCGACCACCTTGGCTGTGATTGGCACCCGACCCGAGCGTGGTCGCCGGTCTTGCCGTGCATAGCCAAAATAGGGGATGACGGCGCTGATGCGTTCGGCCGAGGCGCGCTTGAGCGCATCGACCATGATCAGCAACTCCATCAGGTTTTCGTTGGTCGGGGCGCAGGTCGACTGCACCACGAACACATCGCGGGCACGCACGTTTTGGTTGATCTCAACCGACACCTCGCCATCGGAGAAGCGCCCGACCGTGGCTGCCCCCAGGGAGATGCTGAGGTGGTGTGCAATGTCGGCACCCATGCCTGGGTTGGCGTTGCCGGTAAACACCATGAAATCAGGGGTGTGGCTTGCCTGCATGATTGGTTGGGACATCGGTTGACGATCAGTTGAGGTCATTTTGGCGCTGCAGGCGCATCACTCCAAATAGCCAGAATCAACACCCCGGGGGTGCAGGCTGACATTTTGGCAGGGGAGGAAGGATTCGAACCTTCGCATGCTGGAATCAAAATCCAGTGCCTTAACCAACTTGGCGACTCCCCTACACAGGTTGATGGCTATTCACCACCCACCGTCAATTTTTACTCCAGTGCCCAACCCGCGAGCGGATGAACTCCCAGATTGCTGCACACTCGCGACTGTATCGATGCCGGCGCGCTTGCCACCTGTAAAGGTTGGTCAAGGTGCGCAAACATCGCGCTGCCCGAGCCGGTCATCCGGCCGCTGAGCCCGAGCGCTGCAAGCCAATCTAGGGCTTGTGTAACGCCTGGACAAAGCCTCTGCGCAACCCCCTGCAAATCGTTTCGGCCAAAACCAAACGGCTTCGCAGAGAAGCCTGAAAGTATAGCAGTGTCACTGTCTCTTTTGAGAGCTGGGTCCGAGAAAATCGCTTGCGTGGGCAGCCCGGCAGCCGGTTTAGCCACCAAAAAATTCGCGCGCGGAAGTGTGATCGGGGTCATGATGTCGCCTATGCCTTCGACCCAAGCATTGTGGCCGCCCAAGAAAAAAGGTACATCGGCCCCCAAGGCCAATCCAATCGGCAATAGCCGGGCCAGCGGCCAGTTAAGTTGCCACAGGCGATTTAATGCCAGCAGCGTGGTCGCCGCGTCCGATGAGCCGCCGCCCATGCCGGCCTGGGCCGGAATGCGTTTCTCAATGCCGATGTGGGCGCCAAGGCGGCTCCCGCTGGCAACCTGCAAGGCGCGTGCGGCTCGCAGCACCAGATCGTCGGCGGGCAGAGTGGCGCCCAGGTCTTCGCGGCTGATTAGCCCGTCGGCCCGAAGATCCATGTGCAGCGTGTCGCACCAGTCGATCAGCATGAACACCGACTGCAGCAAGTGGTAGCCATCGGCACGCCGACCGGTGATGTGCAAAAACAGGTTCAGTTTGGCGGGTGCGCTGAGGTCGTAGAGGCGCTGCATGGGTTTTGGTCGGGTCTTGGTGCCTTTATGGGTCCAGCACGACGCGCAGTTCGGCCATTGGCAAGGGTGACTGGCGACGCACCGTGATGCGGCCGTTGGGGCGCTGTGACAAGTCAACCTGCCATCCGGCCGAAGCGGCGGTGTCGCCCGCCAGCCAGTCAAACAGGGCGGCGATGGGCAGTTCGGCGCCCAAGGTCTGCCGCATCAGCGCCCCTAGCGTTGCGAACTGACGCACTTCCAAATTGGTGCGAAGGGTGCTGCCCTCAGGCGTCCAGTTCAAGGCCGCCGCAGTGGTGCCCAAGGGGGTGAACAGGGTTAGCGCCCCAGCAGGGGCGCTGCCACTGAGCTCAAAGGCGGCGGAGAAGACCTGTACCGGTTCTGATTCGACCCGAATGGCTAACCTGCCGCGCCATGGCGAAAGTTCAGTGCCATTCATGGTGCCAGACCTTGTCGGCGCTGCACATGATGCTATAAAAAAAATAGCAATTAACAGCAAAGCCGTTAACCGCAGAGATGGCCTCACAGTTTCACACGCAGGCGTTTGAGGGTGTCGCGCAGGGTCTCGTTGTCAGGGCTCAGGGCCAAGCCCTCGCGCCAGACGGTCATGGCCTGTTCACGTCGCCCCATGACCCACATCACTTCTCCCAGGTGGGCAGCAATTTCGGCGTCTGGTCGGGATTTGTAGGCGCCTTGCAGAATCCGCAAGGCCTCGGGCAGGTTACCGCTTTTGAACTCAACCCAACCCAAGCTGTCCGTGATGAACGGGTCGTCCGGGGCGAACTCTAGGGCCTTTTTGATCAACTGGCGCGCTTCGGGCAGACGCACGTTGCGCTCCGCCAGCGAGTACCCCAGTGCGTTGTAAGCGTGCTGGTAGTCAGGTTTGCTGGCAATGACACCACGCAGCAGGCGTTCCATCTCGTCGAATTTCCCGATTTTCTCAGCCATCATGGCCAGGTCGTAGGTGAGGTCGGGGTCGCCTGGAAGGCGGTTCAGGCTGTCTGAGATCAGGTTGTAGGCAGCCTGGTACAGCTTGGCTTCGCGCAGCAACTGCACCTCCGCGTTAAGCTTGAGGCGTGCCTCGGCGACAGTTTTCTCAGGCTGGCTGCGAATCAACTGGCGTGCCTCGTCAACTCTGCCTTGGCGCGCCAGCATGCCTGCGCGACGCACCTGGGCATTGAGAAGTTCTTCCGGGCTCTCTATGCGCGCCAACCAGGCTTCCGCCTGCGCTATATCCTTGCGTTTTTCTGAAATCTGAGCCAGCGAGAGGTAGGCTTGCGCCAACCCGCGGTCGGCCGCGCGAGGCGCAGTGCCGGCAGGGCGGGCGGGTATCAGTGCCACGTAGCGCTTGAAGCAGGTTTCAGCTAGCTCATATTGGTTGTCGTCCAGCGCCAGTGCGCCACGCATGAGCCAGGCCTCGGCAAGTTCAGGTCGCTCGGTGGTGACCAGGTCGAGCTGGCTGGCGGCTTCCGCGTAGCGACGCCCATCAATCAAAGTGCGGGCGTAGTCCATGCGGACTTCAGGCCGTGGCTTGCCGTCAAGGTATTTTTTCACCAGAGATTCTGCCGCTGGTTGCTTGGCGGTCATCAACGCCAGTGCGAGTAAGGCGGGCCCCTCCGCTTTGGCGTCAAGCGCTTGTCCCTTACGCGCGGCGTCCATTGCAGCGCTGCCATCGCCGGCCTCCATGCGCAGACGACCAATGGTGGTCCATGCGGCAACGCCGATGGCGGCTGTGCTGAGGTACTCGGCCAGCGCTTGTTCCACCGCTTGGGCTGCACCTTTTTTATCGCTGACACGGGCAAAGTAGCGCGGAATGGCGGTGACCGCGAGCGCCCGGTCCTTGGCCTCGGCATTCGCAATCTCGCGCTTAAGCGGCTCCACAGTTTCGGTCAGTCGGTTCATGCCGATCAGGATCTGAAGCGTATACCGGTTGGCATCGCGCGAGTTGGGCAGTGCCTGTCGCCAGGCGCGTGCTGCCTGTAACGCAGAGTCACCGGAGCGGGCCTTGAGTGAGATTTCTACCGCGCGTTGGTACAGCCTTGGGTCGCCGGTCTTTCGAGCGGCGTCCAATATGAGTGAGAAAGCGGCCCCCGGCTCGTCACCGTCGGCGTTGAGTTCACCCAGCAGCAATTGGTAAAACAGCGGACCATCTAGCGCTGAGCTTTGTGCCGGCGACGTGGTTGCCGCAGCCGGCACGCCAGGGGTCTGAGCTTTCGCGCCGAGCGCGGCCAGCAGCAGGGCCAACAGTGTGAAACGTGGGGCAATACGCATCAGACCATAATAATCTATGCCAGCCCTGATTGTTTGTAATGCCCGAATTACCCGAAGTTGAAGTGACCCGCCTGAGCTTTGCCGCACGTATTGCGGGTGCCAGGGTGTTGGAGGCACGCCTGGGCAAGCCCCTTCGCTGGCCGCTGGGCTGCCCGGTGGCGGCTTTGGCGGGCCGCACAGTGCGTGGCGTGCGCCGGCGCGGCAAGTACCTGTTGCTGGACTTGGACCAGGGCCTGCTGCTGCTGCATCTGGGCATGTCGGGCAGTCTCAACTTTGCCCCCGCCCTGCCGCCGCCCGGCGTCCATGATCATTTTGAGCTGGTCACCACCCAGGGCACGCTGCGCCTGCACGACCCGCGCCGTTTTGGGGCTGTGGTCTACGCCCCTGCTGAAGACGATGTGGTGGCGCAAAAGCTGCTGGGTCGTCTTGGCATGGAACCACTGAGCGAAGGCCCCGGTGGCTTCGATCTGGCCGATTTCCAACAGGGTCTCAAAGGCCGGCAGACTGTCATCAAGCAAGTTTTGCTGGCTGGCGATCTGGTGGTTGGGGTAGGAAATATTTATGCCTCCGAGGCGCTGTTCCTGGCCGGTATCCGGCCCACCGTGCGCGCCGCCAAGTTGAGCCGGCCGCGTGCCGCACGGCTGTACACCGCCATTCGCGAGGTGCTAGCGCGTGCCGTCGCCAAGGGCGGCAGCACGCTGCGCGACTTCTCAAGCGCCAGCGGTGAAACGGGTTATTTTCAGCTCGAGGCCATGGTCTACGGGCGCGCGGGTCAGCCCTGCCGTGTCTGCGGCACGCCCATCAAGCTGCTGCGCCAAGGTCAACGCGCCACTTTTTTCTGCCCGCAGTGCCAAAAACCATGAGCGCCGATTTGGCTGGCCGCGTGGTGCAGTGGCAGCAAGCCCATGGCCGGTATGACCTGCCTTGGCAAAACACGCGCGACCCCTACCGCGTCTGGCTGTCAGAAATCATGCTGCAGCAGACCCAGGTGGTCACGGTGCTGGATTACTTTGCCCGCTTCCTGGCCCGCTTTCCCGATGTGGCCGCACTGGCGGCAGCGCCCCTGGACGATGTGCTGGGCCTGTGGAGTGGCCTGGGTTACTACAGCCGGGCCCGCAACCTGCACCGCTGCGCCCAGGCAGTGATGACCCTGCATGACGGCGTCTTTCCGCGTACGGCTGAGCAACTGCAGACCCTACCGGGCATTGGCCGCTCCACCGCGGCGGCGGTGGCCTCTTTGTGCTTTGGCGAGCGGGTGGCTATTTTGGACGGCAACGTCAAGCGGGTACTCACCCGGGCGCTGGGCTTCGGGGCCGATCTGGCCAGCGCCACCAATGAGCGGGCACTGTGGGCCCTGGCCACAGACTTGCTCCCACAGTCTGATTTGCAACAGACCATGCCGCGCTACACCCAGGGCGTGATGGACCTGGGTGCCACCCTGTGCACCAGCCGTCAGCCCCAGTGCCAGCACTGCCCGCTGGCCAGCATATGCGTTGCGAAGGCGCAGGGCCAGCCGCTGAGCTACCCCGTCAAAACTCGCAAGCTCAAGCGCAGCACACAGTCGCTTTGGCTGCTCTGGGCCAGCAGCTCGGATGGTCAGGTCTGGTTGAGCCAGCGTCCAACGCCAGGCGTGTGGGCTGGGCTGTACTGCCTGCCCTTGTTTGACAGCTTGGACGCACTGGAGCAGGTTTTGCCTGAGCCCCAGCGCGGCACCCTGCAGGCCGGCCCGGTGCTGCGCCATGTGCTCACCCACAAGGACCTGCACCTGCACCCGATTGAGCTGCGTTTGTCTCAGGCTGTGGCGCTGGGCCTGCAAGGGGCTTGGGTGGGGGCCGACCAATGGCCAGCATTGGGCCTGCCGGCGCCCATTCGCAAGTGGCTCAGCCGGAGTTGACCCTGTGCTGGGCCCGCCTGATCGGCACGCTCAGGCCGAGTCAAGCTCGCGGTGCCGAGTCAGCGTGGCCCACTCACTTGCAAAAGCTCGCGCCAACTGCTCCACCAGAAATACCGATCGGTGCTGGCCACCGGTGCACCCAATGGCAACCGTGACATAGCTTCGGTGGTCCCGCGCCAAGCCAACCAGCCAGTGCGCCAAAAACCGCCGGATGTGGTCGAGCATCAGCATGGCCTCGGGCTGCTGCTGCAAAAACTCGGCCACGGCGGCATCGCGCCCGGTCTGGTGGCGCAGCGCTGGCTCGTAGTGTGGGTTGGGCAGCATGCGCACGTCAAACACAAAGTCGGCGTCGGCCGGAATGCCGCGCTTGTAGGAAAAAGATTCAAACACCAGGGTGAGCTGCCCTCCCGGCGCGGTGATCAGGGATTTGACATAGGCCTGCAGCTGCGCGGGCCGGATGATGCTGGTGTCTATGACATGCGCCTGTTCGCGCAGGTTTGCCAGAAGCCCGCGTTCGAGCTCAATGGCCTCTACCAATGCAGGACGCTGGTCTGTTGCGGCGGGCACCGAGCCGGCCTGCGACAGGGGGTGGCGGCGCCGAGTCTCAGAGTAACGCCGCACCAGGGTGTCGGTGCTGGCGTCCAAAAACAGGGGTTGCACCACCACACCCTGAGCGCGCAGGGCTGTGAGCTGTTGAGGCAACAGCGGCAGCGAGGTCGCGCTGCGTACGTCGACCGCGATCGCCAGGCGGTTGGCATGATGGCTTCTCTCCAGATCGACAAAAGGCAGTAAAAGCTCGGGCGGCAGGTTGTCCACACAGTAGTACCCGGCGTCTTCCAGTGCGTGCAGCGCCACGGATTTGCCGGAGCCTGACATGCCGGTGATCAGCACCATTTGCATGGCGGCGGGTGCTTCCATCATCTCAGGCCCTCGCTTGAAGCATTTCGCGGGCATGGGCCAGCGTGGTGTCGGACAGGCGCTCGCCGCCCAGCATGCGGGCCACTTCGCCCACCCGCTGCTCACCCTGCACGGGGCTGACCGAGCTCAGCGTGGTACCTGCCTGCAACTGCTTGGCCACTACCAGGTGGTGGTCGGCGCAGGCCGCCACCTGCGGCAGGTGCGTCACCGCGAGCACCTGCCGGTCTTGCCCCAGCTGCTGCATCAGGCGGCCCACGGTCTCAGCCACGGCGCCGCCCACGCCGGCGTCCACCTCGTCAAAAATCAGGGTCTGCGCGGTGCCGAGCTGGCTGGTGGTCACAGCAATGGCCAGCGCCATACGCGACAACTCGCCGCCCGAGGCCACCTTGTTTACCGGCCGCGGTGTGCTGCCGGCATGGCCCGCTACCAGAAACCCTACGTCTTCGAGGCCGTGTTGCATGGCCTGGGCCGCTGCTGTTAGCGCCACCTCAAACTGGCCGCCCTGCATGCCCAGGCCCTGCATGGCCTGGGTGATGGCCCGGGCCAGCTGGGGTGCGGCCTTGGCCCGGGCCTGCGAAATGCGGCGTGCCTCCTGCTGGTAGAGCTGCTGCGCCCGATGCTCCGCCGCCTCCAGCGTGGCCAGATCGGCAGCGGCGTCCAGCTGCCTCAAGTCTTGTTGCCACTGGGTCAGCAAGGCGGGCAGTTCTGAAGGATCACGCCGGTAGCGCCGCGCCAGCGACATCCATAGCGACAGCCGCTCGTCAAGCTCGGCCAGGCGCTGCGGGTCCAGCTCGGTGCGGCGCAGGTAGGCGCGCAGACCGTGCACGGTATCTTCCACCTGGGCCAGGCTGGATGCCAAAACCTCCGCCAGCCCTTTAAATACTGGCTCTACCTGCTCTTGTTGTTGTAGCAACTGGCAGGCATGGTGTAAACCTTGCACTGCGCTGTGTTCTTCTTCGTCCAGGCTTTGCACTGCGCCGCTCGCGGCGTCCAGCAGGGCCTGCGCGTTGGACAGGCGGCCGTGTTCGGTGTTGAGATCGTCCCATTCGTCAGCGCCAGGAGCCAGCTTGTCGAGCTCACCGATTTGCCAGGCCAGGCGCTCACGCTCGGTCTGCAGGGTGGCTTGCGCGGTTTGGGCCTGGGTCAAGGCCGCTTGCGCTTGGCGCCAGCCCTGCCAAAGGCGGGTCAGGGTTGCTGCGTCCAGACCTGCGTAGGCGTCCAGCAGGCTGCGCACGGCATCGGGTCGGGTCAGGCTTTGCCAGGCGTGCTGACCGTGGATGTCCAGCAATTGCTCGCCCAGTTCACGCAGCTGGGTGGCGGTGGCGGCGCTACCGTTGATCCAGGCCCGGCTTTTGCCCTGGGTGTCCACGGTGCGGCGCAGCAACAGGCCACCATGGGTGTCAAACCCGGCTTCGTCCAGCCAGGCGTCAATGGCGTCGCTGGTGTCAAATTCTGCACTCACGTCGGTGCGACTGGCGCCTTCACGGACGGCGCCCACATCGGCGCGGCCGCCGGTGACCAACTGCAGCGCGTCGATCAGGATCGACTTGCCGGCGCCGGTTTCACCGGTCAACACACTAAAGCCGGAGGCCAGCTCTAGCTCGAGCTCGCTCACAATCACAAAATCACGAAGGGCCAGGCGCTTGAGGCTCACGGTCAGACCGCTCCTTCATTCCAGTGCAGTTTTTGTCTCAGGGTGTCGAAGTACGACCAACCGCGTGGGTGCAGAAACCGTGCGTGGTGCTCCGATCGTGTCACCACAATGCGGTCGCCGTGCAACAGCGAGGCCAGCGACTGCATGTCGAAATTGGCGCTGGCGTCTTTGCCAGAGACCAATTCAATCGCAATTTCCATGGTGTTGGCCAGAACAATGGGCCGGTTAGAGAGCGTGTGCGGCGCAATAGGCACCAGCACCCAGGCAGCGACGGACGGGTGCAGCATGGGCCCACCCGCCGACAACGCGTAGGCGGTGGAGCCGGTGGAGGTGGCGATGATCAGGCCGTCGGCGCGCTGGTTGGCCACAAAATGGCCATCCACCTCGACCCTCAGCTCCACCATGCCCGAGGTGGCGCCGCGGTTCACCACCACGTCATTCATGGCCAATGCATCAAAAACGCAGCGTCCGTCGCGCATCACACGGGCCTGCATCAGGCTGCGGTGGTCTTCCTCGTACTCGCCACGCAGCATCGGCGCCAGTGTGGCCGCAAAATTGCCATAAGGAATATCAGTCATGAAGCCCAGCCTGCCCTGGTTGATGCCAATCAGTGGCACGCCCAGGTGCGCCAGTTGGCGGCCGATGCCCAGCATGGTGCCGTCGCCGCCCACCACCAGCGCGAGGTCACATTGGGCGCCAATGCCCGCGACATCGAGCATGGGGTAACCGGTGATGCCCATGTTGTGTGCCGTGTCGTGCTCAAAAACCACATCGCAGCCCTGCGCATGTAAAAAATTCGCAATGTCCTCCATGGACTGGCGCGATGAAGCGCCAGATGCGCCCGAGGCCACGGTCAAGTACTTGCCAATCAGCGCCACATGGCGGAATAAGGACTTCATACGCAAATTACATCACTAAAATGAGTCGATGCTGGATGAGCGGGCCAAGTTGTTGTTGAAAGCGCTGGTCGAGCGCTATATTGCCGACGGGCAACCCGTGGGCTCGCGCACGCTGTCCAAAGCCTCGGGACTGGAGCTGTCGCCCGCCACCATCCGCAACGTCATGTCTGACCTGGAAGAGCTGGGCCTGATCGTCAGCCCCCATACCTCTGCCGGGCGAATCCCCACCGCGCGCGGCTACCGCCTGTTCGTGGACACCATGCTCACCGTGCAGCCCAGCCAGTTTGGCGCACACAGCCTGGCGCCCGACCAGCCGCAAAAGGTGATTTCCAACGCCGCCCACCTGTTGTCGAGCCTGTCGCACTTTGTGGGTGTGGTGATTGCGCCGCGCCGTTCGTCGGTGTTTCGCCATATCGAGTTTTTGCGCCTGTCCGAACGCCGGTTGCTGGTGATCATTGTCTCGCCCGAGGGCGATGTACAAAACCGCGTCATCTTTACCGAGGTGGACTACTCGCAGGCGCAGCTGGTGGAGGCCGCCAATTTCCTGAACAGCCACTATGTGGGGCTGGCGCTGGAGCAGGTGCGCGAGCGCCTGCAGCACGAGGTGGAAAGCCTGCGCTCTGAAATCGCCAGCCTGATGCAGGCGGCGGTGGCGGTTAGCTCTGAGGCTATCTCTGAAACCGAGGGCGATGTGGTGATCTCGGGCGAGCGCAACCTGCTGGCCGTGTCGGACTTTTCGCACGACATGGGCCACCTGCGCCGCGCCTTTGACCTGTTTGAGCAAAAAACCCAGCTGATGCGCCTGCTCGACGTGGCCGGCCGCGCCGAGGGCGTGCGCATCTACATCGGCGGCGAGAGCCAGGTGGTGCCGTTTGAAGAGCTGTCGGTGGTGAGCGCGCCCTACGAGGTGGACGGCCAGGTGGTCGGCACCCTGGGCGTGATCGGCCCCACCCGCATGGCCTATGACCGCATGATCCAGATTGTGGACATCACCTCGCGACTGGTCAGCAACGCGCTGAGCTACCACAAGTAGCCCCGTACAATCGTAATCAGGTTGGGGCGTTAGCTCAGTTGGTTAGAGCAGAGGACTCATAATCCATTCAACCGGATTGTCCAAAGTTCTAAAACCCAGTAAAATAGCGGCTCGCAGCGATTTTTCAACCAAAAAAACTGCTTGCACACCGCTTACACACTTTTGTGCCCAATCAGTGCAAATTTTGTGAGGGTGGTTAGGCGCAAGCGAATGGAAGGGGTGTGGTGCTATGTATAAAGCACAATACAAAGCAAGAAATGCTTATGAGAGTTGGGCAGGCATAGGCAGCTACGGTAGTGAAAGTGATGCACTAAACGCAGCAATGCGTAAAAAGAGTGCTGGCGCTTTTATCGTACGTGTAGTGGATAAAAACGGTAACGTGGTATTTTCAAATTGATTAGCTTAAGGGCCCATAGCTCAGTTGGTCAGAGCAGTCGACTCATAATCGATTGGTCACAGGTTCAAGTCCTGTTGGGCCCACCATTAAGAAAAAGAGCTGCTTACGGGCAGCTCTTTTTTTGTTCGTAATTCTGTTAAGTCGAGCAGTCTTATGCCAGAACAAAAAGAATCAACACACACGCTTATTGAGCGCGAGCTTATCTTGTATAGACGAGAGCGTAGTGCAATTTGGCAATGCAGATACAAGATAGACGAGCAATGGTTAAGGGAAACAACAAAGGAGCGTGACTTAGCCAAAGCTAAAAAGAAAGCTCACGAAATACGTATGAAAGCCGAAATACGTAAGAGTGAAAACTTACCAGTAGTCACACGCAAGTTTAAAGACGTAGCTAAGTTAGCACTTGAAAGACTAACGACTGAGGCAGCTAAGGGTAAAGGAAAGGTATCGTACAGCGATTACAAGCGAGTAATTGAAGAATATCTTATTCCAATTCTAGGCAAACGAAGCATAACAAGCATAGACTACGATGCTTTAGAAGAACTGGATAAGAAACGTGCTGAAATGATGGAAAAATCTCCATCACAAAGTACAATGCTTACGCACAATGCAGCACTCAATCGTGTATTTGACGAAGCGGTTATTCGTGGATTTCTAACAGAAGCGAATCGTCCTAAGCTTGAGGCGACTGGAAAAAAGAGTCAGCGACGTGCA